>JAAGOD010029721.1_pt1 | contig 10770 bp, 7 predicted proteins | sample 8389681 | NCBI WGS metagenome assembly JAAGOD01 (sample SAMN13964374, study PRJNA552185) | sponge metagenome | biome: deep-sea hydrothermal vent fields; feature: spots directly above weak diffusing fluid; material: seawater and sediment | host: Tedaniidae sp. KZ-2020 ... | reverse complement strand
GCATATAGTATGTGTGTGTTTGGTGTGAATCATTATTATGGTGTATTTGGATCAGCTAACTTAGTTTCAGTGCATTTTACCTCCTTATAGCAGTAGCAATTGCTTCTACTTCAAAGATTATCACCAGCTAGTCATTGTCTGCACAAATTCCCCTTGGAAAGGGAGTAAAATGTGGTTCCTAATTAACGGTTTGACTGCCATGCTACAAAAACTTTGGTGCAACCACAAACCCCTATAATTCAATTATACAGTGTGTCTGTGTATACTGTGATGACAGAGTCAGAGGCTACCTCGTTAAAGCCCAATGTCCAATTAAAGAAGACCATTTGTTAAATCTCTCACTAGAGCACAGAATCCAGACCCCAAGAACCTTGGCAATTGCCCTAATTACTTGTTATGGTGGTGCTGTAAGGCACTTGATAGCCTACAAGTGTTTGGTATCCCAATTCTATTAGTGGTAAGGGAGCACTCTAGTTTACAACTCTCAGATTGGACAGAGGCTAAGTGTTGATTTTTTATTCCCCACTCCAGTGCTCCTCCCCAGATACTTGAGAGCTCACCTAAGGCTTATTTAGCTAACCAGTAAACACATAGTAACAATTCTGGCCATTCTCTGACCTTCGAATGCCTCAGTAACAGAGTGCCATTGATATGAGATGGAGATGATCTTTTGTGGCTTTAATGAGCAGATCTAATTTGTGGTAGAAGATTTAATATTACTGCACCTGGGGTCATGTTTCTAGTTCCATATAGCTCTAGCAAGTCATGCAACTGCTCTATATAGTGTATACAGGTGTTAATTTCAATGCTCATTGCTAAGCCTTAGATGTTAGCCTATTATCTTCAGTGCTGTCATGTGGTGGCCAGGGTTACTTCTTACTGGCATTGGTAGTAAGTAATTTATCACTATTTTTCATGGTATTAGGATCCTGGTACCCAGTGACATGGTGGGAGCCATCATTGGCAAAGACGGGGCTACCATTAGAATGATCACTCAGCTGACCAAAGCAAGAGTCGATGTACATCGCAGGGAAAACTTGGGAACAGCAGAAAAGGTATGATATATTATATAGTGAAGCATGCAATTCTGGGCTCTATATTACATTATTAGAGGAATGTTGTGAAGTCAAACTGTTAGCCAGTACCACAGTAGTCTGAAGCCATGCCAATTAAAAACTATAACCAGCAGTCTATCCTGGGCCTCAGGCTCCAGAATCTGCAGAATTACAACTGTCGTCTAACCACATTCAGTATCAGCAGCTAAGGGGAAGCTTTAGAACATGACCACTTGATCTGCCAATTTAGCAAACTTTTGGAAAGTGTTTTAGTGAGTGAGGAAGTGGCTGTTGGGGTGGTGTTCTATGGCTTGCACTATCATCCTCTCTCCTGGTTGCATGATCAAGGGCGTGGAGATTGGTTTGTGGTGGTCTCCTCTACCTGCAATCTGGCTTTATCAGCTGTTGGAACAGGATATATGCTGTTATATCAAGTGTCAACATAGCTTTCAGTGCAATAGCTAGCACAGATGTGACAAGCTAGTCTCTGTGAGGTCACCCTGTTTGTCTACATTTCCATTTAATCTGCAAACTGGTAAGAGCTACAGTTGCAAAACTAAGCTATATACTGCTCTGCAGTATGGTTAGTGTATTGTTAGTTCTCAAACTGCTTACCACTGACAGACTCTATGTACAAAACTCTTCCTCTGCTATAGTCAGTGATTCCTCAGTTTGAGAAATCATTACACAGCTAAGGAAACATTTCAATTCAGGAAAACAACTGCCCTCATTCCCGTGTGAGCACAAGAGGGTAAAGAAATCATGATAATGGGGGGATGATCAGCCCTATCAGATCCCTAATTGCAAAACTCCAGTCATCCCTATAAGAGGCTAACATCTTATGCTACGTATGTACATACATAACGTGCACCCACAAGAAGGTAAGCTGGAGGTACCCATGGTGTAATGCATTAAGGTGTATCAACCATCGGACAGCTGTGTAAGCAGACCTAACCACTGGGGTGAAGTCATTCAGAGAATCCAACATATCCGGAAGCAGGAATACTATTTATAGTATGCTATATATATAATAAAAATATACATGGTCAATAGTGGTTGGCTTTTCTCATGTGTGGCCAGATCAGATCAGTGTTAACTTGATTATCACTGGCATAGCTTGGTGCATTATGCACTGATTACTGAATGCTGCATTGATCATTGTTGGGAAAAGAAGTCATACGTATGTGGGTGACATTATACGTGGGTGCACTAGAGCATAGAGGAGCATCAGCATATTTGCACTTGGCACCAATGTTTCCAGGGGGAAGAGCTGAGTCTTCATTCAATGTCAAATACCACAACATGGGAATTTATACCTGTACTTAGAACTGTGTGTAATTATTGGGGGATTAATACATGCATGGTGTGCATGTCACTTCCACTTATCCCTAATTCTTATATTGTGCAAAAGCAGTATTTTGGAGCGGCTTAGTAATTAATGGAGATGTTCATGTTGATGTCTCAACATGTCCTTGTAATCTCTAGCCAGCCATGCAAAGCAACTCATGTTCAAGGGAATCAACATAAACATACAGGCATAAGCAAAATAGTGATGAATCAGCTGGCAGCTATCTGAATTAAAGTTTCGCAGAGGATTACTGAACTCACAAACTAACATGTGGAGCTGTATATTGCATACTCTCTCATGCCATGAGGTATACAACTATCTGGGCCAGTTGGAAGCACTACGGAATGTAAGGCTTCACAGCCCATTATTGCTGTGTAATCCATGCCAGTAGACTCATTTATGCTGTTGCAGGTATACAGCCAATTCCCTCAAGTATGTCTAATTGTGCATCAGGCTTATAGACATGCACATCACACTCCAGTAATAGCCTTGGCATTATTTCAGCCATGCATTCATCTCTTGGGATTATATTTTATTGGTTGGCTACAGAAAACAGTCCTGCATCATATACAGTAGTCATGCCCATGCACCATATTACACTTCATGCATCACAGTACTACGTCATACAGTCATGCACCATAGTACATACACAGACTGCTCTAGAGCCAATAACTCCACAGCCTAAACAAGAGTTGGATTTTCTAAATATTTACATTGGCAATAATATCACTTCTAAATGATTAATCACTGATTGTATACACCTGCCAATACGGATCTCCTTTTTTAAGTAACTTATTTTAAAGTTACATAATTTCCGACTCAGATTCTCTGCAGTTTCTTCAATTATAAAATGTACGCCATTCCCATGTGTGTCAGGCAGCAAAAGACAGCTTAGGTCCAGTTTATAGTCCCTCAGGGCCTCTCCTATTTCAACAAAGTGCAGAGGTTATCTTGTGGTGGTTTGTACAAAGGGGTGTTCTGACCGTCTAATCCTCTGAAGTGAGGATTAGTGAAACTGATAGGAAGAATGGCTGATTGCAGATGATGTGGGTTCCTAGAGGGGGTGGATTACCTTATTCTGGGTTGGAATTTTGATATCAAGTTAGTGGCTGCTGTATATGTATATTGCTATGCGCATGAAATTGTTTTCAGGGTGATCCTCTTGCCAAAATAATTGGAATTTCTGCGCATTCTCTGGTTTAATGGACCAACTGCCCTTCCTTTTAAGCCATCACTGGGATGTACGTAGCTATGTAGCCTCATCCATGGGATTTTGTGTGTGGGTAGAAAGGAGGGCTGTATCTACCTTTTGACACGTGCGTGAACAAATTTTTCAACATGTACTACATGACCAATTCAATTCTTGCAAGGCTTTCTTTCTCTCTATTGACAATCAGGGCATCCCTATGGATATTCTGCAGATTGCTAGAGAAGAGAGGACAGGATTTTGATGGTAGCATCTTTAGCCACGATCAGAAAGTCACAACATACGTATAAGCGGAATATCATCTTGTAGATACCATGCTCCCTCTTCTTCCTTCAAGCCTGTACATTGCTCACTTGTAGCTCTAAGTACATACTTTGTCTTGACATTGCTTGCTCGTAGTTCTAAGTACATGCTCACTGCATCCTTAACATTGCTCACTTGTAGTTCTAAGTATCAGTATATATACTATATACTTACTGCATCTTGATATTGCTCACTTTAGTTTTAAGTATACTATATTGGCTGGTCTTGACATGGTTTGCAGTATACCAGCCCTTAAATTCATTCTTGGGAGAATTACAACACATGGAATAGATCCAATTACCAGTGGCTTTGAAGAGAGGTCACACTTGGATTGCTCTGCCCTTATCAGAACCGTCTAAGTTATTCATACGTGGGCATGTCCCCCTAATACGTAATGATATACATGGTCTGTGAATTGTGGCCTGCTACACTCACTATGATTAGGCTGAACAGATGGTGAGATTGACTAAAGGACTGAGCTCTCAACCAACACAAATGCCTGTTAAGGAGAGCTGTCCAATAGCCAATGGGTCATTATTACTCACTCCAGTCCATTATCACTGGAGTTACTCTAGCCACTACAGCTCGGAGAGATAGTGTCCAGTCCATAGTTGGGTGTGGTTGTCATGACATTTGTGAGTATCCAATGCGTAGCATGCTGCTAATTCTCAAAACTAAACAGCATGTGACTGTTTAAATAACCACTACAGGGACGTTGTCCATCTAAGCTTCAGAGAAGTTATTAAAACACTTCACTGTTATTTCAATCCAAAAACTACTCCATCATTTCACATGTCTCCTCTAACAATATCTCCTCCTCCCCCCAGGCCATCACTACCATTGGTCCTCCCGAGTGTTGCACAGAGGCCTGCTACCAGATCATGAAGATCATGCAGAACGAGCTGCTGATGACCAATGGCATGATGGAGAGTGGGTAAGTTGTCATCCACTCTAGCTAATCCAGTGACTTACTAAAAAAGCTGCCTCAATAATGGATTCCGATATTATTTTAGCAAAAATACTAATGATGCAAATATGCTTCCTAATCTTCATTTCCTGTGTAGTGCATTCAACTTTAACCTTCCCTAGACCAATCCCATTACCATTGAGACGCCTTGGTTTGACCATGGCTTACTCCGATAATGGAGCCATTCAACCTGGGTGGACTAGCCCGGATTATGAAAGCTGAGGTTACCGTTAGATCACAATGATAGCTAGCAAAGCCTCAATAGCTGAGTTATGCACGATCTTTGTTACTGCTCATAATAACAGGCATTGTGTCAACATGATCAGCAAGTGGCTAGTAAGCAAGTTGTACAATATTCAAATACCTATCCCTTCATTCTAGACTGTCTCCCTCCCCACCCTACAACCCCTACAACCCTGATTCTTGCAGGAAATTCCATGAGCCTCTTCCTGTTGTGCCTCTCAAGATCCTGGCTCACAATGAGCTTGTTGGGCGTGTCATAGGTGAGATACTGATGCATGTCTGAAATAGGTATTATTGTTGAGAGCTAGGTGAGATATTATAATATATGATGCCTCATGCATGTCTTGCTGAGAGCTAAGTGAGATAAATGTTATGTCTGAAATAATAATAATAATATTGAGGAGAGCTGCATAGTTACATAGCTATAATTCTGTTTTGCAACATTCAGAAGATAGAAATTATAGTTCATGTTTTATAATTAAGAAGAGGAGGTTATCTAGCCAATAACATGTTTTACAATAATTATTCAGGAGAGGAGGTTTGAAGACAAAGTTCCCACTAGTAATATTTTGAAGAGGAGTTATAATTGTACACCTTGGCTGGCTGGCTGGCTAGTTGCTTGGCTTAGGCTAGTTAGCTATCCACCACCCTGTCACTGAACATCAAGTCCTTTACCCCAGTCTACTAGGTAGTAGTTATATGGTGACAACACATACATACACGAAGTTCCTACTAGTAATATTTTGAAGAAGTTGTATACCTTAGCTGGCTGGCTGGCTAGTTAGGCTAGCTATCCACTGAACACCAAGTCCTTTACCCCAGTTTACTGTAGCTGTATGTGACTACACGTACATAGTTACTCTCACTCCTGCACATCCCTAGTTGGCAGCTAGCACTCTCCTCCTTACATGTGGTATCCCCATGAACAAACAATCCTAGCTAAGCAGATCTGATCCAGAGAATCTTTTCTTACCTTCACTTACCCCCCCCATCTGCGACAACCCCAATTCCTAATTCCCCGGTGAGCCCCTAGACTTTCTTTCAACCCTAACTATACCCTGGTCAGCGAACCCTCAGACTTTCTTTTGACCCATCAGCAAACCCCTAGACTTGCTTCAACCCTAACTAACCCTGGTCAGTGAACCCTTAGACTTTCTTTTGACCCATCAGCAAATCCCTAGACTTGCTTCAACCCTAACTATACCCTGGTCAGCAACCCCTAACTTTCTTTCGACCCTAATTATCATGAAAGGAACATTTGGCTCCCTGCCTGTGCCTGACACATGACTTATCCACACCTTAGCTCTTGCAGTGGCTATAAAATTGTACGCACTGTTAGCTATAGTGTCTTCAAGTGAAATAGAGTATGAAAATAAGTCAATGTATGAAACAGTTTATGGTTTTTCGGTCCATTTGGATTATGAGCTAAGATACATTGTCTATGTTACATTTGAAGTTTAGCAACAGAATGACCTACACCTTACCACTACAGTTCAAGGATATCATAATGCTCCAGTGACTGCATGCTCAAGTACATACACATGCAGCTATATATACGTACGCATTTGCCTTTGCTATTTTATACTAATACTGTATGAATGCAGGTAAAGGAGGTGGCACTCTCAAACGTATCATGGCAGAATCAGGAACAAAAATCACCATCTCAAAGTAAGAGAGCACACAGCAATAATGCAACATTTTAAATTCTACAAGCTTACTTCTCACTTCTATAAAGACAATGCATACACACTGCCTTGTGTAGCTGCGGTGTCACCAAATGCCTTTTGTATACCTTGTAGCTGAAATTTCTCTTACCTATATGGCAAATATTATCCATCCAACCCCTACATGTATGACTCTGCATGTATGTACGTACGTAAATGGATGGCCAACTAAACACGTGTAGATACAGTGGAACCTCACTTATACGGCCCCAATTATCCAGCTGCTCTGATTATACGGACCCCCAAAAGCATCACGTTAATAATATGAGATTTCTACTGAAAGCTTCCATTGAAAATGTATTGCTTCACTTATATGGACATTTCAGTTTTATGGACTAGTGTGTATTAGCATGTAGAAAAGTTGGGCTACAGCTCATTAGAAGTCAGCCAGTCAGTCATAGCTCTAAAAGCATGCTTTATAGCTACCTTATAGGCTTACCTAGCTTATCACACTGAGCCTCATCTTGAAACTTGGAGATAGCTCAACAGCAGTCAGTCTTCTGTCTTGTCAGCACCTTGGTTGACCCTCCCTCACCTTCTGTTGTGGCCAGTGAATGCCACATGCTGGTCCTGACTGTGGTCACTAGTCCCTCCCTTACTTGTTCTTATGTACACACTGAAGGGGGGTAATTAAATCTGTTGGTTTCCTCTGGGGTCTTGTCTTGCCATTAGTGTATCAGCTCACACCTGCCTGCTAGCCTTCAGCTATAGAGCTAGCTGTCTGCTCACACCTGCACTTAGCTGCTAGCATTAGCAAGCTAGCTATTATAGCTAGCTAGCTACCTGTCTGTCAAGCTAGCTAGCACCACGTAGCTACATTTAGAGTCTGATGCATTGTTAGCTAGTAGCTGCTTGGAATTAGCTAAAGAGAGTCCCTATTACTAAGCACACTATAGCTACAGAAAGCTAGCAGCTAAGCACAGACATCTAGAAAGCACAATATAGATTAAACTAGCTAGCTGTCTCCAACAAACTAGCCAGCTTGTTGGAACTTGAAAATGCACTAGCTAACTAATGGCGTATGATACACCGGCCTCTGTCAGCCAGCTTGTTGGAACCCTGAAAGATTAATTAGTAGCTACCTACATGTGTGATGGTTAATTCCTGTCCAGACTGAAAGATCTGACTGCATTCAACATGGAGAGGACCATCACCATCCTGGGAACCATCGATAATTGCAAGAAAGCTGAGAGCCTGATCAGTGCCAAGCTAAGGGCCTCTTACGAAAGTGATATGGCACAGTTTATTCCTGTGAGTGGTAGCTGCTAGCTAGCAACTAGGTAGGGGTACGTATCTTGATTTCAGTGTAAGTTTTTACACATGCATAAACAATACCAAGCTCTTTTCATCTTCACAAAAAGCTTAGGAATAAAGCTAGCTAGCTAGAACTATAGCTACCATATTCTCGGGAGTATAAGTACTGGTAGTCTTCTATTCGAAGAGTGTGTATTTTTGCTGGTCTAGCATCTAGCTAACTTCTATTCATGCCTTGAGACTGAAATAACAGCAAGAAATTTTTTGGGTGATCATTACAATAGTGCCTATGTTTGTATTATGGCAGCAGTTAGCTGAGCTGAATGCCCCTGCAGGAGAAAAAAAATATTGGCTGGGATACTTATACTTGGGGAGTAGCTAAATGGGTATTGAGAAGTTGATAGCTAAAGTCTCGATGGGTACTTATATTTGTGGGGTACTTATATTCGTGGGGTACTTATATTCGTGGGGTACTTATATTCGATGGGTGCTTACGTATGCTCCCGAGAATACAGCATGAAGCAAAATACTACAGTTTTCATGTTTACATACAATTATAATTATAGGAGCAAGGTGGTTTTGGGAGCACCCTCAGTCCATCCCCTACCAATGTGCCTGCCCCTCCTCCCCCCGGGAGCCAAGGCAGTTTGGGACTCAGCTCCACCGAGTTTTCCTCACGATCACCTACTGCCCAGTCTCTGCCTGCCACCCCATCAGCTGTGAACGTCCGCACGTTCACTGACTACTCTGGTGAGCACACCCGCCTCACCACTCTCCATGGCTCAACAGGTGCACTGGAGGTCAACAACCTCGGAGGCTTCAAGCTGGGCTCCACTTCCATAGCAAATGGAACTTCCAAGTTTGCTAATGCTTTGGAGTCCAGCATCGATGGCATTGTCAGGACAAACTCAAGTGTGTCCGTAAACAGCGCTGGGATGAATGACTTCAGCTCTGGCCTAAACGTCTCTCTTCGTAATGCCCCCCGTCTCAACAGCAATGACCACCTCAGCCTGGTCATGTCCAAGCCAGCACCTGCTAACATGGGAGGCGTCAACAGCAACGGCATCATTAAGGGCATTAACCAATTCCATTCTGGAATGGTTCCAGGCCACGGGATCCACGTTCCTCCCGTTCCCAGCCCTGGAGATGGACTCAATGAAGTGGACGACATGGCAGATGTCTTCACCGGTCTGACCTTCAAGGAGCCGTCAATGATTGCTGCCCCAGGCTATGGTCGCTCCCGCCCACGCCGTTCCAGTGCGCCAGTTGGAGAGCAGGGAGGCTTCGGGGCCATTGGACCACAGAATGGATACGGCTTGTGGGGGAATGGTGGAAACAGCGAGAACCCCTTGCCTGAGGTCACCAAACCCCCCAACAGTGATTTCCACGTGCCTACCTCCCGCAACAGCCCCATCCAGCAGTTTAGCTCCAGCAATGGCAGCTACTCGGCTGGCATTGGCCCCAACCCTACCTTCAGCCAGGCCTGGGTGAATGGGACTCATGGAAGCAACAATGGAGCGGGAAACGTCCCAGTGAGCAAAGTCAACATCTGGTCCCAAGGAAACCTGGGAGGGAATGGAAGTCGCCCAAGCAGCCAGAACTCGACAGACAGTTCAATCCAGAGCAGTCCTATCTACTCTCCAACAAACCCAAATGGCTTTGGGCTGAATGAGGTTCCCACCACTCTCAGCATTGGAATGAACCCCCTGGGGGTAGGGATTGGAGAAGACAGGGGAGAGTCCAGGTCTCCATTCAGGGTATGTTGTGCTGTACGTATATTTTAAACATAAATAGAATTTGACAGGTTATGACTTAGCCTCAAACCCAGGCCCTCTGCTCACACGCTTTTTATGACTTGGCTATTACTATTCCATGCTTGCAAAAGTAACTTCACGCTTTAAAATCTATATAGCTAGCTTCAATAGACTCCTTCATTTTTTATTAGTGCAGTCAACCCATTTTCCCTGCACTTCTTGGTGGTGTGCCATCTTGGTATCATTGCAAACGTTTCTGGAGAAGTAATAAACTACAATGACTCACCTCCTCTCTGTGCCCAGCTGTGCTCCAAAGCTAGCCATGAAGCTGCACAATTGGCCTGACCTTGGTTATGGTCACCACCTGGTTGACATAGTCTAGTGGTAAGAATCTAAACCTCCATCTTTCAGAGCTGTAGAGAGTGGTTACTGACCTCCTTCCCTCATTTATCACCTCCAAAAGCAGCTAGCTACTCATGCATGACGGTGTAGCTACCTTTGTGGCGAGAACCTACGTACTGTTCCTCTCCTTTGCCATGTCTGCCTAGATTGATAGATAGTGGGTGCCTCATTTAGTATTCCCAGTACTTTTTAGCTAGTACATATATAGCTAGCTGTAACATTATGTTTATGAAGCCCTATTGCTTTGCTGGATAGCTATCAGATTTTTATCTTAGCCATCATGAACACCCAAAATTGACATGTGACTTCTTGGCACGTGACGAAAGTCAGCATGTGACTAGCTGAAAGCTCAATTCACTTCAAGTCTACAATTAGCTATGCTAGCTAAGTGGGATGTAGAAATGAGCTTAAACTTAGCTTTGTTCCACTCCACTTTGGCTAGGTATAGAAACCAACATAGAATATTGATATTTCTGATGTCAGGACTATACATCTGATGTAGCTGATTGTAGT
>JAAGOD010002793.1_pt1 | contig 10795 bp, 16 predicted proteins | sample 8389681 | NCBI WGS metagenome assembly JAAGOD01 (sample SAMN13964374, study PRJNA552185) | sponge metagenome | biome: deep-sea hydrothermal vent fields; feature: spots directly above weak diffusing fluid; material: seawater and sediment | host: Tedaniidae sp. KZ-2020 ... | reverse complement strand
TACGTCATAGGTTACAGACTCTCTATGACGACAAACTCTACCTCCCCGCTCCTTGCTATGGCCTCTCCGACAGCACCATAAACGTCCTCCTTAATGAGTTCCACGACAGCTTGGAGCAGTTGTGTCAGGACGACTGCATGGTGGAGGATGCCTTTCTCAGGTGCCCTAGCGTTTCAGCCAGTGCTCGATTCCTAGGTGACCTTAATCTCAGAAGCGATTACTTATAACGCCTACGTATCCGCTCTTGTGTTTAAGTAACTATAACAATGATATTTTTTTGCTTCGTCAGTAAACAAGCTGTGTTGACCTACTAAATAGAGCAATACTTTCAATTGCTAGAATTCTAAACCATGCACACAAAAATGAAGAATTAGTCTGCAGCAGTTGATGCTATTGAACAATGTGAAGTCATGGAGTCATTATTGGCCAGGAGTGCAATATGCGCTTGGAGGCTGGAGCTGCTGCAAATTGAGTCCCTCATAAGCTTCTGTTTTGGTTGTCTTCTTCCTCCTGCTGTACCAGCGCCCCCTGGCTACCGGTACATCGTATTGCACGCTCGCTGTCCTCTCCCTGCTCTTCTTGCCTTTCTTGTTATTCTTGGGAGGGGGCGGGGCAACTCTTTTGGGGACGATGGTTCCCTTGGCGTTTCCCTTGGTGGTGGTGGTGGTGGTGGTGGCGGCCGCTGGTGCTTGAGCACCATCTGTTTGACTCGTGGCGGCGCCGTTGGGATCGAGGAAGCTGGAGGGAGACTGGGATGAAGAGTGTCTCCCTTGCTCGTCTGCACTTGAACCAGGTCTGGAGTATTCTGCACCTGCTTCTGCAGAGAAGGTTTTGACGGAAAACATTGGGAGATCTGTCACGCCCTTGGAGTTTGGGTCAGGTGCGCTACTGAACTCGTTGTTGGTGTTAACCCAATGGGGAGAAACTGTAATCATAATAATTGTAAAAAAATTGCTTCCACATCTATAGCTGAGTTTGTGACAAGTGAGACTTATTGAAATGGTGTGTGTAAATAATCCATCTTCAAGTTTTGATGGTGGAACTAGTAAGTAGCATAAACAAGTCACTGGCTAGTCCTTTCGAGCGATTTCACAAATTTGGGTTTTGGTGAGGTGATCTTCAAAGAGTACTACTACATTATTTAGCTCCAATTTTAGTTGCCAGTATAAACTAAGCAAAATGCACATAACTATATAGCTTAATATTAATACCTACCTTCGAATCCACTTTCCTTTGGCTGCCTCTTGCTCCGTCTGGTATTTATTTTTTGGCAGCACATGACCATGACTATTGCACTGCACACGAGTGTTGTGACTAGGAAGACTCCAGTGGTAGCTCCCAGAATGATCGTATATTGTCTGTAGTTGTCAGTGGCGGCTGCCGCTGATGGGGTGTTTTCTGGGAGGGAGGTTTGAGGGGTTGCAGTGGGCAGCATGGTGACCATGGTGGTGATGGGATGAGGGAAGAGTGCTGTTGGAGACGAGAAAATTACAGCGGTAGATACGTCAGTGGACGAACTTATCTCTATAAAAGTATCATACAGGTCATAATAGCAGCATTTCCATAGCCCTGTAGCTATGCTAACAATTATAGCTAAACAATAGCTGGATCCAGCAAAATTGCAGCTTGCCTTGATCTGAAGCACTGCTAGCACTCTGACTTCTGATTCCAACGGAGAGAGAGCTGATGATAAGTATTTGATCAGTGACACTCACACCTTGAGCACTGGTTCCAGCAGAGAGTGAGCTAATGATAGCCTGCAGCAGCAGTAGTAGCAGTGTTTCCATTGTTTTATTGCACTTCTTCAATGCCTGATGACACTAAAATTAAATTTGTGGCTTCATCAGACCACACCCACTAACAGGAAGTTTTTTGCGCCCAAGCAAAAAGCATGATAAATGGGGGTGTGTGCGTGGGTGGAGGCTCTCAAGGCCCTAGGCCCTGTATCTGATAAACCTTCACAGTTTATGTTTTTTGCTTTGCTAAGAGATGCTTTTGCAATAAACAATAGTATTGTACTAGGTGAGCTATTATGACAATCAGTAGGGGGGGAAAATTCACAACAGAGTGCCATAGTAACAGGTGTGCATGATAACATGACAAAATCACTCAAAAAAATCCTGGTAGTATTTATAATTATAGAAGGTTCTGGGTGTGGTCGTGCCACATGATCCAGCAGTAGGTCATCTCATGAAGGGCCCACTCAACAGCCATATATGCAGCAGAGGATGAGCCAGATGAATATCCACCACGGGCAGAAGAAGGTAATGATGCAGTGGAGGATATGGTTAGGGCTCTCATCATGGACGTATGTCGTGGTACGAACCTGTGGGAGGGCAGGGGAGGAGGGAACATCACCTGACATGACATTATACCAGAACCTGTTAACGATCGGAGTTTACTGATCTTATCCTTTGTGCCACTTATGCCCCCCCTTTCATCCATCATAGCCCCAAATCTCTCTCCACTCTACTTTTAAGCAAGTTTGATACGCTACAATTGTCCTGGGAATTCACTGTGGAGTGGAACCTACTTTGGGACTAAAAGCACCGAGGTAACATAGCTATCCAGGTGCATCCACACTGAGGGATCCTGCTGCATATGGTGGATTCAGTGGATGTGCTTACTACAGTGAATTGCTGTGATCTTGCACTGTGGAATAGCTACTTTCAGATCCTCATAACTTTGTGGTTTTGCAGTTCCGTTCTAAGACCTCTGCAATTCACTCATCTTACATACACTGACCCACATTCAAGAGAAATAGAACACATACATAGACCATGCACATGAATCTAATTTGGAGGTATTTAAGGGCGGTAGATAGACACTATACTATTACTTCCAGGTATTATCACATGACCCCAGTACTACTGAATATCTCACCGTCTGAGGTTGCTGCTGGACCACCACCACATTGGTGTTGCTCTGCTGCTGGGCTACAGGGGTGGGCTGATAGGGGGCCGGCTGATAGGGGGCCGGCTGGTAGCCCTGCTGGGGTTGGGGGTAAGCAGAGTAGCCTGGGGGCTGTTGGTATGCCATGACCTGAGAAAACGCATTTGGTGGTCATTACCTTTCTGTCCATGTACAGCTAGCTACATGCAATGTGGTTGTCAAGAAACAGGACAGTTAACTATTAAATTGACTTTCAACCCTGGAGTGTGAGACTCGGGTAAAACATATTTGCATCTTTTCCCATAACTGGAATGCTTATTAGCTAGCTAACTTAGTTTCATGCTGAAAATGCACTCTTCATTAAAACAGTCACTACACACTAATGAAATAGCTAGTTTAGGGGGTGTTCCTACTGGAAATTGGAGTCTACAAGCGCTTGCTAGCTATTAGAAGGTGATTAGCCAGGCTATTCACCATTGTGGTAGCTAGCTAGATAAAGCAACCCCCTATCTATGGATGAAGCCACACAAAGAAAACCAGAAAATTCAGCTGTGAAAAACATGATATCCATTGTTCCGCACAGTTTCTCGGGAAAGAGCTACACACTTACCCTTTCAACTGACTTTAGTAGTAAATATTGACAGCAAGATGCACAGGCTAGGCTCCAAGTCCAGAGATCAGTTTCTTTCACTCCTGGTTGGTTTTTGAATAACGCTTCCTTATATGGAATGATTATTATCACTGATCACTGGGAGTTTATTCATAGGACAACTAAGAGTTCACAAATGGACCATAAAAACTGAAGATAACTGGGTGATGATTCAGGAAAACGTTTCTTCGCTGTGTTCGGAAGGATTGATGCCCTTTGATCTCAAGAGGGTCTCTTTCTTTTTCTTTTTCTTCTCCCGCTCCTCCTGCTGCAGCCTCTGGGCCTCCAGAATAACCTCAATGCTCACCTCTTTCAGAGGCTGCTTTGCTTCAAGCTCTCCATCCTTTAAGAGATCAAAAGATTAGAAGCAAACACTACTTGGCTGCTGTGCTTGGCTCACTATTTCGCCGCAAAGAGCTACATTCTCTCCTCGGACTAGGTAGATTCCCCGGGGAATATCGCCGTACTCATTGCCTACGTGAATGCGTTCAATGGTGCCCTGTAAAAGCAAATTACCTAAAAAAGACAGCACAAGAAATGCACACATTCAGTTTTGCATCAAAATTTATTAGTAATATACTCACCAAACTGGTCAACACTTCTCAAATATCCAATCAAGACTTTGTAATCCCGTAGAATCACTAACACACGCTCTAGAGAGGGGAAAAAATGTTGATGAAAGAGTGAGTATCTCTAGATCCATAACAGTACTTACTATCAATCTCCTGCACAAGACTTGCTGTTCCTGGGAGATAAGGATGGGTACTACCAGATGGACTGGGCTCTTCCATAGCCATCAAGCAGCTTCTATAAGGACTCCATCTTCTCAACTTGGACCTTGACCTCTGACATGTGGGAGGAGCCCCAAATCCCAAATAAAGCCCATCACCCAGAGCTTTCATCTCCTCGATGGCTGAAGCCAAGAGTAAGCCTCCCCAAGATCTAGTTACAGAAATTGGTGTGGATGACCTGTATGAATTCCTTGGGGTTGATTCCGCCAGCAGCGAGAAGGAGGTAGATAAGTGAGTGAGTGGGTGTAGACAGGGAGTGAGGAGGTGCATTGGAGGAGGTGATGCTGTGCTCTTATTACTGTGGATGCTTAATGTAGATCACATCTGGATACAGGAAGAAAGCACTCAAATATCACCCTGACAAGAATCCTGACAATCCGAATGCCTCGGATTTGTTTCAAAAACTGTCGAAGGCCTACCACATCCTCACAGACGCACCCGCCAAGGTATGTTTCTAGGTAAGTTTTGTGAATTCATGCAAATAATCATTTCCATAACATTATGCATATATTCCCAGGCGGCTTATGACAAATGGCTGAAAGCCAAGTTTGTTGCAAAGAAGAGGCATGACGAACTGAATGCCAAGCGGCGAAAACTCAAGGAGTGTAAGGTTTTGCTTACGTTTTTGTGATCCATGCTCTATTGGAAGTCATTTTCTTGGAAGCTTTGGAAATGAGGGAAGGTCAGAGTCAGACAGTCCAGAGTACTCCTGATGAAAGGATCCTCGCAAAGAAGATGCAGAAAGAAGTGAGTTTTGCCTCCCCCTCTCCTTACCCTACTCCTCCAATGCTCCTTCTGTACTCTCCACACACTCACATGGTCACCTTCTGCCTAACACCCTCACATTCTGTGTGACACTATGCACCGCAGATTGACCGGCTCAGGGAAGAAGGGTTCAAAAAAGTTCAGGAACAGGAGGAGCTTCTGCGGCAACACCTTCGTCAGCAAAATGGTAACCAGTGATTTGTTCATTGTTTGTACTAATTAGTTAAGCTGTTTTATTAATTGCTGAAAATGTGTTGTTATGTTGTGGCCCCCTTAAAAAATGTTAGTAATTGCTGCAAAAATTGTGCCAAAGTCAACACCGCAAAGATTTATAGGTCCTGACCTTTAACCTCCCTTTAAGTTCACGAGAAATTCAGTTGCCTTTGAATTGCAGAGAACCCGGTGGAAAGTGAGGACATAGCTCCTTCCCTCAAAGTCACCTGGAAGGCCAAAAAAGGAGACCCCACCAATGGTGGGTACTCCAAGGATCTCCTGGAGACTCTCTTTGCCAAGGTTAGACTAATCTATGATGCCATGATGTTGCTTGCATATCTTCATCCTGACGTGCTGTAGTTTGGCGTGGATCATGTGCTGATCTCGAAGAAAAATGGCAGAGCTGTTATTTCCTTCAATTCAGTATCTGGTGCTGTAAGTGTGGAATTGAGAAATTTTCTATCATGATTAATCTTTTGTTGTTGTTGTTGTTGTTGTTGTTGTTGTTGTTGTTGTTGTTGTCATTGCAGCAACTAGCATTGGAGAGTGGGTGTGGGCTGGACGAGAACCCTCTGCAAATGGTGTGGGCAAATGGTGAACCGGGTCCTCCCAGTGTTCCTGCTACCCCCCCTGTGGTTGCTGTTCAGCAAGATAACTCGTTCCTGGAAAGAGATGAAGACTATGAGGCCGCCACTCTGCTGAGACTGAGGCAAGCACAAGAGAGAAAAAGACTGAAAGGACAGACTAAAGAAGATGAAAATAAGATACAAGCTAGGTAAGCTACATATTCATTATTCCATCCATCTTCTTTTTTATTGTTTAAAAAATTCTGCGAAAAATTAAGAATGCGAGCACGTGATCAGAATTGTGAAGAGAGGAGGAAGACTTATTTTTTTTGCAGTTCTGAGTTGTGAGACACCAGTTAGCTGTATGTCTGGGAGCGAGAGCTTGTCTCTGTAGCTGCTGCAACAAAGTCCGCCTGAATCAAGCATCTGTGCTGGTTTAAGTGAGTTTGTGGCGGAGATTTTATCAACATTTTGTTGATTTAGCCTCTAGCTATCTAGTTACTGACCCTGAAAAAGTCTTGTGTAAAAAATTTCAACTAGCTACAGTAGAATTGTGTGGGTAAATGTATTTTTATGCAATGTTAACAACTTTCTTTCAGCAGAGTCAAGTTTAGAAAGGAAATGGAGATGTCTTCTGACTTGTTCACCGTTGTGCTTCCCGTTGTGATGGCTGTTATTATGGTGGTGGCTACAGTGGCCTTGGCGTTCTGGATGGGATCAGGTTCCCAGCGTAGCTATGAAGAGGCGAAAGCTCAGGCCTCCCGAAAGGCAGAAGAAGCCCTGAAGGAGAAGGACAACCACGCCAGCCCCAGGGCCAAGAAACCGAGGAGGAGCTACCGGAAGAAGAAATCGGAGGAGCACCAGGATGACCCAGAGCCTGAGGCACCTCGTAAAGGAATACTCAAGACGCCAACCTTAGGAGCTGATCTTCCCCAGGGCCGTCTCTCTCCCAACAAGGTGGAGTTCAAGCTGGATACTCCTTCCAAGCCGGATGAGAAGACTCCCCGCCTTGCCAGCCCACCAACTCCTTACCCCACCAAACCCGACTCCATGCTGAACCTGCAGCCTGCCGTGGAGAGGACCCCTCAGCCCATCTTTGAGGAGGAAGAGCCCCAGGAGGTCCCACCACTGGAACTGAAGCCGGTGGAGCCAAAGAAGAAGCAACCGGTGAAGGCAGCTGCAGAGAAACCGGTGAAGGCAGCAGCAGAGAAACCGACAGCTCCCCAGCCTCCAGTCGAGAAGAAGGACCAAGATGCCACACCAAAGGAGGTGGAAGTCAAGAAGAAGGGGGTTGCCACACCAAAGGAGGTGGAAGTCAAGAAGAAGGGGGTTGCCACACCAAAGGAGGTGGAAGTCAAGAAGAAGGAGAAAGTTCAGTCTACCCCCCCTTCCGCCACCACTCATAAGAAGAGCAAGGGAAACAAGGGGAAGGCAGCCGTCAATACAGGTATGGGACCAGACTCTGTAAACAGCTGCTTTGTGATGTTGGTTGAGTTTTGGCTGCACTCTGTGTCTGGAGTTGTAGCTCTAGTGTCAGGCATCCACTGGTAATCGATAGGCAGGCTGACTTAGGAATGGTGTACCTGCTGTACCAGCTTGTCTGAGCTCTTGTAGACAGGGAGTGTGCGTGTGACACCACAGTGAGTGATACTCTTGGGTGGTTTTACTTCCAGATTCCCAAGATGTGCTTCCTGCTTCTCGAATCTCTGACATAGTTGGTGCCAGCTCTCTCACAGACGAGGAGATCCAATGGCTCATCGGACTCCTTCTCGAGAAGTCCAAGGCCAACTCGGAATGGGAAGCAGTGAGTATTTGACCAGTGTGTGTATGCATGCATGTGTAAAGTCTTAGCTAATTGAGTTGGTAGCCATGTGCTACTATTGTATTGAGCAGCCTCCTTTTCTTCTTTCATCTCATTGTCCCCCTCCCCCTCTCTGGCCAAAAAAAAATAATAACCCCCCCTTTGTAGTAGCTAGTCAGTTGGCTAATATGAAGCCCCCCCTCCAGACTGTGCAATTTCCTTATTTTGGTGGGCATTGTTTTATTTACATACCTTTCCTGCCTCCATTGCAGCCCAACCTGAAAGCTGAGAGCAACAAGTCTTTGAAGAAACAGAACCAGGAGCTCCAGAGCCGGCTGGAGGAAGGTACCCCACACCATTCAGCTGTAGCCGCATGTTATAGCTAGCAAAGCAAACATGTCAATATTATGACCACAGCATGCCAGTGCTTCTCTGGTGTATGGCCACAGCTAAGATTTCTGGCCTGCACTCCTGGGCTTTCTAAACTCCATGAAATTAGGCAGGATGTATCAGGTGTGATACACATTTATACCTTATAGAGTTAGTGAGCTGGTAAGCATCGCTGTCAAAGCTGGTAAGAGTTAGTGAAGTGGTAAGGATCGGTGTGTGTGTGTGTCAAGCTGATGCAGAGTTAGTGAGGTGGTATGGATCGTAGTCTGAACCTGACTTCCACTAGCGGAAGTAGGAACAGCATCAACAGCATCGTTGACAAAAATAAACTTGAATAAATGGGAGTTTTCTGTAGCTAGAACTACGTATTGCTAGCTTGTGGTGTTCCTTGGGTAGCTAGCTAGCATATCGGCCATCCTATGTTCCAGCTCTAGCCATGTAGCCTTCCCCAATGATCTTTCCAGCCCCCTGACACCCCACTTGGGACTGGTATACACTTGGGGGACACTAGCATCTCTTGCAAGGGGGCCCTTGCTCTTCTTTTGAAGACAATGGCGTGTCTGTGTACTGTTCAATTGAGCCAAGGGCCCCCTGACATGTTTTTCAGTTTTTGTGGCCTCTGGCACAGAGGCTACCTGGCATGAGGTTAGTGTTTATGTAGGCTGTCTTCGAGTGTGCCTGTCTAGAAGTCTGTACCTGTCCAGTCCTAAAACTCCAGACAGGCATTTGTTGGGGGGTAGAGAAAGTGCATGCACTCAAGAATAGTGAGATCTTATTGTCTGCTGACATTCTTCTATTGTCTGGTCAACTTTGCCAGGGCTGTTGTAGGAATTTTAAATATCCAGAGCCTTCACATTCATTCTTCCATTGTCTGGTCACTTTGCCAGGGCTGTGAAGAATTTTTAGTGTGAAAATCACCTATCAGTGCCTTTGAGACTTGTCAAATTCTCAGACTTGTCATTCTTTTTTTCCCATCCATTGTGCTTCCAGCTCAGAAATCGGCTGCCGGCCACGCCCAGAAGATCAAGGAGCTGAGGAAGGAAGTGCAGGCGGAGAAGGCCAGGTGCCACTCGCTGGAGGGCTCTTCTCAGGCCAAGCTCACCCAGCAGGTGTGTGGTGTGGCGTGGGGTGGGATGTTCGCAACTGGGACTTCTCTTTCTCTGGGTTTCTGCCTCTTTGTTCTTTTGAGGCTTTGTGAATACAGTGGACTTCCAAATCTGGCTCTGTTTTGGGAGCAATCAAAGCCTGATTAGAGAGGCAGCCATAAACACATCTTTAATAATAGGGGTTGCCTCGTATCAGGGGATCCCAGACTTAAGTGTTTGGGAGTAATCAAAGCCTGATTACACGGGTGGCCGCATTTCAAAAGGCAAATTAAAGCACAAGTATTTTGATATTAAGGGTGTCTTCATACCAAGGGGGTCAAAAGAGTTATATCTTTATCGCTGTGGCTCTGTTTTGTTACCAGGGGAACGAGCTGAACTACTACAAGACTCGTGCTGCTGGCCTGGATGAGGAGATCAAGCAGGTCAAGGTGATGGCTGAGGCCCACAACCTCCAGAAACTCAGGGACGAGAACGCTCACTTGAGCACTCAAGTTGGCCACCTGTAAGTTGCTATGGGAGCTTGTGTGTATAGTCTTCACTTCTCTAGAGTATACGTAACTTCCTTTGACCTCTCAGAGTGTGTCAAGGGATGAACGGTTCAGCTCAGGGAGAGAGGGGGAGAGGGAGGGAGGGAGGGAGGGAGGAGAGGGAGGGAAGTGGTAGGGGCGGGAAGGAGGCCTTGCCCCCATGGAGTGGGTTGGTCTCATTTGTCCATAATGCTTTTTTTAGGTTGTCTTGAATAGACATTTCATAATGTAGGAATGCTGTAGCAAAGGAGGTTCAATTGGACATCTATAAGTATTACTGTGTGGCACTTGTTGTCTTGTAGTCAGCAGCAGAACCAGCAGCTTACCAACCAGCTGCTGAGTGCCAAGGAGGCCCTGAAGGCACCCTCTCCCAGTGACGCTGGCCTGGTGGCGGAGGTGGAGAAGATGAAGGAGAAGTTGGCCGAAATTGACAACCTCATGCACCGCAAGGACCATGAGCTTGAGCAGTACACAGTGAGTACAGCAGGAGGGGGGGTCTCCCTTGAGAGGGTGTGGTCTTTTGTCTAGGTGGGTGTGGCCTTGCATCTCAGTGGGTGTGGTCTGAGTGAACTTGTGTGTCTGTGCCTTTCAGGGTGTGTGGCTTGTGTTTCAGTGGGTGTTGGTCATGTGGTTTGTGTTCCAGTGGGTGTGGTCTGTGCCTTTCAGGGGGTGTGGCTTGTGTTTGAAGTGGGTGTGGTCTGAGTGAGCTGTGTTTGTGTGTGTGTGCCCGCACAGAAAACCATCCAGCAGTCCCACTCCGAGATCCTGAGACTGAAGAGTCAGGTGAAGTCCCAGGACGACACGGAGGCCATGGAAGTCCTTCGGCAACAGCTCCAGCTGCTGGAGACGGCCAAGGCTGAGCTGGAGGCAAAGCTCCAGGAGGCCACCGAGTCCCGAGAGAGTACTCTGGCCCAGATGGAGGCCCTCCGAGTGAGCCTGGAGGAGGCCAAGGAGGAGGGTATGTCACAGGTGAGGGCCGAACTTCAAGCCAAGCACCAGGAGGAGGTGGACGGGCTGAAGGAGAGCCTGGTTGCGGCCGAGGGCACCAGGGACAGCATGAAGCAGATGGAAGACCAGAAGCAGCAGATGGAAGAC
>JAAGOD010005679.1_pt1 | contig 10796 bp, 19 predicted proteins | sample 8389681 | NCBI WGS metagenome assembly JAAGOD01 (sample SAMN13964374, study PRJNA552185) | sponge metagenome | biome: deep-sea hydrothermal vent fields; feature: spots directly above weak diffusing fluid; material: seawater and sediment | host: Tedaniidae sp. KZ-2020 ... | reverse complement strand
GCTAGCCCAAATCGACCGTTTACCTATGAACCATCATAATACAAGCTACACCTACAATGAATTCTTGAAAAAATTAGAATTAGTGTTTAAACAAAAAAATGATTTTCACAAAAGTTTTCTTCGGAAGAGCGGTTGTCCGTTACCACTTAAATATAATCTTGAATGAACAAGACCATAGTTCCTAATAATGTAGCTACTAAATACTTGAGAGGAAAAAATTAACCCATACATAATCATAAAATCTCTAGTCTTCATCCGGCATCACTTCTTCTTGCCAACTGCTTTCTGGGCAGCCTTGGTCATCTTCCCTGTCTTTTCTACCTTTACAACACTCTTGATGACACCGACAGCAACAGTTTGCTTCATGTCGCGAACGGCAAATCTTCCAAGTGGTGGGTACTCAGAGAATGACTCTACGCACATAGGCTTTGAAGGCTTCATCACAACAATCGCGGCATCACCGGACTTGACAGATTTTGGGTTGTCCTCAAGTTTCTTGCCACTTCTACGATCTATCTTCTCCATGAGCTCAGCAAATTTGCAGGCAATATGAGCTGTGTGACAATCGAAGACTGGAGAATAGCCAGCATGAATCTGACCAGGATGATTCAACACAATGACCTGCAGTAACAATATTGCTAGTCTAAACTCCTCTGTTCAAAGTGTCCCTTAGGAGTACCTGGGCAATGAAGGTGCCAGCCTCCCTGGGAGGGTCATTCTTGCTATCTCCGGCAACCATACCACGACGGATTTCTTTCACGGAGACGTTCTTCACATTGAATCCAACGTTGTCACCGGGAAGGGCCTCGGTGAGGGACTCGTGATGCATTTCCACCGACTTGACCTCAGTGGTGATGTTGGCGGGGGAGAATGTCACCACCGTACCAGGTTTCAATATGCCTGTCTCCACACGTCCCACAGGCACAGTTCCAATACCTACAATGCAGGCAACACTTGAGACAAAGGCCCCTCAGGGTCCAAGGCCTATTCAACTATAGCAGACCCCAAATTGAACAATTTACATGCACTGAAAAAACTTGTCCATCTGGATACAAAAGGGAGCATATAGCCAAGATTCTCACCTCCAATCTTGTACACGTCCTGGAGAGGGAGCCGAAGAGGTTTGTCTGTCGGCCTCTTGGGGGGAAGGATCGAATCGAGGGCCTCAAATAGCGTCTTCCCGCTAGCACTGCCCTCCTTCCTCTCTACACCCCATCCCTTGAACCAGCCCATCTTGTCACTTGTTTCAAGCATATTGTCGCCATGCCAGCCAGATATGGGAACAAAGGCCACTGCTTTAGGGTTGTAACCAATCTTCTTGATGTAGGTGCCCACTTCTTTGCTGATTTCATTGAAACGAGTCTGAAAACAAGATTGTAAAAACCTCGCTAGAATCACACAAGTAACAGAAATTCAGATGCCTAGGAAATCCCCTATCGAATCAACTCAATATCATCTTACTTCGGAGTAAGGAGGCTCAGTGCTGTCCATCTTGTTGACCGCAACAAGGAGTTGCTTGACCCCAAGCGTGTAGGCGAGCAAGGCATGCTCCCTAGTCTGGCCATTCTTTGAGATGCCTGCCTCAAATTCCCCAGTCCCAGCTGCCACTATCAGCACTGCACAGTCAGCCTGAAACCACAAACACCATATTAGGAACTGAACAGGATGTAGGAAATTTCATGAGGTTCTGAGGTCATGAACCCTTGCCAAAAGCTAGCACATGATTGGAGCATGAGTGATGAAATGGAGCATGTGACATTGAGTCTGACCCTCACCTGTGAGGTGCCTGTGATCATGTTCTTGATGAAATCTCGATGGCCAGGGGCGTCAATCACAGTGATGTAGTACTTTACCGTCTCGAACTTCCACAGGGCAATGTCGATGGTGATACCACGCTCCCTCTCGGCTTTCAGCTTGTCCAAAACCCAGGCATACTTGAAAGATCCTTTGCCCATCTAAATATGGATACAAGAACACGTTTCACAAGACAATTACAACCATAGCATAATTACAGCTGTAATCACTTAGGTAACTCTCTTGAGAAAACACTGAAAGAATGTATGAACTCACTTCAGCAGCCTCCTTCTCGAATTTCTCGATGGCCCTCTTGTCAATTCCCCCGCACTTGTAGATGAGGTGACCAGTGGTGGTGGACTTGCCAGAGTCGACATGGCCAATGACCACAATGTTGATATGTATCTTTTCCTTGGGCATGGTTCACTGAAGATTGACTACAGAGAATAGAGAAGTGAAACCATTCAAATATAAGTACAAAATTGTTGGAAAGCTAGCCATCTTCTGGTAACAAAACACGTGGCAAGAAACCTACAACTGTTCACTTTACTACGCTAGCTACCATAGCCTGGCTTCAACTGTAGTACTAAAAAAGATACTTACATACAAGAATTGATAACTTACTTGGACAATAAATAGATGGGAAAAGGATCCTGATGGATGAAATGGACTCACTGTAGCCACACCAAAAGCACAAAGAAGCAGCGTAGTGAAAAAAAAGGATGGACCGTTCTGAGCATGCGTACTATATACACGTGGTGGTGCAATAATGTGGGTGTGGTTTTTAGGTGGGGGCTCACTGTTACTATGGAAACCAGTCAGCAAACATTATTCTAAATAGAACACATCAACCAACAAAGGATGGCTGAAACTATGACCTTGTATGAGGCTAAGACGGCCAAGAAAGTATACCTGTACAGAAATGGCTCCAAGAATACTCAGCCTAAGTGTATGGTGGTCAACAACAGGCAGATCCGTGACTTCAACTACTTCCTGAGCAGAGTGACCAGTGGGCTCCACGCCCCAGTGGCTGTGAGGACCATCTACACCCCCAGTGAAGGCCACAGAGTCAAGAACTTGGATGACCTGCAAACTGGACACCACTATGTAGCTGGAATGGGGAATGAGAACTTCAAGAAAATAAAGTGAGAGTTTCTTTGTGTCGATGTCACCAATTTTATGGAGTGCTCTTTTTCTAAGGTATGGGAGTGAATTGCTGAGATCACCAACAAAAAGGCCGAGACACGAGGTGCATTTTTTTACTAACTCCGTGTAGCTAGCTAATTCATCAGGTATCAATTTCCTTTCTTTTTGCCCTCAGTTTCTCTTGCCACAGCGATCTCAGCAACTCAGCTTCACAACGCCAGCAGCCCCACGCTACAAGCTACCTGAGAAGCCTTTCGTGATACAGTAAGTAGCTACATTTACAGCATATTACATTGGTTTCTACTCATCCTTAAAAAGTGACACATCAATGTGGTACTTTGTGAAATAAGCGGAGAATGTTTCATTGTACAGCGTGTTTCGTAATGGGGATGAGAAGTATCGTGGTGCCCGTGTGCTGCTCCCTCGGAGGATCATGGGCTCCTGGGAGCACGTGCTGGAGCTGATCACTGAGAAGGCTGCCCTCATCACCCAAGCAAAGAGGATCTGTACTCTTGATGGGCGCACGATCCATGCCGTCAGCGAAATACAGGATGGAGGAAAGTACGTGGCCTTGGAAGGGTCAAAGGCCTTCCAGAGGGTCGCATATTGCGCCATCGATGAAAAGAGGATATTGTTGACAAAGTGAGTGTGACCTTCTATGTGCATGACATGACACAGTGGACTCCCTCTACCATCCCTCTAGAGCACACTCCGAAAGAGGACAAACCTCTATCGGAAGTTTCACTGTATTCGCATTCTGTTCTTTGTTAGGGCAAGGGCAGTTGTTAGACTCAGACATAAATCGGACACTGTAAGTGGGTCTGAGGCCACGGACGGGGCACAGAGTGACTCCAGCAGGACCCACACCCACCCAGTTGCAGCTGCACGCCCAAGAAGGCAGAAGAAAAGCATTCGCCCAATGGCCGGGAGGAAGAACAAGGAAGGGAGAGAAAAGGCCATTAAGGATCACAGAGAGGTGAGATTCAGGCTAGATTGTAGGCCTGTAGTAGCAGTACATACAGTGGTACCTCTGAATAACAAGATTACGCCCATGTCTCTTTAGGGAGGTTGTCCCTAAATTAGAGGCTAGAGGGTCCTTGTAAAGTATCCATGGTGCATGTTTATCTTCACAGGACTCCATATTTGGAGGTAGCCCCAACCCTGATCGGGATCTCGGAGAGAGCATCAGTGGCCTCAAGATGCCCTCTCCGCCCCTCGTCAAGTCGAGCCTGACATCCTTCCACATGGCAGCACCCGTGGACTCCGGCAAGGGGGGGCTGTCCAATTCCAACATGGAGTCATCGCTGGAGGATCCGTTCCAAGACTCCTCCGGACTGCACCAGATTGACGAGGTCGGTGAAACAGCAACAGGTACGCCACCTGCTGGCCGCAGCTCACAGCAGAAGGTGGCAGCTAGTCTGGGAGGAGGAGGAGGAGGAGGAAGGGGAGGGGCATCTACAGGTACCCCAACACCAGCAGGAGCCACGGGTGGTGGTGGTGGTGGTGGTGTGAAGGGAGAGAAATTCCATGCTCCCCTTTCCTCCACACCAAAGACGACAGAAGGTGTGGAGTACATGGAAGAATCCCAAGGTGAGATACAGAGGCATCCAATACCTAGCTAGTTTCACACTGGCATCCCAGGCACCTAATCAATATCTAGCTAGTTTAGACCATCTCTAGTGCCACAAAGGACATACACAATCACAAGTCCCAGAAAAACCGAAGTTTCAACTGGCATAATTCACAATGCTCTATCAGATGATGTTTTCAAGGCAAAAACTCAGCGGCAGGAGACGGCTGGTGCTGAGACTATTCTGGAGGGAGGGGAAACACAGGTAGAGAAACCCATAGACCAGGAAGAGGCACAGGAGGTGGAGGAGGATGAAACAGCAGGCCTGGAACAGTCCAAGGTATGGAGGAGGGAGCGTGTCCTGATGGAGCGTGTCCTGATGGAGCGTGTCCTGATGGAGCGTGTCCTGATGGAGCGTGTCCTGATGGAGCGTGTCCTGATGGATGGAGTGTGTTGTGAGTGAGTCACTTTCATACAGCATGCTATTGTGCAGGGCACGCCAGCTGAGCTGAGCAAAGATGAACCTCAATCTTCCTCACTGGGTCCATCCAATACAGTCACACCTGGTCCATCCAACAGGGCCTCACCTGGGGTAACCACCCCAGCCCCAGCCCCAGCCCCAGCTCCCCCTGGTCCTTCCAGCTCCTCCAGACCCCTCTCCGGGCACAGCAGTAGGGCCAGCCACACCCTCCCCACAACCGAGCCAGCAGCTGCCAGGGTGGAGGGGGAGGAGGGAGGGGGAGGGGGGGAGGGGGAGGCAGAGGAAGTGGCGGAGGAAGTGGCAGAGGAGGACCACACACAGGAACCCACAGGGAATGTGAGTCCATCCACACACAAAACCTTCCCCATGCAGTCACCGCACAGTCAAAATAAACAGAGCCAGAGTGTGATAGTAGTAGTAGTAGCAGCGTGACCAAGTCCACCACACCATGCACAGTGTTGAATCAACACTGGGACACCCAACACCCAAACTTTGCACAACCAATCCGTGCATGCTGACAACTCTCATCATCTCTCGTCTGCTGTTATGGACATGCATACACGACACACACACACACACACAGGTGGCAGCAGTGTCAAACTCATCTGCCCCTTCCCCTTCCCCGCACAAAGTGGACACCTCTCAGGAAGCCATCCCTGAAGCCATCGAAGAGGTCGAAGATCAAACTTGAAACAAAAACTCACCCCCTTTTTTTTACTCCATGTCTTTTTAGTTATTACCACAGTACACAGTGTCCTTTAACTTCGCTGTATCAATACCACTGCTGGTCAGAGCTCACACCATTCCATTGTGGCGGGGATCTGACCTCGTGTCATGTGACATTCTTTCTCTATTTATTGGAGAGAGTGGTTTCTTACAACTTTGAATTGTGGAGTAATCAGGAGCCCCATTAGGGGGGATTGTGCTAACCCCTCTATGTTCGAGGCTAATACGTTTGCCAGTCAGTCAGTCCAATGGGTAGTCGTTCACCAGTGAGTGAAGGTACACCGTATCCATCACATCTTGTAACCTAACAGAGCAAGGAAATAAGAGTTCAACAGATGCTTGACATGAGAGAGAAATCATTTTGATGAACAATGCCTTGACCTACAGGACGTCCTATTTACCTTGCAGCTCTGACTGTCCTAGAGAGCCTGTCCATCTTCTCTGCGAGAGTCTCCTCCCCATCTGTTGTGTCTACTGTTCCCCCTCCTCCTCCAGCTGTGTCTGGGGGTTCTGCTAGCACCGGCCAAGGAAGTGGGTGGGGCTGAGGGTTGGGGGTGGGGCTCAGCATCCACTGCTTCAACTGCTCCTCGAATCTAAAGCAGAATCATGCCAAAAATGACGCGTCTGGACTGAGTTTTGCTGTACGCACTTCAGTGTGGACTGTTTTTCCTCTTCCAGAATGTGCTGGAGTCTCTCCAGCTTCCTCGCCAAGTCATGGAACCCTGAGGGTGTGGTTGCATCCACACTAGTGGACTTGGGGGAGTGGCAGTGGTCGGACAGGGTGCCAGGAGGTGCGAACCGTGATACGTCTAAGCCACTGAAGTGCCTGAGAAAGACAATTCATATTGAAGCACACCCACTTCAATGAAATACACACTTCTACCTCTTTCTACGAGCTGGGGTGGAGGTGTGGCCACTGGGGGGAACCCCTCCACGGGTTTGAGCAGAGAGGAGGGCTGTGTCAGCCTGGGCATGTAGCCACTCCACGGGAACCACCATGACGTCATTGCCACGGCTACCACTGCCGCCGCCGCCGCCGACATTGTCATGGAAATTGCTCACCCAGAGGTCAGAGTCCGCAGAAGTCACGAGGTGCTCGGCACAGGCTATGACAATCTGGTCCCACGGCAGTGACTGCCGCTCACTCTTGTGTTGCCTGGGCAAGTGCTGGAGGATAATGGTCTTCACCCTATCAACAACAGCAACAACAACAACAACAGGGATGTTATCAGTTTTGATGGGATTCTGCAGGGCACCAACCTGGAGAAGAGGAGAATCCTAGCCTGCTCTCTCTCCCTGTCCAAGCTCGCCAAAGCTGCCACAAATCTCCGACACTTTAAGCACTGCCTAGACCACTCCCCCTCCCCCTCCTCCTCCTCACCGACATCCCCACACCCAAAATCCCTCGGCATCAGCAGCCGAGAGAGGGAGTGTCTAACCATGTCCATATAGGGGGGGATGTTCCAGTGTAGAGGGGGGAGGCTGCCGACTGAAAATTTGAAAGGGGGGGCAAACTCGGGGGGAGGCCAGTGGAGGGCGTACAACCGGGGATCGAGTGCCCGGGAGATCAGGTGATCCACGGCAGCATTGTAGAGGGTGACGAGGGGGCCCAGAGGCTGAGACGGAAGCCGACACTGTTGGCGTTTGTAGCTGTCGGCAAGAACCAGGGAGTTGAAGTATTTGAGGAGACCTGGAGAAAGAGGCAAGGGAAGGGAGGGGAGGAGATGGGCCCCAAACTCAGTGAGATGCAACTAAACATACCTTGCTCAACGTATTCTCTCAGCGGAGTGTGAGCAAGGGACGGCTGAGGAGGTGCTGACATCAGCAATCTCTGGAGAGCCTCGGAGAGCTGGATTAAGATTAATTATGATCTCGACTGGTTGGTACAGAATCAAGATCACACCTACCTGTGTTACCATCGACTGGGGGTAACTGTTGCTCGCTAAAACCGGTGTGTCCACTCTCATCCAGGCTATCTCTGAAATGGCCTCACTCTGATGACAGTAACTCTCCAAACCTGAAGAAGATCGCCAACAATTCCATATTTCTGATCACTGTACACGATTCCACAAAGACGACTCACCTCTCATGCATCTGAACCAAAACGCAAGGTAATTCTCCTCAAGCTCTGATGAGTAGATAACGAGCAGGGGCACCTTTGATTCGGCTCGTCCGAAAACATCCATCACAGGATTCAATAGAGAAGTGATGTACGTCTAAAGATGGTTTGATTATGGTCTCATCTAACATAGGGGTGTGGCTTACTGACCTGAGGGGGCATGGCCATGTCCAAGGGGGCGGGGACAAACATAATCAAAGAGCAGGTTCCCTGTATGGCCAACCTCTGCTGCTCCTCCCCCATGAGACCCCACCCACTTCCCGAAGGGGAAACCCCTCGGACGGAGAGCATCAGCCGTCGGGGGCTGGGCCCTGACTCCAGGGGGCCAAACATCGGAGCGGTGGACGTACAGAGGGAGACCACGCCCCTGTCTTCGTCCAAGTCGCGCCTGGAAGGTGGGGAGGGGTCGTGTGAGCCGAGCTTGCAGCAGAGCCAGTAGACAGCTTCAGCGTCGGCCCCTCCCATGTCCTCACGGCAAGGGTACAGGAAGGCCAGCTTGCAGTGGACGTCGGGGGGGGAGTGTGAAGGGGAGGGGAGGGAATCTAGTGGTGGCAGGACACGAGACACTAGCAGCTGCTCTCGTAGGAGGACGGGAAGGTTGAGAGAAGAAAAAAACTCCTTCCTGAGAAATTATGTCAGTATTCCAGTCAGTATTTGGGTCAGTAATCTAGTCAGTATTCTAGTCAATATTTTGGTCAGTAATCTAGTCAGTAATCTATTCAGCATTCTAGTCAGTATTTTGCACACTGTACTGACCTTCTCCTCTCCAAGTTGACTGCAGTGGCCTCCACCTGGCCATCCACGCCCTCCTCAGACCCCACAGTCCAAAACTGCTTCCGCCTGTAGAGAGGGAGGAGCCTCTCCAGTTGCTGTGGCAACGAGAGAGGTGGGCAGGGAGGAACGGACTCAGCACAGCGCTGATAGTGCTGTTTCATCTGCACCATGCAGCACCACCTGAACAGAAAGCGTAAAGAGAACTTTATGACCCTTTTCCATTCGTTTTGCTAGTGTATGCAAATATGTATGGCAGAACTAAAACAATGACCATCACCACACCATCCTTATCTCTAGCTCAGTCAGAACCTGTTCCATAGCTTGTGCAGCTGCCTGCGTTGAAATGTGAGCCTCAGTGTCTCCAGCTTCTCCTTCTTGTGCTGCTTTGCCTGAGCGAGGGCCTCCTGCACCACCGCCCTGGTCACCTCCCTCACTCCTGCATCCAGCACCTCATCACACAGCTCCCTGCTCACAGTCTCCGTGGCAAAACGCTCAATAACACACTCCCTACGTAACAGAGGAGATAATTAATTAGGGTTTTCCCTCACATTAGGGAATTCCCCCCCCCCACATTAGGGGGTTTCCCCACTAAATCAAAAAGTGTCCTGGACACTGATTCAGGGGGTGGTCTCATTTCAGGGGTTCCAGATAGGAGGGAGTCCGCTGCAGTCCATACTGACCTGGCAGTGACAGCCACAGCCTCCAGCATGACAGACTCAACGAGCCTCTCCCCTTCCTCCCTGGCCAGGCCCTCCAGGATGAAGCGCAGCTCCTCCACGGCCTCCTGGGCCACTGCACAGCTCTCCCACACGCTCACCTCCAACACCACCTCCTCGCAGAACACCCTGATGGAGTCTTCAAGTGTCGCCATCAGGGAGTGTGCCAGCTCAACCTCCTGAGTTTGAAGGAGAGAGAACTGTCTCAAACTCCACTCCAACTCACACCCCCTTAGCTCCATAATCCAAGAAATAAGGACCGTTTCAGAATTGATAGGGCATAAGATTTTTTTGGTTAAAGTTGTGTGTTTTGAGCCTGAAATCTGTAAAACCACCCCCCTCCACTTTGAACTCACCTCCACACACTCCCTGGTCACCTCAGCACAGGCATCCTGGACCTCCTCCTTCACCAGCTCCTCCACGACGGCCACCAGCACCTCCCCATCTTGGTACGCGGCGGGGGGAGGGATGGGGACCTCCCTCTCCCCCGCGTCCACAGACTCCACAAAGGTGGGCGTGGCACCCGCGGTGAAGCTGCAGTGAGGGGTGTGGTGATAACGAGCAGGGAGGGGCCCACCATTAACCACCTGGAAAAGAGTCAGCGAAGAACAGGATATGGTAAACTTCTATTTTGTCCTGACATAATGTATATACCTCTCCTAAGTACAGCTTGTTCTTGGAGAGGACAAGATGGAGGCTTCTCTCAATGGGTATGGTCTTTTCTTCCATCGTAATGGCCTCCGTCTTGTGTCGGTCGAAGCTGACGACCACCAGGCCATCCGTAACCACAACCTCCAGTTCAAACAGCTCACAGAACGCGATACTCTAGACACCATATGAAGTGAAGTGGTATTACATGGTGTAACAGGGCATCAGCTTAAAATTCAATTAAGGGGACCAATGTACATTATAGAGTGAACTCCCTCTAATCTGAACCCCTGAAATGAGGCCACCCCTGCATTATATTGAGGCCGCTTCAGAATGTCCCATAGTATGCAAATTCACCCCTGAAAAATGAGGCCACCCCTCTAATAAGGGTGGCCGGATCTCATCAAACGATTGCTGTTAACAGTGTCCACTGTACAGTGATTCCACATACATGTGAGTCATCTGGGAAAGCCAGCATCCGTGTGACATCTCGTATCGGGAAAGGGGTGGAGTGCTTCTGCATGCTGTGGGAGCGATTCAGCACCCGCAGGGCATTGGTCCGAACAAGGGGGAAGTACCGATGCAAGATACATGCATTCAGAAACGTAGTGGACCTGAAAAATACGACATCATTATGACATTGTATGGTGGGCGTTATATGGGGGGTGAACCTGAGGAGTTTGAAGAATCGTATGAAGTTGTTTTCTTTGAATGCAAAGGCCACTTGAACTGCCAAAGTGACGGGGGGTTCTTGTCTGATGTGTGGGGAGTAGTCTTGGATGACACTGCAGCCCGCCCCATCAGGGAGGGAGGAGAGGGGAG
>JAAGOD010004619.1_pt1 | contig 10797 bp, 13 predicted proteins | sample 8389681 | NCBI WGS metagenome assembly JAAGOD01 (sample SAMN13964374, study PRJNA552185) | sponge metagenome | biome: deep-sea hydrothermal vent fields; feature: spots directly above weak diffusing fluid; material: seawater and sediment | host: Tedaniidae sp. KZ-2020 ... | reverse complement strand
TTCTCGGAGGGTCCTTTATTGGAGGTTCCATTGTATTGATGTGTGTTGCAATGGTGTGCACAGGAGGTGAGGATCCAGCTGGTGGCGATACGACAGTACCTTAGAACATGTCGGAAGGCAACCAAGTATGTGTGTGTGTGTGTTAGTGGAATGTAGTACTAGATGGTTTAGTATTGTTGATTGTGTGCTGTGATTGCAGACTAAACCAGATGTTTGATGCTGCCTCTCCGTGGACTACTGATCTCAGCTCCTTCTCTCTCAATGACTTCCTGGAGGTACAAACATTCAGTTTATTCTCGGTATACCCTCAGTATATTCCTCGGTAAACCTCAGTATATTCCTCGGTAAACCTCAGTATATTCCTCAGTATATCACCCCCCTTGACATGTGTCCATGTGTTACATGCAGCTGAAGGCTGGTGTGAAGCTGAAGCAGCTGCGTAGTCTCCTGTTTGAGGCCGTGACTCACGTCAAGTCTTGCCCAATCTGCCAGGGGAAGGGCTTTGTCTGCGAATTCTGCAAAAATTCAGAGGACATCATTTTCCCTTTTGAAGCCAGCAAAGTGAGCACGTGTCGAGGTGAGCTGACCACACCCCCACTTACGCATTAGCCACTCCCCCTCACGGCCTGCTCTGTGTGCATGGTTAGACTGCAGATGTTGCTTCCACAAGGGCTGCTTTGCTGGCTCATCACAGTGCCCACGCTGCCTCAGAATCAAGGAAAGGTATGCACCAAGGGGGTGGGATTAGAGCCAGTGGGATCACATGACTGTCATGTGACCTTGCAGGCAAGCCCACCGTGTCCGTAGGATATTTCTTGAGGCGGCAGAAGACGATGAATTTGGCGAGGAGCCCTCCATCAGCGAACCCTCCAAACTTTAGGACAATGACTTTTTATTTTATATTATTTTACTGATGCCTGCTTTAACATTTTTCAAGACACACCCAATTGCACTGGAACCTTTGGACACGTTGGGACAAGCCATTACGGGAGGTTGGCCTAGAATACATTGCACAGTAGGGACCTTGAAGTGTGTTCTTAATATCAGAGGTTGTTTAAAGGGGCTCCTGTCAGAATGATGATTAATGTAGCAGGAATCCCCTCTAAAGGCCAGACACATCTCGAACAGTGTGAGGTTGTGTGTTTGGCTGGTAATGAAGTGGCAGTGGTGGCTAATGAATGCTGCTGTGGTTACCCTCCACCAAGAAGCCTAAAAAGAAGGTTCGTTAAAATGAGGCAATGCTGTTTAATCCAGTTATGTTGTAATAATAGGGAGCTGTGTCTGGAATGGTCATTTCCTGGCTACAGGGTGAAGGGGAAGGGTGACAGGTGTAATTGTGCGTACATGAGGAGGAACTCCCCTCAATTTGCTGAGGTGTACGTGACCATGTCAGTAATTACGAACAGAACATAACAACTCCAAGGCTTCGTGTCAAAAATTACTTACCTACTTAAAAACAATATTTGTTGTCCATATAGCGCTGAACCAGATGTGGACCTGGAAAACCTTATGGATCACAATATTGTTTTCCTCCGCTAACACATGCTCTGGTAAGGACTCTGACCCTATTACATGTGTTGCAGTCAGCATGTTGCCTTTGCATGCGCGGGGGGGACCCTATTACATGTGTTGTGTTACCTTTGCATGCGCGGGGTGTGTGTGGTGACCCTATTACATGTGTTGCAGTCAGGGTGTGTGTGTGTGTGTGTGGTCATGCTGTGGTCGTCGTGCATGGAGGCTTCTCCGAGTTTACAAGACTTGCAGTTGTTCATTAATACAATATTCTAGTGCTGCAGGAGGGGAACGGAATGGGCAGTCTCATAGAGAGCAATAGAGAGTTCAGAGAGCTGTGTCAGTTGGATGTGCAAGTCTGAGAGGATTAGCTGTGGAGGTTGACTGTCCTTCCTCCTCGCTGCACCAGTCTCTGTGCAGGCCTTTGCTCTCTCTGTGGCGTGAACCGGCTGTGCAAAGACTTGGACGTCTACAAGGAAAATACATGTCAGGTCAGCAGTCAAGAAGTGGGTGTGGTTAACTCACATGTTGCTCGGCACACAATACCATAGGGATGTTCACGCCAACCGGTTCAAACTGCAATGGAAGGGAGGGAGTGTTAGAACAGCCTGCCATTAGGAGGCTAGCTACACACCTGGGAGGGTGAGATGATGGCAAATGATGCAGTTCTGTCCTGCTGTCCCACTCTGACGCTCCCCCCTCCTCTTGCCGCCCTTCCACTCAAGCCCCTCCCCCTCCCCCGCCTCCCTCGTCCCCCCCTAGGGCCACCAGGGGAGATTGGGGTGAGGATCTGCTTGCTCCCCCTGCCGCCACGGACGGGTGCTGTGGAGAGGGGGGTTTGGAAGACGTCCGGTGAGCCTGAGGTCACAGGGGTCACGCTCTGGCCCCCCAGAGAGAGGGAGGAGAGCCGCTGCTTCCTCTTCCCCCTGCCACGCCCCCCCACGACAGCTTGCTTCAACATCTCTCGTCCTGCAGCCCCTCCCCCTCGCCTTGCCTTCCCCCTCAAGGTATTCCTCTCCGCCTTCAGGGTTCTGGACAACAAACGTTATGATAATGAACATCTGTGGTTGGAACATACAGATGCACCCCCATCCCCCCCCATTGAAACATTACTTTAACATACCTGAGAGCCTTCAGTCTGCTTCCTGGTCTGTTACCATTTCCCGAGGCACTTCCTGGAGTTTTCTTCAGACCACGCCCCTTTCCGACTTTCCCCAGGATACCCAGCCGTAGCTTGACCCCAGTGACAGGTTTAGAGGGTGTGGCTTGCTGCCTGCTTGGTGTTTTCTGGAGTGTCTTTTTTGCCTTCTGTTTGAGTCGCTGTGCTCTCTGTCTCTGCCCCCCTGTCCCTCCTCGGGGGTTCCCCTTCTGCCCCCCTGTGGGGGTCTTGTTGCCCCCTGCAGTGGTCTGCTGAGTCTTGGCCTTTCCCTTGCCTCTCCCAGGAGGCCCCCCTGATGCTGCCTTCTTCTTGCCACGCCCACCATTCGCCTGCCGCGTTTTCTTGTTCAACTTGATGATGTCATCTGGAAGAGAGAACCTCCACTGACTTCAGTTCAAGCTATACTGACCATGGGAAGCCGCTACTCACCTAGTGAAAGGTCTATCTTGTTCATAGGAGCCGCCATTATCCTTTGAAACCTCTGCAAACAGGTCTGTTCCTCCCACTTTACTCAGTAGCCTTGTAAAGAGCTCTCTCTCCAAAAACCAATTGCCCCTTTTTGCCATGGCGACCATTACCAATAATCATAGCCCCGCCCCCTCATTCTCCCATTATTGTTAGCAATCATTCTAGGAGTTAGTACGTTCACGTCCCTTCTGCAGTCTGAAGACGAGCTCGTAAGGATAGGGGAGGGGCTCTGCACTAGCCTTGTCCAGGGAAGACACCTAGCACACGGATACCATACTCCTAAACTTGTGTTCCAGCAAACTAGACTGTACGTACCTCCTCAGTTGAGAGGGAAAGGGTTGCCCCTTTCATATTGTCCTCCAATTGCTCCAGAGTTCTTGCTCCTATCACCACTGATGACACGGCAGGTTGCCGTAGCAACCAGGCAATGGCCACCTGAGGCGTACTACCACCTGAACATGTGTGTGCATGCACGGTCAATGCAATCATTTACACACGGTCACACACGCACCATTTTTGGTAGCAATGGAGCTCATGATGTCGAGGAGAGCCCAGAAGCTGTCCTTGTCTTGGTACTGAGCCAGGGAGGGGTGGGATTGGTTGCTGCGACGCCCCCCGTCAGCATTGGTCCAGCCCACACGGGACTGGCTGGGGTCTGGCTCCTCACCTCGCTTGAACTTGCCCGTCAGCAGACCCCTGCATATACACCCACAGCTGGTTTAGACTGCTGTTTGTGACACTGCTAACTGGCTGACCCCTTCAGAGGACTCCATGGGAGCATCCCGAGACCCTCCCTTTTGCACACTTCCAGGAGCTCCCACTCAGTCTGTCTACAGAGCAGGTTATACTGGGCCTACAGTAACAGCAGTCAAGTCCGTACTGACCCAATGCAATCCATTCCTTCATACCTGGATGCAGACTAGACCAGAGAGACCTATCTCCTTGGCCGTGTCCACAATCTTCTGGAACTGCCAGCCCGTGTTGTTGCCAACCCCCACATAGTGAACCTTCCCCATGGCGATAAGATCCTTCAGGGCATACAGCGTTTCCTTTATGGGGGTTCCATCATCCCAGCAGTGCATCTATGCAGGAGAGAGGCACACACATATCCTCTAGGAACATTTTCCTTATCTCACATGGCTGCTATACCTGGTAGAGGTCAATGTAGTTTGTCTGAAGTCTCTGTAAGCTGTCGTTTACGGCCTTCATGATGTGATGTCTACTCAATCCACATGCATTCACATCACCTGGATCAGTGGGCCCCCAAACTTTAGTGGCCAGGATGAGCCGCCCTCGTAATGCCGGCCTTTTCGCCAACCAGTGGCCTAAAATATCACAACACATGCATGTGTGGGGAGGGGCTGGATTTCGTTACCTAGGATAGTCTCGGACTCTCCCTGCTGGTAGATATCTGCAGTGTCGATAAAATTCCCTCCAACCTCCACAAACCTGTCCAGAATGGCCTCAGCTGCAGCCTGGTCACACTGCCCTGGCCTGGCCCCCTGCAGGCAGTAAAGACATAATTAGCAAAGCAGACGGCCAGAGGTGGTTGCTACCTCTTTGACTCCAAAGGTCATGGTTCCCAGGCAAATGGCCGACACCCTGAGACCACTAGACCCCAAATAACGGTAAGGCAACTTGAAAGAAGATGCAGCCATTCTCAAACTCTATTCACTTCCACTCTTCAGCCCCACCCACTTGCTAATTAGCTTAATAAATAATTAATCAACATTGCTAAGAAATTCAAGTTCCTTCATCAGAGGAAGGTGATGAATCTTCAGACATGATCTCAGCATCAGCAAGAACCTGTTTCAGTATGGGAGATTATGCAGGAAGAGCGAGCGAGCACACACCCTTACTGGAGCACCAGCAGGGACGCCAGCTGCAGACTCCACCAGGCCTAACTGCTGGGGCCCACCTTGCTCATGGTTGTTCAGATTCTGATTCATCCCTATGATAACAGAGGAAGCAATAGTTAGCAAGCTCCAATGTCCTATATTATACGTACGGAGCTTTTTCAACAGAGTTTCACATTGATCACACATAATCCTACCTGCCATGGCAAATTTTTTTCCAGGTGGCGGTAATATGTCTCCTCCTCCTCTCTGCTGTACATCGGTAGTGCTGGGCTGCTGGGGGTGTGGCTTCACACCTGAGGTGAGCTCCCCCAGGAAGCCAGACCTCATTTCTATATCCTGTGGAAAGGGGCGTCTAGGGTCACCTGGCAAGGCAAGGGAATACACTATCAGCACTGAATCAGAATCTTTTCCCTCCCCTTGCTTACTCAGTTGCCACCCCACAGGGGAGATTACAGAGCTGGCCTGACTGATCCTATGGGAATACTGGATCAGATCTTCCGGGGACACAGCACCTGTGATATCATTGTAGTGAATGTTAGTTTAACATTTTAACTCTAGTTTCAACTACAAGACTACAACCTTTTTCTGCCTTCTCGATGGACTCTAGCTTCTGGTGACCCTTGTAGACGGCTAGCTCCTGCAGATGTATGACACTAGCTCAGTCCCCCATGGTTCGCTAAAGACAGCTCACAATGATTCGCTCGGCCTCCTGCAAATTGGCCTGTAGCTGGCACACTTCCTGTTTCCGCTGCTGGAGCTCTCCCTCCACATTCTCTATCTCTCGCTGACACGAACACATCTCCATCGCTAAGTCATTACATCATCACTGCCACACAGCGCAGCATGAACTTTGCACTCACCAGTAGTCGCCAGCTCTTGAATCTCGTTATCCCTGGCAATAAGCTTTTGCAAGACCTAGTGTAGGTTCGGAGGAGGAAGATGTGAATGACACTCCATAAGAGACCCTTTACCACACCTCTCTTGTCAGTTTCATGTCTGAGTCGGGCTTTCCACTACCAGAGAGACATTCCATCAACTTTCTGCCATTAAAATAGCCATCACTCCCATGACTGCTCACTACCAATTCATCTCACCTTGTAAGGGATCCAAATTCCAACAGGTTCTCATGCAGCCTTGACTGAATGCTTCTCCTGGCTCTACCAGCTGATGCCGCCATCTTGTTGGCGCCCCGCCCGCCAATTTCAAACCCAAGGTGACCAATCAGAAGTGAGAATTTTAGCCATTTTTCCCGCCAAGTGAAGCTCCACCCCCAAAGCGTGAGCGGTTTGAGTAGTGTGTGTTTTTGTGCTTGAAGCCAGAAGCGCTAGAAAGCCAAACCTCATGTTGAAGAAGCAAGTTTGTTGAGCCCATTTCCCGCTAGCCGGCTCACTGTAGCCGTGACGAGGAGTCTGATATTGGAGGCCTCTGACAGTAAGAGGAGAGTCCAAGTTTAGTTCAGTTGCTAGTAGCAATTAGCAGCGAAAACCTAAGCTGCTAACCAGGGAGTCTGACAGGCTAGCCAGCAAGCCAGCTAATCGACTGATCAACTGTGATTAGCGAGGTCCTGTGGATTCAACGGACACTGCACTTAGCAGTAAGTATCTGCTGGCTCTGCCAAGGCTTCCTGCTACATTGGGAGCAGATTTGAAAAAATAAGGTTTGTGGCTGCCACCAACCAGGCAGTTTTCGCTGGGAGATTTTCCTCGAGGAATGAGCCAAAGCATCTAGTTCCTGCTCCAAGACAATTATCCTACAGTCCTGCTGACTTTCACTGAGCTGTCTTCATGAGTGACAAAGGAAAAGCTAGAAAGCTGGAGGTATTCTAATTAGAGCGCACCAAACATACTATAGTAAACTTAGCTTTGACAACTGAAAGAAAGAGGTCAATCAACTTGACACTGGGAGTGTTAATTGGCCAGGGTGCACATTTTCCCCTGATGACTGTGTTGTAAATCAGAGGGGATTATAATCAGCCTGTCTATGAATATTGCTAGAGCTGGAGTAAAGCTCTATACCTTTGACATAGTTTTTTTATCTTGTTTTCAGGAGCGTACAAAGCCAGTACGAGGTCTTCCTACCATGGGTGGCCCCGGGATGGTACCGCATCACAATTACCCGCTGTCCTCGGACAACTTCCACTCTGCTGGGGGACGTTTGTATAGGCCGGGGCTGGGGCCCATGATGGGACAGTCCCTTCCCATGGGGGCGTCCCTTGCGCGTGTTCCTTCAGGGTTGTCAAACGAGTATGACCTGGGGCCTCCTATATTCATGCCTTGTAAGTTACAGTGTCTTGCTTGCTTGCTAGTTTGTTTGTTTGTTTGTTTGTTTGTTTGTTTGTTTGTTTGTCTGTATGTTCCTATGTATGTTTGTTCGTTTGTATGCAGCATTAAACTTGGGTCCCAAGCCGCCAGGGACCAGTAACGTTCCTACCCCTCCCCCTTCCTCTCTCCCCAATTCCAAACTGGCCGCAGTCATGAGCAGTTCCGCTGCAGCTGCCACTGCCTTCATGCCAGCTGACATGCTGACCTACCACACCTCCCAGGCGGGAGGCCACCTCTCTGCCTTCCATTCTAGCCCCCTCAGTGCCCCCCACGTGCCCCCCTACATGGGGGTCCCCCACTCCAGTGCCACTCCCCCCAAGCCCCCCATGATCTCCACCAGCTCTATAGCCAAGCCGATGCCCATCTCCATGGGGGTGCCCCACCCTGGCTCCAAGGGGACCCTCACCAAGGTGGTCGCTGGCCAACTGGATAAGGATGGTGTTTTCACCAGCACAGCAGGAGGGAAGCCGCTCAAGAGCTCGCCGCAGGGGGGCATGGTCAAGTTCCTGGGCACCTCGGAGGGCGGTGTGAAAGGGGATGGTCTGGTGCTGAGTCAGTCGTATTACACCACGTCAGCATCTGTGCTGAGTTCCCCCTCCAACAGTCTCTCCAAGATCCTGATGGCCCCCTCCGCCCCCTCCCCCTCCTCCTCCCAGGACCCCCAGCAACCTATGGCAGCCTCCAGCCCAGGTATGGTGGTTGGGGAGATGGATAGACCAGCAATTCTAGGATTTGCTGACGGTGGCTCTGTAACCCACAAACACGTACTTAACGCTGTCTAATTCCCATACTAGGTTCCAAACCACCGTCCATAGCTGGAGGAGGATTCTCTGCAGTACTCACTGATGCCTATGCAGTTCGAAGTCCAGGCATGGCCCCTACCATCCCAGCCACCAGCGGACAGCCCTCGTCCAATGGTCAGTCATTTCCAGGCTTATTTAGCTTTTTTCATATCCCTTCTCCTCCCTCCAGTATCCTTTGCCGACACTAGATTGGATCGCCCCCCCCAGCCCTCTGCCCCCCACATCCCTGCAGGGGGCGTGGTCCCTGGAAAAGAGCTGAGTCATCAGCCACCACAGCAGCAGCAGCAGCAGCCTGGGAAGGAGCGAATGACAACGGCTGAGGTGGCCTCCAACATCATCATCAGCAACCCGGGGCTGACCGGCAAGCACATTGCAGCCATGACCAACAGCACGCAGTCGCAGCCCTCCCCCCTCCTCCCTCACTCCGCCTACTCCTCCCCCATCATCTCACAGTCCGGCATCTCCTCAGCAGAGCTCCTCCCACCTGGACACGCCCCCCTCCTGCTCAATCAGCACATGGTCGACCCTGCCTGGGGTTTTCCCCCTCAGCACAACTCCAATCACATGTTCCACAATGCCCTCTCACCTCCTGTTTCCATGACGACGGGACTGGGGGCCGGGGGAGGGGGTGCCGGCCAAGACCTGCCGACTAGCAGTGGAGGGCTCAAGTCTCGTTTGGAGTGCTCCCTCCCGCAATCCCCCCTGCAGAGTGGGGGCGGCCCCCCAGGGCCGGGAGGCGGGGGTGGGGGAGAGCAGGGGGTGCCAAGTTCCCCGAGTCAGGTCAACTCCATGCGGCCACGTATTCTCAGGGGAAAGAGATCAGTGGACGGGTGAGTCTTGCCAGTTTGTCTGTCCGTCCATCTGTCCATCTGTCTGTGATCTGTCCATCTGTCTGTGATCTGTCCATCTGTCTGTGATCTGTCCTTCACTGAAAACTAGCTGGAGGAGTTTGGTTTACCCTGTGGTGTGGTGTATTGTGTAGGAATTGGAAGCTGGATAACCAGGCCACCAACAACCTTCAGAGTAGTCCCGGCTCACCGCACAGAACAAAACTACCCTCAAAGTAGGTGCCCCTCCCCCCTCTCAGGTGCTAATTCAACTTTGACCCCTCTTTGTAGTTTGAAGAAGGCAGTCTTGGCCTCTCCAGCTGCTGTGTCAGCATCGTCGGGGGAACAGGTCCCACCCACAAGTCCCAGCACGGATGGACCACACCCCTTTAATCATGTGGGGGGCATGGCTCGGATGGAGCTAGGAGCAGTGGATACCACAGGCTCTCCCCGCAAGAAACCACGGAAACAGAACGTGTAAGAATTCACACCTTAACCATGCCCCTTGTTTGTGATAGTGCCATGTTTGCTGACTGCATTTGTCTCCCTCCCTTTAGCGTTGCCACTGACGACCAGTACGCCAGCAATGTCCCTGACACCACTCACCAACAGCCCCTCCCCCTCTCCCTCTCCCAGCGCCAGCTGGTGGAGGAGACTGATGACCCCAAGGGGAAGGGAGGGGGCGTGGCAGGGGAGGGAGGGGGGAGTGGCAAGGAGGTGGGGATCCGGTACCTGTCCCAGCTGAGACAGTCTCCCTTCCCCATCAACGGTGTCTACAAACTGCGGCACAACACTGCCCACAATCACTTCAGGAGTCCCGCCGACATCAAGCACAGAGGTACGGCAAGTCAGTAGCCTCTTCTGGGAAGGCATGCAACCATGTAGAGTGCCAGATCTGGAATATTTCCTGACATACCCAACTATCTGCCAATGTGGCTTTAGAGTACCAAGAATTGGCAGATCAGCTAGTATTAGACTATAGCTAGCCAGAATAGAGCTATCTGATTGGTCAGTAAGAAGTTCTTTAGAATTACGCCTTGGAGCACTTAGAATTCACATGCATTTTGTATGTAGATGGCATGACAACAATGCTGAAGATGTTATCATTTTTTTAATCCTTAGGGGCTATGGTCTAAATAAGTTAGACACCTCAGCCAATGGAATCTACTGTTTTAGAAACCTTCAGGGCCTTTTAGTAGAGGCCTCGCTTTACAGCCCAAGGCCCTTCAGGTTTCTAAATCCAGTAGATTCCTAGGCTGTGGTGTCTAACTATTATATAGTGGCCAAAATTGGTATGAACTTGACTTGGTCCTGCTGCTGTGTTTGCGCAGAAACTCTCCCTCTGTCCGTGTATGACCTTGCCAATGCCAAGTCCTCCCAGGAGCGCGCCAGTGGATGGAAGCTCTTCCACTTCAACTCCCAGCTGGAGGAAGTGGTGAGGCTGGAGGAGATATAGTGGTGCATGACATAGCCGTGACCTTGTGACCTTTTGCCGTGGCTCCTCCTGACTGCCAGCCAGCTGCCAGCTCTTGAGACAAGTGCTTTTTGTTGTATTTCAGGCTAAGACGGAGAGCAGTTGTTTGGCACTGATTGAGGAGATTCAGTTATCCCTGGAGACCCTTGCTCGCAGTGATTCCTCCTGCCTGCTGGACACCGAGGCCCTTCGCACCACCAGGGAGCTGGTGCAGGTATGTGCATGTGTGTGTGCGTGCATGCATGTCAGAGCCCATGTTGACTGTGCTGTTGGTTTCCCAGGGCAACGTGGACAGGTGCAACCGAGTGCTCTCCCACGTGGACTCCACCAGGGCCAACATGTTCATGGTAAGGAGATTCAGAGAGATGGTTTAC
>JAAGOD010057432.1_pt1 | contig 10810 bp, 15 predicted proteins | sample 8389681 | NCBI WGS metagenome assembly JAAGOD01 (sample SAMN13964374, study PRJNA552185) | sponge metagenome | biome: deep-sea hydrothermal vent fields; feature: spots directly above weak diffusing fluid; material: seawater and sediment | host: Tedaniidae sp. KZ-2020 ... | reverse complement strand
TGGGACTGGAGCCTGTTCAGATTAGTGAAAGTTTCGGATTAGTGAATGCATACAGTTTGAATGAAGTGCTGTTGAATTTCTAATTAATGCACCTCAAAATAGCCATGAATCTCATTAAAATGGGTGTTAGGATTTGTGAAAAGGGATTCGGATTAGCGAGGGTCTACTGTATAGTCCTGTATAGTAAAATAGTCCTTTGATTCCACTTAGGTTACAACTCACCTGAATCACTAACAGATCTTCACTGAGCTGCAAGCAGTTTTGTTGCATGAGAGGTTTTGGTCATAAGACGATACACGAGGTAGCAATCAAAACTTCTGTTTCTGCTGTTTTACAACAGGCAGGTTTAGTGCAATGTGCTGTACCAGAGTGTTTCTGGAAACACAACCAACTGAATTCTACAGCTAACTGCCCTGGTTTTATATACGATTTTATCAAAGTCGTGAACATTTGGTTTGCTCTCAACTGCAAGTGTCAGTAGTAGCTAGATAGCTTCTGATTGTAGACCATTTTGAAATCTTCTCCTCCTCTCCACAATGTCTTCATTTCTTAACTCCTCAAAATTCATGGCTCCTGCTGGGGACGAGCCAAATCTTTCTTCCTCAGAGACAGCAACCCCAAGATCTGATCCACTTGCGTTTGGCAGCACCACCCTCCCAAAGATCCCCCTCTCTTACAGGTGGGACATCACTGATGTGGAGACTTTCATCGATAAAACATCGCTACTCTGCAGTCCTTCCATCTGCACAACTCTTCCTCTCAGCTCGCACAACCAAGCCTACTGGAGACTCACCCTTGAGAAGAAGTTTAATCTACTGGACGCCGTGAATTGGAGCGCAGGGAAGGAGCTTCACGTCTGCCTGCAACAGGACTGCACTGATCACACGGCCAAGGGAAGTCGTGCCGGTGCCCCTCAGCTAAAGCCGACTACTGGAAAGCCCTCGTCAGCTCAGCAAGCGCCAACACCTAGCCGCGTTCTGGTCTCAGGGTGCAACTTCTTCATCCTGAACCCAAAGACAAACAAGGCAGTCTTCACAGCCACGGCACCGAACATGGAGTGCGAGATTGGCGGGAAGCAAAATGGCGGCTACATTCGGCTGCAGTCCGTGCGAGTGCATTGCTCCGATCTTCCTAAGCTTGTGCACAACAATGTCCTAGTTATCCAAGTAGACGCCACCATCCTCTGCTACACCAACCCTTGCCAAAAGTCACAGCTCCACAGCAAAAGGAAGTTTGAACCACTCTAGACGGTCCTCCCTTTCCTATACAGTCCCTCATCCTATATAGCTAGTTCTCAAAACACATTCTTAGAAAAACTATTTTGATTTTAGCTATAAAAAAATTATAGCAAATTTTATCCCCTATATCATCAATACATAGCTAGCTAGTATCATCCTACTCTATTGCTATAGCTAATAATAACAAATAGCTACCACCTTAAAAACCTTTTAATCTGATTATAGCGAATTTATTGCGTGAATGAAAAATTTTGCCTTTTCCTTCTGAATTACTGCTCCTTTGCTTTTTTCATTTGGTCTGGAAAACCTTTGAACAAGGGTAAATTGCTAGAAGCCCTGCCCTGCCATTAAACAAAGGTTTGTACTACACAGTTACCATGCACAGTATCACAATTAGTGTTATTATGCAGTGGGTGCATGTGACCATGTTTGATAGTAAGTGTACCTGGTAAACGGCCCCAGGGCTCCTACCTCCACTGTTGTGTCAGGGAGGGTCGGCCACTTGGTGGTACGGCACTCGCCTGAGCAGAGACCTGGTCTCGTCCAGCTTGTTCCTGTGGACCTGGAAGGAGGGGTTTACCCACTGGCCGCAGGAACACTGCTGCCCCGCCCAGTTGAACGAGCCCAGACGAGAGTTACACTTCGGACACAGGACCTGCCACAAGAGAAAGATGATTTAAATTTTGAGACACCAAGAAAGCAGCCTGCACAAGCTAGTACCATATGTACTAGAATAGAGAGAGGCCTGACTGAATAGAGGCCTGGATGATTTTTTTTTGGTCTTGTATCGAAAAGAAGGCCCATTACTAACAGTCATTTGATTTGAAGCCTGGGAGAGACAGACCTTTCCTTCAGTGTTCCCGAGAAGGAGTTCCTCCATCCACTCCACCGGCTCAATGAAGAGAGAGCTGCATGCTGACGAGGGTGATTGATGACCCTCGGTGAGGGGGGAGGGAAGATGGGTGGGTTTGTTTGTGCGTTTGTGCCACTTGAAGGACGCCTCCCCCTCCCCTTCCGTGTGAGGGAGCACCGACTCTTCCGTAAACAACAGTCGACTGTGGGACGCCATGACAAACAGTGAAATGGACACTCTAGACGGCTACAATAAACCTTACCGACATTTACGACACCTGTAGTAGGCACTGGAGGTCAGAACGCAAGTGCTGGGATCTGCTGACATGGCATTTTTCACTTCCACCTCTACACACTTGGTATCTACAGAGACATGATACATCTATAATCATTCAAGGGGTCTACCCACTGTCAGTCCTGGCTAGAATTTTGCCGTGGTATCAAATGTGCTCTCCATATGACCACCATTACTCTGGGAGAAAGATGCATGCATGCGTGCAGGATCTCTAACTGTGCACCTTTGAAGTCCAAGGTGTTAGCCATGTGCTTGAGTCTGTAGTCCTTGTAGCGCTTGTTTCCAGCATCCAGTCGACACCTCATTGCCCCCCACAGCTCCAGCTGCTCCATGAACCCTTCATTGGGCCTGCAGAGGAGGGAGGGAGGGAGGAGGGGAAGGAGGCAGGATAGGAAGGAGGAAGAAGGGAATGAGTGAAGGAGAGGTGAGATAAAACAATCACTGTCCTTCATCTCAATACCTTATATCTGGCTTCTTGGCTAGAACCTCTCTTTGCACGACTTTCAGCGACCTTCCCTCCGTCCACATTAGATACGCCAAGACAATGGTGGCACTCCGGGACACGCCATACACACTGCAGGATGTCACATGACAGTCACATGACATCAGTTCCACTCACAGTCCTCCCACGTACCAGTGGACCATGACTCCGCCCCCCTGCTCCACCCCCTGCTTGATGAATTGGCAGCACCTCTCAAAGTGGTGCAAAAGGTCAGTCCGGGGGGTATCTGAAGCTTCCACAAACATGGTGGAAAATCTCAACCCCTCAACTGCCTTTGATTCTATTTCCTTCTCCGAATTCTCTTCCAATTTTGGCCCCCCGGAGCCCCCCAATTCCGTTTTCTCTTCTTCCCCATGTACGTCTGAGTTTCGACCTCCCGATTTGGAGGTCTCAGAATCATCAACATCGTCTGAGCCCCCCAGCTCTGTTTCCTGAAGATTCTCCTTCTCTTCAGACTGGATGACGTCATCAGCGGTGTGTGTGACGTCATCATTGGGGGAGGGATTTGATTGGTGGGGCTGCTCCAGCCAGTCAGGGGGGGGCTGATTCATAACAGAGAGAATGTGAGTGACGGAGAGCTTCTTGGAGAGGCGTCCCCCGGACACCAGCGCCTCTGCATCCGCCTCACTGCCCAGCCACAAGCCAGCACTCACCTCCACCATCACGCATCAGTAGGAAAGTGGTCATTAATAGTACAAACACAAAACAGGTAAGGTCGTTAACACAAAAAACGCGTTTGATATGCAGTCATAAGAATACAGGTTTTAAGTGATGAAAAGCACATCTATAATACACACACAGACACACACGCACACACAAACTCAGCTACTACGTTGACTTCGTCCGTATGCGTTTTCTAAAGAATAAACAAGTATTTAAACCCTACATACCCAATTTTAATAGGCTCCACCCACCCACCTTGACTCCACACGAGCGGATGTGTACTCAAACCACAGGTAGTTTGGAATAGAAGAAACGTCCTTGAGGAGAAACATTTCAGAAATTTTCCTAGTGAGGGGGAGAGACCGATAAATCTAGTGGGTCAGCTTCCCTCAATATAGAGGTAACCTCCCAATAAAGGACATTGTAGTGTTGTGAAGTTTTCTATGACAAGAACATACCTGTTATCAATCAACTGTTGTATGTTTGGTACGCCATTCAAGAATGGACTAGTTTGGACACTTTCTGAGGGAACTGTTTGCACGTCCACCATGACCTGACCTCTAGCTCCAAACTCTCTGGTCACCACAACCTCCACTCTCGTAGATTCCTGCACATTCTCCAGAGGTCGGAAGGCTGGAGAGAATACGAACCGACCATATGGATGATCATTAGCCTGGACTGTGATAGTTGCAGCAGACACTGAAGTAATGCTGGCTCCAATAGTAGCATTAACCAGGCGGACAGTAAAGACTTCCAGAAGTTCAGCAATCTAAATGGAGAGCAGTGATAATATAGTGGATGTGCATCATGTGTTTGCTTTGCAAGGAATGCATCTATGAAAGGTAATTATGATGTGCCTCAACTCTCTGTATGTATGTCCTTAATTGGTCTAGTCGGGACAGTCACAGAATATCTTACCAAATCATCTGCTACCATGAGAGAGAACTGCTGCTGCCGCTGGTCAGCAGCAAAGACCACTTCCCCAGTAGCTGGAGAGATGTCTCTTACTTCTCCACTCATCCCAGACTGAATCACTTGCCAGTACACACTGACCATGCCAAATGTACCTCCATCTCGCAACACAGTGAAATTGACCATCACTCCTCCTGTCTGCTCTGCAACTATGTGAGACAGGGAGTCTGAGGAGAAGCTGAAGCGACCAAAGGCATCATCACTTGGCTGTATAGTGATAGCCATAGTACTGCCTACACCCAGGCCAGGATCACTAGGAACTGCAACATAACATCAGCCTCAAAGTACTACACACTAATGCATGGTATTGAGTACATACCTCCACGTGCATTGGTAAGATTAACAAAGAAAGTTTTTGCCAGTTCAGGATCTGTATCATCAACTAACATCACATTGAAGCTTTGGACCCTTTCACCAGCTGCAAAACTTAGCTGACCAGCACTTGAGCTATAATCTCGTTCCAGTCCCGAATTTAAATTTGTAGCAGTGCCATCACTAGTGAAGAACTCCACAGTAATATTCCCCACTGTTCCCTGAGCTCTCACCACATAGACAGTTACCACTCCATCAGACTCCTCTACTGTTAATTCTGGCATGACTGAAGCTGAAGGAATGGGCTGACCAGGAATAGGAGGCAAAGCAGAAAATTGGACAATACCATACGGGAAGTCATTCTCTGTAACTGTAAGCGCAGATTGTGAGCGAATGGAGTCAATGCTAGCACCACTCAAAGGAGTGGAGCTGGATTGGTTATCCATAACAGCAACTGAAGTCAGCACTACTAGAAATTCCTCATCCAGTTCTGGTTCAGTTTCATCCAGAGCTTGAATCATAAATGTTTGCTGTATGTCACCATCTTCGAAGTCAACTTGTCCAGTTGCAGGGTTGAAATCTTGTGTTGCTACCACTCCAGAGATTGCTTCCCTCACTTCCCATCCCACACTCACACTGTCAAATGTCCCCCTAGACCGGTTGACGGAGAGAGTTGCCATACCTGGCTCATCAATAACACTAGAGAAAGAGTTGGATGCAAAGCCAAAGATGCCATTACTGGAGTCACTTTTAAGTAGAGTAATTTCAGCCACATCTTGCAACCCATTCAAACGAGCACCTCCTCGCACATTCGTCAAGGATAGAGTGAATAGCTGACTAGGTTCTGGTATGGAGTCGTCAACAGAATTAATGAGGAAAGATGCTGAAGCAATACTATCCATAAAAGACACATAGCCTGATATTGGAGTCAGAGATGATGAAGCAGGATCAGTAGATACCACTGCAATGTGGCTATAAGGGGCAAACAATTATCGGGTAATGTCAACCACACAATCTCAATAGCTACTACATTAGCTGTACCTTGGTTGAAGGATTCCAAGATATATTCGAACATCCTGCAGTATTCCTGTGTAGAAATTACTACTTGCTTGACCTCCTACAGTCAAAGTACCTGCCTCATCTCCCAACTCCAAAGAGGGCAAAGACCTACGTACGTATATATAGAATTAACAGTAGAGTTACTGGCAGTATAGTAATAACTATAACCTTCTCACCTTGAAGTGATGAAGTTGTTATCTCTGTAGAACAGAGCTGACCCTTGACCTATGGCAACCACCAGAGAATGCCACGCTCCGTCAACAAGGTCAGACTGTGGAAGAGATATTTCCACGGTTGCCAATCCCAGTAACTCCTCATTAGCACTCTGCTGGTACGTGAGGCGAAGAAGAAAGTTGTTACCATCAGCAGTTAGACTTAAAGCATAAAGAATGCCAGAGTTTGAAGTCTTAGCAAGTAACATCCCATTTGTGCTTGAAGACGGTTGTAGCCAAACACTGAAATGAAGACACCAACATTTGCTCAATGATTATCACTTAAATATTCACTGTGCAAAATACGAACCTGATAGTGAATCCATTAGAGATGTTAGTAGGGTGATATTGGCTGGGGACTGTCACCACTGATCTGGATTGACCAGAGAAGCGTAGTGCTGCAGTTGCAGTGTTCGGACGTGGTGTAGCAAGACTCACACCTGCTCCACGTTCACCAAAGAATAGCAAGTCCACATAGTCAGGTAAGGTTACATCAGAGAGAGGCATGATATCCCAAAGTGCTTGTATGGCACCAATGGTACCAAATGCCCTGTCCACTAGAACTAGAGCTTGTCCCAAAGCCACGTTGTTTGAAGGGATGTCTTCAGCAATGGTTATTGCAGTGCTAGCATCAGCAATCAGTAAGACTCCATTGGGCTCATCATTCTCGCCTATCATCAGCACAGCACTGGATGCATTTCCCAGCCTAGCGCCTCCAAAGGACATGCCCTCAATGGTGGGAATACTGAGCTCCACTTGAAAAATTTCACTCAGCTCAGGAACACTGTCATCTTGCACTGTGAGAGTAATCTCTTGCATCATTTCTCCAGCAGCAAAGTTTAAAATCCCTGTGATGGGGGTGATATCTGAAGTATCTGCTGGAGAACGGCTACTGGAGCTAGCATTTATGAAATAAATCATCCAGCGAAGAGTGACGGAACCAAATAAGCCACCACCTCTGACAACCCTACAATATGTGATGTCAACATATAGCACATGAAGAAGGCAGCATTGATGTGGTTGTGAACATACATTAATTGGAGCACATCTCCCTCTTCAGCTTCAGCAAGGAGAGATTCATCGAAAAACCCAAAAACTCCATTTGGATCGTCATTGAGCTCAATTACCAGAGTAGCCTGTACTGGGCTGACCAGCACTGCATCTCCAGCAATGACTGAGACCAATATCAGCATCAACAACTCTTGCTCTTCAGGAATGGTGTCATCCAGCACACTGACAGTTATGTTGGCTTGGGTCTGCCCAGGAGGGAAAGTGACAATGTTGCTAGATGGTGTCAGGTCCACGTCACCAGGAGAGGATGTTTGATGGTCAACAGCGTACAAAACATCAACAATACCTAAGGAATCACAGGTAGCACATAAAATAGCTACCTAAAAACTCCTAGCTATTGTGTAATGATCGCAAAATTATGTTCTACAAGGGTCCCAATGCCTCCTCGATCCCCTGTCTAGAATTCTTTCTTTACCATTAGCTTGTCCTCCTCTGATCAGAGTAAATGTAGCTGTTTCTCCTTCCTGGGCCTGATTAAAACTTGTGACAAATCTGATGGGGTCGTCATTTTGCAGTATGATGACGACAGCCATCGTGTCAGAGGAAGCCAGTCTGGCCTCCCCGTTCACACTTTGCAGCTCAACAGTGAACGTCTCTGCAGCTTCTGGGCTGTCATCAGGCTGAGCAGACACTTCAAATGAGGCAGTTCGCTGGTCCTCACTGAAAGATAACACACCACTAGTTGGTGAAATATCCGTAGAGGGGTTTGTTATTTCCCAGTACACATCCACTGCTCCAAATGCACCAGCTTCACGAATCACAGTAAGCACTGCCCTAGAGTCCATACCGCCAGAAGTATTGCCACTAGGCTCAACTGTTACAAAATGAGAACAATAATTATTTTTCTCAAGTGTGGTTAGGTTATTTCGCAACATACCAATTGAAGTAGAGAGTGAAGAGGCACTGAAGGAGAAGACACCAGCAAAATCGTCATTAGCTTGTATCGTGATATTCACTGTGGTTGGTGCAGACAGCTGAACACCAGTGTTGAATGGGGAAATTTCAAAAAGAAACGTCTCGTTGATTTCAGGCTCATTGTCATTACTGACAAATAATGTTACATTAATTTCTCTGTCCCCAGGCTGGAAGTCAGCAATTCCTTGCCCTCCAGCTATTTCTCCTGATGAACCAAGAAGATCATAGCGAATAAATTCACGAGTTAGGTCTCCACGACTACGAATAATGATGATATTCAAAATCCTGTTGTTGTCTTCATCAAGAGTAAAAGGACCAGCAGTGGAGTTGCTGATGGAGAAGATTCCAGAGGGGTCATCATTAGCCAGGATAGTCACTACAGCTGCGTTCTAAGCATCACACAATACAAAATGTGAACATTATTGACTACCCAGTGTGCAATAAGCAATCACTCCTTTCTAAAAAGTATGGTTCCCACTCACCTGCTGTGGAAGGATCATCTGGTTAGGCTCAGAGACAAGGACTAGTGTGACCAGGAACAATTCATCAATCTCTGGTATAGTATCTGGTCTAACAGTGAAAGCGAAGACAGCACTACTTGCTCCGTTTGGAATCACCACTTGTCCAGCATTGGCCCCAATGTCTGAGATCTCTGCACCCTGACTTCCAGCACTAGGAGACACAGTCCAGGTGATAGTGGCTGTGCCAAATGAGCCACTTCTTGTCACATTCAAATCAACAGTGGAAACAAGAGTCAATGGCTCTGGCACTGACACCTGAAGAAGAAGCATACACATGGTCATACTCGTATTCATGGTTTGCATACTAATACTGGATAATGACTGCCATACCTGAAGTGATTGTGTGGCAAAGCTGATGAATCCACTAGTGGCTTGTGCAGGGACTCCAACTAGTACTTGAGAACGAGCCCCAACACGAGGAGAAGCAGTGGGAAGAATCAGAAAGTTTGCTGTAATAATTCACTATAGAAGTCATCTGCTGATAGCTAATCAAAACTCTTACCTCCACCAACAATAGTTGCATTGGCAAGTGTAGCCATGAAATTTCCTCCAACTTCCAGAAAGGCGCTATCCGGTATTGTCAGACTGAAATCTTGTGTAGTTTCTCCACCTTGTAGCCTCACTGATCCTGTGAAGGTAAGGGCTGCAGCCTGGGTTGGGTCTGATGCTGATGAAGGCAAGTAAACAATGCTGTAATCCACTGCCACAATGCCAATAGAGTCCCCACTTCGGTTAATGGCAAGCCGTAGTTCTCTAGGAGCCTACAGAATTCACATGATGGAAACTATACCAAAACTTTTCTGATACTTACAGATCCAGCAACAAATAAACGTCTATCTTCTGCCCATTCCAGCAGGCCATAGACATCATCACTCTCTGCCACTATCAGCGATGCAAGGCGTGGACTACTGTCACTCAATCCTCCTACATCACTGACCACTCTCACTAGTTCTATAGTGAAACCTTCAGCCACCTCAGGAATGATATCATCAAAAGCTACCACATCTAGAAAAGCATCGGTAACACCATCAATAATGGTCACGTTTCCAGTGGCACGACTGAAATCTGAAGTGGCCAGGCTGCCATCTTGAGTGCTCGTAATACGCCATTCTGCAGTCAAGTTACCAAAAGTTCCAACAGTTCTTCGGACAGTGAAACGGCCAATTGTCTGTTCATCCTCCCTGATTACAACAGGACCTGGTGAAACAAAGAATGCCAGTCCACCAGCATCGTCGTTGATGCGGATGATGACTGAGGCAATGGAAGGAGGAGAAATGACTGCATCGGGAGATGGAGAAGAGAGGAGCACTGAGAACATTTCATCCCCTTCAGCTACACTGTCATCCACAATGGTAATGCGCACAGACATCGAGGATGAGCCTGGGGCAAAAGTCACAGTCTCACTGATTGGACTGAAATCAGATCCTGAAGATGCAGATCCACTGTTAGTTGTGACTTGCACAATGCTCTCAGTGGAGAGATCACCAGCCCTATTTCCTCCAGCAAGAAGTCCCCTAGTGATGGTCAGGAGCACGGATCCTGATGATTCATCCACACTAGTGATGTCCTGAGACCAGCTGATTGGTGCATCATTGGCCAGTATGGTTACCGAAGCCTCAATATTTTGCTGAGCTAGCACAGCACCACCAGTAGGATTAGAAAGACGCACCAGCCAGAGCTCATTGGGTTCTGGGATGTTGTCTGGTGTGACTGTTAATGTAATATTTTCCAATACTGAGCCTTCGACAAACATTATTTGACCTCGTACAGGACTGATGTCATCAGAACCAAAATTAGAATCACTTGGAAGAACCTGCGGTGAAAATTTATCCATACAAGTTGTAACATGGTGCATGGGTTAGAGGAGGAATAATGTGGTTTGCCAAAAATAATTAATGACTGCTGTTCCGTGTTGGTTGTCATCTTACCTCATAGTCTACGGTGACCGTACCGAATGTTCCAGGTCCTCTTAGCACGGTCAATGTGATGACAGGCCCTCCAGAACTTACAGGCTCAATGGCAGCAGAGACCAAGGAATTCTATATTGATATATCTAAAGGCAGTGAAGTAATGATGTTAGCAAAAACCTACCAAATCAAATTGTAGGACTCCATGTGGCTGATCATTTGCTCTGATAATCAGCTGCATGGAGTTGAGAGCTCCTATTTGTGCTGCAGTGGGGACAAGCTCTGAGATCC
>JAAGOD010048846.1_pt1 | contig 10813 bp, 3 predicted proteins | sample 8389681 | NCBI WGS metagenome assembly JAAGOD01 (sample SAMN13964374, study PRJNA552185) | sponge metagenome | biome: deep-sea hydrothermal vent fields; feature: spots directly above weak diffusing fluid; material: seawater and sediment | host: Tedaniidae sp. KZ-2020 ... | reverse complement strand
CCTTCGTCACCACACTAGGCTCACGAGGTGGTGCCACCTTCGTCACCACACTAGGCTCACGAGGTGGTGCCACCTTCGTCACCACACTAGGCTCACGAGGTGGTGCCACTTTCACCAGCCTAGTCTTCTTTTGAGCGGTTGATTCTTTCACTGACTCAGTTTTCCTTTGAGTAGTTACCTCTTGGACTGACTGAGTTTTCTTTCGAGTAGTCACCTTGTTCACTGACTCAGTTTTCTCTTGTGTAGGTGGCACTTTCACTGATTCAGTTTTCTCATCTTGCATTGATTCAGTGTTATCGTCTTGAGTAGATGCCTCTTTCACTAACTCAGTTTTCTCATCTTGCATTGATTCAGTGTTATCGTCTTGAGTAGATACCTCTTTCACTAACTCACTTTTCTTCTCAGTTTCACTGATCTCTTGAGTGATTGCTAACTCAGTTTTCTCTTGAATAGGTACCTTTTTCACTGACTCATCTTCCATTGATTCACTGATCTCTTGAGTGATTGCTAACTCAGTTTTTTCTTGAATAGGTACCTTTTTCACTGACTCAGTTTTCTCATCTTCCATGGTGTTCTCTCGAGTACTTGTGTCATCTACTGGACCAGCTTTCTCCTGAGTAGCAACATCTTTCACATACTCACTTTCCACTAGAGTACTACAACTCCCCAAGTCTTCCACCGACCCAGTGTTGCCCTCCACCTCTTCCACTGACTCAGCTATTTCTTGAGGAGTTTTACCTTTCATCGACTCAATGTTCACTCCAGTACCCACTGATCCAGTTTCATCTTGAGTAGGTGCGTCTTCAGTTTTCACATCTTCAACTGAACCAGCACTCTCAATTTCCACTAACCCAGAGTTTTCTTGAGCAGTTTTATCTTCCACTGACTCAATCTTGATTTGAGTGATCACATCTTCAGTTTTCACTGGACTTTGAGCGGTCCCATCTTCCATTGACTCAGTGCTGTCCTGAGTAGTCACATTGTTCTCCATCTCTTCCACTGATGCAGCTTTTGTTGCATCTTCCACTGACACAGCTTTCTCTTCAGCCACTGACTCACTTCTCTCTTGAGGCGTCGTATTTTCCACTGATTTCTCAGCAGTCGTACCTCCTACTGACTCGGCTACCTCTTGAACAGCTGCACTGCTCTTCAACTCTTCCACTGTGACTTCTTGAGAAGGCAGTGTTTCCCCATGCTGTTCGAGTGGGGCCCGAAGCATCTCTGGCATGCTCAGAGCTTCCTCCAGCGAGGAGCTCTCTCTCCCCTGTGCCCTGTTCATCCTCCTCCTCTGGTCCACCACAAACCTGTACCTGGTCGTGAAGAGCTTCAGGAGCTGGTAGAGGACGCACTGAGGTGGGAGGGGGGGCGGGGCCAGGGAGGCACTGAGGGTCCTGCAGCGGTGGGAGACCACGGCAGGGTTGAAGTGACCATGGAATGGGCTGAAGACAGGACCAAACCCTGGACAGGAGGGGAAGAAGGAGCCCACGTGGGACACGTCGTAACTGCTGGTGACAGGCCCGTCCATGGTAATCGGCTGAGGCTGGAAGAGAGCTAGCTCGGAGCCTTGACGAAGATGCTGCTGAGGATCATAATGGTGGGGTGGAGGCTGCTCGGAGTGTGCTGATACGGCTAGGGGGATCCCCTGAGGAACAGGCGGTGGCCACTTCTGTGCTGGGGGAATTCCCTTAGGACCAGGAAGTGGTGATGTCATGTTTTGGGGGATCCCCCGATCAGGCCGAGGAGGAGAAGGTGGAGGAAGCAGTTGTGGCTTGACTATACTTGGGGGAATCCCCTGGGGAACAGGAAGTAGCGATGGCTGCAAGAGGAAACCAGGAAGTGACGGTGAGGTCTGCGTCGCTGCTACATCTGTATGGACGAAACTGGGAACAGGAGGGGGGTGTGTTGGTTCATCCAGGACACCTGAAGTCTGAGTTCCACTAGCCGTCTTCAAAACTTGACTGGCTGAGATGGAGGCAGTGAGAGAGTGAGGAGAGGGGACAAACTGCTTGGCCAGGGGAGACAGCTTTGACTCCACACGCTGCTTTAGCCTGCGATCCCCTCCCAGGGAGTACACCACTGAACTCCTGCTGGTGCAGTCCAGCTGGAACAGCTCGGACACCCTCAGCTGGCTCTTGGGGATGTCCTGGACCTCCATGCCACTCAGGAACCCACAGCTCAACTGAGGGTAGTAGCAGAAGCTCTCGAGGTCTGGGTACTCAAACTCACCAAAGAAATTATCACTGGCTGGAGAATGGTCGTCTTTGTACTGGACCAGGTCCCACTCCAAGAGCTTCCCCAAGCCAGCCAAATCTGGACTCTTGGCCGTTTCCAATGTCAGGTTGCCAGGAGACTGAGAGAGAAGGCAGTCGAGGAGGGAGTGGATTCGAGAGATCTCCTCCATCGGAAACAACGTGTCGTCTTCACAGAAAGAGCAAAGGACGGTCGAGATGGACTGCCTGAGGGCATTGACTCTCACCAAATCGTCTCGAGTCAAGAACTGGGAGTCCCGGAACGGAACGACCACATTGGCTATCTTCATGCCCACCACATGGCCCCTGGCCGGGCTCACCAGGAAGCTAATGGAAGTGCTGAGAGGCTGGAAAGCCAGAACAAGAAGCAATGCAGTACAGCACCCACTGCCATTGGGGAGGAGAGTCGCCCCTCGAAAGTTCACCAAGTTCTGGTTGTCAGAGCCGTTCATGGTGGCCGCGACGCCAACGTAAACGCTGTCCTCGTCCTCCTCCGCCAAGAGTAGGGTGGTCGGCTGTCTCCAGTTTCCAGCGTGTGCAGGCTCCCCGTTGGTGGTGAGCCTCCTCCAGCTGGCAAGGAGGGGGTGTTGGGGGCGTCGGTATTGCTCCTTGACCCCACTGACCCCCCACTCCACTCGGCGCTCCCCAAACTGCCAGAGGTTGACGAGATCCGGTGCAAGCTTGCTCCGGGCAACGGATATCTCTGTCACGAAAGGGTTCCACATGCTGTTCTGGGGGTCCGTAGGTACCAAGTTCTCCCCTCTAGACGCTGCTTGTTCCTGCATCAACGCCGTCTTGGGATTGGTGCCGAACATGGGCATGAGAGTGATGTAGCCAAACTCCCTCTGGATGGTGATATTGAAGTGGCGGCGAGGGAGGAGGTTGGTGACGAGCTGAAACAGGGAGGAGAGGCTGGGGTCTCGGGAAGTCGGGATCACCAGAGTCTCGGCTGGATCCATGCAGCTGGATTTCATCACGTCCAGGAGCTTTTGAGCCCTCTTCTGGACTGAGTGCTGGTGCGAGTTGACCGCAGCCACGCCCATGATGGTCTGGTTGGTGAATGCGGCCGCCATGAGGGCCTTGATGATGATGGGATCGTTGCAAAAGTGGATATCGACCATCGTGAAGCGGCGTTCTGCTTCCCTCACCTCCTTCCCTCCCTTTTTCTTCCTGACTTCAAAGTTGAGCTGACCCTGCTGTCCCCTGCGGGTGAAATTGCTGAGCGCTGCAAGTTGAAGCAGCTCCGTCTGCATCTTGTGGTTCTTTGGGAGGAAGGTTGCGACTCGGCCGGCAATGGTGGCCACGGAGGTCTCCATCTGGAGCAGCCTCTCCCAGCGCACGGCACTGTTGCGACAGAACGAGCGAATCAGGGTGTGCTTGTTCTTGGACGTGGCCTCAAGGCTGCAGAGGTGGCTGTTGCGAAACTCCACCCACTCCCGGAACATGTTGCAGACCATGATGGCCTCGCTGTACTGCCCCCGATCGAAATACGCCCGTGCCTCTGTGCTCCTACGGAGCTGCTGTTGGAAGGTCTTGTCATCCTTGATGATCACACGGCTGGGAAGACTGAAGACGTCTTGGTATAGGGAGAGGGACGCTGCAATCGTAATCCCTTCGAATGGTATTCCGAAAAACACACTGAAGAGAATAAGCCGGCTCAAGGCCAGGTCGACCGGGAGGGAGAGACTGAAATAGCCAATCATTGTGATGTCTGCCTCCTCGCTCACTGCCACTCCCCCATTGCTGGCCACGGCGCCAAGGTCCGCCAGATCTTGCATGGCCACCTCTAGCTGCTCCAAGGAGGGTTGCTCGATGGCGCTGCACAGCAGCTCGGAGGGAGACGGCACCCCAAGCTTCTTCCCAATCATCTTGGCCTGCAAAACCAGTTTGGCGAGCGGCAGGTTTAAAATCTCGGGCTGGTCAAACTGGGGTAGGATGACGTCGTAGAATTGGCTGCTGACGAGGTGGACGGCGATGCCATCAAAGACCCTCCCAGCTCTTCCCGCCCTCTGGGTACAGGACGACTGGGAACACCATTTCTTCTTGAGGCATGTCACATGCCGCTTCTTGTCATACTGGAGCTGGTGGAAGATGCCGAAATTGACGACCATACGAAGCTTGGGGAGGGTGATGGAGCTCTCTGCGATGTTCGTGGCCAGGATGACATGGATGGTGTCGGCAGGGGGAGGCAAGAAGGCATCCTTCTGCTCCTCCATTGGGACTTGCGAGTGGAGAATGAAGAGTCTGAAATACTGAGTGAGCTCCTCTCCTTCCAGGTGAGAAGAGAACATTTCGTAGAACTTTGAAATGGATGCTATCCCAGGGAGGAAGACGAGGACAGATTCCCCCAACTTCGATACGGAGACGATAACATGAATGGCAACAGATGTCATGAAGTCTGTCACCCTGGGGATAGCAGAGATGGCTTCCTTCAAATTCTCCCGAGGCATGCTCCTCAGCAGAGAATGGAGAATCGAGCAGGACTTCTCTTGCTTCTGATGCCAGTGGATCTGCGACTTCTCCTCAAGCAGCGAGTCCAGCTGGTTGACAAAGTAGGTGTGGACTGGGTAGCGTTTGGCCCCGACAAAGTACGGGGAAGAGATCTCCGAGGAAGGAAAGATCTCCTCGAAGTAGCCAATGAGGAGGCTGCCCTGCATGGTGGCCGACATGATGACGATCTTGACGCTGTCTGTTTCGGAGACGAGCTTCCGCACCACAAGGAGGGCAAAGTCGGTGTCAGTGCAGCGCTCGTGAATCTCGTCCAGAATGATGTGGCTGTACCAGTTGATGGCCGACGGATTGTGGACCAAAACCTGAAACACACACAATACAAAAATCAGGCCTCTTACTCAATTTCTCCCTGGCAACTTACTACTGCCATTGTCCACATATTATAATGCCTGTATCTACAGTACACCCACACAAGTTTATATAGGACAAGCTGAGGCTAGATGCCTAAAGGAACAGCCATTGTCCACATATACTGCCTGTATCTACAGTACACCCACAAGTTTATATAGAACAAGCTGAGGCTAGATGCCTGCAGGATGAACAGGCACAAGTGTTGTTGTGTTGAATTTACACAAAGGACAAACTTGACCACAGGTCTGATAATCACACCCACAGGGATCAAGGTCTGATAATCAACAAATTGGTGCTTGCAGGAACATGCACACCACATTATGCACACCACATTACATGAACTTTGACATGAACCTCTAGATGCCATGATAAAGGTGAGGTCAACAGCAGACGTACACAGTCAACCCCTCTCGCATTCATGTACATACAGTCAACCCACCTGTAGCAGGTATCCAACGGTGCAGTAGGTGAGCACAGTCTGGGCTGCTCTACGATGGTCTCCTCCCACGCAGTATCCCACGGTCTTCCCCAGCTTCTCTCCCCGCTCTCCCGACACCCTCTCCGCCAGCTTCACAGCCGCCACACGACGAGGCTGTGTCACCAGGATGCGGCAGGTTGATGCCTCCCCGCCACGGGAGAAGGAGTCATCTAGGATGAACTGGGGCACCTTGGTGGACTTGCCGCAGCCTGTTTCTCCTTCGATGCAGATCACCGTGTGGGCGTGGACCAGCTCCAGGATGCGAGAGCGGTGGGCCATGATTGGAAGCTCGGCCTCAGGCTGTTTTATCTTTGGAGTCTTTGCTGGTCGGGGTGTGGGGGGCGCAACATTGATCCTGGGTACACTGGTAGTGGTGGTAGTAGTAGTAGTAGTGTCACTCTGCTCAGCTCCTTCCACTGCATTCAAACTTCTCCTGTTCTTCAGGCCGCCACCTTCCACTGTTTCAGTACCGTCACTTTTTGATGACTCAGCAACCATCAAGGCCACCCCCCCTCCCACCTTTGAAGCACTGTTCTGCGACATTATCCAACCACTACCTTCCAGTTCACTCCACTCATCATCAAAGACACTGTCGATGTCCTCTTCTTCGACTACTTCCTCCTCCTCCTCTTCAAGAGACTCCACCCCCTGGAGGTCGCAAGGGGTCAGGGCCCCACCCCCACTGAGGCTCTGGCTGGAGAAGAACTGGTTCTCCTCCGTGGCACTTCGCTCCTGGCTGAAGGAGAGCTCTTCCCTGATCAGGGAGTGGGCCGAGTCCCCACTACTGGCGGTGGCGTAGTCATCCAGATCCAGCAGAAACCTCTCCCCTTCGGCTCCCACGTGCTTGGTCCTGGTAGCCGAGGAGGAGATGGAAGAGGAGGAGGGAAGGGACAAGCTAGCACACTTCAGTTCATTGATCATCTCCTGAAGAGTGCTACTGGACGAAATGGCCTCCACGCTGGCACGGAAGATCTCCATGATCCTGGAGAGGGAGGTGGGTGCATCCTTCAGCAGCTCCACTCTGAGATCCAGCACCGGATTCAGCTCCCAGATCTCCTGGTAGATGCTGCACACCTGCTTGAGCTTGGAGCAGACAGGGGGGAAGGCCTCCTCGCTGAAATCCTCACAGAGGGTGCTGGCAAGGTGGAACAAGACGTACTGGTGAGCCGAAAAGAGCTCGCCAGGTGGGGGGAGGTCATGTGACAGCCCCAGGCAGGTGGCCAGCCAGTAGACCTGGTCAAGGAGGTGCGAAAACCACGATGCCACGGTGACGCCTTTGGGCGGAGGGATGTGAGTGATCCTGAGGGGTGGGAGGCCAGCCAGGGAGCAGAGGAGGGTAGTGAGAAGGGCGTCAAGCTCACAGATGAGGATATTCGGAGATGGCTTGATCCTCAGGTTCGAATCCCTCATGAAAACCAGTGACGCAAATAGAACTACCTCGGTAACAGGCACCCCGTTCGTGACCTCTTGACCTTCGGATGCACCCACGGACACAATCGTGTGGAAGTCGTCTGAGCTCTCCAGCATTTGAGGGCAGGTTACCAGGTGATGGAGGACTCCGAGTCGCTCATTGGTAGAGAGGAGCATTGCAAATTTCACGTCGCTCGACACCACGTCTACTGGGATCTGGGCGGGGCTTGTGGTGGCCGTGATGAAGCCGTACTCGTCAACCCGAGAGAGGCCCAGCAGGGAGTAGATGTACATCCGGATGATGAGAGTGACATCGTTAAAACAGGGGCAGTTGGGGATCTGGGGTTCGATGAGCACGGCTCGCCAGTATGTGCAATTGCTCACCACGGAGACCAGCTGCGGGGATAAAACTCCACCTCCCGAAACAATCTCTTTCAGCAAGGGAAACTCTTCAAGCAAGGTGTCGGACTTCAACTGCTGGTTTCCATCCTGGTAGGTGCGATACGAAAGCTCAATAGCCTTCCGGTAGTTGAAGTTCGTTCTCAGGAACTCTCCAATGTTGGAAATATTTGAAAGTTGGGCATCTTCGGTGCGTAGCCACTCAGCTAGCTGGACCACACCCATGCCAGTGACACCCAGGGTTTGAGGGAGGCGAAGTGTCGTGTTGAGGGATTCTGTGTAACGGTTGCCGCTCAGGATTGCCAAGTCAGCAAGTTGCTGCATGGTCAGGTCGAGGGAACCAGCCAACCAGGTGCTCCAGACCACCTCACACCTCAGGTCCTGTTCCGGTTCCAAAGCCGGAAGAATGGGACTGGGTTGGTGTACATCCAGCTGGAACAAATCGATCAGGAAGAGTCCACAGCCCGAGGCTATGGCATAGCTGGTATCATCGGAAAGAATACCACAGACGTGTTTGTTGGACTGCATGTACGAGATGGTCTTAGCAAGCATGTTCCCCTCGCAATACATCATCCGAACATCCCTGGCGGACTCCAGTGTGAAGATCACATGACTAACCACACCCTCCCACCATGCCCACTGCATCTGGGTCATCTCGAGATTGCTGGTGCAAACTTGCAGGATGTTGAAGGCATCCTGCACTTTCTTGCTACATCCATCAGCGTAGACATTGTAGAATACATCCATTTCTTCTCCAGATACAGGGGTGCTCTCAACACAGAACACAACTTCAAGCCCGAGGGACTGGATGGTGTGAAAAAAACTGAGCACACGGTCGCTGTAGTGCTTGAGGACTCCTCCATGCAGCAGGCAGTATGGAGACTCCAGCTCCCTCTCTATCATTGTGTAGTCATAGCTGGACAACAGCCACTTCACCACTGAGTTGAAGTCACAGAGAAGCTCAGGCTGCTTTCCCGTCTTCTGCAGGTGAGCCTTAGCAAACTGCCTCAGCTGAATCTTCTCTCGCGTTGAGGGGGTGCCGAGTATGTACTTGAGTAAGCCCTGCACCCCCATTCTTCCAGCTGTACGCTCACTAGACAGTCCTCAACGCTCAATTTAAGCAATTCTTGCCTCTGGGTAAAGAGAAGGATAGAAAGTTAATACTGTAATAGCAAATACACCGCCTAAACTTACTCTTCCTTAGCTCAGAAAACGCCAAGAGCAGCCCCAAGAAGAAGTGAGAACTGACTAAAAATGCAGCTGTAAAATATGGCCACGTGTGGGGCTAGACCTTATCCGTAAACTAGACTTACAAGGTAGGTCCGTATTTCTTGAACCGTCGCACACGTGGAAATGGAGAAGCCCATTTTCATGGTTTTTCTTCTTTCTCTTGCTAATGGAAATAGAGTTTACACAACCTACTTATGGTGAGTGAATGAATCACCTCCAATATAAATTAGATTCCTCTTTTCTACCTCCAGGCACATGCAGCAACCCATTTATTGGCCCGCCGCAACTCCCTCCAACCCCAACACCTACCAGAAGGCGTATGATTCCATCACGCTCAAGTCCTCACAAGGTGGACACCCATACGACAACCTGGATGACATTTTTGGGAAAGGTCCATTAAAATTATGCCCCATCTCAACTTAATCAAAAATTTTGTTGTTGTTGCGCAGATGACAGGGTTAGCGACTACCAGCACTATGCACTGGATGCAGTACAGAGTTGTTCCCAATATTCAGACATGGGAGCTCAGGTATAGGGAACTTGGAATAGTGCACAATTATCTTTTATCAAAGTTGTTTCAACGAGTGCCCCATACAGTGGACTCCCTCTAATCCTGCCACCCATCAAAGTGTCCTGATTAGAGGCGTGGCCTCATTTCAGGGGTAGATTTGCACTATGAAGCATACTTTGGGACATTTTGAAGTGGCCTGAATACAGGGGTGGCCTCATTTCAGGGGTCCAGATTAGAGAGTTCACTGTATTATCAGTTGTTGACCTGAGTGATTTCAGATTAGCTTCAGCGGCTGTCTAATTACACTTATTCTTTTACGAGTGCCCATAATATCAGTTATTGATGTGGATGATGCATTTGATTGAGTTCAGGTTAGCTTCAGCGGCTGCCTGATTGAGAACCTGAACAGTTTGGCCGCCCGCAATCACATCTACAGTCCCGGCTGGAGTGATAAGTACAGGCAGGGCATGAGTGACCTCACCACATCAGGAGGACACCCGAAACTGGACTTTGTCTCCTTCACCTACCACCATGCCCTCACCACTCTCATAGACAGGTCAGTTCAGAAAAGTTTGTTTGGCATGAGAGCAGCACTTTTTGTGCGTTTTCTCAGGAACGCTTTGGATAAGGAGATAGGAATTCATAAGTTGATCTATGCTAAAACTTGGGGCCACAAATACTCAAAAGGTTTGGAGGAGATAGCTTTGAAGGCCAAGATCATCCAAAATGCATAATGCCGTGAAGGTTTTTTCCCAGCGGAGATGGTGTTCACTGAGCGGGCAATCCCGGTGCTGGTGAAACAGGGCATCGAGTGGGTCATAGTGGCCAACAATCACATCTCCAGGGCCACCAAGGTAAGGTCTGGAGGTCCCGGCAAGAAACATGGTTACTTATTAGCTATTGGTTCCTTGCTTCTTTAGAAATACTCCTTTTTGCCTCACGGTGACAACAATAGCCCTCCAAATCGTGCGGATCAGGTAGTAGGCATGGGTTTTCGGATTCCTGTGCCTTTTGTGAGGCAGTGCTACATGCAATGCAGGTCAATCAAGAGCAGCATAATTTCTTCAGAGAGCAAATATCCCGAGGCTGCACTCCAAATAATGCCTTCCCCTTCTCGTACCGGCCTCACTATGCTCAGTATGTGGATCCAGAGAGTGGTGACGTGTCCAAGATCATAGTTGTACCAGCAGCCATGGCAAGTTGTGCGACTTGAAGTTTTAGGCTTTAGCTCATGCTAGCCAGCACTGAGAGCTGCTGTCATTCTAGATAGCTAGTGTAGCATTTAACTAGCTAGAATAGATGTTTTAGACTTTGTACGCTGTCTCTTGTGCAGGCTATGAGTTGGCAGGACGGTTACGAGTGCTACAGCACTGATGATATCAACACTATCGCAAACGGGTCTGACACCAGCCATCCTATACTTGTACTGCTGGCCCACGATGGGGACAATGCCTTCGGAGGAGGCTACTCCTACTACATGCAGTGCGTCAAGGACTTTGTCACTGCTGCACAATCCCAAGTACATGCATGTGTGTGATAGGCAGTGTGGGGTCTGTTTATATTATACAGACCATAGGTTGTCCACTATTAGTTAGTCATAGGGGTATGGGAGTTCAGGATGTCCCATTAAAGACAAGGGGTATGTTATGGGGGGGGGGGGGGGGGGGGGGGGGG
>JAAGOD010054440.1_pt1 | contig 10827 bp, 10 predicted proteins | sample 8389681 | NCBI WGS metagenome assembly JAAGOD01 (sample SAMN13964374, study PRJNA552185) | sponge metagenome | biome: deep-sea hydrothermal vent fields; feature: spots directly above weak diffusing fluid; material: seawater and sediment | host: Tedaniidae sp. KZ-2020 ... | reverse complement strand
CCCTCTAATCAGGACACCTTCGCTGGTGGCCAGATTAGAGCGAGTCCACTATATTGGGGCCAACAACATAGAGCCTTACATTCTTGGTTTTTTCTTCTCCCTGAGTGCGAGGATGAGCTTCCTCCGATGGAGGGGATTAGAGATGCCGAGCTTCTTCTCCATTTCCGACTCAGTCACTGCCAGCAGGGCACTGCCCGAGGGAAACTTGTCAGACACGGCCTGCGAGTACTGCCCCATCCCTGAAACAGAGAGGAGGACAATATTGACACAAGCCCACACACCACATTACGTGTACACATACATTATAATAATATGGGGGACTGCTTAATAGAAGCACATGCCTCCCAAACCACATGGATGTTGGACTGCAAAATATAAGCACAACACCTCCAAAACCATGCGGATTGCATATACAAAGCACATGCCTCCAAAATGGAACCCCTCTGATCTATATAGACTATCAATTTTCCTGTCCCATCAAATAAAGGACATTCTTCAACGTGTCCATGGTTATAATCTCTAACAACTGCACACAAAATAGAAGCCCGTGCCTTAAACACCACATGGCCGTACTCCAGGCCATTCGCTATAACAGAATTCACTGCCAAAGTACGAACATACCCAAATAGCTAAATGGCCATGAATATCATTATGTCCCTGAGCGTGAGTCCTGGACTATTGTGGTGGCGGCTATGAATGTGCATGCATGTGTGGCCCCCACTACATGCCTCACAGCCCAGCCTGTGAATATCAACCAAAATCCTCACTCCCTCACTCCGACTTGCCTCGGCACAGCTGCAGCTAGCTCAATACTACTACACTGAGGACACTTAATCAGCTCCACTTGAGGCTCCACGTAAAGTTGTAGAGGATTAGCAGGAGCAAACTCCCTCTATTTGGCCTCAGAGATAAAGAAAGGTCACCCTTGGATGCATTACAGTGAACTCGCTCTAATCTGGACCCCTGAAATGAGGCCACCCCTGTACTCAGGCCACTCAATAATGGCTAATCCACCCCTGAAATGAGGCCATCCCTCTAATCAGGACACTTTGACTGGTCCCAAGGGTGGCCGGATTAGAGGGAGTCCAGTGTACATCTGCTAAATTCATCCCAGAAGTGAGGGCACCCACACTAATCAGGATGTTAATGCAGTCCAGGTCCCAAGGGTGAAAGTGGATTAGAGGAAATCCACCCACTGGCAAACAACCCAAATCTAATCAGTCAGCTTCCTGCTCTCACAGCTGCAGGAACTGCTAGCACTCACCCATAGCACCATTATCACTGTATCAGCTCAAAGATTCTTTCCGAGAAGCTAGCAAGATAGCTACCAAAATTCTAAGAAAGGTCTGATTACATGTTGACGCAATGGAGTGCTGCTTTTGAGGCAGAGAATGTTGTTATGATCTGATCCAGTATGCAGACAGCTCTGCTCATGATATAATGGAGGCATTACTTTTTGCTTGCATCTCACTTCAATGAAGTGAAGAATAATTGGAGATGTCATCATTTAAGGATAATCTGGTCACTAATGGCCTATTCTTTTTGTTTACTTGTTCGTTGTTTTTTTTGGGCAGGCATGGTAAGCAGATGCAACAATAACAACAGCAACTAGAGAAACTTGATGAGTTATGTGAGAAGGGTTACAGTGTGGAGCCTGGGGCAAAATGGACTGGCAAAGAGTTATGTGAGAAGGGGTATAGTATGGAAATGGACTTGCAAAAAAAAACCGGCCACTAAGTATTCATGTATCATGACCAAGACTAATTGGACTAAAAACTGGTGGTATCTCTTACCACCACCCACATCTCTCCCTCCCCCTCCTTCCCCCTCTCCCCCCCTCCCCCTAAATAAGGGACTCACCTAGCCCGGCCTCAAGCCACGCCACCACCACCTTGAGCTCCCACTTGTTGAAGGGCGTGTCCTTGTTCTCCTCCAGCACCCGCCAGTGCTCCTTCAGGTTTGAGGGGACTGTGTGGTAGGGGGACCCCACGCTGGTCGAGGTCTTCCCGGCCCCCTGAATCAGACTGCTCTGACTCAGATCAATACCATCTGCACAGCAAACAAGAGAGGCAGTCATTGTCTGAGTTCAAATCTCGAGAAACGTGCTTGGTAGCCAACTCATGATAAATAGCATGATAAATAGAAACACAAACAGTCTTTACCTTCAAAGGGACCAGCACATCTCAAAGATAACATAGCAACTGTTTCAGGCACTCAGAACTGTTGGGAGACTGATGTTTACTGGATAAACTCAGTATTTTATACCCAGGGAAGGGACTAAGGGTGTTTTTTTTTTTCAGGTTTGGTTTGGCCAGGGCCATTGAGGCCTCTGATTAGCCATGGACAAGTTAGGCAAAGTGAACATTGAAACCGGGCCAGCAGCACTTAGCCTCCTGCATAGCCAACACTACCAGCACATTCCCTTTTACATGCACTCCACATGGCAGGGATTATTGTGTTGTAATGGCCATTTAAAGTGAACACGAGGTCCCTCCCCCCTTTTTAAAGTCATTACAACACAACATGTAATGCCATGCCATTAGAGAGGACGCACAAAATGGGGAACATGCTGCCAACAGCTCGTCACATTCACCGGCTGAAAAGACGAGTTATAGTTCAGCTGTGCATTCAGACATACACAGAGAGCACAGGCTGAAGAGAGGACAAAGGGCCATGTAAGGTACAGACATGGGAAGAGAGGTCGCAGAGAGAAAACCTCCCTCATTACCTAAAGTAAGGGCACTCCATTACAGACATGGGAAGAAGAGGTGAGGCTGTGGAGGCAGAGAGAAGACCCCCCCATTACCACTAGAAAGGCCCCTCCATTACCGACATAGAGAGCTGGGGGATGACTCAAAGAGAAAGCATCCAAAGCTGCATTAGGGAACACCAAAAAATTCATCCCTTTGTTTAGGCTGAAAGGCCAAAACTGAAGCCAATGTCCATGGATGCTTCACTACTTAGCAATGAACCTGCTAGTCTTCACCACTTGAGGCAGCAACATTCTTCTCACATGTGAGGCAGCTTGGGAGGAACCAGGCATGTCACAGAGCAAGCTAAAGATGTGGGCTAGTGGCAAGGGATTGTTGATGTGTGTTTGACCATCTGTCCAATGAGTCATGACAATCCCCAGGCCCCCCATATAGGCATACACTACACACAGAATGGGGGAGAGAAAGCCTGGCATGCAATTACAGCCCATGAATAACATTAGGCCATGCTGCAGGTCTAAGGGCCTGGCAAGCTAAAGGTTGAGCTCTGTGTTCAGGCAACGCTCGGTCAAGCAAGGTGAGGCTGGTGTGAAATACGATAGTGCCATGGAGCTGAGATAACTGGGAGATCATTTGGGATTGACACAGTCTAGAATCTCCGGCTGGCGGGATGAGATCATCGCTGCTTCCTCCTTCCTTCCTCCCTCCCAGCACTGAAATTGGAAGGCTATGGAGGCGTGAGACAGAACTGATGTGAGAAAAGATGCTGGATGCATCAGTGCATCTCGTACCCAGTGATCAAATGCTTCTCTAGTTTCCAAATAAGGCTTTTGCACCGGATCACGATCCTGACTTCATGCCAGCTCTGCTAGCCACCCAAACAAACAGTCCAGCACAGTCACAAGAGGCCCAAGATTGAAATCCTGGGGAATCTGAAGCATTCCTTCCCAACCAGCCATTTCTATTGTAGTAGAGTGCAGTGCAGTTAGTGTGGGCTACACAAGCACTGGCTCATCACTACGAGATTACTTGCCCCAGCCAGAGCAGATGTGTATGTATGTATGTATGTATGTATGTATGTATGTATGTACTGGCATGCATGTTGTTGACTGTACAGAAGCTACCTTTTGCTAGGAATGTAGTATTGTGCATACGTAGAGCTGATTGAGCAGAGTATACAACTCCATCAATTCTGCCTACTCAACCATTCTTTCTAAGCCAACACCCCATCAGACACGTTGACCCCCAATTGACCCCTACAGCTCACCTGCGCTGGTCATGCTGCTCCGGCTCCCTCGCTTGCCGGAGCTCCTCTTCATCTTTGACAAGAAGGCCCCCCTGCTTTTCCTGGATTTCCGTGACTCCCTGCTGCCGAGGGGCTGGTAGCCCTCGTCGTGCAGACTGGTCGAGTCGATGCTGATGCCATCCCTCTCCCCCCACGAGGACCTCTCGGGCCAGTGGAGGCCCAGCGATGAGCTGGACATACGGTTGTTGGGGTTCCGCTCAAAGTTTCCTCCCCCCACTGAGATTTGGTCTTGCTCCTGGCTCAGCCCGCCCTGGGAGAAGGCCAGCTCGATGCTGCGATTACGACGCAGGGAGCCAGTGTTGTTGAGTTCCGCCTGAATGCCGATCTCGGCTGTGTTTCCCCCCGCGGTGGGATTGGTGGAGGAGGCCCGGAGATCGCTCAGGAGTGCCCTCAGGCTGGTGTTGGCCGATTTGACGGAGACGAGCTCGTCTCTGGTGCGCTCCAGTTCCCCCTGGACACTGCGGAGGTTCCCTTCTTTCATGTCCAGCTGGGTTCGGAGGTGGAGGGACCTCTCGGCGGCGTCCCTCGCTCGCTTGAGGAGTTCCCATTTCTCCCTCTCCACCTTCTTGGCTTCCTTGGTGAGCTTCTTGATCTTGTCGTCTTTCTCCTTCAGCTCTCTCTCGTGCACGCGCTTGAGACGCGCCACGTCGCCTTCCTTCTCCCGCAGCTTGATATGGAGCTCCTTAATGAGCAGGGTCACCGGCTCGCTCAACCCTTCCATGACCTCAGGGGGAAGCTGGTGCGTTTCTGCCGACTCAGCATCTCGTGGTGATGGTTTGTCTATGGATGAGGTGAGGAGCTTTGGAGACTGCTGGGATGTCATCTTGTCTAGTTCACTCTCCGTCACCCTAGTCACATGGTTATGCCTGGAATGTCGGCTAGGTGAGGTGTTGGGATGGTGGCTTCCATGTTGGCTGCTGCCCGCCGTCCCTCCCCCTCCCTCCCCAGCTGGGGGGGGTCTGCGTGACTGCAGAGGTATGCTCTTGATTTCAGGGTCACATGCTTCCCCACTGCCCATGGAGAGGGCACTTGCCGAGGACATGCTGAAGACGTCCTCTGGTTCTATATTATCGTCACTCATCTCAGAGTCCTTTCGATCCTTCGATGAAGAAGCTTCTCCAACTGGCTCCAAAGTCTCGGTATTGCTGGCCCCTGGACTGGTGGTTAGGGGAGGGTTGGTGTCGTGTGGGTCTGCGGTGGTGGGAGGGGAAGTAGCAGTGTCCTTGGGTGTTCCTGGCAGTTCCGGGTGGGTGGTCTGGAGGTCAGGGGTCGTGACCTTTAGCTCGGGGGTGGTGGCCTGAGGGGAGCTGGATTTTGCTCGCTGGTGCTCCGGAGACCTGGACTTCAGGTTGGGGAGGTCCAGACCAAGACGCTCCACTTTTCTTGGAGTCTTGTTCGCCACGACTGCCTTCTTCTCAACAACCTCATCTTCCCCTCCACCAGCCTTCTCTCCAGCTTCTTCTTTTTCAGTTTTTTCTTCTGTATCTCCTTCAGTCTTCGCTTCATCCAATACTGCCTCAGCATTGTCCACTCCTGTTCCCATCTCCCCCTCCCCCTCCCCCTCCTCCTCCTCCTTAATCCCCTCCCCCATGGCACTGCTGGGGGTCGGGTGGTCCTCCACCGAGAGCTCGCTGTCCCTGAAACTGAGGGAGGGGTCGCTAAAGCAGGCGTCACTGACCGAGGGGAGACTGGCCTCCTCCAGGGAGTGGTCACTGCCAGCAACCAGTGAGGGCTCGCTCACGGCCTTGCTGCTCGGCGCCTGGAGGCCACACCCACTGGACACATGTGCAGGGATGTCTACGGAAGACTCCGTACCTTCGGTAAGTGGACTGGATTCGGATGGAGCTGTCTTACTCTTCGAGACACTGATGGCTTCAGTAGAGATTGCTTTTGTTGGAGCCGAGCCAAGTTTCCTTGAGGCTGCTGCAGAGGAGGGGGCCAGGGTGGGTGGGGCTGAGTGCTCCCTCAGGGGCGGCCGTTGCTGGCTGCTCCTGTAGTCCTCAGCGTCCACTGAGCTCTCCACACTGCTAATGTTCACTCCAGTTGACTCTTGCAGGAGAGACTTTGCCCTCAGGACCTTCTCGTGGAAATTCCTCAAATCCACTTCAGCCGATGGAAACTCTAAGATTTCGTCTTTCTCGTTGGCCCCGCCCTCCTGCTCGGCGGAGAGTTTTGAGACGGTGATGGGGTCTAGGGGAGGGGGAGGGGAGGAGAGCTTGAGGGACTCCCTGCAGACTGTGGTGACCTCCACCTTGTGGTGGGTGTGGGAGCGGATGGGGGAGACCATCCTTCGCGACCCCCGCTGATGATGGTGCTGTTTCTTTGAGGGGGGTTTGGGGGGCACTGCGGGCGGACTGGCCCCCATGCGTTTTGGGGGGACCGGAGGGGGGCTGGAACTGGATCGAGGGGACCTCCGCGAGTGGGACGCAACTGCTCCAATTGGTGTCCTCCCCAGGGGGGACTGGAGGGGCGTGACAGAACTCTCTCGGCTGCACGAGCCACTCCCGGCGCTGAAGAATGGCGAGGCCTCGGGCGGAGCCGAGCCCCCCTTGTGGTAGCCCGCAGTGGAGGGGTCAGAGTTCTCCCTCACGTGCTGGTGATGGTGGTGCTGCCCCGACCCCCCAACCTCCATGCTGTTGAACCGAAACACACGCGGCTTGGACCTCTCTGGAGACTTCAGAGGACTCCTCTTGCCTGGGGGGATGATCCTGGGACTAAGGATAGACCTCTCCTCAGGCTCTGAAGGCAATGTGAACGACCTCGGGAGCGTTTTAGCAGAAGACATGCTACTCTTGCTGCGAGGCCCAACTTCAGCGCCTCCTTCGAAATAGCCGCTGCTGCTGCTACTACTACTGCTGCTGCTGATCGGAGCTGAGACGGATGAGCCTCCTGTGGAGTAACCATTGGCTTTTCTGTCCAAGGATCTGAACTTTCTGCTCTGCCTGCGCTCCAGGTGTTCAGCACATCTCCTCACTTCATCTTCCATGCTCTCGATAAATTTACTTCCTTTGAATTCTGTGGAGGAGTCTTTTAGTGTGTCAGTCGGACTTCTCTGCTGCACTGCAGCCATAATCAGTAGTTTTATACTCCGCTACTCCTCTGGTATGCAGACTTTATAAAGGAGCGGTTAGTTCAGAAATTCTATCAATTACTCTGCTAATGGGCTCTCCCAAAACTACACCTTCAGCTCTTTTTAGCCATCTCCTTGGGGTGAGCCTTCCTTTGTACCATCAAGTGATGTGTGGGGGAGTCCTCATTATATTCATTGTGTGGGTGATTAATTACTCCACACACACCACACATACATCCTATTAATAAGGTGCGCATCAATTAGGATAAATGGAAGACGACTGTAGGTTGCTTATCTTTCCCTTCTCCCTCATCCTATGCCTGTGCGTGGTGTCTGCCTCTCTGCCTGTTCTGGTGTCTTTATTTGTGTGCCACGGCACTCCCAAAAGAGACAGGAGGGGGAGATTGAAGGGGGTAGGCGTGTGTGGTGTCTCCATGGACAATAGAGTGGCATGTGTTGGAGAGGTGTCCTCTACAAGCCCCGCTACAAGCATTGCTACAAGAAAGGTAATCCTGCTAACACTCCTTGTGGGGGGGAAAAGTGTGGATGCCTCATCATTATGCAATCCACTGTTCTAATACAAAAGCTCATTTAGCTAAGTGTCTGAGCATAGCTAAAGGGGGAAAGGGTATTAGCTGCCTCACAGCAATTGTTATAATATGACCATCTCTTATTCCCGTTTCAACCCAGGATGAGTTGACGGAGGAACTTAATTCTCATTTGAAGATCCACAATTCTATTCTCAGCCTGAATCTAGGAGAACCAAGTACGTTTGATCCTAGTCTCGCGAACCAGACCTTTATTCCGATTTTACATTGGGACGACTGTCCTTACCAATGTAAAAGCGAAGTAAAGGTCTCGTTCACGAGACTAGTTTGATCATACAACCTAGAGCTCTCGTAGGCTATATAGGACAGATGGGCATGAAATGTAGCAATTAAATGCTCTCTAGGTATTCATTTTAGCAGGGTTTTTTAAGCATCATCTGCTCCACCACATTCCCAAGCTAGCCAGGCTTTGTAACCAACCAATAGTGAATTAGGCTGCATTTCTAGGAGTTTGCCATCTCCCAAACAAAACAGCTGTTCTCCTTGCATATAATTACCCCCCCCCTCCCCACCTTTCCTCCTTGACCTCAGGATCACCTAGCAACAGTCACTCCTCCTGGCTCAGATCTGCCCAGAATCACAAGTTTTTACCTTCCCCTCCCCCTGATGGGCACGTCCCTCCCACCACCACCACCACCTCCACTGCCGCCAAGACTACCCTGGAACTCAATGGGACCAAATTTGCCTTGAAACCCTCGAGATTGAAGGTAGAGGAACACCCTCCTCCTTCCTGCTTCAATCTCGTGCATGGACGCACGCTCCGAGATCCCTTCTCAGCTCACCAATCAGCATCCACATGGAGGACACCCACCAGCAGTCCTTTCAGACCCCCAGCACCACCCTCAAATTCCTACAGAGCTCAAAATGGTAGACCGCTGGACAATTTTGCCCCCCTCAATGGCCCCAGGCCCCTGAACAGTTTTCCCCCTGGATTTGTCCCGAGGAAGCGGAAGAATGGTTTGAGGGATGCCGTCTTGGCTGGCAGTGGAGAAAGTCGGAAAGTTGAGTTTTCCGGCAAAGGGAGAGAGGCTCCGGATGACCCAAAGAGGTGTGCGTCATCCACCTTGACCATTCTCATCTGCCTCTCCATCAGCCTCGGACTCAATGCTCTTTTAATTTCGCCTTACCTCTATGGATACGTTTATAGTTAGCAAGATGTCTGTGTACATATCATAGCCAAAAAAAAATCATTCTGATGTCACGTGACCAATTAAAATAATGAGCCACACCCCCTTTCTTGTCAGCTTGAGAACAGAGAATAGTCATGGAGGCTTCCAATCATGAGAGTAAGAAGAGCAAGATTGTCTCCACTAAGGTAAGGCTGTAATAATGGATTACCCTCCTTGCATGCATTGCTGATCTGATCTTGGCAATGATTATCCCACCCACCCCCTCCCCTCGATTGACTGCATCCCTCGACTGTATTCAGTGGCGTAGTGGCACTCTGACGGGGAACCCTGCTGACAATGCACACTGGGTGAAGAGGGTGAGTAATTCCTTTTTTTTTCAAATTGACGTATCAGCTGGTTAGCTTTTCTTCATTCTGCAATCTCCGCTCCGTGTTCCTGCAGTCTGCCGCCAGAGCTCACTTGAGGGCTGCTGGATTCCAGGAGGAGGATTTTTCCAAGCCCATCATCACCATTGCCTGTCCCTACAGCAATGCTCTGCCCTGCAACAACCACTTCCAGTACGTTAGCTATTGACTTCCGAGGCATTGATGTGGGTGAAAGGCAAGCAAGAAGCTGTAAATGAACAGCACTCACTTGGAGGAAGGAACTGCACAGCTAACCATGGTGTTTGTCAAATATCCTGTATTGAGAGGTGTCCTTATTCAGAGTGTCCTTTACAGAGGTTCCATACTTACATAGCTGATACAGTAGAACCTGTCACTGTGTAAACAAGTCAAAGACATTATCTGTTCACAAAATCTACTCCTCATTCTAATCTGATGTGCTTTTGCAGGGAGCTGGGAGAGATTGTGAAGCAGGAAATTGAGAAGAGGGGAGGTGAGGAGAGAGGGAGGGAGGGGGGAGGAAGGGAGGGTAGTGACCACCACCATTTTTGACACCATGGAGGGGAGGGATAGAGAGGGAGAGTGAGGGAGGGATGAGATCGCTTTTATAGCTGACAAGCTCGCTCTTCTATCTCTTCATCCCTGCAGGTAAAGGATTTATATGCGGGACTCCAGTAGTCAGTGATGGAGAGACAATGGTAAGTGCACAGTATTGTATTCACGGAGAGAGAGGGGGGGGAGGGGCCTCTCTCGTCCATAACTGCTGGAATTCCACTCTCCACCCCACCCCCCTCCTGTACCAGGGTTCTGGTGGTATGCGATACTCCCTGATATCCCGGGACTGGGTTGCTGACTGTGTGGAGATCATGCATGAGGCCTACTATGCTGTAAGTTGCCCGATAGAAACTGCAGAGAAGTGAGCTGAAATTTCGGACTGTTACTGTGTTAACTGTGATTGCAGGATGCGATGATTACTCTAGGAGGCTGCGATAAGACAGGTTTGTAGGACCAGTAGAGCCAGTTTAAGGACCAAGAGTTTCGGACTTACATATATCTCATCATGTTGTTGTTTGTTGTTGTTGTTGTTGGTTGTTTGTTGTTGTTTACTCAGTTCCTGGTGTTGTGATGCCCATGGCAAGGCTCAATGCAGTAAGTGCGAAACTTCTTTTGTGCCTGATTGGATATGCGTAATTTTTGTCCGTTTCCTCCCCCAGGTGGGGTTGTCTCTGTACGGTGGGACCATCCTACCTGGATGCTATAAGAACAAGGAAGGTGTGGATACCACACTGGATGCCCAGAGCATCATGGAGGTGTGTGGTTCAATTTAGGTCTGATTTAGGCCTGTTAAGAGATTTAAGGCCATTTTTTCCGTACATATAGTAAGCTTTGTATAATTTATTCCTAAATCTGTTAAGAGATTTAGGCCTGATTTAGGCCTGTAAAGAGATTTAAGGCCGTTTTTACATACGTATGCAATATAGCTAGCTATGTAACTGTGATATGAAGTTCCTGTTGCATTTCTTGCACAAATTTCACTTGTGTGTGCGTGTCCTTTTTGTTACAATGTATCTCATCTCCTCTCTCCATCTCTCTCCCTATCCCCTCCCCTCCCCTCCCCT
>JAAGOD010066348.1_pt1 | contig 10831 bp, 9 predicted proteins | sample 8389681 | NCBI WGS metagenome assembly JAAGOD01 (sample SAMN13964374, study PRJNA552185) | sponge metagenome | biome: deep-sea hydrothermal vent fields; feature: spots directly above weak diffusing fluid; material: seawater and sediment | host: Tedaniidae sp. KZ-2020 ... | reverse complement strand
CTGAATTCAGGACACCTCTCTAATCAGGACACTTTCTATAATAGGTCCCGTGTCCACATTTAGAGGTTCCACTGTAGACCCATTAAGCCTGGTATAGAGTCCCAGGGCCACAATTAAAAGTCATAAACATCTCTTCTCAAGTCAGCTTATTACATCACCAAAACAACAATCCTACTTATTAGGAGCTGGGTGGAAGATAATCTATACCTCAAATATTGCCTCATAGTAAGTAATCAGTTTCTCCTTCAGTGGCCGCTTCTCTCCAGGCACTCCCTTCCTGAGCACTGGAGCACTGCTGCTCTGTGGCCCTCCACCACCGCTCCCTCCAGACACAGCCATGGACACCTTGGATACCACCAGCGAGGCAACTGGACTTTGATACCACAGGCAGGGAAATGACGGATCGGAAGAACAGAACACCTGATGCTAGCCTCAAGAAGAAGAGACAACCCACTCAATTCAGTGACTGCTCTGGCCTGTGAAAGTCACCAGCCAGCACATAAGATCAGTCAGTTTGGGAACCCCTGGCACCAGCAACTAGCTAGCTGCAGGTGACAAAATATTTCAACCAATATCATCATACATGTTTACACATTGTTAGCACAATAACACTCCCAGGTGTATAGCTATGTTAATACAACTAGGGAGAACTTACTTGGAACTTAGCAGGGGAGAAAAAGAAAAAGGCGGAACTGAATTCTGGACATGGTAAAGATCGCCACAAAACGAGCGCACCTGTGTTGCACATGGTAAAGGGTCGTCACCAGATTTCAGGTGAATCGACGCTTTACCTACAGCATGTGCACTTTTTTTGCCTGTATTTGAGTGTATTCTACGCTTTGTATCCTGTAATGGTCTATAATATGGACGAAGAGGCTTCAACGTAGGATAGGACCTCGGGCAGAGAAACATCATGGTGAGGTGTAGCCTCGGCAGAGCGTTCACTGTAGTCCTAGTGACAATAATCACCATTCTGGTCATCACTCAGCTCCCTGACCGTACCCAGTATCATCAGCACCTCCCCAGCCCCTACCTTGACGTTCACCCACCCAGGAGAGCCAAGCCCTTCAAGGCCCTCCAGAGGGGCCTCCCTCTTCTGAGCCCCTCGGACATAAGTCAGCTCGAAACCTTTGTCTTCTTTGTTGGGTACCCGAGAAGTGGGCACAGCATCGTTGCCAGCTGCCTCGATGCTCACCCGGATGCTGTGATCGCTCACGAGTACAATCTATTCTCCAAACTGCTTCAACCTGATATCCAGGAACAATTTACCAACAGATCTGTCCTCTTCTCTGCCCTCTACCAGAACAGCCTCAAGCAGTCGCAGGTCGGCTGGAGGAGTGACTTGCAGAAATTCTCCAGAAAGGGGTATTCTCTGAAGGTGAACTCCTCCAGGTCGTGGCAAGGGAAGTTTAGAAAGCTGAAAGTGATCGGAGATAAGTCTGGAGGCGTGACAACGCACATCTTTCGCGATTCGCCAGAAATGTTCGTCGAGGCCTATAATGACCTCACAAAGACAGTACAAGTCCCAATAAAGGTTTTGCACATTGTGAGGAACCCGTATGACATCATTGCCACAAAGCTGCTCTACCGTTTGTCGACAGAGAAGTCTAAAACGAAAGCAAACTACTCGGCAGATCATCCTCTGTCTGATTCGCCGGCCATCATGCAAGCTGTCAAAGCGCTGGAATCAGAAGCCAAGGCGGTACACGAGCTCACAGTCAAGAGAAGGCTCTTCAAAGACATTCTCGAGGTCCACAATGTGGACTTCATCTTGAAAACTGAGATGACAGTGAGACGACTCTGCAAGTTCCTGGATCTTGACTGTTACCAGAATTTCATTCGATTGTGTAAGAGTGTGGTGTACGACAAGCCCAGCAAGTCCAGGTTGGCCATACGGTGGAGTCAAGCTGCTAAGCGGTCCATAAACCAAATAATAAAACGTTACCCCTTCTTCAGTAGGTACTCCATCGAGAGCAACTAAAATTAGAAACTAGTTTGGATAATTGGAACAGGAAGTCAAAATTATTGGAACAGAAAACCACACCTTCTCTTGGAAATGTTACCGCATTAATTTATCATTACCTTATCACTTTAGTAACTACATACTATGCTTGGGATATCAATTGCAGTGTTCATTAATATTACAGTATAAATGTTATATTACAAAGTGATTGAGGACTTTAACATTTGAGTGTCATGAGTTGGGTTAAGGGGGGGACAAAAAGGCAATAATACAGAGCTCTGGTCCATTATAATACATTTTGTACAAAAGAGGAGGCCAGCAGGGAGGGAGAGAGTGAGTGAATGTCTATTTTTCAATCATGTGACAAATTTATTATGCTACAACTTTTAAAAAAAAAAGAGAGGACAGAACGGCAGCAGCAAAGACTGTGATTCAGCACTTCCTCACCAAAGACAAAAGCAGTGTTTCCATATCTACATAGTACATATGAGAGTCTCGTGGAACTTCTTGCCAGCACAGACAAGGTGTTTGTAGGACACTTAGAGAAGAGTGAGAAGGGTGAGCTGAAAGATTTGAGATCTGTACAATAGAGACAGCCACAGGCTAAGTGTGTGAAAACCCTCTGGGGGTGTATGATCTGAAGGAAAAATAGCTTCCCACCCTCCCTCCCTCCCTACGCCAAACAAGAACGAATATTACGGTACTAAAAAGTGAATAACCTTGAAGTGAAGTCCCACAGCAAGTGTAAGCTACAGAGAGAGAGACCAGCTTCAGCAGTATTTCCAGGCCAGAAAGCCATTCTGGGGATGAGTGGGGGGGAAGACACTGGGAAAGGAGGCAGTGGTGGGTTGGAAGGCAGCAGCAGCGGCAGCGGCAGCCGCAGTGGCACTGACAGGCTGGAATGAGGCGGCGGTGTTTGGGTGGGAGGAAGGGGCCGTCGAGGATGAGGTAGGGAGTTGGTGGTGATGGTGGTGCACTCCACCACCACCACCCAGGGAGGGGGTTCCCCCACCCCCCCCACCCCCCCCCAGGGAGGAGGGGGAGGCATGAGAGTGGGGGTGGTGGTGGTGGTGGTGGCTGAAGGACTCCAAGTTGGCGGCCGCGGCTGTGGCACTGGCAGTGGCGAGAGGGTCGCCAAAGTACCCTGCCGGGTAGGGGAAACCGAGAGTGCTGTGATTGAGGAGCGCCGAGGGGTAGGTGGGGTAGCTGTGGAACCCACCAGCACCCACGGCCCCCGTCGTATCCAGGCTGTTCATCAGGCCATTCCTTGGCATGAACCAGACTGGGTTGATGAAACTATTGCAGACCTGGGGCTGCTGGGGCTGCTGGAAGCTGGCAGCCGCTCGCTGCACTCCAAAGTCCACATAGCTCTCCGGTAGTTTTGCCGAGTGTGCCTCTGGGACGGGGACAGTGTAGTTCTGGCCAAAGGTGGGGGACTGGGGCTGGAATAGGGGAGTGCGGTTCATACTAGTTCTGACTGTGGTGGCAGCGTTGGGAGACACCACCTGTCGTGGCGCTTCAGGGGTTCTGGAGATGAGTGTTGGCTGGGGGACCCTGGATGGAGGGGAGAGGGCAGTAAGGTGGGAATCAGTGGCTCTCGAAACGCTTGAATTTGCCGTTGGTTGCTGCTGCTGTTGTTGTTGGGAGTTTTGGTTTTTCTGGTGCTCGGAGTTATTAGTGCTGATGTGGGCAGGGTCGATGGAGGGGGAGCGTATCACACGGGAGTTGGCGGGACTCCTTAGCGAGCCTGTGGGACTCTTGCGTGAGCTGGAGGGGCTCCTGAGTGAGCCAGCAGGACTCTTTCGTGAGCCCTTCCACGAAGAGAGAGACTCCCCCCGCCCAGGCAGAGAGCCGGAGCTCTGTCGGGAAATAACCAGTGAGTGCTCGGAGTCTGCATCGGGAGAGATCGGAGAGCGTAGCCTGCCCTTGGTGATGGTAGTGGTGGTGGGTAGTACTGCTGACTCAGCATTTAGCTGGGAAGTCGTCGACACCGATCCCGAAGGCTGCAAGGCTGACATCCACTTCCCGCTCTCCATAGCCTGAGGGGACTTCTTGTGGAGCAGGGCCTTAGTGTCTGCAATGGAGAGGGGTGTCGTACCCTCCTCCCCAGCACGCTGATCAAGGAGGAGGGAGGAGCCCTGAGGCTTGACATCACCAGACTTCAAGGAAGTCAAGTCCAGCTCCAAGCATGCCTGGCAAAACAGATCGTTCCCTTCCTGGCGTTTGGACAAGTTATCCTGCAAGTGCTTCGAACAGTATGACATGGGGCACGTCGAACAAAATGCCACGGCAGGTTTCTGGCACTTACTGCAGAAATGCCAGGGGCAGTCCCATTTCTTTGACTTTGACGGGAAGACCTTTCGGTTGATACACTCGAGGTGGTAGGCCCTACAGCAGGCCCTGCGGTCGCACAGCAACAGCTCCCCACCATCCTTGCAGATGAAGCAGTCATCATCGTGTCTATCCTCCTCCTCTTGCTGCGTGGCTGCATCATCCTCGCCTTTCTTGGCTGGTGGACGAGGTTTTGCTTTCTTCTTCTTCTTGGCCTTTAGCTTCGTCTTTATCTCTTCTTCAGAGGTGACCTTTGAGGAGCGAAGGCCCAGGAATCCGCTGCAGTTCTTGCTGCCGCAGAAGCATTTCTTCTTCTCGTTGCCGAGGGAGTCCAGGTGGTAGTCGAATGTCAGCTCGGAGCCATCCGGGATGTTCTGGCAGGCAAAGATCCCGATCCTTGGCTCCCCCCGCACCCTCCATTTCTGCGTCTCGCAGTTGGGGCCACAGCTGTGGTTGATAAACCGAGCATGGTTGGACTTCCGTCCAGCGTCAATGACCAGTCCGGCGTCCAACGTGAGCATGTAGAAGTTGTTGTTGTTCTGCGTGTGAGCCTTCTTGAGCCTCTCCCGACACATGGCTTCGTCCAGCACCTCCCCAACGTACTCGATCACAAAGTCCCCGACATGCAGGTCTGTGGTGGCCTTTAGACCCCACCCCCGATTGCCGGTGAAGACAAGCTCTGTCTTGGCATTCTGGCACTTCTGCATGCGCTGGTTTTGGCAGAGCTCGCCGACGGGGCAGTTCTTCGGGTTGCACTCGATGTGTATAGCTCTATTGACACAGGTGGAGTCCTCCTTGCAGGGGTTGTCCGGGGTGCACTGGCAGGGGAGAAAGTCCAGGGACTCCAGGTCCAGAGGGGGGCGGGGCACCAGGTACTTGTTGGTCTAGAGTGGAATAGAGGGGTGATAATGAGCACAGTGCATAATGAATATTGATTAGGTATGCCCTGAAATGCGGACTACGTTTGGGATTAATCAAGGAGTCTTGATTACAAGGGTGACCTCATTTCAGGGGTTCGCTATAAAGCACACATTGGGTTTGTAACATCTTAGCAATAGGAGTGGCCATGTTTCATGGGTCTGGACTGGTCCACTGACCTTTATTTTGGTGTAGAACTTGCAATTCTGGCGAGCGGCTTCTTTGGCTTCCAACACTTTCCTTCGTGTCTTATTGATCTCCCTCGCTTCCTCAAGGGCTGCAAACAGAAACATGCATTTAGATGCGAAGACCCTTTACCACATCAAGAACATAACTACTAAGAGAGGGTCACGAAGTCAGAGTCCACTGGTCAATCAATTTGGGTGCCCCTAGCTTTAGCAGTGGAACCTTATTCTCCAATGAAGCAGGAAAGCCTATAGTAGCAGACTATTGTACATAGGTTGTCCCTACACACTACCTTTCTTGTAGTTATCCGAAGCCTTAGGTTTCTTGTGTCCTCTCATCCCCTCGAGCTCAGCCTCCTCCGTGTAGGGGACCACCCTCCCGTGGTACGTCCAGCAGAAGTCACGAGAGCCACAGAAACGCACCACGAACATGCAGTCTCCCGGTTTCTTGCTGAGGATATTGTCAGGGATGTCCTCAGGCCTGACCACCTCACTCGGCCACCACCTGGGCAATCAGAAAAGAAGGCCAGTACTTGAATGGATAGAAAATGGGGCTGCCCCTTGTAGAGCTGTATATTTCTGTGCTCTGATGGGTTAAACTGAAGGCCAGAATAGTTGTAAAAGCTGTGGGATCCACCCACCCTACCCACTGCATACCTACCCCACATCGCATGCCAGCCCAATTATCATGTAGTGTAGCCACAGTCAAAATATGCATGCCTCAATACAAAGCCCAGCTCTCTTAATGCATAAAGGCCAGCTCTCTTTTAATGCATGCCTCAATACAAAGGCCAGCTCTCTTTTAATGCATGCCTCAATACAAAGGCCAGCTCTCTTTTAATGCATGCCTCAATACAAAGGCAAGCTCTCTTTTAATGCATGCCTCAATACAAAGGCAAGCTCTCTTTTAATGCATGCCTCAATACAAAAGCCCAGCTCTCTTAATGCATGCCTCAATACAAAGGCCAGCTCATTTTAATGCCTCAGGGACTGGATTGGTGAAGGCTTGGTAACCACGCAAGCACAGTGAGGGAAGAACAAAAGCTAGCTATCATTACCATGTGGTCAACCAGTGTTTACTTAGAACCCTTCCAGAGTTTCTCTTTCCTCCCCTTTTTCAGCTCACCCCCCCACACACATTTAACCAAGCACAAGTTCTCCCCAAAGGGACGGAGTCGGTGTTCTGGGATCAGAAATCACTCTACTATAATTCTGTTTGGTAGCTAAGGCAAGGCCACTATTTTATGTTTGGTAGCTAAGATAAGGTTCCAAGGCTGGTGGTCCTTGTGATATTAAGGCCCTATCATTTGGTTTCAATAACAAGGCTTCAGGGTCTCAGTACTCACACAAACATGCTGTACAAATAAACCGAGTAGGAACAATAACAGGCCCACAGTGAAACCACAAGGGATGCTCTCAGACCTAACTACCAATTGCCATCAAACTGACTACCTAACTCAAACCACAGCCAAAAACTACCTTGAGAGCCCAGAGAGTTGGTATGGAAGTTGGCTGAGGAAAATACTAGTTCCACCACCATACTCCGAACTGGGACACATGCACACAAACACACACAATGTACATGCACATGCACCTCCATACTCCGAACTTTGTAGGACATACGCACACACACACAAACACACCTCCACACTCCGAACTTTGTGATGACAAGAGAGCCGTAGGTAGGCAGGTCATGGACGGCACAGCTGGGACACTTCCAATGGTTGGTATCACTGTCAGGCCTGGAGTCCTCATCCAGACACTCCAGGTGGTAGGCAGCAGAGCAGACGTCACAGCAGTAGAGGGACCCAATGGAGCCGCACTCGAGACACGTGTTGAGGTTGATGTGGGAGTACAGCTTGGTATTCTTAGTGATCTTGATGTGCTGGTAGCAGAGCATGCGGGAGTGGTCTATCACCTCGCACCCGGCCACCAGACAGTCTGGTTTGTGCAGGGCCAGGGGGCACTTGATGCACTGGAGGAGGTTGGAGTGGTTGACCGTCGAGATCCCAATGCTAGAGCACTTTGCACAGATGTGCAGAGGGCAAACGAAACTTGACGTCTTCCCGACTTGAAAGAGTTTATTATCCTGGATGCACTCAAGATGGTACAACTTGGAACACTTTGGTCTGCTGCACTTTCTCACCTCCCCATGGGCCTTGCCACACAGAAAGCACGTGCCAGAAGAAACAAGGCAATCGTCACAGATGAATTTGAAGTTTGGTGCCTCCACCAGGCCCAGGCAATCCAGGTGGAAAGAGTTCATGCAGTGGCCCGTGCACATGAGCAAGTCTGTGTCCACACAGTCGCATATGGAACACACAGTGAGCTGAGACTCTGCTGTCGAGGCTACTCCCGAATCCATCTGCTTCGACTTCCTTCTTTCTTTGGAGGACGAACTTTGACCTTGGCTCCGACTCGAGGTGGGGCGCAAATCTGCAGGGGGTACCAGGGGAGTGTCGAACTCCAGGTCCACGGACGGGGCATACTCCGTGTCTGAACAGGAGCATGGTGGAGTCAGGATGGTCAACCCAGTGGTCGAAAGCTCGCTGCAGCTCTCGTTAGCCGAGCTACCGGCTGCGTCAGCGGACGAAATCGATTGAACTGCTGAGCTGTTCCGGGTTCTTCGTTTGCCACGCACAGCAGCTGGATTCAGAGACTCAGAGTATCTAGTGTTGGCCTTTCGTATCCTCTTCACTCCCTCCTCCCCCACTACATCCCCTTCCCTGTTGCTGCTACTAGTGGGATGAGAGGAGTCCAATTCTTCCTCCAAATGCAGTACATTTGAGGACGAATGATTACCCCACTTTCGCTTCTTTCTTGCCGCTTCATCAACCTTGGCTGTCTTGGAATGTACTTCTGTGAGGGGTGTGGACACAGGCGTGGTGGCACCTGAAGTCGTCTGTCTTTTTCGCTTCCTGCTTGCTGGAAAGAGGAAGTGCTCACCACCACCACTCCCTCCCCCCGTCTCGCACTCACTTTCGGAGCTGACGCTGCCGTTTGAAGAGAGGTGGAGATTGAGAGGGAGTCCAGGGGAGGAGGGGGAGCTGGAACTAGCCTTGGAAGAGGACGAAGACAGTGTTGTGGAGTCCCTTAGATGAGACGCAAGATGAAAAGGGTTCTTTGCTGCTGAACTTGAAGGACGTTTCTTGCCTCTTGCTGTTGATGCTGCTGACAAGTTGTGACTGAGATTGGGTGGGATGTGAGTGCCGATTTTGTTCAGTTCCTCTTTCCTTGGGTCGGTGTACTGCTTCTGGACGTACATGACAATAGGCTCGCCACTTGCAGCTGCAATGCTGGAATCGATCAAAACCTCTGGTTTCGAGGTGCATTTCAGCTCTATGCCGCTCCCTGATTTGTTGATGTACTGCATGCACTGGTCGCAGTTGAGGTGGCCGGATTCTGACACTCGTCTTCTGGTGGCACGTTTCTCGGGGTGCTGTGAGTGCAGGGTGGGCAGGGGCTGGATGGAGGGGGTGGGAGGAGGGGGTTGGACAGAGGGGGTGGTAGTGGTGGTGGTGGTGGAAGGGCTGGTCATGGCAGTGGTGCTGCTTCGCTTTTCTCTCCCAGCTCCCCACTGGCCATTTCTGGACTTTCTCCTGGAACCTTCCTTCAGCAGAGCCATCTTGCTATCAACAACTTCACTTCCCACACTCTTTCGGTTCGATCTTTCAGATGCAGCACTCTCCTTGGCCGTGTTCCTGGCACTACTTCGCCGAGACCTGCCTTCGACTTTCGGGAGAGGGTCCTGGACCAACACAGCTGTTTTGGACTTGCTCTTTGAGATTCCTTCCACTTCGGAGTCTAGAGTTTTGTTATCGTGCTGATTGGACTTGGATACTGAGTCGCTGTCCGTCTCTTCCACCTTCACATGCACGGCATCATCGCTTGAGCCTTTGCTCAGCTGCCTCTGCCTGTTCTTCTTGCCTCCCTTCTTAGACGGCCCAAAGCTAAATATGAACTTGAGCTTCCTCTGCTTGTAATCCAGCTTTGCTGCCTCAGCAACTTCCTGGAAGGCCACCTCGTACTCAGCTTTCACCTTTTTTGAGAGGCTCTTTTCGTTAAATGGCTTCTCCTCCACAGATATCAAGGGTACACAGGATTTGACCGAGACCCAGCCTCGGATCGCTGATATGCCAAAATACTGGACATGGTACTGCTGGCATTTCTGCTTGGTGTTACGATAAAAGACGCCCAGGTGAGGGTCGTAGGTAATCATGGCAGGCCACCAGAGCTTGTTGTTTCGGACCTCCTGGCACCATACCAAATCGCCAATGCGATACACTGGTAGCATGCTGATGCTACTTGCAGAAGCAGGTAAAGGGTCTGACTTGCTCATACTGTTGAGGTATAACTAGCTAGCTGATTTCAGCCTAAACTCCAGTAGCAGCTACCTGCATGGAACCTAGAGGGAAAGTAAATACACTATGAATAAAGCTACTACCAATGAATGACACAGAGCTATAATTGGCCCAAATTTTGAAAAACAAACACTTATAGCTAGCAAGGCCACCTTGGAGGTCTCTGTGTATAGTTACAACTATACATCGCTGCTAGCTACATACACAACCAACTAGCTAGAGAAAGCTAGCTAGCAACATTGTAACTCCGCTTTACCTCTAGCTTGAGGTCAAAAAAGCTTAATGGGGCTCTCAATATCCACACAGGCTCTTTAGCAAGGCTTGAGTCTTGATCCAAAGCTTGAAGAAGGGGCTTCAATAGCTCACCACACCTTTCTTGGGGCACCACCTTGTTCCTCCTCCAGGCTCTCTGATGCGCGGTTCTTTGCAATCTAATACGTCACATGACTATCACGTGAATTGATTAATATTTAGCAGCCACCAGCCCAGCCCACCATCATCATGGCATAACTAAACCCTTCCAGAGGGGAAGTAGATATAAGCCCTCCTATTGGTTCCCAGAGGGCTTAATAGGGCTTGAACTAAACTAGTTATAGACCAATCACTCGGTTTGTTCGCAATTTATAAACCCCTCATTCCTCTGCCCTTCGGGACGGGTCCCAGGTTTCCTCGTGACTGGGCTATAACTATCACATAGACAAATGCTGCTGAGAGTGCAATGCATTGCTGTGGGGCAAGCTTCACCCATAACATACCCTACACTCAATTGTCTGAATAGGTAAGAAATGAAGGACTGAAAGTACTACAAATGAGAGAATACAACAATCTTCATGAGTTTGCAAAGATGTTCTAGCTAGCTATGTAGCTACGAAATGTGAACAATTTAAGAAGTGAGAGCCTAGCTCCAAGAGTAGGGCCTGGAAACATTCCACTTTTATCCATGCAACCTGCAAAAAGACAGTCCACACTGCATTTAGCCATAGTTAGCTAGCTAGCTAGCTCGATTAATTAATTTACTTTCTCTGCTGATGCACAGTGCAGACCCTCAGCTGTGGTTTACTTGCCTTCCAACT
>JAAGOD010051648.1_pt1 | contig 10840 bp, 16 predicted proteins | sample 8389681 | NCBI WGS metagenome assembly JAAGOD01 (sample SAMN13964374, study PRJNA552185) | sponge metagenome | biome: deep-sea hydrothermal vent fields; feature: spots directly above weak diffusing fluid; material: seawater and sediment | host: Tedaniidae sp. KZ-2020 ... | reverse complement strand
TTAGCGCCGGCGAATTTGCCCAAAAGCGGCACAAGTCAACATGCAAGGTATTCTTCAGCACAGGTACGTAACTATAATGTGATTAGGAAAGAAGTGCAGTGTAATGGTTATCTTCATCAGTCAGATGTATTAAATCTGAAGCAAAGGTTGGCTGATTCTCGGCAAATTGGTGTGCGATTGGAGGTTCAGTTAGCACAGCTGAAGACAGATAATGCTAAGCTTTCTGGTTCTTATCAGGCAATGCTCTCTATTCGAGACAGACTCGGTCAGGAAAATTCAAGGTTTCGATGCAGCAACCGAGATTTGCAGTTGGATAGAGAAGTCTGGTTTAAAGAAAGAGAAATGCTGCTTTGTAAATTTGATGCAATGTCTTCAGATGGTCAAAAGCTTACCTCAGAACTAGCATTGCTGAAGGTAGAAAATGGGATTTGCATGACGTTTGCTTGCACTCAATCTGTTGCTTTTAGACTGAACTGCATCAAGTATCTTATCTGTGCTCCAGTAAGGAACAGCAGTACAATAAGGCCATGGAGAAGTTGAAGGAAGATCAAGACAAAGCCGCTATAAAGGTTACTACAACTAGACTTATTGTAACTTCATGTTAGTTTGTATTGCAGGCCAATGGTCTTCAGTCTGAACTGGACTTTGTGTGTGGTGTTTTGGACAGTGAAGGCTCGCTGATTGAGAGTATGGTGAAGGGCTGTCAGGACTCACTGCTCAGTTATAGAGATGAAGTGTCCGACGTAGTTGAAAATGTTCGCATATGTGGTAATGTCAATTCAACAAGACGCTGCCAAATTGAGGTACAATAAACACTGAGTCACTTAACGAAACTGAGTCTATTTCATTACTAGATGTGTGACGAGAGTGTGGTTCGGCTCCAGGGAGAACTGGAAGGACTGAGAGCACGCAAAACTGTCCTTCTTTGTTTCTCAGAGCAACAGCTCTCAGTTAAAAATCCTTCCATCCTCAGCACCACCAGCGACTCTACTAGGATAGGCAGACTGAAGCAGAAATTGAGACTACAGAGAAAGCAGACTAACTTCCTTAGGATCAAGTTAGGTAAACAGTGTCTTTGAGTGTAACAGGGGTGTTGAGTTGAGGTATTGTTTAATTTGTAGGTTACTGTCTCAGCGAACTGAGACTGCACAAACAACTGAAAAGTGCTTGTGATCAGCAACTAGTGGAACTAAGGAGTTGTCTGAGTGAAGTTCAGAAGCAGAATAAGCAGTGCGCTGCGCAACTGGAAGTAGCTGAACAACTCAATGCAAATCATGGAAACTACTAATCAATCTTTTATATTATTATGACAATCACACAGTTTTAATGAAGGAATTGACTCTAATGTTTTAATCTGGTTGTTCCAATTCATTCCCCTCACCACTTCTATCAAAAACGTCTTCACTGTTGTTTTGGCTATTCTGCAAATATTATTGGCAATGCAAGCAGTGAATAAAAATGTGTTTTTATCTAAATACCTCTTCTGGCTCATTGTCCACAACCATCTCTTCCTCCACAGTGCTATTAGTAGGATTATATCTGCTTGAGAGTATTTTTCTCTCTTCCGCAAAAGACTGGCTGAGAGAGCGATCTAGGATGTTGACAGGTCTACCTTCTGTTCGCCGTTGGTAAAAAAGTACGTAAGCTGATGAAGACTAGAACGAAAGTTCTTCATTACAACACGACTATATACTTGTTCATTCCAATCTTACCACCAACTGCTCCTCGCTAGCTTCAGCAACGTGGCTGTCATCAAAATTGTACCATTTTTGATTAGCTTTGTTCTTTGCATATGCTGTATCTGTAAAATATATATAGAGTAGCTACCTCCTCCAAAAAGTTGGTATGCAACTGACAATGCCCTCCTCCCATTCCACCAAAGTGATTGGACACTGCAAAGAGGTCATAGAGTGGATGAGGGTCGTCACGATTGTGCACCATCCCGGTCAGATCAAGACCACTGAAGAAAAATAGGTGTGCAGTCATGAATAGAAATTTTCAGGCTTACTTGATTGGGAATTCCACTAGTACATCCAGCTTATCTCTCCAGTATCTGTGGAAGAAAGCAAGATAACGTCCTCATCATATTCCTGCATGAAGCAATGCAAACCTGTCATACGAGAAGCGTTTTAAATGGATAACTAAAACATCTGGCAGTCTCCACAAGTCAAATTTCTTTGTAGCTTGCACAAACTCTTTACAGTTGGGACAGTACCTACAAAATACATGTATACGTACTTATAACATGTTCAACCTCAAAACTCACCAGGCATCATCTTTGCTCAGAGTTTCTGTCTGAACAAACAATTTCAGACAGTCCATCAAGACTATGTTCTTCTTGACTTCCACACTATTACAACTGCCATCCTTGACCACCTCCTGCTCACAACACAACATGACTAACACTCAAACCCAACTTCACGGCACCAACCTCAGCAAGCTCTTTCATGTAGCATGCGTTTTTGACATCCGACAACCAATCACAAGCTATGTAAGTCTGACCTGCAAGTTCGTTACATGATAACTGTGCAGTTGATTAAAAGATGCACTGACTTGAAAATTTGTATCTTTTTGATCCTTCCAATTTTTGCACTTCTTGGGAGCCATAGGAATTCACTACTGTCAATTGAAACAGGAGTCGCTCCTCATCATCAGCCTTTCCCTTGCCTTCCACCTCTTCATCACTTCCTATTGAGTTGTCAGACTCCTCTTTGGGCTGGCGGTTCTCCCCCGGCACTCCATTATTGTCAATCTCATTGTTAGGCTCACTGTCAGCAGCTGCATCAGAGTCTTTCAACTCCTTCCCCTCAGATGCCTCAGCAACATCCTCTCCGCCGTCATCTTCAGCATCCATTTCTGCAAGGAAAAGAAACCAATCAGGGCAGGACCTAACTACCTTGCTAGTGAATCACACCTTCAACACGAGTCTTCCCACACACGGGCAGCGGTTTGATGTATCTCCTATATCATCATCAGTCCACCCAAAGTAAACACACACACTGTCACTGCACACACACAAACACACCTTCCCTTGTCCACAACAGCCCTATAGATATCCAAGCGGGAGCTCTCCCTTGGCACCATCACCACTAGTGGAAGGCCAAACAACTGGTAGTAGCGAGACTGGTAGGAAGTAGAGGAATAGCGGACATCTCGAACACTACATGAGAAAAGAGGAGGAGATTGCACCACCATTATTTTTATCCTCTCCAGGGTGACTAACGTCTCCTCTCGATGATAGATAGGCAGATGGATCATCTCATTCCCTTCAGTGCTAACAGAAAGCTCATAGACGTAGATATCATCACGATCCATGATGAGATTAAGGGAGTCCTTGTCTCCATAGACCCGATGAAACCTTGCATTGTATACGTCCACCACAATCATCTGAGCACATACACACAACACACCATCACTAGTCACTATTGAGTTGGGTTATCCATTTATCCTGTCCCACCGAATACAACTGTACTATAACATAGTAAAAATTCCCCCCCCCCCCCCCCCACTATATACATAGTACCTACCAAAGAGGGTTTGATTGCACACAACCTGCTCATCTCTGTTTTTAGATCCAGTATGCAACCTCGTTTGGGAAGCTTCAGTTTGAACTGCACACAACCACACCAGATGATTACTAATGGCTGGTGTGCTTAGCCCTTACACCAAACCTGTTTTAACGGAGTTTCTGGATCTGCAGAAACTAGTCGAATGGAAATACTGCGGGTCTTCTTGATAGGGAGTGGAAGTGAGAGAAACATGAAGGGGTCAAATGTCTTAGAAATCTGTGCAACAAAACTCGTCACTTCAATCTCTCCACACACAACACTGCATGTTACCTTATGACAGTCGGGACAATCAAGAGTGGACTTGAGCTGGCCCTGAAATAGTCTCACGATGACTGACTGATTTCTCACCAGGTACTTTAGCCAAGTCTCCTCTGCGATTTCCTGCACACAGACACACATCCCTAGAGGCTTTCACACCACTACACACTTTCCCTCTCACTTTGTCTGAGCGGTCTTCCATTTCTACAGTCATGTCCACGTATGGCTTCTCCAAGACTAAGTTTAAGTCCTCATGGAGACCATCCAACAAAAAGGCCAGCAATTCTTGTGAGTCATGCTGAGCATAGCCCACAAACTGAGGAGCATATCGACCAACTTGAGTCTGCACAGACAGAGAGTTTATGGATGTGAAGATCTGCCATTTACAGTAACATACCTTGAACTGTCTAGGTGCAACACAGTTAAACTTTGCAGCCCAAATGTCCTCCAGTAGAGCACCATAGGCTTCAGCAATAGCCCCTCCCATGCCCAAGGGGTTACTCTTGTTGATGTGCTTCTTGTATGGCTTGTAGCCAGCTTCAGTACCAAGGAAATATTCAGTAAGCGGTCGAGTGTTGCTCAGACACTGAAGGGAAGTTTATAATGTGAATGCCAGTGATAAATTTGTGTATCTCAACTCACTTGCAGAGCAGAGTTCATGAAGCATGTGTTTCCCAAGTTACTCAGCCCACAAAGACCAGGACTGGCCGGTTTCTGTGAGTAACTACTAGCCCAACTCATGCCACCTCCTGAGCTATAGCCACTAGAGGAGGAGCTATAGAGTAAAGAGGCGTGTAAAGAGAGAGGAGAATAATTAGAGTAGCAGCACACCTTCCCCTGGAAACATTCGGAGAAGAGAAGCTCTCATCACTTGAGCGAGTGGGGTGTTGTGTGGATGGAGTAACTCTAATCATTAGATTACAACTGAAGACATGGACAGGGAAAGATTTTAAACTAACTGTGTGTTCCGTGGCCAACTGCCATCTTCCTTTTTCCGCTCCAAAACTATGGCCTACGCAATGGTGTAGTGTCAACACCGGTCCCCCTCCCTGTTGCCCTTGCTAACCTGGCCATTGTACAGTCCAGCATCTTGTAATGTTTGGGATGAATTGCTAAGAAGCTCATAGGTATTAGTCATGTACCGATGCCACACTCTACACTCCGTGTCTTTGTTAACTGAAAATGTTTCCTTCACTTGCTGCTCTAATTCAGCTGTGTGCAACAAGAAGACATCATCAGGCACATGTGACTTCGGGCTATCGCTTACCAACGGTGTCTGCTCTACTGAATTGCTTGCAAACCACTTCATTCTGGTTGGAATGGAGTGAGAGTTTGAACTCTAGCAGGTACACTTCCACTTTACAGTGCTTCATGTACAGTCCATGTTCAACCACCTTGCTATTATTATTCATCACGCATTATCCACTGGCTCAGTGAAGACACTACCTACCGTGGTATAGGCTGTGAACCTTGACTGATTCCATACCAAGACGACAGTTTGTCCCAAGCGGGTTTAGGTAGAAGGTAGTAATCCAGCTCTTCCATCAAATGCTCCTTCAGAGTCTCAGTAGCACTGTCTACAGTGAACACTGTCAGCTTGTGCTAAATTGGCTTGCTGCGCATACCTTTGAAGAGATTTGAGTTATCTACTGGCCCAGGACTTGCAGATTCTTGCCCAGCTAGACTTTGATCCCACTGATCATAGCCAACATACTTCTTCCATTGCTTCATCCAGCGCACATCCACAAGGAACCTATAGGCTTGCATGTGCAGGCTGAAGACTAAGCATAGTTCTAATCACTGACCATGTTTCTCCCTTCTTCAATCGCTGCTGCAATGCTGCATGAATTTCAGTTTTCTGGGATTTGTATTCAGGAGTGCTCGTCAATGGAACACCTGCAGCAAAAATCAATTAAACCTCACTAATCAGCCTCAACATCCATACCTGTATCTTCTGCCAGCTTCGCAGCCAACTCCCCTTCACCAAGTTCTGTCAGCAGGTTCACAACTTTGTCCCATGTCAGCTGTTCTTTTTCCCACCACTTCTCAATAACATGCGACAAACTCTCCTCCACTGAGGGATCACTCTCCAAGCCTACAAGTTCGCTTGAACTAATGCCAACATTCATCCCTATCTTGTTCCACCGCTTAGCAAACTTCTGCAAAACTTTAATAATGGCTTCAATGGAGATGTCACCCATATCTGTAAAAACAAGCAATCAGTGTAGCTACAGGCTGTTATAGAGACTACTACTGACTGCATTACTGGAATGAGAGTCGCTTGCACCAGCATTATCTTGAGTTTCCATGCCTTCTCCACCAAGTCCACCCTCGAGTCCACCCTCATCCGCCATTTTAGAACGTTTCAAATTTCTTTTAAAATTACTTCCTATAATAAGATAATTCAAAAAATTGTGGTCCCATTGAGCTAGCTAGCTACACAAAAATTCTTCAGTGAATCCACCTCCCATGGACTTGATGAGCTTTAAAACTGCACAGAGCATGTCAAGGGTCACACGCTGCACACAAAAATAATTATGCTCACATTCTTTAAAAATCCCTCGGCTACAATTCGTGCTCTTGCATTCAGTGAAATCTTCATTTCACTTATTTCCTTATCAATATCTTCCATGAACTAAAGAATGACAGCGTGTATGTAATGAGCAAGTATGTCAATTAACTCACTTGAATCACGAAATCAACCAACTTGTGCTTGTACATCTGCTCGGTATGGAAGTTGGTGATGAGAAAACTAATGTCATAGCCCTAATCCATGGACACAATTCGTATCATCAGTGTCCCTATACTGTTGGAAACAAGCTTACCTCCACTGGCTTGCGACGCAAAACAAAGAAATGTTCTGCTCTCATCATCATGAACCTCATGAACTTCTTGCATAAAATCTTTTCAATCTCATCAGCCTGTATTGTAAAAGCATGCATGTTTAGAGCACACACGCACACCCTTACAGATCTTCACCTGTTTGATGGCTATGGAAATGCGGATGGAATTAATGGAAGCTTCGATCTGCACCTTCTCTTTTTCATTTCTGCTCACCACCACTGGGGTCATCAGCAGCTCCTTACTGCTCCTAAACACCAGGTGAAGGGCCTCGAAAATGCTGTAAGATCAAACTAACTAAACTTCCATACCTCACTTCTACCTCAGGCTTGTTGTGCCTTTCCACCACTTGACTCTCAAAGTTATCCAGACACATTGCAGCAGTGAGGGTGGAACGAACTGCGTTCAGGTAGGGTTTCAAAGTGGCAGCCTGCAGAAAGACACGTCACATATCAGCTAGACTGACCCAACTTCCATCACTTACCATTCTTCCCCTCAGACTTCTGACCTCTCTTACACAACTCCAATTTTGGTGATCTTGAAAATCGCGTGACAATCAGGTTAATGTCACGTGGGTAGGAAAATGACCACGTGATCAATGTACATCTCTCTAAGGAAGGGAGGACAAAATGACTGTAAGTTACATAGTACTGTACTGTAGATGGTTAGGCTTGTTGTGGACATGCATTGTGTACTTTGATGTGCAGATAGATATGGTGCGATACATCAGTCCTGTCAACCCGGCAGTCTACCCTCATCTTGCAGTAACACTTCTGACTATAGGCCTATTCTTTATGGCGTGGTTCTTTGTGTATCCAGTCAATTCAGTAGCATTACATACACATATTGTGGTTTGTGTTGCGTTTTTTCCTTGACTGTCAATCAGGTATGAGGTGACGAGTACAAAGTTCTCCCGGTATCTTGTGAAAGAGCTTCTTATCTCCCTGTGGTCTGCATTGTTTCTTGGTTTTGGGTTGCTGTTCCTCTTACTGTGGGTTGGCATTTATGTGTGACAGCATTACCAAACTGACCTGAACAAGTGAAATGAACCAATAGAAAATCATTGTAATTTCTAATACTTCAAACAGGTTCAGCATTTACAACAACTCAAGCATAATGCTATCACTAATCACAACACAGGACTATACTATAATGTAGTGCAGGCTTCACACAGCAGTCTCTATCCCAGTGACAGGTCTGTTGTGGCGCACTGGCCTGGGAGTGCCTTGCAGCTGGGCCAAGGCTCCCATGGACCCAGATTCCACCCCTTGACGGAATGCATTCACAACACGAATCTAGAATAGTTTTAGGTAGCTCATTTAAGTAAATCAGCATAAGGAAAATTACACGTCACTAACCTGCGTGCGTAATCTGGTGAGTGACTTGACCCAGAGGATTTTGGCACGAGTGGCATCATCTTGCAGAGGATCAGCATCCACTTCCTCCTCAGCCTCTTCCGTCTGCTTCCACGGCAACGGCAAGGATTTGATTGGAATGAGTAGGAGCAACTGACCAACCAGGAGTTCTGCTGAGCCTAGGAAGATGCACCAGAGCCAGAGGTCTAGCGAGAGGTGACTGGTGTTGAAGACAATGCCTCCAAACTCAATAATAATGACTTGAACTGTCAACTGCCCAATAACTACGCAGAGAAACACAATGTTCTTGTGGATGCCTGTAAAGACATTCCACTCCCCATGGATCTTGCGGGCATTGATCTCATTGAAGATCTGCATAAAGACAAAGGTGTTGAATATCACAGTGAAGTGAGAGCCTGGAGAGGCACGCAGACTGCGCCCACGTCCATCGTCAATGTTGAGGAGGGTGCTTCCAGCAAAAACTAGCGTGAACAGAACGGCTAGCTGGTAGAAGGAATGGCCCAATATAAACACCCACATCTGGCGAGAGACCAGAGACCTGTTTCGACCATAGGGTTTTCGTTTGAGTAGGTCTGCAGAGGGTCTTTCGGTGGCAAGGGCCAGTGAGGCCAGCGTATCCATGATGAGATTAACCCAGAGTAGCTGCAGGGCCCTCAGAGGGGAGTCGCCTATGCTGAAAGCAGAGACCAAGGTCAGTGTCACAGCAACAAGGTTGACTGTAAGCTGAAACTGAAGAAACTTTGAAATGGAGTCGTACACATTGCGTCCCCAACTAACAGCCTTGACAATGGAGGCAAAGTTATCGTCCGTCAAGATGATGTCAGAGGCTTCTTTGGCGACGTCAGTACCCGCAATGCCCTGTTCATACCACAACCACATCATATCACACCACACCACAAGGAAAAGAACTAACCATAGCAAATCCAACATCAGCTCTCTTCAATGCAGGTCCATCATTGGTGCCATCTCCAGTGACTGCAACCACCTCCCTGCTCTTGTGCAGGCGAGAGCAGATAATGCCATTGACCAGAGTGTGCTTGTCCTGAGGAGAGCTTCGGGCCAGCACACGCAGTCGAGGCCAGATGTTGTCTAATTTCTCCTGGCTCACCTGCAAACCCACAACTCAGTTCAGCACTCATACAATCTTTCACCACAAAAATACCTCTCCATTGGAATTTGCGATCTTCTTTCTGAATTCACTGCCTTCCAATACAAGAGAGCCATCCCCACGTCCAATGATGCCACACTTGAGAGCAATGGCCCTGGCTGTCTCTACATTATCACCAGTCACCATACGCACTGAGATGCCACTATCCTGGCACTCGCTAATGCAGCCAGGGACCTATCTCACACACACACACACAATCATATTCAAAGACTCCATATATATCCAACACATCCTGTCTCAGTTGCAATGATTTCTCTCACGCATACATACCTCAGGTCTCACTGGGTCCTGGATGCCTACAATCCCCAGCAACACCATCTCACTCACCACAGCCTCCTCATCATCCCAATCCACCGCTGTGTGGAAGTCCCTGCAAGGGTACTCAATTCAGGAGAGCTTCCAAACATTACGTTTGAGTCCTACCTGTAGGCCAGTGCAATAGTCCTAAGAGATCTACCAGCCATGGGTTTCACCACTGATGCTACAATCTGCCTATGGTCTGCACTACTCAATGCTGCCACATTGCCTCCATCCTTCAAAATGGAGGAACACTTCCCCAGCACTATTTCAGATGCTCCCTTTGTGAAGAGTCGGTAACCGCCTCCAGGAAGGGGCAATACAGTAGACATGCTCTTACGAGCCGAATTGAAAGTAAAGACTTTGGTGAATATCTCGGTAGGATATTGCTCACGCACAGACTCGTAATCAATACCTACACAGCAGAAAGTGAATGGAGCTTCCTATCTCTGTTTTACAGATGTACGTAGGCATGTTACATACCTAGATCCACCAGGAACCCCAGCATCGCACACTCTGTAACATTCCCAACTTGCTTAGCCAAGCCTTCACCCAAAACTACTTCAGGGTCACTGGTACTGAAGGGCATATGAGCCTTTATTCTTTGCCACAAAGACCCTTTGGCGGAGTCTCCCTTACCAGAGCCCTGAATAAAATATGTACATAATAATGATTGCTACACTCAATCTAAATACTGAACTCACGGCAAGAAGTTTAGATGTATAACTGGAATTGACAGAAATGTTGATTTTGATGAGCTCCACCAGTTGGTCAGGCAAGTCTTCCACGGGAGGCGTGCCTTCAAACCTACACACATTAAGTCAAAGGCCATGTGATACAGAGGCTGTAGCAAAGGAACGTACTCATTTCCAGCAAAGTAGCTCTCAACCACAGTCATCCTGTTGGTGGTGAGAGTGCCTGTCTTGTCCGAGCAAATGGCTGTAGCATTGCCCATGGTTTCGCAAGCATGCAAATGACGAACAAGGTTATTATCTTTCAACATTTTCTTCACAGAGTAGGCCAAGGCAATGGTCACAGCCAGAGGCAGGCCCTCAGGCACTGCAACCACCAGGACTGTAATTCCAATGATCACAAAGTGAAGCAACTCAGAAAAGTCCGTGGAGCTATCCCAAGCACGTCCTTCAATACCAAACTCTTCTATGACAAACTTCAAGGTGAGGACGAGAATGCAGATAAGAGCCGCCAATGTGCCTGCATAGCCAATACGCACTGCAAGCTTGTCCAACTTTCGCTGCAGCACAGACCCTGAATCAGTGCTAGTCGTGGCTTCAACTTTCTTGGCCTTCTTTTTCATCTTCTTGCGTCTTTTC
>JAAGOD010002225.1_pt1 | contig 10840 bp, 9 predicted proteins | sample 8389681 | NCBI WGS metagenome assembly JAAGOD01 (sample SAMN13964374, study PRJNA552185) | sponge metagenome | biome: deep-sea hydrothermal vent fields; feature: spots directly above weak diffusing fluid; material: seawater and sediment | host: Tedaniidae sp. KZ-2020 ... | reverse complement strand
CGTTCCAATCAGCACATCCGCCAGCTGAGTGGCACTATTTGCATGATGATAACTGCCGCCAGAACTTGAGGCAATATAGCGCAAATCGCTGGAGGCTTGAGAATTTGGCTCAATCCCAAAGCCGACCGTTTCATGCCGAAAAACCGCGCCACTGGCTTGCAAAGTCGCCATCGCTTGCTTGACATTGCCGCACTCGGTTGCCCCCTCCTCAGATCATGTGTCGTGGTGTACTGAGCATCAAGCAGGACATGAGTGCCCTGGGCAAGAAGGCTCAGGACAGGAGCTGGAGAAGCTACTACGCTGTGCTCGCTGACACCACCATCACCTTCTACAAAGACAGGAAGGAGGCTGTGCTGGTGAGGACTCCCTCGATACGGCCACGCCTTAAACTGCAATGATGTTTGTTTGTTTGTTTTTGCTGACTGTGCAGCAACAGCCTTGCGATGAGTCGCCACTGGAGGTGGTGCCGGCCACCGTCGACATGGAAACCAAGAATACAAAGAGAAAGTTTGTGTTCCGCTTGATGACCAGCCAGGGACAGACATGCTTCCTCCAGGTACTTAGACCACACCCACTAATTCTAGTCCACGAGTCCATTATTTGCTGACCCAGCACCTTGTTTGCTGACTCAGCACCTTGTTTGCTGACTCAGCACATGTGGTCTTCCACTTCAACCCCCCTCCCCATGAAGCCCTGCTAGTGCTGGTCTGTGGTGCCCCCACAAGTCATTGTTTTGTTACCTCATAGTAGCAGCTGTTTGAAGAGAGTAGGGCTCCTTGTACAGGAGATTGCAGAATGTTGGTCATTTACCTTGAATGTTAGTGTGGTTAGGACATGAAATGATAATCCTACAACCTACCTTCCATATAATGCTATGTCTACAGCCCTACCTTCCATATATGGAAGGTAAAGCTGATTTCAGGCAGTGTTGCAAACATTCTGCAATCTCCTGTAACCTACTGTGTTGTGCATGCGTGTGTTGACGTGCACTCTAGGCTGAGGATGCTCCCTGCAGACAGCACTGGATGGAGTTCATCCAGCAGCTGAACCTGAAGTATTCGAAGCACAGGAAGGTGGTGCAGCTGTCCCCTCAGACTGGGCGCAGGCTGACCAGCCCGCAGCCCTTCAAACCTGGGGGTGGCTTCCTGGGAAGGTTCAAGAAAAAGGGCAAGAAGCAAGAAAACGTAGATAGCTCAAGTTTTATTGTCTTTGGACAGCCACTCCAAGACTGTCCTGTTTCCCCTGACAACAAGGTGTGCATTATTTAGGATAGTATGAACGAACCTCTGTTTGATGTGTTTATGTGTGCAGCGTGTTCCATTGGTGGTGGAATTCTGTGTCAGTGAAGTTGAGGAGCATGGTCTCATTATAGAGGGGATCTACAGGTCAGTATGTGTGCATGCATGTCACCTAGCAATGGACCAACCTTTCCTCCCTCCTGCCCCTCTAGGAAGCCCGGCATGGCCTCCTTGATTAACAGCTTGAGTGCGCAGATGGACAAGGGCAACTATGTGTTTGACCTGTCTGATTACGGCCAGGACATCCACACTGTGGCTAGCCTCCTAAAGAAGTTCCTGAAGGAGATCCCTGACGCTATCATTCCTGATCACATGTACGAGCATTTCCAAAACTGTTCGCGGATCCCTGATTCTGAGATCCAGCTCAACACGCTCAAGGAGCTGGTGTACCGCTTGCCGACAGCTCACTATCACACTCTGCGCTTCCTCATGAGGCATCTGGCAAGGATCGTTGCTAACAGTGCGCAGAACAAGGTGTGTCTGTCACCCCTGTTGATGCTAGCTCAGGAGACTTATTGCATAGTAGATACTCTGGTAAAGGGTATTCCCTTATAGACATTACGTACGTAATGCTGTAGATGCCTGCTCTGTGTGGTATGGTTAGGTGTAGCTACATATGGACGTAGTGGAGTAGACGCTACTGTTTAGAATGTTGTGAAGCTGTGTGTTGGCATTGGTGGATTGAGTGTTGATTATGTTGGTCCATCAGATGACGCTGAGGAATGTGGCTCTGGTGTTTGGTCCTACACTGATGCGCAGCTCTGCCGATGGGGAGGAACTGCTCATCAGCATGACAGCCAGCTATACCACAGTCGAGCTCCTCTGCAAACATGTAAGCCTGACAGCATGGAGAGTCATGTATACTTATGTGTCCACCTGTCCATGCTAGATTGAGTTTCTGTGTGAGGAGGAGCTGTGTGCTGAGGAGATTGCCAACCAGGAGAAACTGGCTGTTGCTCCAGAGCAGGAGGAGAGTGTGGATCCCAAAGTACAGAAAGGTACATTGGACAGCATGTTATATTCACTCTTGCGAACAGCATTAACATGCATGGAAAGGCTGTTTTGGCATGCATGAATTAATTACGCGCATGGGCGATATGCATAAAGGTTTAGACCAAGGTCTAGGGATGCTGGAAGAAACCAACCTTAGGAACACCTGTATCCTGGCAAGGCTTTTCTGCATGGCTTAAAGTTCAAGGTTAACTAGATTTACAATTGTATGCAACGTCCAATCTGGGTTTTAGAACCCTCGTACTTACCGAAGGGTCATTCAAAGCTTGAGAATAGTTCTTTAATCTTGCAAAATCCAATCCGTCGCATTTTAGACCAAGCACTGGCGACAGCCTCACCTCTCAGTGTACGCAGAATCAAGAACAAGATCCCCAGCGATACCTCCTTGAAGAGGTACTCTTCGTCCCACGCGGAGAGCCTAGGCTCCATCCACAAACTGGTGAACCGCAGTGGCTCAGCAACCCTCGGGGGTGAGGCGGGATATTTGCGTGCCAGTGACTCCAACCTTGCAATGTCCTCTTTCCCCTTCCTGGGAGACGCGGAAGGGAACAAGAAGAGAACTGTCCGACACGATTACGAGGATGTCGACATCATCCAGCAGCGGAGAGTGGAGGTGACGATGGAAGACAAAGGCAAACCAAACCCTCGCACCATCAACTGGATCAACCACCACACGGAGATGAACTGGATGCGTGGGGAGGAAGGGAAGGAGAGGGAAGTCTCTGGAAGCATGTGGGCGCCGAAGAACAAGGTGCAGAGACACAACTCCAAGGAGAAGGTCCGCGGTGGAGCCGGAGGAGGGGGGAGGCGCATCTCAAAGTCAAAGTCCGACCAAGGTAGGGAGATGCTAGCCACCTACCAGGGCTCCGCCCCCAGACACGCCTTCCTGCCTCAGCCGCAACAAGCCCCCAGCTCAGTCCCACAGCCGCAGGTCATCAGGAGGTCAGAGGACAGGCCACACCCACTGCCCTCCTTCCTGGACAGGGGCGGAGGCAACCCACACCAGCACGCCACTAGCGCCACCGACAAACGCTCGCGCCGTGTCAGCTATTTGAACGCCATGAATGACCCGAGCGAGATTCCCGTGCGGGAGAGCAGCAGCACTGCTGGGGGGCCACGCAGGGGGTCACGTGGGACGGACGAGCACTTCTCCACAGGATCCGAGTACCCTCTACCCTCTTACGCAACCTCTGGCCGCCCCAGCAGCAGACACGCCCCCTCCCCTCAGCAGGGGGGGCATTACTACTCACGCCCTGCCCACCACATGGCCGTGGGCGGCATGCCCCAGAGCATGCCCCAGAGCATGCCCCAGAGCATGCCCCAGAGCATGCCCCAGAGCATGCCCCAGAGCATGCCCCAGAGCATGCCCCAGAGCATGCCCAGCAATGCCACCCCCGGCAGCAAGTACAGCAGCCTTCAGCGAGACACCACAACCCCCCCTGCTGTCCATGCCACCTCACGCAGGAGAGGGTCGGAGTCCTCGGAGCCCCCTCTAGAGCGCACAGGGGGAGGGGGCAGGTACTACCCCCCCAGTCTGCACCCCCCCTTGCAAGGCCAAAGAGCGCGACGAACATACAGCAATGACAAAGCATATGCTACGAACAACAGCCCCCCTCAGAGAGAGCACGTTGAATCCTACCTCTGAGAGAGTGCTGTGCCAGTGAGATATCATTCCTTCCTTCCCCCCCTCCATCCTAACCTCAGCCCTTCAGTAAATTCACTTCATTTTTTATTGTAATTGACCAAGACTGATCTCTGTTTTATTTCGGCACCAAACTGGATATTTAGTAGAGCAATTGTGAGCACTAGAGGTGAAGTATGGTCTACGCCCAGCCCCGATGCTACCTATCAGTACAATCTACACCATTTTTTTTACAATTTTTATTTTTGATCTCTCTAACATTCTGCACACCAGTTGGTCTCATAGAATGATGAATTGTTATTGACTGACTGACTGACTCTACTGTGTCTGTTGGGCTATGTGGGGAACAGTTGGAATGGGAGCTGTTTAGTTCTGTCTCTGTAGGCACTGTGGCTGTTTGAGAGATAGCAGACTGAGAATAGGACGAGGAGCAGGGCTGATGCCAGCACCAGCGCACATACCATCACCACCACCACCTTCCCTTGCAGCAGCTCCTCACTGCTGGGTAGGCTGATGCAATGGCTCTCTCTCCACTCCTCACCCTCAGGACAAGCTGAGCACACACAAACACACACGCAAGAGGAATGTAACATGCATGTTGCCATACCAACACGAGAGATACAAACTGATTGGGTGTGAATACCATTGGGGTGTGTGCTGAATATAGTTAAGGTAATCATTTTGAAGTTAGTGTTTATGTTATGTTGCCATGGTTTCAGGGTTCAACCGCCCACTCACCTCTCTTCTTGCAGACGAAGGGCAGCCTTGATGCTGCGCAGCCTCCCGTGGCCATGCTCCAACCCACACTATCCACCTTGACACAGTCCAGGTGCCGCTTGTTGTCGGGCTGTCCCGGCTTCCAGCGGCAGTAGGAGGAGGGGGCCAGGAACTCTTCCTCGCCCTCGCTCCACTTGAAATAGCCCTCCCTGTGGACGTGGTCGGGCCCATCCTGGTCGTTGAGGCCAATCCAGAATCCCGTGTCTGCTGTGGCGGAGGAATGGTTGAGCCCCAGCGCCAGGACAAAGTGCTCCTCCTGCACACTGTGCAGGCTCACCAGCGACGAGCTGTAGCGAGAGCACAGCTTCTGAGCATGGTGAAAGGCCTTGCGAACCTCCACACCAAAATATCGATAGCAGAATCCACCGTGCAGAACAAACTGGTTCGAGCACCACAAGACATCAGAGCCTTCTGGAAAAATAGAACACATCAGGTTGCTATATAGCTAAATAGTTGCTTCTCTACCTTGTGTGATTGCAGCCTTGCATGCAATACAGGAGACCCACAGCAAGCCTAGCAGCAATCTAGCCATTGCTGAGCTGCAATGCAGAGCTGCAGGGAGAGCTAGCTAGCTAGGTAACTGGATGGCTAGCTGGATTCCAGACTGGTTGTCTGTCTCTCTGTTTACATGTTACTGGGGAAACCAGCACTACACACAGACATTCCATGAATTCCTGCACAACTTTAATTAACCAAAGGGTAAGAAGTGTATAGTGTGCACACACCCCATTATGCATTATGCATGAAGAGAGATCTCTCATCACACACACCACAATTATTCACCAACAACCACCCAGTTTTCCCCATGGACACGCCCCCCCTATATGAATGTGGTGCAATTGCAGCTGCTTTGCACCAATTTCAAATCTGTTCACACAAACAGAGTGCTAGCTTTAGGAGGTGTGTGGTGTGTGTGTAGCTAGCTCTAGTTAGCTCATTGCAGCCAATAGGTCAGAGGAGATTGCTGATTCAATTAGTTTCCTAAAGCCACGCCTCACTGGAAGGTCTGGAGTAGTGAGAAGGCTCTAGAGGAGCACAGGTAAGCCACTGCTGGTATGTAGGCTTGGTTATCAAGTGGTGCACGCGTTTGTGGCAGGCTCAGTAGTAAACACAAGGAGACCACTGTTGATGCAAGTCTTCACCCACACTTCACCACAGTCACCGCCCACAGTTGGACAGCTCCTATGAGTGTGGCGTCTCCCCTCCAGTCCTCTCTCGTGACAGAGGAGAGCCTCAGCATCAATGGCGTACTTCAAGAGGAGCCTAGGGCGACACCATCAGCTGTGGCTGTAGCGCTGGGGGTGAGTGGAGACAAGCCCTGCGGGGAGAAGGCTCACATGGGCGAGGAGGTGTTGCCAGAGCAGGTGGAGGACTGCACTGCAGCCACTACAGCAAGTTGTAGTGCCCCCACTATCACCCCCACCACTACAACCTGCAGCACCACTGCTAGCAGCAGTCCCAGCACCAGCACAGCTCTCATCACCACCACCACCACCACCAGCAACAACCCCATATCAACCAGCCCTCAATCCAGCCCCCAATCCAATGCCAAGATCAAGTGGAGCTCTAGTGGTGGTGTTGAAACAGACAAGTATTTAGGGATTCAGAGGCCAGTCAGTAGTGATTCCATGGTCATGGCAGAGGATAAGGTGTGTGAGACACTGAGGAGTAGTGTACCATCTCTCTCACTGGCTATAGAGAGTTTTAAGTCTAGTTGATGCTGTTCTGTTGTGTTTAGCAGGTGCTAAGGGTCCCCCCTACTCCTATGGAGACTGTGAGCACTGCTAACAACAATGTCTCTAATCAGGAGGAGAGCATGGTTGCCAAGTACCAGTCCACCCCCCCCTCCCCTTCCCATTTTGCCCCATCAGCAGCCAGTGGGGGTGGGTCTCCAGCCACCAAGGTATTCCAATCACTCCACCAAAGTGCCAGTTAATGAGATGTGGTTTGCCTGTGGGAGAATGTGCTGGATGGCATGCACTTTGGGTTTGTCCAAGGCTTCCCAGCTCTCACCCCTTAAGACTGCTTCACAGCTGAGATTTGATTAATGCCTCTAAGCTGTTAATGAGCACTCTATCCCCTTCTCCCTTCCTTGCTGCAGGCCAGAGCAGGACAAGGTGCTTGCTCTAGAGGGGGCGGGGCTTCTCCCATGGGGAGCGGTGGTGCTGAGACGGGCACGGGGCTGGGACCAGGACCAGCAGCAGGGACAGGCAGCATGGGCAGCCCAGGCCAAGGGGGCGGGGCTAACCTGCAGTGCTATCGCCTAGTGCAGGTTCCAGGGCAGCCCATGTTCTACCAGCAGCAGCAACCAGCAGCACCTACAGTGAGTTCTTAATCATTCCTGGGTGGGTGTGGCTTAGGGTGCAGAACTCTTTTGCCTTAGGGAAGAGAACTTGCATTTTCACTAAATGGCATGTTTGCAAACATGTTTGTTACATCAAGTTTTGTGACTGACAAGTAGGAAGGTAATCTTGAAAATTCCTGTGCAGGGTTTCCATCCTCAGAGCAGACAGCCCCACCTCCCTCCTCCAGGCACTGAGCAGGTCAGCACCACCAACCTCTACATTAGGGGCCTGCCAAAGGTGTACACTGATGAAGACTTGGTCAAACTCTGCAAAAAGTAAGAGTTGGTGGTGTCAATGGTAGTGAGCTGCCTTCAACACAACCATGCTGCAGGTATGGCAACATCACCTCCACCAAAGCAATACTGGACAAGAATACTAACCTCTGTAGAGGTGAGTACATAGTGCAGTTGTGCAGCTGTAATTTTCTGGGCTTCTGTGTGCCATGTCCACACATGCGCCTGTCCACATGCCGCTAGCATGTTTCAGCAGCAGCGGTAGATACATGTGGACTGTGGTGGTGCAGATCTTGTTGGAACTACTTGGCCTCCATGTAGGCTTACATTACTACATTAGCTCCAATTAGTAACCTCCAGCAGCATAGCTAGCTAGGTTCCTGTCTCTCCCCCTCCTTCTCTCTCTCTCTCTCTCTCTCTCTCTTCCCCTTCACCTCCCAGGCTATGGGTTTGTAGACTTTGAGAACCCAGCTGACGCCCAGAATGCCGTCATTGCTCTGCAGTCGGAAAGGATTCAAGCACAGTTTGCCAAGCTGCCACAGGTGGTTCAGCCGGCTTTGCTGCTAGATAACTATAATGCTCTCTACAAGTAGATTGACTTGATTTTTAATTTTTTAGCAGGAACAAGACCCAACCAACCTGTATTTCTCTGGACTCCCTAAAGAGTATGATGAAAAGGTGAGTATTGGTCTAAACCAGGCTCCCACAAGTGGTTTGGGAAGAAAGAGCTCTGGGCTAGTGGTGGGAAGGGGAGGGACCCCAGTCTCTAGTGTGGTCACAGTTAAGTACACAAACATTGTATTCCTGCACTGCAGTCTCTAGAGAACCTGGTGAAGCCATATGGCAAGATTGTCTCTTCCAGAGTCATCAGGAACACTTCTGGGAACAGCAAGGGCGTTGGCTTCTGTCGGTAGGTCAGACACAAACCATTCCTCGTCTTGTGATCATTGGCTGTGCCATTTCAGGATGGAAAATAGAGAAGACTGCAAGAAGGTGATTGAAGTGATGGAGAAGGCAAAATTGAACATTACCGTCAAGTTTGCAGACAGTGGCTCCAGCAGGAGGAAACCAAGTAAGTGCATGTTGGCGGAAAGTGGCGCTTAGCCGATCAATTTCTCTGTCCCTTGTAGACCGCTGGAAAGACTACCAGGAAGTAAGTTGCACTATTGTACGGATCCACTGGTGCATTACCATGTGAACCTCTGCAGCCGTACATGTATGATGCCACTCCCCACATGGTCCCACCCACAGGGTAAGGCTCGGCTCAATGGTAGCTCATGTGCACATGTGCATTCACACACGCACACACACACACACACAGGGTCATGGGGAGAGGGGGGCTGGTCCACCAAGGCATGTTAGCACCGCCAGTGAGTCAAAAATCGGTAGCTTAGGCATCATTTACGTAATGGGTGTGTTCTCCTGTTTCAGTATCTTGGCGGAACCCAGATGCATGGCTACCAGGTCCCAGCCAGTGGTGTGTCTTCCAGCTGGCAGCCGGCATACTACATGCAACCAGCTGTGAGTGATAGCTATTAGAGGGAAATTTAATTTTGCGGATACCGAACGAACTTCCTACATGACACGCAATGCTTTCTGTGTCTTTAGAGCACCATTCCTGGAGGAGGACAGGTAGACAGTGTGTTGGGGGCTCAGCTGGGACAGCTCCAGATTTCAGGCACGGGTTACGCTGCTTCTCACCAGCCGCCAACACAGTACCACATGCCCCCCTCACAGTACCCCACAGGGGGGTGGGCTCTCCCCCAGCACACCACACCCTCCATGCTGGCACACGGACAGGTACAACACGGTTACTGATCAAGAGATGGGGTGCTTTACCTTACGATAGTCTCAACACTTGGAGCTAATCCAATCCTTCCAGGAACTCCAGATTGTTCTAGTTTGTGTACAAAAACATTGATTGCGTGTGACATAGTGAAAGGCTTTTTGCTGTTTCACAGGATCACAGTTCTGATGGGCATACCCTGGGGGGAGATGTGAAGCCCCATCATATTCAGGTTATCACCTCGGGCAGTGACCAGCAGCATGGTTCTCGTAACGAAGATTCAGTTCATGGTGGGCACAAGCCTCCCGTACACCACCTCTACTACCCCAACATGAGCTAGCTGAGTTGAACTTAGCAAAGGTAAGAGAAGGATGGGAAGCCTGTCTGACTGTTAATCGCTAATCTCTCTTGTTTCTCAGCATTTCTAGAAGACAATAACAGCACTGGGACTAGATAACTTTATCAATAATATTAAGACGACTCACGACACGCCCCTTCCCCTCCCTCCCTTCACCTGATGATGTTTTAAACAGTGCACTCACTTGCTGGCTCGCCTACATACTGACTACACACTAAACACAACTCATTGCAAGGACAGTGGCCATGCCAATTTGTAATTTTGTCATCCATCCATCATTCTTTTTCTGTCTTCCACGTGGGATGTGCACAGGGCGTGTATTTTGAGCCACGCCCCTTTAAAATTCTGTCCAATCAGCATCGAGTTTGCTTAATCCGCGAAATTCAAATATTGAGGTGGGGAGAGAGAGAGAATGGAGGTTAGAACCCCACATTTATCATCAGGTGAGTGCCCTATATGATAAGCTGTAGTGTTGTGAATGAATTTAAGGAAGGTCTGTTGCAGGGCAGAGACTACAGAGTAGCCAGCAGAGGATGAAGCTGGGAAGCCTGCCAAAGAAGCCTTCCAGTCTCATCCCAGTGAGGGTGAGGAGGCCTCTAGCCACTCTTCAGACTTCTGGAGTGAGACTCAGACCCACTGCTAAGTCAACAAAAGCTGAAGTATGTACTCCTCTGCATGCTGGTCACCCTCCACACCCGACAGCAGCCCAGACACAGCCTGTTTCAGCACACAACCACAGACACAAGCAGCTGGCCGACACCACTCCAGGCAGCACCGGCAGGACACGGTGCACAGATTTCTCTACCCTAACAACTACCCCTCAACATATGTGGACGCACAGAAGTAATAGCAAGGTGAGTCATGTACATAGGCAAGTACATAATAGGTAAGTCCATATGGCTAGCTACATCACTTGACCCCTCTCAATTGTGGTTAAATAGGGGCCAGTGCTTTGGCACTATTCTCACTTGACCCCTCTCAATTGTGGTTAAATAGGCTTTGGCACTTGACCCCTCTCAATTGTGGTTAAATAGGGGCCAGTGCTTTGGCACTATTCACATTTTAGCATGCATTCAAAAGTGAACCTCTTCCTACTGGCCTGCTGTGTACTGCTATTCTGATCACACAGAGACATTATGATGTGGACACACTATTCGAGAGGCTAGTGAAGTCCACAGCTAAGTCGAGTCAGTGTGCAGCAAGAACTACGCCAACACATGATTGCGTCAAAGTCAACTTAGAGGCCAAACTAAGTGAAGAAGCAGCACTCGAGCCTGTACCTTCAACTTGTTCAGAAATCAAAACTTTAGTGATCTCAACACCTTTAGTAAACTTCTATGAGATTGAAGAGGAGCTTGTTGGGATTGTGTGGGACCAGACAGAAACTGCT
>JAAGOD010029892.1_pt1 | contig 10841 bp, 6 predicted proteins | sample 8389681 | NCBI WGS metagenome assembly JAAGOD01 (sample SAMN13964374, study PRJNA552185) | sponge metagenome | biome: deep-sea hydrothermal vent fields; feature: spots directly above weak diffusing fluid; material: seawater and sediment | host: Tedaniidae sp. KZ-2020 ... | reverse complement strand
GGTGTCATCTATTAAGGATACGTTCAAATATGTCTCTTTTCCAGGTATTAATTCTTCAAGTATATTCTTTGGAGGAATATAGCTTGAAGCCGATGTTCCTATAGCTACTTTTTGGTAGTTGGTTATATTTCCCTGAAAATTGAAATCAGCAATAGACCCTAAGGCTTCATAATACTTGAACCAGTTTGACTACAAGGCACTGCTGAAAATAAGAAAATCGACTGCCCTCGGTAACTGCTACTTGCACTTATTCTGTTATCAGTGAAATACACACTAATATTGCGTCGATGTATACTGTGATTACCATAATACTTTAAGAAACAGTTTATCACAGAGAAGTTACTGGGATTTGTGAGAGCTTCATGATAGATAGCTCCACCCCTGTCTTGTACAAAGTTTGAATCAAAAATAAGTGAGGTATTGTCATTCACATTTATAGAACTTACTCCCCTCAGATTGATAGCTCCTCCTCTGTATCCTGTATTCCGAATGAAGTATACACAAGAGTTGCTAGTAACTTTCACCCTGCTGGAAAATAAATAGACTGCAGAGAAATTGTTTTCAATAAATTTTATTTCACCCTGAAATTCTACATCAATTGAATTGACATACAGTGCTCCTCTTCCATAACGAATTATGCTATAGGATTGGTTGCTGCTACCTTCCCCTGATTGAAGTGACTTAGTGTCACTGTGAATAGAGTTCCTATTCTTAATAAAGGAACAGTCTTCAAACACTGGAGTTGGCAGTTTTCCATTTTCAAAGAATCCTGGTGACGTGTAGGATGATATAAATACGGCAGATCCATAATCTGCAACATTCTCAGTCCATTTGCAGTTTCTGAAATTAACTCTGTTGAGCAAATTGATGTCATAACCAGGAGCACTGTGAACATACACTCCACCTCCTGCAGAAGCTTTGTTGCCAGTAAAATTGCATGAATCGAAATGTATTTTGTTTTGATTTAAAGCAAATTTATCCATGGCATCGACATACAAATAGCTGGCCAATACTGCACCTCCCTTGCTGATCGCAGAATTGTTTTCAAAGTTTGATTTTTCTACCAATGCAGAGACATTGAGTGCAAAGCTAAAAAAGGATATTATGCTTAATGCTGCACCTTGCCATGCAGTGTTATTTGTGAAACTGCATTGTTGAATGACAACTTTGGTACTGTGTGGTTTCAATCCAAAATAAATCTTCAGTGCACTATTTTTATCACCTTTTATGCTACCTGAACTGATATTTATAAATTTGCAGTTTTTGATCCAATATTCACTGTTGATACCTGGGGCTGACTCAATAAAGAGACCAACTCCATATGAAGAAGACTTTGAAGGATAAATCGTATCAAAATTTGAGTCGATAACTCTTACATAGCCAGTGTTATTAGCCAGTATCATCCCTATTCCAGAACTATCCCATATACCAACATTGGAAATTGTAACATCCACTGAACTTGTGAAATCAAGTATACCTAACCTTCCAGCAGTTTGAACTCTGCAATGTCTCATTGCAATTATTCATAACCACAACTCTGCCAACATGTCTAAAGTAGAGTCCAGTGTTGGGCAACAAACAGTTCAAGTGCGACCTTCCAGCAACTCCTGTTATGCTGACACTGTTCTTGTGATTGAACTTGATGATTGTAGAGTTTAGAAAGTAATTGATTGAACAGAAAATTTGTTCAACCTCTGAGAGATCGGAGATGACTCCTTGAATATCATCAACTGTGATAGTTCTGTTGCACCCTGCAACTGTACATGAATCAACTGAGTTACCAATACAAAAGGCTGAATATGAAAATCTACATCTACATAGAATTTGAAGAAGAATGAGAACCCTGAGAGCCTGCATCTCGGCTTTCTTCAAACAGTGAGTAGGTTAGATGCTCATTCCCGAATGAAACTCTTTGACTGTAATATCATGTGTTGTAAGTTCTAAATAACATGTCAATTGACAAAGTTAAGCTTTGGGACCCACATAGCTAATCATAACAGTATCACATGTGTGATCAATTAATCTATCATTTTAAGTTTCAGGGTCAAGCAGAGGACTAAGAACACTCTTTTAGTCTATTTTATTTTTGTGCTTGGGTGAGGGGGTGTTCACAAACAGGATTTTTTACCCCTAACATTATTCTGGCACTAAACTGACAGCAGCAGAGCTCTAAATAACATGATGGCAATGTGTGTGGAGGTTTGTAATATAATTTAGAACAGAATTACAATGTTGTCCAGGCTTTCTGCTCTTAGAAAAACCCTCAGAACCTCTTGCACTTAGAAAACCTACAATCTACAACAGCCAACAGAATCTAAAACTGCTGTTGTGTCATTAGCTAAACATCCAATCTTGATTCCACGAACACGGTCAAAACACCAAACTAAAGCACCATCGAGTATAGGTATACAGTATTGGCACTTAAAGATCTGTAGGACCATGTAGAAGCAGGCTGAAACTCACTACTATAATAAAAAGAGTCCCTATGACCATTATACTGACCGACAAAATTACCCTACTTTGTGTGAGGTGTGCACATTTGACTATTGTTCTCTCAGTCAACAGTTCAGCTAGGTTTTGTCATGGGAAAGTAATTCAATGAACTATTGGTAAATATCTACAGGATAGAAGAGTTTCCCAAAAATATGCATCACTTTAAAGGACATGAACACCGCTAGGACACAGCAAAAAGTAGTGAAAATGAGGAGCAGTTGTGCAGTCAGCACTTTCCTGATACTACTTTTTCTAGTCCTTGTAACTGCAAGTGATGCTAACGAAAGAAACAAAGTCTATGTTTGCAGTAGAAATTCTTCATTTGGACTCCCCTTCAAAGACTTGGCATCAGTAATTAATGAAAAGATTCACCAAAAAATTAATATTTCATTCTGCTCTGGACCAACTATACTGACTGGTGATTTTAGCATTTTTGATCAGCTAGAAATTGATTTAATTGGAGACAGGAGTACCAGTACCTTAGAATGCTCTGGTGAATCTGCTGGTATAAGCTTAACAAATGTTAAATCTGTTTTTATTCAGAACATCAAAATGGTTAACTGTAGCAGTGTACACATATTTAAGAATACTAAATGGACTCCAACCAACTTCAGTGCAGCTCTGTTTATTCTAAACAGTTCATCTGTTATGATCCAGAACAGTTCTATTAGCTACAGTTGTGGACTAGGATTGGTGATTCTTGAAACTTACTCTTTTATTGAGATTGCTAATTCCATCTTTGAAAGCAGTCACCGACACATGCAGTATTATGGTGGTGGGGGTCTGTACATAGAATTGAAATGCAATGAAAAGTCAGAACAGTGTATGAACACATCACTAAACCTCATCATCATTAACACAACCTTCAGGAATAACAGTGCTTCTTCATCAACTACAACAAACACTGACTCTGTTCTGAGATTTGGTACTGGTGGGGGACTAAGTTTGCTCTTCAAAGGAAGTGTATCCAATAATACGGTTAGAATAATTAACTGTATCTTTGAGTTCAATTCAGCATCAAATTGGGGAGGAGGACTGAACATTGCCATTAGCAATTCCTCTGAGAGTAACACAATAATAATTGAGGATTCAACATTTTTCAAAAATACTTGCAATAAGAAAGGAGGAGGGGGAGCTGATGTTGGTTTCTTGTTTAGAGAGCTTGAAGCTTCCCCAAACTACAACAAAATATGTTTTGTAAATACTATATTCAATGGCAATTCTGCTGTCTTTGGAGGGGGGTCCTTGGTGTATTCAACCCAGGCAGATTCAGCAACAAACAACATTGAGAACAATGAGGTTGTTTTTGTTAACTGTACATGGAAGAAAAACAGAGCACGCTATGCAGCAGCTTTATATCTCACTTTCCATAACATGGAAACTTTCAACAGAGTTGGAAACTTGCCTACAATTACACTAATAAATGGAGTATTCATAGCAAATCAAGTACGCAGCATATCATTTCGGGATAAAGGTAATTATTACAGGACTCAAAAGCGAGGCCGAGGTACTTTTATCTCCATTGGTTACAAGATTGCTCTAAATTCAAGCATGCAATTTACTAATAACTCTGGAACTGCTTTGTATTTGGTATCTAGCACTGTGAAAGTGAACAGTAACAACACACTGACATTCACTGGGAATACAGGATACTATGGAGGAGCAATATCGATGTTTGGTATATCAACACTACATCTTCATGATAATGTCCATTTCAATTTTACAAACAATTTAGCAGTTGTTCAAGGTGGAGCTATTTACCAAGAGAGTATTGATAATTTGGAATATATTAGCATAAAGAATTGCTTCATTTATTACTCCAGCCCATATTTGAGGAAAAGACAAATTAACGATACAAACATTATATTTACTTTCAAAAATAATACCGTACAGGAAGATAAAAATTTTGGCCACACAATGTTCATTCATTCAGTAAAATCATGCACAACAATAGTGAATTTCTCAGTGCCTGTTTATAATGACTCAGGGTACTTGCAATACTTGGGGCAAGTGGCTAGATTCGACTTTGAAAATGTCACCACTTTGAAGAAACAAATGTCATCTGGATATGCTAGTTTTAAAGCTAAAAAGAACATAACTGGCATAATTTCATTTATTCCAGGAAAGCTCACTGAATTACCACTAGAAGTGAGTGATGATTTTGGAAACATAGTACCTAAACTACATCAGGCAACACTAGAGAACAGCAATGATAATATATCTATTGATCCAGCTTACACCCAAACATTCCTGAAGAAGATTTTGCTCTGTGGAAAGCCTGGTACAACTGCAAATATAAGTTTTTCCCTCTCGATCATTAAAAGGGAAGAGATAATTCTATCAGTTCAATTGCAGGAGTGTCCACCTGGCTATGTTTATGAAAGTGGACTAGGACAGTGTACCTGCTCTGCCTACACTCACAACCAATATCTTGGTATTTCAAGTTGCAATCAGACTGCATTTCAAGCTAAATTGAGCAGAGGCTATTGGCTAGGTTACAGTATCAAAAAGGTGCTCTTGTCTTCTGCTTGCCCTGTAAATTTCTGCAACAGCAATCAAGAATTACTTCTACCTAGCAGTAAGACTTCAGCTAAGGAACTAAATGGATTAGTATGTGGAAGGACAAGAATGGGAAAGCTTTGTGGAGCATGTAAAGAGAACTATTCTACTTTTTATCACTCTGTGAATCTTAACTGTAGACCTAACCATCTTTGTGACTTGGGTTGGGCATTTTATCTTGTTTCTGAGATTCTACCTGTCACCATATTCTTTTTAATTGTAGTTTTGCTGGATATACAGTTCACTGCTGGCTCTGTTCAAGGATTTATTCTATACAGCCAACTATTTGACACACTTCTCATTGTTGCCAATGGTCAAAATCCTCTGAAAGAGGGTGCTTACAACTCACTATTAGTCTTAGACTTCTTTACCAACATCTTCAACTTAAAATTTTTCATACATAACAGATTATCCTTTTGCCTTTGGAGAAATGCTTCCTCTTTAGACATACTCACCTTCAAATATATTACCATTACTTACAGTTTTTTACTGATTATTCTAACTGTATTGGTGCTCAGGTATAGTAAATTTTCAACTCTGCAGAAATTCTTGGGGAAGATACGAAGAAATAAAAGCAGAGGCAGTTATTCTCTAATCCATGGTTTGTCTGGATTTCTCGTTATATGCTATTCTCAGTGTACAAAGATCTCCTTACTTATCCTGACTCCAGCAACAATATACTCTACAAAATCTGACTCCATTGAAAAAGTAGCTTTCTTTGATGGACAGCTGCCTTTCCTGAGAAGTCGGCATTTATTGTATGCCCTTCCTGCTATAATCTTTACACTTACCATGGTTGTTTTACCCCCAGTGTTACTCCTGTCATATCCCCTGTGCTACAAACTGTTTGCACTTTTTAAAATTCAGGAAACCAAGTTCACCAATATACTCTGTACAGTCTTTCCACTTGAAAAGTATAAACCATTTTTCGATTCCTTCCAAAGCAGCTTTAAAGATGAATGTCGTTACTTCGCAGGCCTATATTTTGTATATAGACTCTCCACTCTAGTAACTTTTGCCTCCACTCAAAACTTGCCTCTCTTTTACACACTAGTTGAAGTGCAGTTTATTATAATGCTCACAGTTCATGTCTGGATACAACCTTACAAGATGTCCTGGCACAATAAGCTTGATGGTTTTGTCTTTGCTTCATTGGCCATAATCAACATCATAACTTTGTTTAGGTACAGCCATAGTTCAAATCACTTTGAGGCAATTCAGATTGTGGTTGCATACTTGCCCCTGCTGTACATGGCCACATATGTTGTGAGACAAATGGTAGTGATGATTGTAAGACCTCACATCTCTCGAAATAGAGCTGTGGCTGAGAATGACCTGACACTTTCCATCTCTAAACTTACCAGCAGGTATGAGGATGATGACACTGAAAGTGATAAAGAATTAAGTAGCACTTACAAGAGAGAAACATGCTGAAAAAGAGCATCAGAAATATTTAGAGGATATGAATAAAGTGACTATACATGTAGTAATAGCTATTTACAAATGTGTGCAGACTGCATCATCTCTGCAGTGTTGAAACAATGCTTTCATTAACTATTATCACACTTAATGCCTTTCAATTTTTGCAAATTAAACGTGATTATAACAAATTTCTTATACAATCCAAATGACCTCTAACCTGGCAACAGTGTTAATGCTTTCCTGATCTAGATAGTACAGCTGAAAACAATTGTGTGAACATTAAAAAACCTCAACATAGATATAGATATCCCTTGTTTTTATCACTTCACCAATAGCTATATAGCAGTGCTATTTTAATCACTTCTACACTTCTCATTTTGCTGTGTGCAAAACCAATAAGGTATCCGGAAAGACTTTAGTGGGGTAACTTTGGGAATGTCAACTGTAGAGAGCTACCACTCCAACTTATCATCAACTCTCCTGGGTCTTTAGATAGAGGATATCATCGGTAGTTTAGCAAGCCATAAAGCTTGACAAGAATCGTTAGCTAGCCAGAGTTTGAGCTGCTGGAAGTTGAATTTCCAGAGTTACCACAATCTACCTTACGTAGCGATTCAGAACCTTACATCATTAATATAATAACCAAAACACAAACAACATGCATACATGCCAGAAGAAAACACAGCTGCTGTATGCCTGGACTTTCAACAAGAGTGTGGTAGTAATATAGCTGAGATGACATTCAGTGGAAAGCATGGTTACATCAACTGAACATAGTAGCTACACATCACTATGATGTGTTCCTTCAGCATTATTTTGTGAGTGAGAATTTGACAGTAGCTACGTACTTCACACTATATCTCTAGCTATATACATAGATTGTGACGGATATACAGTATTCCATTCACATAAATTAGCTAGCTGGTTGCCAAGGGGTAGAAACTCTGATAGTACGCATCATAACACCTAAGTATGTGTGTCTACACAGCAACTCAATGCTCAAAAATTAGAGGATGTGACTAGCTAGTGCCTGTAGCTGTATGTCTTAGGCACTAAACAAAAAGGGGCACATTCCGTCTCAGAATAATAAGGCTGACACCTTTTTCACTCATAGAGCACATGAAATAATAATTGATACCACAGTAGCTATTATTCCCAAAAGCCAAGCCAGCTCTCATGGCTAAGTATTACCAAACTTCTGTTAGCTTAAAGAAGAGTAGCTGAGGTAATTTTACAGACAAAATATTCAGCTTGCCATATCATCATCATCTCAGAATCTGCAATGTACACTGTGACAAATGATGTGAAAGATTCCCCATAACCATTGAACAGTGTATTTTTCCTTCACCCTCAGTGCTAAAACACAGGTGAATCAGCCACCCCAATCCCTATTGGATATTTGCTGGTGCGGCTGAATCATTTTGTTTTTAGAATAGAGGGTAAATACTCTTCTTCAATGCTTGGAAGCAAATGATGTACTATCAAAGACATTTCTTCTGCAAGGTATATACGTATGTCAGTTAATTACATCAAAAAACGACTGCAAAAAGACATTTCTTCTACAAGTTACGCATGTCAGTTTAAATTTAAAAAAACATTAAAAAAATGACTGCAAAATAGTGAACACAAGGTATGTATGCCATTAAAAAAAAAAAAGATTATAAAAACATGACTGCAAAAGGAGCTACTAATTATCAAAATAAAACTCGTACCTTAACTGTGATGAAAGTTTTACATGCTTGCAATGTTTTAAATTACCTGTAAGAATTTGACACCCTTGACTTGTAAGAATGTTTGATTGCATATCAAGGAGGTTGAGGCAAGAGCACTGTTTCAATGCTTTTGCTAGTGCTTTTGCACCATTGTCAGTAATGAAATTATTATTTAAGTACAGTGCTGTTAGAGCGGAGTTGCATCTCAGAAGACCAGCAAAATCAATGGCCCCATAGTCCTGGATACCATTACTACTTAGATTCAGGTGACAGAGTTTCGTACAATATTGTAGAGCATTTCCAACAGCCCTAGTACCTTCATTGCCGAGCTTATTACCACCAATATCCAGATTAATACACTGCTTTAATGCTTCAGTAAAAGAAAGCGCCTTGGAACCTCCAACCTGTAGGCTACAGTTACTAACATTGAGCTGAGCAATGCTTCTGTAACAAAATCTCAGACAAATGGCAAGACTAACGGCTCCACTGAATCCAATACTAACATCAAGTTTATTTAGATCTTCACAATTCTTAAGAGCCTGAGTAATCCTGTTGATGCCATCACTTCCAATATTATTGTTACAAATATTGAGGTCTTGAACATTAGTACGTCGCTGTAGGAGTCCAGCTAGAGAATTGGCACCATCTTTTCCAATGTAGTTGTAGCCTGTGTGGAGGACACACAGTTTGGAACAATGTGCAAGCACTTCGAAAAGGGCAATGGCACCACTATCCTCAATGTGATTAGAGCTTACTTTGAGAGTTTGAATATTAATGCAGCTACTCAAACCCTCAGCTAGAATCTTGGCACCAGTGCTCCCAAGCTGACAAAATCCTATGTTAAGAGTATGAATACTGGTTGAGTGCACTAAAAGTATTCTAGTGAGTGCCAGAATGCTCTCACTTCCAAGATAGTTGAATGATGTGTAAAATTCTTTAAAACAACTGACATGGTCAAGAGTACCAATAACAAGTAAAATGTAATGTTATTACCAGAAATATCTAGCGTATGGAGCTTTTTGCATTGTGGTATGATATTAGCTAGAGTCTTAGTACCACCTTTTCCAATATTATTGTTGCAAATGTTAAGTGTAGAAATGTTTGAACAATGAATCAAATTATCAGAAAGGGATAGCATGCCATGACTGCTAATATTGTTGTAACCAATGTCAAGTGTTCGAAGATGAGGCATGTGCTTAAGAGCACTGCCAAGAATAACTGCACCTTCTTCTCCCATAAGATTCCCATGGGCAATAAACTCATGTAGTTGATAGGAATATTTCAGTGCATCAGTGAGAGCAAGAATACCTTCTTTTGTGAACAATAAACGTCAAGTGAATAAAGACCAGTGCAGCTAATTAGACCAGCAGCAAGAGCCTCTGAACCCTCATACCTAATGTTGTTGGTGCTCATTTCCAGTACTTGAACAATAACACACTGCTTCAAAGCTTTACCAATGGACTTGGCACCATTACATCCAATATTGTTGCAGTTGAGTTTAAGCTCAAGTAGGTATATACAGGCTTTCAAAGCCTCTGCTATAGCCATAGTACCTTCATCACCTAGTCCATTAGAACTAATATCAAGCTTGTGCAGTTTAGTACAGTGATGGAGTGCATCACCTAGTGCCATAGCACCCTCTTTTCCAATATTATTACTAGCAAGTTCCTGCATTGCAGAAGGGCATGCCCCAAACCTTTTATCCCCCAATCGGATATATTACTCATCTGAAGATGTAGTTTTAGTAATTCACTGCACTTTCCAGCTGATAGTACTTCACACAAGCTGCTAGTATCTTCAAGATAACTGTTGGATGCATCAAGTACATGAAATTCTACATCATTTTTAATGTTTAAAATTTGGTAATCGGATTGCCACTCAAGTAAAGATTCAAGTTGTTGATGTCTTTACAAGCATCAATTATATCCAGTGCACCTCCATCACAGATTCGGTTAAAACTTAGGTCAAGTTTCTGTAACTTTGTGCAGTATTTTAAATTTTCTGAAATGCATAGAGCTCCTTTGCTGGTGATGTCATTGAAGCTGAGCCCCAATGTTTCTAGACTACTGCAATACTTCAAGCCAGGAGAAAGGTATGATGCAGCCTCATCATCAATACCACAGTTAGCAAGAGAAATACTATGGTACCTTCCAGAGTTAGTTGCAAGGTCGCTGACTAAAAGACTAAGCTCAAGTGTACTCAACTTGCAGTTGCTCATGTTAAGATCAGGAGTACTACAGCAGAAATAGAAGGGAAGTTGGCTTGAGTGTTGCAATAAACTCTTCCTACTAATTCCTGAAAAGCAAATATTAATGTGTTTGCTACAATTGGACACAAAGATGTCCACGAGCTTGTCAGTCAACTCCATTGTATTGCCCCTTGAACCAACTTTAAGTACTTGAATATTGCTGTGGTTTAGATGTTGCTTTAAAATCTCCAATTCTTTAACTCCTATATTGGTACTAGAAATATCCAGAATATCTAAAGATGGCAAAAATTTAATGAAATAAAGAGTCATTTGTAATTGTTCATGGCCATATCCCTGGCCTGTACAAGTCAGTGATATGTGTTTCTCTCACCACTGGAAGATGAGGAAGCTCTCGCTGAAGAGAGAACCCATATCCCTGGCCTGTACGAGTCAGTGACGTGTGTTTC
>JAAGOD010055011.1_pt1 | contig 10847 bp, 18 predicted proteins | sample 8389681 | NCBI WGS metagenome assembly JAAGOD01 (sample SAMN13964374, study PRJNA552185) | sponge metagenome | biome: deep-sea hydrothermal vent fields; feature: spots directly above weak diffusing fluid; material: seawater and sediment | host: Tedaniidae sp. KZ-2020 ... | reverse complement strand
CCTCCTCCTCCTCCTCCTCCTCCTCCTCTCGGCTGCCTCCCCCTTTCCTGGGGGCCCCCTCCCACCACGCGGTGGTTGTAGTCCGGGGAGAGGATATCCGGAAGGGGAGTCAGTTTGCCCACATACGACGTGATGTATTCACTGTTGGTGCTCGTTTCCGAGTCTGTTCTGAAATATTGGTTCCAAATTGGGGAGAGTGTCGCGGAGCCGTGCGGGTCGGCATAGTTGATCACCAGGTTCGGGTTCCTGGGGGGTTGGGGCAACATCATGCCCCCCATCCCCATCCCCATCCCTCCCCCTCCATTTATCATTATCATTGGCCCCTCCCCCTTGCCAGCTGGGAGGTGGGCGTGGGAGCTGGTGGGCGTGGAGGTGTCCGTGGAGAAGAGGACGACCTCCTGCTCCAAACTGTCCACCTCAAAGTCGCCATTTTTCAGCGTGCTGCCCTTTGAACTCATGCTGGAGTGGGAGGCTGTCAGAACTTCAACCCCCTCGCTCACCACGGTCAGTTTGGGGTAGACTTTGGCGGCCAGGGGGGATGTGGGGGACTTGATTGAATTCGTGGGGGACTTGATTGAGTTCTTTGGGGCCCCAAGGTGTCGACCACGCCCTCCTTTGGTGGCATTCCAAGCCACGCCCTCCTGTATGGTGGCCACGCCCCCTCCCTGGACCCCCAGGCTGAACTGTGGGGAGACAACCTTAGGGAGCAGGGGCACCTGCAGGACATGGACACAAGGTGCTAATGAGTGTTACTAGGTGAAGTGTCAGAATAGCCTCACATCAAAGGGGGAAGGTGCTGATTAGTGCTAGCTCTCCAGCTCTTACCTTGGTACTCTCTCTGGGAAGGGCAACAGACCCTGTGCTATTACGCTTCATGCTATGATATCCACTCTCTTTCCTGTAATGGATTATATGCATGCAGTGACACCACGCCCCTAAATATAAGGCCGCACCCTCTAATTAAGACACCGCCTGATTAGAGGGAGTCCAATTCAGACGTTCAGCAAAACTTACTTCATATGCATGAGGGACTTTGTTCTTGAGATGGATCCGCTGACAATATTGCTTCCCTTGGCTGCCCCCTGCCTCCCATGTCCCCCGGCCCCCTGTCTCCCCTGCCCCCCGGCCCCGAACTTCTGCACCCTGAGCCTCTCCCTGTCCGTATCGACCGTGACCATCACCACAGGCTGCATGTTGCTGAGGGAGGGGAGGCGATCAGAGAGACGCACAGAGGAGGTGGAGAAGGAGGAGGATTTGTTACGTTGCTGATTGCTCTTGGACAGAGGAGAAACTGGAGGGGAAAAGAGAGCATTTTGCACGTGGAAAAGTAACTTGGGTATTTCAAATAGCTACGATCATGCCGCCATCGTATGGCAGCTCTGGTTGACTGGGCATTGGACAACATTTTCTCATCTCTAGCTTTGCAACAATCTTACCTATTGGTGACTTTGGCATGCTCGGAAAGAGTCTTTTGTCGACCTTGGGGCTGGCAATTGGGCTGGGCGTCCCCATGGATGAGAGATCGCTTGCCGCCAGGCTCTCAACTGAGTGTGACAGGGTGGGGTCGCTGCGTCTCTGCAGGGCCAGCTTCGAGGGGCGCGTCCCAGCCATTCGCCTCTGCCTGATGACAGCCTTGTCATCCTCGCTGCTCCTCCCTCGGGGAAGCTTGGTTGCCTTGGTAACACGGCCCTCGTCTGCCGAGCTATATGCCACCACTTCATGCTCAACGCTGAGCATTTGCGAAAATGACTTTTGGGCATCCTGACCTGAGGGCACACACATACATACTTATCAACACACACACATACATACTTATGAATGCACACACAATCTTTGCAAACCTGTCAGCGGTGTCTGGATCTGCGGTGTCATTGGTGTCATTGGTGCTAATGGTGTCTGTGGTGTCATGGGTGTCGGTGGAGAAAATAGAGCCTTCACAGACTGCATTCTCCTCGCGTCCCTCTCTGCGTTCTTCTTGTTGAGAATGCCTCGCAGGTGTGCACGCCGCGTGGCGGGTCTGTCATGCCTACTACTCCCATGCTCCGCTTCCAACTCATCATCTGCCTCCATCTCGCTGGCCGCAGGGGTGTGGCCGAGGGGGAGGGGTGGAAGGTCACGTCTTCCTCCATGCCGCTGCTGCTCCGAGGGCTCCAGCTCATCGTCAGCTTCAGCCTCGCTGAGAGAAGGGGTGTGGCCATGCATAGGAGACAGCGGAGGGTGTCCTGATAAAGGGAGGCAGGAAGGGAGAGAGAGAGAGAGGAGTCATTGCAAAGACATAATGACATGCCTCTCATGTATTATACACCTTCAGCCATTGTATCTTCAACAGCCATGGAAAGGCAAGTCAAGGCAGCAATATATATTCAATCCAGCAGGCCAATCAGGGAGATCCGGCTAGCTAGTAGCAGTTAGCTATGGAAGAGAAAGTGTAGATATGTGTGAAATACTTCACCATCTCAGGTTCAGTTTCCTCTGAGTTCCTAGCTCAACTTTTTCTCCAGGTAACCAGCGAGAGGTGCTAGATAGAGAGGTGCTAGATTTTCGGTTGGCAAGGCAACAGTGCTAGCTGCTAGCGAACACGAAGAGGATGCTACCAGAACACAAGAATGAATTGGAAATGCAGAAGTGCAGCGGGAGAGAGAGCAAATGCAGTACATGCAACACAAGCACAGCAATTAGTCACAACAAAAGACGACAAGAATAAAACAAGCACCAAGAAATGCACCTAGCGTCTCCAGCCATTACATACTTTCCTCCAAGGCATTTTTATATTGTACACAGTTTGCTCACCTCATGGTACTAGATTACTAGCTGTATGGTACTAGATTACTAGCTGTAATGGAGTAGAATACTAACTAGATTACTATCTGTACATGTACTGGATAGACTAGTCTGACTGACTTACGGAGGCTCCCGTTTTCATCAGCGAAGTCGGTGTAGTCCGAGTCCTCGCCAGAGCTCCTCCTGATCTTGCCCTCTGTCAGGAAGAACTTGTCTTCCTCCGCAACCTGTGGAGTGATGGGACTGGCATCCAGCCCTCGGCTCGACACCTCCTTCAGCGAGAGAGAAGCAATGTTTGGCTCCACCAGCTGAACGGTTGTTTGCTTTGGTAAGGACCCCAGCTTCTTCTTTACTTTGAGACGCCTGTGGTCCAGTTTGGGGGAAGAGCTGGGGGAGGGGCTAACAGAGCGCCCGATTGGTTGCGTCTGATCCACCCATGCCTCTGCACGAATACAAAATGTCATGCGATTGTCATGTGACTTTGTCACATGACATAGCATGCGGGTACTAACCTTTGAGGAGTCTGACCATGCTGGGTGACTTGGCGACAGTTAGAGCAGTGTCTCCATTGTCATCCACCACTGTCACATCTGCTCCCTGCGATATCAAATACTTCGCTGCTTCACTGTGACCACCTCGTGCCTGGAGAAGGAAGGGGGAGGAAGGGGGGAGGGGAAGAGGGAGGAGGGGGGGGGGAGAGGGATATAGGTGAAATGGCTGCAAGATTCTAGGAAATTTTGCTCACAGAAAGCATGAGAGGCGTGTCTCTCTTCTCCCCTCCCTGGAGGTTAATGTCAGCCCCTCCTTCCTCCACCAGCGCCACAATAATGGCCGTGTGACCCTCACTGGATGCAACGTGCAGCGGAGACAATCCATCCTCATCCACCATATCTGCAACAGACCACGCCCATAACCACACCCACCCACACAGCACAATAGGAACGCAACACTCACCAACTGAGGATCCATTTCGCATCAGCAAAGAGATCATCTTCCGTGCATGCACACCCTTGCTTGACGCCATCAAGTGGAGGGCACTCCTCCCCTTCTTGTCACAATCATCAACATTTCTGGGAGGGAAAAAATCGTGCTTTAGACTCAGAGGATTCAGATTGAAGAAATGGGCCTAATCTAGAACCTGGTTAGAGGGGCTGGCCTCATTTCCAGTAACTTTAACTGCAAGTTCACACGTTTCAGAAGATTAGAGAGATTTCAGTGTGTTTAATTAACTGGAACTCACGCATGGTTGTCTATCAGCTCTTGCATGACCGTGATTGGGTCGTATTCGTTCTCCATTGCACTCTGAACTCTGTCGAACAGAGAGGTGTCCCGCGTCACCAGGAGCAGTGGAGTAAGACCATCACTGTTCCGACAGTTGACATCCAGGTAGTTCTTCCCAGACTGAAGAGGATGGAAGACAGTCTGATCACACTGATATCATGCAGGATAGTTGTACTTACATTCAGTGAGCGTTTGACTGAGACGGCATCCCCCAACCATGCTGACTGCAGCAAAGCTTGAGCATTGCTCATCGCTCGGTCCTCGTGGTAGATATTTTCTAAAAAAATGTCAAATTTTGAACTCCATTACACCCAGGGGCTTCCTCTTCACTTCTCCCAGCCCCTCCCTCTTTCCTTGCTCAGCCCCTTTAACTCAGCCCCTCCCCTTTCCACTAACCAGCCCCCTCCCACGTACCTAGCAAGACTTTTCTAATCTTTGGCGAGGCCACGTCCAGTGCTGTCTCATCTGAATCATTCTGCATGGTCATTTCCGCCCCGTACCTCAGCAGCAGCTGGATCACTTCCACATGTCCCTCCCTCACGGCCAGAATGAGGGGCGTATCACCCGAGGACGGACAGAGGACATTGACGGAGGAAGGGGACTGAGCGAGCAGAGATTTCAGCCGTTCAAAATGGCCGTCCTGGGAAAAAGAGAGATAATGATATTCATGCTCTCTAGACCATCTCTGCAAAAAAAAGTGGGAGGGGCTGCAGGTGTAAAGAGGAGAGATGACTTACCTCAGCAGCTTCCAATACTGCAGCATCCACCTTGCTCCTAGAGCAAAATCAAGATTTGACACACAGCTATACAACCCAGAGGTGCCTCATGGATAGCCAGTAATTTATCTGGCTGCATGCAGAATGCAAGCGAACTATCAATGTGTCTTTGTAAAATCAACAGTAATTCTTCAGGATGAAGGTGGGATCCAGGAAGCTCTGGTTCCTCCCTCATTCCTACCTATACTGCCCACACTACCCCTCAGCTTAGCTAGTTGCTAGCTAGATACATAGCTAGAGAGCTCAACTGTCATACACTGTCCACTCACTCACCCGCTACCCAGAAGGGTATCGGCAGCCAAGCGATGGTACTCCTTCATCAGGTCCTTGCTCGACCCTGCTGAAGCCAAATCCATGCTCTTCTAGCTGCGGGAAACTCCTTTCAGTTAGTTAACTAGGTAGTTGGCTGAAGGCCTGGTCCCCCCAGCTAGCATAAAGCTAGCTAGCTGGAATAAGGAACAAAGCTGCTGGAGTTAGCTACAGACAGGAGGAGCTTGGTATTTAGACTTCATCTTCCAAGATCTGGAAATACAGCACCTCGAGTGTTCACTTAGAGCAGCAATTATCAAGTCGCCACATTCCAAGCACTCACACCACACAAAACAAACCCACTCCAAGGTGCGCTCCATTTGGAATAAAGAGGGTGGGGCTGGTTTAGAGCGATGACGTGCTATGATGTCACGTGGCAATTTGCTTTTTTGGGCGAGGCTTCTTGGTGAGTGATTTTTTGAACTCCCCCAGTTTCTTCTTCTTCTGCTCTCAAGTTCTACCCTGACCTTCTCGAGCCATGGCTGATGAGGCAATCACCGTCCAGCCCAAAACCAGGAGAAAGGAGCTGGAGTCCTTTGTGAGAGATCTGGATCCCCTGCAGGTGGTGGGTAAGTTTGCTTAGCCAGCCAAGCTCCATTGACTAGCTAGCTAGAGCTAGCTAATTAGCTGAACTGCAGGCAGCTATCACAATGTGGAATGTTTGTGTGTGTGTGTGCATGTGTGCTTGTATCTGCGTGCATGCACATGTCTTCAGAATGGAGCTGTCAAGAAGTGGTGGACAAGTACTTGAAGCCCATCGACATGGAAAATCTGGCCAAGGTCTTCATTGAGAATAAGATCACTGGTGCCGTTCTGATGGGCTTGGAGGTACGTGTGCTAGTGTGTGTAGCTACATGTCAAGATACAGACCTAGCTAACTTCCCCCTCTGGCAAATTCTCAAATCCACAACGTAATGTTAGTTCAATGGATCTCAAAAGGATTCAATTTGTTCGGAGTGCCAACATAGTCTTTTGACACTATCTCTGTACTCAGTACGCCATTGGGTACTGGAGCTCTGTACTCAGGAATAAAGGGGTACAGCTTTTCTGTTGATTTTGTGTGTGTGTAGACATACTAAATTCCAGTGAAAGGTGGAACAGAACGAAGACATATTATGTCATCCGACCACCATGTTAGTTGCAGAAGCATCAAGCCATCTAAGATGCAAGAGCTAGCAATAGCATTCCAAGGCTGCATCCAATGTTCCCATGGCCACCGAACATCGTCTCCCTGCTTTAGCTGGCTTCAATAGAATGCACACACTGGGGGGTAGAAAAGATCTATTCCATTCATTGCAGCATGTTCCACCTCATTACAAAGCCTTCCAATGGTCAGAGTTTTTTTCCCATTCTGTCAGCTATTTCACAGTCATTTTGCTATCACTGTCGCACTCTTTGCTCACGTGCATGCACACTGCAGGAGTCCCACCTGAAGGAGCTGGGCGTGCTGGTCCTCGGAGACCGTCTCATGTTCCTGGAGTACCTCAAGCTGCTCAAGAAGCACAAGAGGGACGCTGACCGCAGCAGGTCTCTCTGGAGTGGCACCACCCCCGTCCTCAGCCTCGCCTTCCACAAGAACTGCGGAGAGTTCTGCTTCCACGTGAGTGTGTGTGCGCATGTGTGTGAGGTGTGAGTGTTGCCATGGAAACTGCAAGAACCGAACAGTTCCCCACACAGAGTGTGTGAGGTGTGAATGTTTCCATGGAAACACTCCATTCCAAGAAGCCAAAGTAGCTCTGTCTCATGGCACCCAGTGAAGCCAATATTGGTCACATAGCATTCCTCTCGTTCTGCTGCTAAATCGACTAGGCCTAGCACGCCCAAACTTGCGTCACTCTCCCTCAGTTGAAGGGGTCCGATCTTTGATGTTGTGTATGTGCCTGTGTGCAGCTGTGCTGTCCGTGCTGCGTCCCCACGACGGAGTGGCGCGTGACGGGCCAGGGGATCCGCTGGCGTCGCAACAGGGCCGCCCTCAACTGCTGCGGCGACGTGGAGACCCAGTTTGTGGACTACCGCTTTGTCAAGGACTTGGAGTTGAGGAAGGAGCCAAAGTGTCTTTGCTGCTGTGTCGGCACAGAGGTCCTTATCTACGCCGATGACAAGGACACTGTCAGGTGAGGGGGAGGGAGGAGGGAGAGGGAGGGGAGGGGAGGGGAAGGGAGCAGATACTTCAAGTCCTACAATTGACTCTATCATTGTATATAGTGGTGCAAGGCAGTCCAAGAGCAACGTTGGCCACGACGAGACTGAGCCAGTGTACATCCTCCACCCCGAGGCTGCCAGGGCTGAGAGCATCATCCGCAACGCCTGGGGAGACTCCAAGCTCGTTGCTGACTAAGCACTTTCTATCTTGGACGTGGTGACACGTCCGTTTGTGTGTGCTGCTGGGACACTAAGCCTAACAACACTAAGACATCTTTTACTTTGTATTGTATCGTCTTTAGAGCTTAGAGCCCACTGCAACATGTTGCAGCAACATTGTTGCATGTAAAAATGTTGTGTAAAGATAAAAGAGATTTGATTTAGTGTCAGACTCTTTGCAAAAAGAAAAATTGTGCGTACAAATTATAAAATCCACACAGAAAAGAATCAGGAATCAGGAGGTGTCCCTGCCCAAGGAATTGACTCAAGTGCTGTTACCTGTGTCAAATGGAGTCAGAAGCATCCTAGTGTCATGTCCACGTCAGTGTCAGCTGTGTCAGGAGGAGGAAGGCCAGTCCTCAGAGTCCCAGACCAGCAAGAAACCAGAGCTGTGATGATTGCTACACTCCGGAGCATCGTAGTAAGATTTGAACCCTGACCCGAAGCTCATCAGCCTCTCCTCACAGCGGACAGAAGACACCAGGACAGACCCCAGCGGAGATGACCTTTGAACCAAAGTTGGGTAAAGGGTCGACAAAGCACAAGCTCTATTGTGTAGTATACCTACCTGTATGTTGTTGTGGCCATGTTGATGGGACTGGGCACATCACCATTGGAGAAGCCGGAGGAAGGGGCACTGCCGTGCGAGTGGGTGGAGCCAGCATCCCGCCCCGCCCCTCCCCCGCCACCAGAGGAAGAGGAGGGGGAGGGGGCGCCAGGGGGGAGCTGGTGGTGGGGGGCGTGGCAAGAGGGGGAGGAGAGGTTGAGGGAGAGGAGAGAGGAGACAGTCCCACGGTGGCCGGAGAGGGTGCAGAGGACACCGAAGGAGACAGGGTCAAGGACGAGGGTGAGGCCAGAGGTCAGCCCAATAAACAGCTCCTGACAGGAGAACAGCAGGGACGAGATACTGCAATCTGTGGGGGGCGGGGCAAACATCACATGACCAAATAAAGTCATTACGCATGTGATCACATGCATGGCCATCACATTCATGGCAATCACATTCATGGCAATCACATTCATGGCATGCTGAAGACTAACCTTTGTCCTCTGAATGTGTCCTGCAGTCGAGACTTCCCACTGGTTTCTTTGTCTCCGCATTCCATCTCGTCATGTATTGCCCATGGTACAGAGCACTGTACACGCTGGCTATCACCTCAGACCCCTCCCCCTTCCCCTCCCCCTTCCCAGCCCCGCCCCCTGATCTCCTGGCTGCACTGTAGCAGCCGTACACCAGGTGACTGCAGCTCATGTATGCCACAAAACTGGGCATCTCCGACTTGTCAAACGGGTTTTTCAGGAACTTGACGACCTCCAGAGATGCTGCGTCCAATACGGTGATACAATTTCCCTTCTGCCCCACCCACAGCTCATACGAGAACTCCTTTTTTGCTGACGAGGCATCTCCCCCGGAGGGGGGACTTTCCCCCTCGCTCACCCCTGTGTGCCGGGGGAGGGCGAGGATGCATGAGGAGGACTGGGTGGAGTCTCTGTAGGTTGCCGTAGGAACGAGGGGGACGAGGGGTGGGGAGGTGAGGGTGGGGTCCACGGAGACGAGGGGCAGGGAGGGGAGGTCGTCGCTGTAGGCCAGGACAGAGCCATCATCCAGCCCCAGGTAGACAGAGCGCAGGGCAGGGAGATGAGTGATGGCCTGGATCTTCTTGTAGTGCTTGATCCACGTCTGCAGCACACATAGTTTACAAGAATATACAAGAATATACAAGAATATACAAGAGCCCAGAAAAAGTTTACTAGAAAAATTACTGTGCTGGTACCTGTAAGTATGGTTTTCGAGTGTTTGCATCGTAGACCACGAGACAGCCCATGGCCATGCCCATCCACACCTTCCGACGCACCAGGCACAGGCTCAGCACAGGGGAATCCCCCACCTCCACATCCTAGGGTGTGCACCAATTAGAAACACGGCACCATCTGTGAAGATGGACACGTAATTTACCTCGATGTTGGTGAAGCGCTGGGCATAGTCTATGACAGTGATGGTAGAGTGTCTGGCATTGCTGGAGGCTACCCAGACCTCGCAAACCGGGGGGTCGTCATCCATGGAATACCCCCCCGGGGAGGTTCGCTTCAGCGCCAGTTCGTCGGAAGACATCTGCCGCTGGAGGAAGTGCTGACTTGACAACTGTCGGCTGTAGCTCCCCCCGTCCCCAGAGCCCCGGCTCCCCCTCAGTGGGGGGGTAGACGCTGCCACCATCTTGCCACTCAGTTCCCGGGGGGATGAATTTCTCCCTGACCCCCTCGACAGTGGTTCAAAGAGGTTGCTTTCCCTGTCCTCCTCGCTCACCACCTCAAGCTGTGGCAGGGAGGACGTCTCCTGGGAAGGACGCTGTTCCCCCCCGCCCCCGCTGAGGGCCACGCCCCCTCCCAGCCCGCCCGGGGGGGGGTAGGAGGAGGAGGAAGGGGGAGGGCTGAGCAGCCTGCTCTCCCGACGCTGGTTCTGGTGGGGGGAGTGGCCATAGCTCACCACACTCAGACACGTGGCCGTCACCTGAAGGGGGGGTGGAGTTTGGGAGCTGATCACATGACTTAGCACGCCCACCTCCCATAAACCAACACATGAAAAACAAACATACGAACAAACTAAACGAACAAACACACACACACAAACATACACACATACATACGTACCTGTCCTGAATTGCAGACCCTGATGCCGTCCAGGAGGCGGGGGAACTGCTCCTTGGTTGCCTTGGCGATGATGTCACCTGCGGAGGGCCTGTGGTCAGGGAACTGCTGCCAGCACCACACCATCAGCTCCCGCACCAGCACGGGGCAGGGGAAGTCCCTGCGCAACAGGGAGGGGCGTGTCCCCCGCTCGTTGGCTTGGTTGGCCTGCTGGATGGCCAGGGCCTCATACGGAATGTGCAGCGTCAGCAGCTCGTACAGAAACATGCCAAAGGAGAACAAGTCCACCTGCTGGTCATAAACCTACCACACACACAAATCAGAGAATTAGCACCTTTTAAGTGTGAACTATGGACCCCTTTATACTTTAATGCACATGCATACGTGTAGCAGTGGGTCTATAGCAAGCTACACTGTCCTGTAGGTCACTCACAAGAAGCTGCATGTCCTGTAGAACAGTCTCCTTACCTCCTTGCCATGGTACTTGAGGATCTCCGGGGCAATGAACCCTGCCGTGCCCATCAGCCCCTTGGCTCCCTGCGACGCCACAAACTGGCTGATCCCGTAGTCCGACAGCTTGACCAGGACACTGGCCGCACCCATGTCATTGCCCAGGGCGATGGGGATCGGGTCCCGAGGCTCCGGGAAGAGCCAGACCAGGACATTGTCGCTCTTCAGGTCACGGTAGATGAT
>JAAGOD010059119.1_pt1 | contig 10869 bp, 14 predicted proteins | sample 8389681 | NCBI WGS metagenome assembly JAAGOD01 (sample SAMN13964374, study PRJNA552185) | sponge metagenome | biome: deep-sea hydrothermal vent fields; feature: spots directly above weak diffusing fluid; material: seawater and sediment | host: Tedaniidae sp. KZ-2020 ... | reverse complement strand
TCTATGGAGGCTGAGGAGCGGGCCTGTCTGTGGCTTCCTGCGTTGCCGGGGAGAAAGAGGGCGGGGATCCCTTGAAGAGGCTGGGACAGGGCCCCAAGGGGAGTTGCTCTAAAGGTTAATTGATAAAACGTACACACAAGCAAGGGTCGGAATACCTTTCGTAATAAAGATACAAGCCATACTGTGGAAATTTGACAGCTACTCCTTGGGGGAGTGGCACATCCTACATACAAATTTAAATGTGCTTTATTTTATAGTATTATGCATTTCATCTCACGTGCCTGGTACTGAGGCCAGCGGTACATGTAGGTCATCTCACAATCCTGCTGGCCATAATACTGTCTGTAGCAGAGTCTAGCACAGCTCAGCAACACCACCAGCACACACACTGGGTAGTACACACCACTAAATCTTACCACCATTGTTGACGACCCTTTACCGTTAGCAAAAATGACAAGTTAAATATTTTGTGTGAGCTTCAATTTTTGTTACTCTGCACAAAGCAGCTAGTTAATTCGGTGTGAGCAACTATGCAAGAAAGCAATGGAAAATAATTGTCATCACAACCATGTCCATACTGTGCATGCAATGCAATGTGGCATGGCATATGCAGGCTGCAGTTGTGACGACCCTTTACAAAATAATGACAGTTTATTATTTTTACATGGCTAAATCTCAGTTCTTTATGGCTAAATCTCATTTGATTGAAGTGTACAAAAAATCACAAAATGGACACATAAGAAATGTTGGTGTGCTCCAAATAGAAAGTTTCGCTGTTGCCCTTTTTTTAACATCGTATTGCGCTTCCTATACTCATGAACACTCCAAATGTCCCTCCACTTTGCAGCATGACCTTCCCCAGCTGTGACAATAGTTCTCTGCCTCGCAATCCATATCTTATCCCAGTATACGTCCCGAATATGGCCCCTGTGGACATCCCGACAGCGAAACCTATCATGGCGCCAAACTTCACACGATCAAAACATCTGGGACCACTCATTTGTCTCCCGGGAACGGGCATCTTCCCTACTCCACTGCTAGTCAGAGTTCAAAGTTATATTTGATGGACACTTTTGGAGTTCAAAGGTCACGTTGTTTTTTTTTGGTGCACATTTTTTAAAATTTAATTTCGCGTACTGTCGACCTTTACCATACCTACCCACGTGGTGGACCATGGAGGTGTCCACTAGCAATGATGTGAAAGTTTACAACCTTAGTGCTGGAAAAAGCCTCCCTGAATGGATATCAGATAGGAAGAAGAGAATCCTTCTCAAGAATGACTTGGGTGAGTTTAAAATGGTACCAGAAAACTTGAATTTTTTGTGCCAATTCAGCTCTGAGGAGACGCATAGAACTGATTCAAGACTTCTCCATGCCTGTGACGGCTACGGGAGTGGATGTGTCTGAAGACAGTCAGTATATATTTGCAGCTGGTGTATACAAGCCACGCGTGCGTTGCTATGACGTGAACCATCTCTCCATGAAGTTTGAGCGCTGCGTGGATGCAGAGGTGGTCCACTTCTCTCTCCTCTCTCAGGATTACACAAAGTTTGTGCTCCTCCTGGCCAACAGGCAGCTGGAATTCCACTCACAGGTAAGCCCCTCCCCCTAGCAACCAGCATTATGTTAATTTTTGTAGAAATGTAGTTTGGATTTTACTACCGAACACGAGTGCCCAAATTTGGGCGTTCTCTTGCATATCATTCTGGGTCATGTGATCTCTACATCACAGCAGAGGGACCGGAAATCTACCGCCTCAACTTGCAGGAGGGGAAGTTCTTATCTCCCCTCACCACTTACGCCAGGTGAGTCAGCTATGAGGAGGTGTGAGGAAAAACAGTTTGCATTGTGTGTTTGCATTATGCAGTGGTTGTAATGCATGCGAGTTTAACCCTCAACACCAGCTGTTCACGGTTGGCACAGATGAGGTGAGATGAATGTGTATGTTTGCGTGTGCTAGCTGCCTTTGTGTTCTGGTTTAGGGGACTGTTGAATGTTGGGACCCCCGTTCTCACGCCAGGGTGGGGGTTCTCCCTCTCTCTGCGGCTGGACTCCATGTGTTTGAAAGGTGCTTGCTCAGCAGTTAGCTTCATGCGGCTGGGTTTGTGTGACCCTCTGGCTCTGCTCTTTGCAGGGATGTTGTCCCAGCTGTGACGGCACTCAAGTACAGAGACGCCATGAATTTAGCCGTGGGGACTGAGTCTGGGCAGGTACATGTGACCCAGTTAGTGACCTTTAGACCCCCCGTTAATCCCCCCTCCCCTCAGGTGCTGCTCTACGACCTGAGATGCACACGTCACTATCAGCTGAAAGACCATCTGTATGGCTCCCCCATACACTCCATATCCTTCCAGCCCAGCGAAGGTCTGGTGCTCTCTGTGGACTCAAAGATCCTCAAGATCTGGCATGAGAAAGATGTATGTTGGGCTGAACGGTGTTTGTGGGCGTGGTTACCCCTCCCCCTTGTCTCCCCAGGGCTCCACCCACACCTCCATTGAGCCCCAGCACGATATCAACCGTGTTTGCCACCTGTCGGACACTGGCTTGCTGCTCATGGCTGTCGAGGACCCCAAACTACTAGCCTACTATGTCCCCGTACGTGACCCAGGGTGAGTGGGCGTGTCAGGGGGTGTGGCTTGACAAGTGGGTGTGGTTTTGCAGTCAGTGGGTGTGGCTCCGCAGTGGTGCTCTTTCCTGGATAATCTGACAGAGGAGTTGGAAGAGGATCCTGAGCCAGCAATATATCAGGACTACAAGTTTGTCACTTCCAAGGATCTGGATGAGCTTGGTGAGGTCATGTGACCATCATGTGATGTCATGTGACTGTAGTGTGACCTACTCAGGCCTGTCTCACCTGGTGGGAACCAATTTGCTTCGGGCCTACATGCATGGTTACTTCATGGACGTGAAACTGTATCACAAGGTAGGGCCCCTCCCTCCCTCCCCCAGCAGGTGGTGTGTGGGCGTGTCTCCCAGCAACCTCCCCAGCTGTTTCAGCTTCAGTCCGGCTGGCTGACATACTGTCCAGATGGCTGGGCTCAAAATAATCATTTTGTTGAAATGCTAACAATGTGCGTGTGCATGTGTGTGTTTTGTATGCATGTGTGTATGTACATGTGTTGGTGCCTGTACTGTCTGAATGTATGATGTGTGTGTATGTACGTGTGTGTGTGTGCAGGCCAAGGCTGTTGCTGAGCCGTTTGCATATGAAGAGTACAGGAAGCGGAGGATACGGCAGAAGATTGAGGAGAGCAGAGCCAGTAGGATCAACCTCAAGGTGTGCGTTTGTGTGTGCGTACATCCATGTATGTATGTCACATGACAGGAGAGCCCATGCACCCTCAGGAGTTACCTTTTCAAAGTGGTGAGCCATTTTCCTTCACATGTGCACACAGACCCTTCCCAAAGTGAACCGTCAGTTGGCAGAGAAGTTACTTGAGGAGTCGTCCAAGCCCGGGAAGGGCAAGAGAGCCACCACCACCAGTGGCCCCACCCCTACTGCCCCCGGGAAAGAGGCGCCAGACGGGAATCCGCTGAGGGACCCTCGGTTTGCGGCCATGTTTACGAACCCTGATTACGAGGTGGATGAGGTCAGCGAGGAGTACCATCGCCTCCACCCGGTGCTGTCACACAGAGACAAGAAGCGGAAGGAACGGCAGGACAGCCACCCCAGCCCAGAGAAAGAGGTGGGTGTGGCAAGGGTGTGCGGTTATGATGTTGATGAGGGGGTGTGGCTGTAGGAGGAGCTTGAAGGGAAGCCTAGTGATGAGGAGGAGAGTTCCTCGGACGAGTCTGACCCTGAAATCTGGCAGGAGGTGAGAAGGGAGGTGAGAGAGAAGCGAAGAGAGGAGGAGGCCAAGCTGTTGAAAGAGACCTCTACTCCGTCAGTAACCATGGTGATGGCAACAACTGTAAATGCAACCAAAAATACACTTTCAAAGTAAGCTTCCTCTTTCTAGCCTCAACATACTGATTGTCATGTCCCTTTCAGAGCGCCCCTGGGCAAGAGGCTGGTGCAAATGCGGGCAGCTGGGGGTGGAGGCGAGGACAGCGCACTGGGCACCTCTCTGGGCAGCAAAGAACACACTTTTGTTATCAACAAGGTATGTAGGTCATGTGTTGTTACAGGGTTATGATGTGCCCAAATATGAGGGGATGGTATGATGGAGTATTGATTAGGATAATGTTTGTGGCTGAGGGGGTTTTTCAGGCTGTGTAAACAGCAGATGGTTGGTTTCTGTAGAGTGACCCTCATGGGGACGAGAGGAGGCAGCAGATGAAGGACCATGGGAGAGAGAGGAGGAAGGTGAGAAGATCTGCCAGCAGCATTCTGCCCAGGAAAAACAAGAACCAACCTGTTTATTGGAGGGGGAGGAGGATAAAATAGATATTTTGTGGCTGACAAATTCATCAGGTTGTTAAAAAAATTAATCTACTAAGAGAGAAATAAAACTTACCAAAAAAAATAAACCATGACAAAATTTTACATAACATTTTACAGGACATCTTACACTTTCCGCTGTTATAATGACAGCTCCGTTCTACAGGAATAATAAAAACTTGGTGTGCATTAATTAGCATAAAGTTCTTCTGCCTCCTCCACCTTATTGGAGGGGAATTCCCCTATCTTCCCCTCAAAGATTTGGTCGATGTTGCCAATCTGCCCCACCCACAGGACGGGGGACTCCTTCCTGATCAGGCGAATGAAGGTCCCTCTCTTGAAGGTCAGTTCGCCGTCCCGCTCGGCAATGTGGTCCTCCTTGGCCTGGTAAACCACGTGTTCCTCATCCTCCACGATGGACCCTGACCCCGACCCTCCGGGGGCCTCCACGGGGGCGTACTTCACCAAGCCCTTGACCACACCCACCCAGGCCTCCAGGTCGGTAGCCTCCTTGAGACTGAAGTGGTGGATCTTTTCTCCCTTGATCAGGTGGAAGGCAAACTTGCCAGCGCCAGCTTCTGTGGAGCCCAGCTCCAGCCGACACTCGTTGAGGGGGATTTTCTCCTGCGAACGCTTGTCGGAGGAGCTTTTGTGGATGGCCAAGTGGCTGCCTTCGATCACTCCCCACTTCTCTTCAAACTTTGATTTCTTTGGTGCCTTGTAGAAGAGGCTCCCGGAGATTCCCTTCCCTGGCTTGTGGTCAGGCGTGCCCTTTTTGTGGAACATGCGCGAGAAGGTGCCGGTTTTTGGGTGTGGCTGCTGTTTAGGGGAAGTCCCCTTCCTCGGCATGGAGTGGGTGTGGGCTGGAGGTTCGTCCACGTCCACATACAGCTCCTCCGCTTCCATGCCTTTCTTCTCCATGGTGACGTACGAGTCTACCTGCCCTGGGGCCATATCCTCGTAGTACTCGTCCTGGACGGGCTCTGCTCCCGATGTCATGGCGAGAATGTCGTCGTACAGCTCCTCGTCAGCTTCCCCTCCTCCTCCGCTCTCCCCAATCACGACATCATCGTACATCTCTTCCACCTCTGCCGAGTCTCCGCCCACCACGACGTCATCATACATCTCTTCCACCTCTGCCGAGTCTCCGCCCAGCACGACGTCATCGTACAGCTCGTCATCGTCACCCCCTGTGCTGACGGGGGTGGGGGCGGGGAGTTTAGCGGCCACTGTCTTCTTGGTGGTGGCCTCGTAATCCTGGGGGGAGGGGGGGAGTTTGGGCTTGAGGGGGTTGCGTGGGGGGAGGTTGGGGATGGGTGGTGCGGAGGAGGGTCCCCCCGCCCTGGGGGGCGCGGAGGAGGGTCCCCCCACCCTGGGGGGCAGTGACGGGGGCGGGGAGGTGGCATGCTTCTTGGTGGGGTTGCGGTCAGGGAGACAGGGGGCGGGGGTGGTGGCGGTAAGGGGGGAGGGGGCCACGGGGGAAGGATGGGCAGGTAAAATGTCGTCTGTCTCCTCGTAGATGTCCTCGTCAATGATGATGTCGTCTTCGGGGGGCACCTGAGGGAAACTCGGTCGCGCAGGGCGGGGACTGTCGGGGACGGGGGGGATATAGTCGAGCTCCAGTTCCTCGTACAGATCCTCTGCAAGGAACACAGTGTAATGAGCACAGCCAACCCACACTTAACGCTTTGCCATAGGGCATGAATACTGTTGCTGTACCAAAGGCTGCTGGCTATCAGGTCAGCTGATTTCTTGTGGCCAGGAGCTATCTCCCCAAGGATGAATACCATCCTGCCAGCCAACACAAATCATATTCATTGCTCCATTTCCTTCTTATCAAGCTACAGGATAAGTCCCTCTAATCTGGCCACCCCTGGGCCCACCCAGTTGTCCTGATTAAAGGGGTGCCTCAGCAGGTGGATTTGTCCTGCTTAAAGGGGTGCCTCATAGGGGGGTGGATTCATACAAGTATACAGTGGACTCCCTCTAATCCAGCCACTGCCAGGAGCATCCTGATTACGAGGGGTGGCCTCATTTCAGTACTATAATAGCACACTGGCCATGGTCCATATTGGAGGGGGCTCAATGTACATATCAAGGGGGGGAGCTGGACTCATTGTCTCGCTGGCATGGGGAGGGAGAGAGGAATTTGGCAACTTCATGGTGGGAATTGCTCCAGGGCAGGGTGGGCAACATTGAGACTAAGCTAGTACAGTAGACAGTGAGCTATGTAGACTCACTTTGGCGAGTGAGCTAGTTTGCTAGTCCTGTGGCGAAGTACATACGGCATGCTGTGCATGGAGGAGTGTTATTGTTGCTTGTGAGATAGTGTATGTTCTAAGGTGTGTGTGTGTGAGTGCACTGGAGCCAAATAACAGCTGTAGACGTGTACACACGTCTCCTCCTGGTGTACGCAATCCTACTGGAGTAGGATATGCTGGCCTCTGTATGCACTGAAAGCACATCCCTTCCTGCTATACACATAGTAAGATGATGGATGGCCTTGTGCACATAGTAAGATGGTGGCCTTGTGTATGCAGTATGATGCTGGCCTCTGTGTGCACTGAAAGCAAACCACCAGGATTGCAAACAGCCAGCCCAAACAACAATACCAACCCCTACAGTATGTCCCTGAGTACACATGGGGGAGGAGGGCAGGATAAGATAAGGAATCATTAGTACCTATATCTGGCAATAATGAGGACAGGATAATGAACCTGAGGGACAAGGTCTCATTGTCTTACTATTATTTAACCTGTACAGAAACAAGATTTTGTCATCTAGTTAACCAATACCAGGTGATGGAATGAACCTGCATGACCTAATGTGGTTCTAATGAGGAGCTTAAAGGGTAACTGCAATGCTAAAGTTTTTATTGCATGAACCCTTGGACTGTTTGACTTGCATGTCTTTCATTGTGACAGGAAGGAAGGGCTAGCTATTTGGAAATGGGGGGCCTCCTCTTTCCTACTAACTTCCTGAGTGAAGGAAGGGCTAGCTATTTGGAAATGGGGGGCCTCCTCTTTCCTACTAACTTCCTGAGTGAAGGTGGTTTCCAGCAGCCTCGCTGGAGACTAGCTGGAGACTAGCCCACACAGAATCACACACATGCAGAGCTGATGACATACCCTCAATGGCTGCTCCCTCCGTTTTCTCCTCGTCCTCAGAGAGCAGCTCCTCCACGCCTCCTATTCCTAGCACACGCTCAATCGCCTCCTTCCACTCCTTGAACTCTGACTGCGTCTCCAGTGATAACTGCTCCACCTTCTTCCCCAGCTTCAGAGCAAGACCCTGCACATGGCAATCACATGATGGTCACATGGTAGTCACATGACCATCACTAGGTGTGTGTTTAAGGTCTATAGAAATGGCAACATGAGCAGTATGAATGAGGCAAAGCAACGGACCATTGGCTCTGAGAGTGTGGGGCCATTGAGGGAACTAATGTTTAGGAAGCCATGAATAGCCAGCCTGTGGCACAGAACATCCCCCCAAGGCAACTAGTGGCTGATCAAGTGAGACAGACTGGAAGGTAATACCCCAAGCAGAGAGGGAAGGATCATTATTACAATAGGGAGTCAGCCAATAACATTGGAATGTCACCATTATAAGACCTGCCAGCACTGCACTAAGCCTAGCTATACTGCACAGCACTGCACTGGGCCAGCGACTACACTGTGCATATGCCTCCACTATGGGGTGGTGGCAGGTGGCTTTACTGCACTGGGCGGTCAGTGCTAGTGTAGTTGTGCTACATTGCTGCTAAGGTGGCTATTGCACTGCACTGGGCATGTGGCTAGGTAGCTGTCACATGCCTGTGCACTGAGGTGGTGGCAGGTATGAAGAACTGCATCAACACTCTGTGAAGTAGGTGCTTCAGCGCATCCTCACCACTCAACAGGCTCTTCCCTCTTCACAGGGAAGAGCCAGGAGGGGAAGCACTGTTCATGAGCACCTCTCAGTCAGGTGCCCCCACACCTCCTAATACGCACCTCCAGAGGAAAATGAAACTATCAGCTCAAGAGAGATAGTCTGATGGAATGAGGATCACGCAAATTCCCAAATTATAGCAAAGGGAAGAGGTGTACTATCTTCCAGAGGGTGGGGGGAGGGAGAAGAGATAGAGACGTGAGGACTCACCGGAACTTGGCAGTGCTTGTCATGGCCTTTCCCCTTCTTCGTCTCCGAGAGCTTTCCCTCCGAGTCCGGGTAAATGGGGAGCATGGAGCTGTACTCCTTCTTGTCCTCCATGGTGGTGAAGTACATGGCCTGGTAGGTGAGCACGCAGTACGTCTTCTCCCAGCTCTTACCCAGCCCTGGCTTCTTCCTGTGCATGTAACCCTTCATGGTCACCCCTTGGTCGGGCAGCATCCGTTTCTCGGGCTTGATGGTGGACGTCAGAGCCTTGCTCTCTCTCTTGTTGGTTTTGCTGGGTTGGCTGGGAGCGGGCTCCACGGTGATGCTGGGGATGTCCAGCTGGGAACCGGCATCAGCAATAGCTGGAAGGGGGAGGGGAGGCCATTAACCAAAATGAGCTTTACATAAACAGTCTGGGTAAATATTTACTCTTTGCTCGTGTTTATAGAAGGGTATTCAAGGGAAGGCTTTTATGTAAGGAAGCTCTGTGAAGGTAGCCCACCAGGAAGAATAGGGCCTCTCCATTGCTCAACAGCAATGGAATCTCACTGCCTGCTACATCAATTCCCTTTGTCCTGCTCTTCCTTTTTCAGTGCTGTTTCAGTGGCAGGACAGGCTGCTAACAGGAGATCACCCGGGCTGGCTAACTTCCTCACCTTCTTCTTTTTCCTTTTCTTCCTCCGGCTCTGCAGCAGGTGTGGCTTCAGCAATGGCTTCCTTCAGCACCGCAAGCCACTTCATCTTCTCTTCCTGGCCTCCCTCCACCTTGAACACCATGGCGGACTTGTGCTGAGGGTGTGTGAGGTCAAAGCCAATGTCGGTGGTCTCCACACTGCAGTTGGCCAGCTCTAGGTTATCCTTCCCCTCCAAGATGAGGGTCGTCTCGTGAACCTTGGCCTCCATCTTGACCTTCTTGGTGCCTCCGAGTCCCTTCTTTCTCCTCTCCAGCGTTCCCTTGATCTTCACTCCTTCCTCCAGCACCTCAGGCTCCGGTTCCTTCTCACCATTCTCTGTGGCTGCTGGCTCCTCAGCGCCTTCCTCTTCGGCGGGAGGGTGCTTTCTCTCAGGGCCTGGAGACTTATCCCTCTTCTTCAATCCTTTGACCTTCAGCCCACTTCCGAACCCTCGCTTGTTCTTTTTCTTCTTCTTTCCAGCCTTCTCTTCCTCCTCCTCTCCCCCTGCGTCTAGGACCCCTTCTACGCTGGCCAGAGACCCCTCCCTCTCACTCCTGCCATCCACCTCCAGCTTGTCCATTTCTGCCTCGTCATCTTTTGGCTTCTCCTGGCTGTCTTCTTTCCCTGGCTCCTGCTTCTCCTCCGGCTCAGGCTCCGGCTCAGGCTCAGGCGTGGGGGACTTGTTGGTGGGGAAGTCCTGGGGCTTGCTCACCCTCTTCAGCTGCACTAGTCTCTTCGGTGTCTCCATCTCCTCCTCCTTCTTGGCACTGAAGTGGATGGACTCGTAGTCTTTGATGCGGCTGCCGACCACCTTGCTGTCTCTGCGCTGGATCTTGCCCTGCCCATGGGAGGGGCTTGTGACGGTCGAGGAGGAGCTGGAGGAGACATTGCTTTCCATGTCCTCTTTAGCTGGGGCCTCTTTAGCTGGGGCTTTGTCTGCTTTAGCTGGGGGCTTGTCTGCTCTAGCAAGGTTTTTTTCCTTAGAGGCGGAAGGCTCCAGTTTATCGTCCTCCACTGGTTCTATGACAGGAGGGGCTTCCTTGATGGTGTCTCCCTGTAAGTTGGTGAGTCTCTCCAACAGCTCCTTCCTCCTGCGTTCCATCACAGCTGGGATCCTGAAGTCTCCCAGCGTCCGCAGGAATACGACTGCCTCTGTGATGCAGAATGGGACAGTGATCAGTGACTTGATCTATCACTATTGCAACTATCTAGCTAGATGATACCTTAACCAAGCTAGCTAGCTAATGGTTATTATTACCTTGCAGTCCTTCCTTCAACTTAGTAACCAGTGTTCCTCTCTTAACAGACATCTCTGCCCTCTCAACAAACAACTGGAGCTCAGCTAGCTACTTTGAGGCAAATTAAAGCTTGATTTGTGGCACAAATGAGGTGCCTTCACCTGATCTTGGCTCTGCTAGAATTCAGGTCTGCTCCAATCAAGCAAACCAACAAACTTCACAGTTCACAAGATATGCAGCACACAACACTCCTTTTGTAAACACTTTTTTTTTCCTAGAGAATAGCGATCCTGCGTGCTTGCTGCATGCACATATACTCTCCCACGCAATTAATTTTGGGGCCCTGGAAAAAGGGGCAGGGCTCTCGATATATCTCATGACGATTGGTGGTATAATTAGGCGTGTCATAAAAAGCGGAAGTGATGACTCAGACGGAAGT
>JAAGOD010054824.1_pt1 | contig 10875 bp, 13 predicted proteins | sample 8389681 | NCBI WGS metagenome assembly JAAGOD01 (sample SAMN13964374, study PRJNA552185) | sponge metagenome | biome: deep-sea hydrothermal vent fields; feature: spots directly above weak diffusing fluid; material: seawater and sediment | host: Tedaniidae sp. KZ-2020 ... | reverse complement strand
TAGTGTCTGCCTAATGCCCTTATACATAGTGTCCTTTAATAAGAGTCTAGTGTCTGCCTAATGCCAGTGTCTGCCTAATGCCCTTATATATAGTGTCCAATAAGAGTCTAGTGGCGTCCTTATTTCATCTGACTAACCTTCTATGAGGGAGTTGAGAGCCATTTCTGCTGCCATCTTCTGTGCAGTGAGAGAGAGGGAGTGCCAAGTCTCCTTGCACCATGACTGAGACGGCACGGAGCCACTCCCACGCGTGAAGCAAGAAACACTAAACTGGACCCGATCCTGAAGGAGAGAGAGGGAGAGAGAGAGGTGGAGAGGAGAGGGAGGGAGGAGGGGGAGGAGGGGGAGACAGAGGAGTGGAGAGGAGAGGGAGAAGAGAGGGAGGAGGGGGAGACAGAGGAGGGGAGAGGAGAGGGAGGGGAGAGGAGAGGGAGAAGAGAGGGAGGAGGGGGGAGACAGAGGAGGGGAGAGGAGGGAAAGGGGGAAGGGGAGGAGGAGCAGTGAAGGAATACACTCACTGTCCTGTGCTCTAGACATCGTAAATAGAGACTCTTAAACTTGGTGAGTAGCAGCTGCTGCTGGGATGAAGGCACTGGGAGCTCTTCGATTGCCAAGAGGAATTTCGGAGTCCTGCAGTCCGATGCCAGAGGAACGCTCTGAAGTGCCTGAAGAGGGAGGGAGGGAAGGGGGAGGAGATACGAAAGTCAGAGGTGGGTTTAAGGGGGAGGCGAAATGGAAGGAATGGTGTGCTTTGAAGTCCTCACCATCTTCGTGTCCAGCAAATAGCAGCAAGCTTTGAGAGCTGTGTCGTTCTCAGGGAGTTCCCCACCTGTAGATAGTGCACACATACACACTGAGTTAAAACAACTCCCACCAGCACTGCTTACATACCTTCATCAATGTGGCTCCTCTTTGCTCGGCTCCCCTCCCCGCTTCCCCCATCCCAGTTCCCTCCACAGCCACTGCCACTGGAAGACATCTTGTCCCAGCAAGAGGTCAAAAGGTCAGTGCTGACTCAGCAGAGAATGTTGTGAGGGATCTAGAATTCTTGCTACAAACGTTGCACATGCTTCAAGGGATGGTTACGTCTAGAGAAGTTCTTGCTCTCTACAGGAGTCTCCTCCGACAGGGCAGTCTTTTCCAATCCTTCAACTACAGGCAGGTTTGGTGCGCACTTATTTGGAGAACTATGTGAAATACTTGATTTTGTTTCACACACACAAAGAATGTATGCATTGAGAAGAGTGAAGGATAACTTCAGGGAGAAAAAGGTTCTCACCGACCCCCAGAGAGTGCAGGAGGAGTATGAGAAGGGCCTCCAGTCTCTAGAAATGTTGAAGCGGCAGGTTTATAGCTACGAACTTCTATAAATTAGGTGTGATTAATTCTATCCCTTTCTGCAGACGTCGATCAGTCAGATGTACTCAGCCCCTAAACTGGTTGTGGAAAAGTTGTAAGGCTGGATACCATGAAGGAGGGCCGACCAATTCATCTGAACTGCTAGATTTCAGTGACAGACTCCTCATGTGCATTCTCCGACACATCATAATACAGTGAACTTTCCTCTGGCCACCCTCTGTTGAGACCATTTTCAGATATGTCTCAAAATGCCATGTACCATTCCTGAAATGAGGCCGACCCTCTTTGACACTCTGACTGGTCACAAGGGTGGCTGGATCATCCAAAAATGCCATTTACTTTATAAGCACGCGCGTTCACATTGTGGCAGCATTTTTGTGGAATAAAAAGTAGGAAATGTTTTGCTGCAGTTCAGTTTCCTGGCCTAGCTCACCTTTTTAGCTTGTGCTCTGTATTGTTGGTTGCTACAGCTATCTATTCACCCGACACTTTGCAAGCTACTGCTCTAAGCTGCGAGACTGCTGGTCTACAATGGTATCCGTGACGGCCTGGATGCTTTTAATGCTCGCTGCTGCTGCTGCAGCCCCAACTTCTGCACAGACTAGCAACGGCGAAACTTGTAAGTCATCAAGACCTGTTTGTCATACTAGAGCTCGAGCTAGCTAGCTGTTTAGCTAATTCCTATAACTGCATGAGGATGGTGTGGAGGTTGTTGTATTCTGCGAGCTATCAGCCAGCTAGCCAACCCATGCAAAGTAAGCTAGCTAAAGGTGAAGTATTTTAGTTATTAATCTGGATCTGACACCTTCTGAGTCCTGTTAAGTGCTGTATACCCAGGTGCAAAGTGGTGTGAATCTTGTCCAATTAGCACCTGGTGAAGATGTATCATCTCTCTCTAATGCAGTGATGAAGCATGATGATCGCAATAAAGCTGAGAACAGAAATGGGGCTTGCATCTTTCCCTGCGCTGTTCGCACTGAGAATGGGGTTGCTCTGCCACATGCACCCAAAGTGGTCTGGCAGCGGAAAGTGGACGACCTTCCTGCAGGGAGCGAACCTGTCTACAGGGACCTGACCGACTCCTACTGGCGCAACGAGGCCAAGATAGTTTTCAATTCTTTTGCACACATGGAGTGCAAGGAGATTGAGGACAGCGGTCTTTTCGCTCATTACAACTGCGACTTCCACCAGTATCCTTGCGATGTGACCTTGTTCAGCGGAACGTATCGTTGTATAGTGAAAGTCCAGCACACCGGCGGAAATAATCAAACTTTGATGATATCCTCTGCACTCGATGGTATAAATGTCCTATTATATCTAATGTAATATTTTTTATTTTGCTGTAATAATTATAATATAGCTGAAGCCAGCGGTGTAAGAGACGATGATGATCTAAACTGCTTCCTGCCGAGGCCAATCGACTTTTCCGCCAAGTACAATGCTAGCAACACCCTCACTCTAACTTGGGCCACTTCGGAGCTCCCTGAAAATACCACCACCAGATCATGCATTGGTGGCGAGGTCTATAGGATCCAGGCCAGGTGGTATGCCAGCTATGAAGACTATCGAAACATCTACCGTATCAGGGGTGTGGTTGATTTTCAAACTGCGGGTGGTGAGAACTACACGGAGTACGAATTGGACGTCAGCCGGATCGCAAGGGGGGACTACTTCGTATTCGAATTGAAAAACAGCGGCCGAGCTTTTAATAGTTCTTCCATCATGGAGCAGGCAACACTCAGTCCGGTGTTCCAGTTTGAAAGACAAGGTTTGTGACTCTAGCTGTTTGCTGAGTGAGGGTGGTCCCTGGCAATCAATCCCTATGACAAAACCCAGACGTGCATACACTATAGAGCAGACCCCTGACACTCCACCTTACCGCCACTTCTTCATTTTTTTGGTTTTTCAGAAAGTCCGATACTGATTTTCCCTGCGGTTAGTCCCTACGTCCTGAAGGCTAAGACTGGCCATGTGGTGGAGCTGAGGTGTGAGGGGCGTGGCATCCCAGCCCCGACTCTCAGGATGTACCACAATACCCTGAGCATCACCTCAGCCTCGGGTGACCGGTCTGTGTTCCAGAAGAACCTGGTGCTGAATGAGGCCACAAAGGGAGACTATTTCTGTCTGGGCTCCAACACCATCGTGTCTCCTGAGGGAGTGGTGACGCCTCAGGTCGCCTACAAGATCATTTCCCTCGAGCTACTTCCTTCGAGTACGGACAGTAGGGGGGGTCTTATGGGGGTCTTGCTCACCAGACTAAGGGAGGACTGTCCTTATTCTGACTGTAGAGAGATTTTCCACTCGCAGCTAGGGTTCATGAAATGCTGTCATTAAATTTGTTTGTTTGTTTGTTTGTTTGTTTCTCCTTGCAGCAACTGAAGTGGGGAACCAAACTCTGTAAGTTGTTTTGAAGAGTATTCCCACTGATAGTCTTAAGTTGTGTCCAGCTAAGCTAAACTGCCAATTGTTATTTCAAGCTGGTCTGCTGAAGGTGTTTTAGCTAGACCACCACAGCAACCAGTCCTTTGGAGCTGGGTTTGATGCTGAGGGTGGTTGAATGGGGGTCTTACTCATCCCGGTGACCACACAGGCAGGCCCCCACAGTGAAGCCAAGTGGTGATTTTGTTGGAGGGAGGAATGATGCTGCCTTGGCCATCTGGTAGGAAGGGGTGTAGGAGAACCGCTAACACAGCAACTTTTTATGGCTACTTTGGCTGCACTTGGCAAGATTCAGAGTTTCAATCATTTTTCTCCCTTCCTTCCTCTTTTCCTGTCTCTCTCTGCCTTTTGCCATTTCTCCTTCCCCCTCTCCTCCCTCCCTCCTCTCTCCACTTCCACAGGGTGTGTTCTCCTCATGGAGACAGCATTTGCAGCAAATTCTTCTCAAGTCGCAGTGTCCTCATCAACACGACAGACACCACCACATTCGAGTCTGAGGTTAAGAACCTGGTCTTCAGCCTCCAGAGTCTCCGAACCAGCGCCAATCCCATCGGCTCGCTCAGTGCAAAAAACGTCAGCCACTGTGTTGAGTTAGCCACGGAGACGCTCTGCCACTCGGCCTTCCCCTTCTGCACCGAACAGCCCCTCACTTCCAGGCCGATATGCCGGCGGTCGTGTGACGTCTTCAGAGCCGGGGGTGCCTGTGAGGGTGTGGTCACGCCGGAGAGGTTCCCAGAGGCGTACGAGCTGATGATGTCCAGGTGCGACGATGTTGAGTTTCCTGGCGGGAATGCTCCCGAGTGCGTGCAGCTGCAGCTGGAACAGTCCACCACTGCTGGGGGTAAGCCCGCACCCCCTCTAATCAGAACACTTTGACTGTGGCCAGATTAGCTGGAGCCCACTGTACAGTACAAGTCCACCCCATGAAATGGGGCCACCCCTCCTAATCAGGACACTCTGACTGATCCCAAGGGTGAGGGAGTCCACTGTATAATACATATCCACCCCTGAAACGAGACCACCCCTCTAATTCAATTTATCCCAAACGGTGGCCAGAATTATAAGACTGCGTCTGCCATAAATCCTATTTAGCCTGAGAAGAAGTCGTGATTTTGGTACAAATAATGCAGCGATGATCATAATGAGATTATCTGCCGATAGGCTCCCGATAGGTCGTGTATTTGGCCACAAATTGGCTGAAATTGGGCTCTGCTGAGATAATGTGATGAAGTGGTCTTAACCCTAATTGCTTGGTGGCTTGGTGGTAATAGATTTGATCTTGTGGTAGATGTCCGCAAATCATCGAGAGAGAGAGAGAGAGAGAGGATGCTTGTGAAAGCTCACTTTTCCTTGCACTTGCTCTCTCTCTCTCTGGCCTCCCTCATAAAACTTTAGTCCAAAGAGCCAAAAAGCAAGCATCTTTGTTTGATTTGTCGTTTTCTTCCCGTTTTTTAGCTACCTCTTGGTGTAGTCTTGGAGACGGTCAGTCGTACGCCGGACGTGTAGCCAGGACAGAGAGCGGACTGTTCTGCCAGGACTGGGGGGGCCAGCGCCCGCACGCGCACTCCGAGTTTGACGCCGCCCTGCTGCACCGTGCTGGGAGGGATTGCCGCAACCCGAACGGCCTCGGGGAGAGGCCCTGGTGCTACACCATCGAGGACGCAGTGAGGTGGGAATACTGCGATGTTCCACAATGCAGTAAGTTCCTACCTAACCTTGGTTCCCTGCAGCAGATGCATTTTGTTACCATTGTCGCACTGACTCACCATCTGAAACAAGCATTTTCGTGCATCCAACAAGTCAGATTTTCCTGATTTGTTGTCTGAAACGAGCATCTTGCATCCAAAGTCTTTTAAAAGACAGATTTGTCACTGGATTTGTGACTGTCCTGAAAAGCGTTTTTGTACATCCCAGATGATTCAGTTTCTGCTTTCTATCTTCACTTTCTCAGGAGTCTGTGAGCGCTACGCGGGACATTTCTGTTCTGCCTTGCCCGGCTACAGTCAGAGGGATCCCGTCTATATCAACCGCCACGAGTCCGAGTGGGACGAACTGGGCCAGGCATTCGCCGACAGCTGGATGGTCAACAACTTCATTAACCTGACGGGGGGTGCTGGGCTGCCGGCGGGGTGTGAGAACGGCCTGAAGGAGTTCATCTGTCACAGCACTCTGCCCCTCTGCACTGGCCCTCAAGGTGAGAAACAAAAATAGAGATTTTTTCAGGCCCATTATTAGCTGAGTTAGTGTTTGCCGAGTTTTCTCTATGCATAATTGAAAAGTTTAAAAACTTTGAAAAAAACCTTTTTTTAATCTTGCAACTTCATCGTTCAAGGATTATCTAGCAACTGTTGTAAGAATCTTCTTTTTTGTCTTCCAGAAAGTGCCACGCCTTCCCAGCTCTGCTCAGACCACTGCCGACTGGTGGAGCTGCTCCAAGTGTGTCCAAACAGGGTCCTGGAGGAGTTCCAGAGACGAATGGCCGTCCTTGGCAGGTCCTTTGTCGTGCCTGACTGCGAGGTTGGGACTGCGTCGTCCGCGGCTTGCTTGCCAGTCCACACCAGCTTGAGAGTGCCATCAGGAGCCATTGTCAGTGACGATGGTGAGTTTGCCTTCTCTAGCAAAGTCAGAGTATTAGACATGTAGAGGATTTCCTTCCTTATGACTTGTCCACTTATACAGAGGTTGGTTTTGAATCACTTAAAAAACACTTTCACTTCCTCTGACTAATTACAACTCTATTGTGGTTCTACTGTGTACCCTGATAAAAGATATCATTTCGATTGACACTGCTGTGATGACATTAGTTGTGGTTCAAGTGTCCCCATCTAACTGAAGCTGTGGTTTCCTGTGTGGGTAATTTGCACATACTGGACTTCTGCTTTCAACACCCTGATAAAGCCAACTCCTTAGGGAATAGTGGGAATATGATTATCAAGCTCAGTTACTATACTCTGCGTCTCCAGTCACACAGACAAATTTGTTATCCTTTCCAAATGACAGCTCTCATTCCATTCCAAAGTATCTATGTTCTGGGCTTGACCTTGTATCAGCCAATTTTGTGTTAGACGTCACTTCTTTGCATTCCTGATTTGCACAGACGGGGAGTGTTACAATGTCTCCATCAACGGCATGGACTATAGGGGGACCGTTTCGAGGACTGAATCTGGAGCCACCTGCGAAACGTGGGGGGCTGACTGGCCGGGCATGGAGGAGGTGAGCTACTGTCGGAACCCTGGGCACGTTGGAGTACGACCGTGGTGCTTCACCAATCGAGAAGAGAATGAGTGGGAATACTGCAACATTGAACAGTGTGGGAGAGGTACGTATTCGGTAAAGGGTAGTCACTTCGAAAAGCTGCAAGTAACGGAGGACTTTGTACTTAGTTGGTAAAGGGTAGATGCTTGTAAAAGCTGCACAAGGTTGAAAACATTATGCTGATTTTTGTGTGATGACCGCTTTCCTTGCATTTCAGAGCCATCTGTCACAGTGACGGACATCGTCAGGAGGGGCATCTCCACGGCGACCGTTGGCGTCATCATAGCCTTTGCCATGGTGGGGATCCTGCTGATCACCGGGTCCTTTGTCTTGGCCATCACCATCGCAGTGGTCTGGAAGCACCGGCAGAAGCAGAAAGAGGCCAAGGAGCTGAGCCTCCTCAAGATTAACCGGCAACGAGACTGGGATTACGTCGTCAACCAAACCTACGTCCAAGTCGGCGGACTCCCCCCGAAGATCAAAGAGGCTATCGACAGCTTCCGTCAGTACGACAAGTCCTCCATCAAGTACATCCGGCAGCTGGGGTCAGGGAACTTTGGGGTTGTCTTCTACGGCCGGTTGGAAGGAGTGGTGGAAGACCAGAAGTCCGTCGAGGTGGCTGTGAAGACACTTAAAGAGGAGCACTCCATGGAAGGTTTGGACGATTTCGTGCGAGAGGCTAAGCTCATGTTCAGCTTCAACCATCCCAACATTGTCAAGATCCTTGGTGTTTGTGTCGACGACATGCCGTACTACCTCATCTTCGAGTACATGGACAAGGGGGATTTGGCGCAATTCCTTCGAGCCAGCGCGAGCAGCCTGCAGAGGAGGGAGATGAATCCTATGGACGGTCGACCGCGGTCTCGTACCGAGTCCACCCACTCTGACGAACCCCCCGCCCTCAGCATCGACCAGCTGGTCGACATCTGCAAGCAGATTGCCTGCGGGATGGAGTACCTCTCAGACAACAACCACGTCCATCGCGACCTCGCATGCCGGAACTGCCTGGTCCAGTCATGCGACGGCTGGGAGCAGACCAGTTCAGGATTCATCATCAAGATTGGTGACTTCGGCATGAGTCAGAATCTCTACACCTCCGACTACTACAGGGTCAGAGGTCAAGCCGTGCTCCCCGTAAGGTGGATGTCCCCCGAGGCAGTGATCTACGGGAAGTTCTCAACGGACAGCGACGTGTGGTCATTTGGAGTCGTGATGTGGGAAGTGTTTTCCTTCGCAATGCAGCCGTACTACGGGACATCCAACGAAGAGGTGACGGAGGCCATCCGCCGGCACAAGCTCCTCGCCATGCCCGCCAACTGCCCCAACAGGATGTACGAGATCATGAAGAACTGCTGGATGCTGCAGCCCAAGATGAGGCCCGGATTTGACGAGCTCGTCAAGATTCTCAACCACTGCCGACTCAGCGTTTCCTCCAGCGACCGAAGCGACTCCCAGTCCATGGATGACTACTGCGATAAGGACAGCAGCGACCTGGACAGTGATGCCTTCTACGAGGAACATTCCGATGTTGAAGCCACCACCACAGCCTGAAGAGAATCATCCTCCTCCCATAAGCAAACAAAAAACAAGCCATTTCATGCAGGACTCCTTCACAATTGTTTTTTTCCTCCCCTTCTATAATAATTGAAACTTTCACTGCCACCACATCACACTAGTCATTTTAAATATAATTACCATGTAATATATATGAACTGAAGCAACTATCTATGACTGAAGAAGCCCCAATCTAGCTGTATAAACCTCTGCCCAGAGCAGCCATGCCCCCCCCCCCCACCCAACTCTCCAAAATGCCACACCCCCATTTTAATGGTGTGCATTATATAGAAGAGCCACACATAGCTAGCTTTCCAGGTCAAATCATTTTGGAAGTGGTGGCTCTGAAAAGAGCCGGTTGGGTAAAAAGAAAAAGTTCTTGAGATGTCTAACCACCGAATCCATAGAGGGTGCGCCCCTGCCTCTTGAGGGCGTAGACCACGTCCATGGCAGTGACGGTCTTTCTCTTGGCGTGCTCGGTGTAGGTGACTGCGTCACGGATGACATTCTCAAGGAACACCTTCAGAACTCCACGGGTCTCCTCGTAGATGAGGCCAGAGATTCGCTTGACACCGCCACGGCGGGCGAGACGACGGATGGCTGGCTTGGTGATGCCCTGGATGTTGTCACGAAGGATCTTCCTATGGCGCTTGGCGCCTCCCTTTCCGAGACCTTTGCCTCCTTTGCCACGTCCAGACATTGTCTTTCTTGAAGTAGATTTGACGAGAGAAACTTGCAAGATGAAAATCAGAATGTGTGGAAAAGGAAGGTGAAGCCAAATATTTATAATCACTTTGCGCGCCTTTTTTACCCGACCTCCCCGTAGGCTGAAAATCTGACGCATGCGCACATCTTGATCCGGTTTTGCTTCAAGCTTGTCTTGTGTGACGATCATTACCTGGCTAGAGTTCAACCACACCATAAAAACAGTGACATCAGAAAATCAGTGCACAGGAAAGGGGGACAAAAAGGCACTTGTAAAAGGCTAGCAACTCTATAGCTAAACAAAATAATGGATAGTGAAATATAATAATCTCTCTATGTAGACACTTTATTGGTGAAATACGGCGGTTATTACTGAATAATGTAATACGCGCAATAACCCAGCATGACCACAAACCCTACCAGTAACCATGGGATCGACCAATCGGATTCAAAGTCTCCTTCGCGTTTCTTCATTGCTTCTTTGATGTCCCTGACCTTGCTGTCTAACCTGGCCTTTTTCTCGTCTCTCAACTTCTTCCGCGCCAATCTATAAATTAATAATGATGCTCAATCTTTCTGTCCTTTATAGGGAGGTTGTCCTCTATAGGGAGGTTGTCCTCTCTCGGAAATCAAAGTCCAATAATGGACATCTTGTGACGTCCTCTTGAGAGAGAGCAAGTGTCCTTTATTGAGAGGTGTCCTTTATTGAGAGGTGTCCTTTGCTCGTAAGAGCCACTGTATCCTTTTCTTGCTATTCTAGACTTACGCTTTTTCATCTTGGTCTGAGCTTGTGCTCACAGTCCTCTGTTCTGGTTCTCTGTCATCTTCCGGCTTGTCCTCCACCAGCATCTTCAGCAGGTCCAGCTCGTTGATCAGCATCCTCTCCTCCTCCGCGATCCCCTGCAGCTTTGGGCCGCCTGGCGACCTCCTCCGAGCCCCCAATTTCGCCGGGAGAGGGGGTGGAGGAGAGGGGGTGTCTTCCTCCACCTCCCCGTTACTAGCAATGCCGTTTAGTAGTCTCGACAGAGGAGGAGCTGTCTTTTCTCCCCCTCTTCCTTCCAATAAAAAAGAAGTGCTGGTTTTCGTGGTGGTGACAGTGGTGGTGGTGGTGACTGTGTCCTCGCTTCGAAGGCGGTCTGAGTGGACGTCGGTTCCGAAAATGGAACTGGACCCATTGCCGCCTGCTATGGTATGGAATGGGGTCATGTTCGGACTTGGGCTGAGACTGTGGCTGCGTGGAGGGATGGGAGGGGGGTTCGCTGGTTCCTCACGTTTCTCGCAACCTTCTTCGCTGGCACCGGACTCCTCCAGTTCCTCTATCTTGTCGTCGTCTTCTTCCTCCTCGCTGATCTCACCGTTCTCTAAGCTCCGCCTTCTCCCGGTTACGGTGGGGATCTCGAAGCCAAACTCCTCGTCGCTGTCCAGCTCTTTCAGGGCATTTGGAGCAGGACCATCTTCCAGTTTAGCCTTCTTGGGAGAGGTGGTGGTGGTGTCTTGCTCAAATGGAGATATGGGAGGGCCTGGAAAGGGGAGGGGAGAGGGGAGGGGGGGGGGGGGGGGGGG
>JAAGOD010037504.1_pt1 | contig 10912 bp, 5 predicted proteins | sample 8389681 | NCBI WGS metagenome assembly JAAGOD01 (sample SAMN13964374, study PRJNA552185) | sponge metagenome | biome: deep-sea hydrothermal vent fields; feature: spots directly above weak diffusing fluid; material: seawater and sediment | host: Tedaniidae sp. KZ-2020 ... | reverse complement strand
TTTTTTTGCAGATTTTAATTTTTATACTTTTTCCAATCTTTAAGTATTTGAAAAATTTCTTTAAACATAAGTTTTTCTTGTTCTTTTTTATTTTTACTAAGTATTGCAGTATTTTTTGTATTTCTTTTTTTTATTTGTTGATTTAAAAATTTAATTAACTTTTTTTGTGATAATTTTTTTGCAGAAAAATAACTTAAAATATTTGATTCATTTTTACTGTTGCTCCATGCAGAGGCTACATTTAGTGGCTTAGACAGTGCTCTTGGTAAGTTTTTTTCTGTAATTAAAAACTTATAGTACTTTGATTTTAAAGCCAGTGGAAACTTTAACACTATGTCAGATGTAATTCCTGATTTCTGTATTGATGTTCCAAGTACAGAAGTCCAAAATAATTCTGTTAACCGCAAGTTATCATAATTAGATTGAGATGTTCCCTTTCCGAAGCTATTAGAAGATCCAACAACAATAGCTATGCCAGCCTCTTGCAAGCCTAAAGCTAATATTTCAGCAGAGCTAGCTGATGCTTTATTAATCAAAACTACAATTGGTTTTTTATCAAAATATGGTTTGCGATTACAAAAAAATAATAACGACTTAAAAGTTTTTTCTGCTTTATTAAATCCAATCATTGGAGCATACAAAAGTTCTTTTTGATCAGGCTCTTTAAGTTTTGCAACACCTGCGTTGTCATAAGGGGTGTCTTTAATTTTTTTGCTTTTAGATTGTCCGCAAGATTTTGACCCAGCAAGCTTAGATGTATAAATTAAACTTCCTAGCATTCTGATAACTTCATCTATGGAGCCTCCCAAATTATCACGAATATCAATAATTAATGAGCTTGATTTTGAATCTAATTTTTTTAAAGACTGTATAAAATCTTCTGAAATAGAATTATCCAAAAAGCCTGGATTATAAAAATGTGAAAATTTTATATAGGCTATATTGTTATTTAATAACTTAGATTGAAACCTGCTTAATTTTTTTGATTCATCAACATTATTTTCTATTCTCATAAAAATTTCATCATTTTTTTTATAAAAAGAATGCGGGTCAAGAGAGTTTACTATAGCTGATAAAAATACATGATTTTTATCTTTATCATTATACACAGCCCCAGAGTTTATTGCGACATCATAAATATGTTTAACTGTTTTGTTTAAAATAAAATTTTTATCATGTTTGTTATTATTATTTTTTAAAAATAAGTTATACTCCCCGCGGATAACCTTCATAACTTCAAACTCTTTATTATTTATTTCGCCTAAAAAAGAAAAATCTTTAAGATTTTTTATATCATTTAATGAAATCTTGGCCCAAGGTTTTTGTAATAATCTTTCTATGCTTAAAATTTTGTTGGTAGTAAAAAAATTAATAAATGTATAAATAAAATTATTAGATTTTTTTGACAAAATATCTTTTTGATACCAAGTAGATAATTTTAGTTTGCTAGATTCATATTTTTTAAAAATGCCGTGATACCAACTACAGTTACCAGATAATAATTGTTTAATAATATTATTTTGTTGTGTTTTTTTTAATTCTATAATTTCTGTACTAGTAAAAAATAATTTATTAGGGTCTAGATGTTTAAAAATATTGTCAGCAATAAATGGCTCTATTTTTTCTGAATTAAAAAACTCTATATCAGCAACATCATTTGCAATATAAAGTGGTGATTTTATCAATATTTTATAACCTTCAGCTACATTTTTGCAGCTAATTTTTGATATTGTTCTAAAAATATACATTTTTGACAATTCATTGATGTTTTTTGACAGGCCATAAACTTTTGCTGCTGGTATATAGCTAATAAATATTAAAATATAGAATAAAATTTTCATAAAAGTCTCTTTATATATAAAGACAGCAAATTATATGCCTAGATTAATATTTATATAAATAATAAATAATATTTATATAAAATAGTAAGTGTTACATTTTGAGACACATAAAAACGCTCATGGCCTCTGTATACAAAAATTTGATACTTTCAGATCAAAAATAAATTTTTATATTGGTAAGTATTTTGCTATATATAAATTATGAACACAGCATGCAAAAACCTTATCATTACCATATCTTCAACTTTTTTGTTTACATCTTATGTTGGTGCAAAAAAAATACAGCTGCCTGAACACTGCATGGACAGCAGCATCATGTCTGTTAAATCAAAAGTAGATTATGCGTCTAAAAAAACTTTTAAATACTACTATCAAAAAATTATTAGAAATTCAGACAAGTCTAAGCCAGTTTTTATTATTATTCCTGGTGGCCCTGGCAGAAGTGCTATGACTAATGCTGATAATGTATTTAGTGATTCATATACAGCAGAATTAACAACAAATACAGAATTTTATTGGGGACTTCCTGTTAAATCTAATATAATTTTAACTAGTCCTAGAAGCATAGATTGTAATCTTAATAATAATCTTCCTAGTTCAAGTTATGTAACAAAAAATATTGTACAAGACTTAGTTGCAGTAATAAAAAAAGAAAAATTAACTAATTATATTATTGTTGGTAGATCTTACGGATCCGTTGTTGCAACTAGGCTGTCTTATTATATTGAAAATAATAAAGATATTAAAAACCCTAAAGCAGTTTTGCTAACTGGTGTTTTAGGTCATTATTTAGATGTTAATACCGTGGCATCAGACCTTCAACTTGTTTGGGGTCAAATTTATAAAAAGCAATCTTCATTTATCCAAAAAATATTTCCACAAGATATTTCTGCTATTACAGATAGTGAAGATTTTAAATTTCCACTTGATATAGGCGCACAAACTTGGCTCAATATGATTCAATATGAATTAAAAATAGGATTTAATTATTTTTCTTATGAGCTTGCTCTTGCATCATTTTTAGAAAACTTAGGACAAACACTAAATAGAATCAGCAGTGCAAGTGCTGGAGGCCATGAATATTTAAGGCTTAATAATCACTTAAAAAGATTAAAACAAGAAGTTATGGCTCATGCCCCAGCTGACAACACTTCATCACAAAAAATATCTGATCAAAAAAATGATAAAGAAAAAGAGATTTCATTATTTGAGTCAATAACACAAAAAGAAATATATATAAATTTAGGAAAAAACCCTGTTAAAAAATCAGCACTTTGGAATTCTAATAATTATCAAATTAAAAAAATACCAGTAATTTACTTTCATGGTTCTTGGGACACAACAACAACTATTAAAAATGCTATTAGTCACTATGATGGGCAAAAAGTAAAAAAAAATAAGTACTTTATTAAAGCAAACAAAGGTGGGCATGATGTTCTTTCTGGGCTTAACAGCTGCAAAACTGATTTTTGGAAATCAGTATGGAATAATAATTTTAATGCTATGACTGCTATTATACAAGACTGTGACCCTAATTTTAAATTATTAAAATAAGATCTGTTTTTTATAAAATATTAAAATAAATGCTGTGACCTTAATTATAAAATATTAAAATAAAACTAGGTCTGATAAAATATTTAATGACTCTTGAATATCTGCTCTGTCCATATATTTTTTTAATTTTTGTTTTCTTAAAGCTTCAGTATTAGTTGTTTCTTTTATTTTTTCTTTTTTAGATTTTTTTTGATCTTTTAATAAATCAGAAATTTTAATAATTTTTTTATTTAATTTTTTATCTTCTTTAATAAATTTTTTAAATGCTTTGCTGGTTTTTACTCTTTTTTGAGATTTAAATTTTAATTTATTAATAATGCTTTTAGTAATAAGCTTCCATTTATTTTTCTTTAAAACGCCCTGTGCATTTTTAGATATAAAGCTATCCACTGTGTTTGGCTTTAAAGAATAATCTAAGCTGGACTCTCCCCAATCTTTTAATACAGAGGCAGTTGGGAACAAAATATCAGGAGTTACTCCCTGGTGTTGTGTAGTTTTTCCGCTTGGAATATAAAACATTCCGATAGTAATTTTTAAAGCTCCAAAGCTTCTTCTTCCCAAAGGCTCAATAGTTTGTATAGTGCCTTTTCCGTAAGTAGAGCCTGCTCCAACAATGATTGCTCTTTTGTAATCTTGTAAAGCTCCAGATACAATTTCTGAGGCAGATGCACTAAATCTATTAACTAAAACAACAAGAGGTCCTGCAAACTGTACTCTTTCGTCTCTGTCTTTTAACTCAGAATATATAGGCATTCTTTTAGACTGCCTTACTACTCCGCCTGTTTTAAAAAATAATCCAGAAATTTTAACTGCATCAGACAGTGATCCTCCTCCGTTGTTAGATAAGTCTAAAACAACTCCATTAGCACCTTTTGCTTTTGCTTCTTTTAAAATTTTAATTAAATCTTTGGTTGCCGACACCTCTCGGTTCTTCCAATCTGCGTAAAAAGAATCTAAATGAATTAGCGCTAATTTTATTTTTTTTTGATTTACTGTTTTATCTATATAATAAACCTTTGCTCTTTCTAGTGGAATTTTATCTCTAACTAAAGTTATTTCAAATTTTTTTACAGAGCTTTTTGTTTTTCTAGAAATTAATAATCTAACCTTGCTTCCCTTTTTTCCTCTAATCTTACGAACAACATCGCCTAAATTCATTTCAACAATATTGTCAAAACTTCCAGATACTCCTTGTGCAACTGCTAAAATTTTATCTTTAGCTTTTAGCTTTCCAGATCTGTCAACTGCTCCGCCCTCTATAACTTCTACAATTACAGTAAATCCGTCTTCAAAAGAAAGCCTTGCGCCGATGCCCTCTAAAGATCTGCTCATTTCTATTTGAAAATCTTCTAATTTTTTCCAAGAAAAATAACTAGAGTGTGGATCAAGGGCTGCAGAAAAAGCTTCTAAATAAATAGATAATTTTTCTGTTTTAATTTTTTTATCTAAAAGTTTTAAATTGCGCTTATACTGCCTAATAACAAAATTGCGAGCCTTTTTAAGGTTCATTGTAGATAGCAGATTTGTAACTTGAAATTGAATAGATTTATATAAATACTTTTCTGCTTGTTTTTTTGTGTCAAACCTTTTTCTTTTTTTAATTTCTAGTGACAGGCTTACACTTTCGTCAATTTTAAATGACTTTTTAGACAAAAGTTTGTTTGCAAAAATTGATCGCTCTTGCATGCGCTTTTTCCATAATAAAAAAAAATTATCTAAACTAGAGCAGTTGTCATTTTTAATATTTTTTAATAGGTTAAAAAAAATATTATTAATTTTTACTATATCTTTTTTTAAAAAAATAGTTTTATTAAAATCTGCATTGTTGATTAAATTATTCACTATTCTTTTTTGAAAATTTTTATTTAATTTTATTTTTTTAATATGCTTAGATACATAAACTTGTTGAATTAATGATATGTGCTTACATTTTAAATTTTGTGGAGCAGTACTTTTATTTGCAGCAAAACTTAGTGCAAAAGAAAAATTAATTAGTATGGCAAAAATTGTTTTTAATAAAAACATACAGTGGTCCTTTTAAAAATTTTAATAAATTATTATCTAAAATAATTTATTACAAATAAGCTATTATAGAGTACAAAAAAATAAATAAATATGCAAAATTTAAAATTTACTTTTAAAAAAACTAAACCAGACAAAGGGCTAAAGCTCTTTTTTAATAATTTCGCTATTTTTTGTATCAAAAACAAAAAAAGAATTTTGTGGATAAACTTTTTTAAGCTTGCTCATTGCCATTGTTATGTGTTTTAAATTTTCTGCATCGTCATCTGACATACCAAAGCGATGCCCCTTGTTAAATCCATATTTTGTAAACGCCTTTTTAACAGCAGACCCTATGGCGATATTTTTTAATTCAGCTGTGCTATACTTTTGATTTTCTGCATACTCATTTAAAAAAGATGGAGAATTTACAGCGTAAATATCTAAATAATTTGGCTCACATGGTAAATGTTTATATTTTACTAATAAAGATAAACCTTTTTTTAAAACATTAGTGGAGTGTCCTCGCGCAGTAATAAGTGCAACTGGTCTTTGATTTAATACAGCATGACAAAAGTAAGCCCAAGATGGCCCCTGCCAGTAAGAGTCTGGTAGTTTAATACTTTTTTTAATATCTTGAATAAAACTTTGATCAACAAAAGGTTTTTTCCACCATGGAATATTTTGGTCTCTATATTCTTGAAAGCTTCCGTTGTTTGTAGAAAAATCTATATGATAATCTTTAAACGGTCCGTGACTCCCAATAAAACTTTGCTCTGCAATAAAGCTTTTTCCAGAAACTCTTAGCATCTTTCCTGTTGCTTGATGTTTTAAATAAATACTAGAAGATAAATTTAAAATATTTTCGTCAATATCAAAAAAATAAAAACTCTTAGCATTTTCGTCTTTGTGGTAAGATTCAGACGGCTCCCATGCAAAAGATTGCTCTGGATTAACAAACTTATTTTTTGTCACTATCGCTCTTTTTTTTAATAATTACTTTTTTTCTTACAACAACTTTTGGTTTTGCAACAACACTAGATGCCTTTTTTTTTGTAGATTTTTTTTTACTTGCTTTCTTTTTTGTAACTTTCTTTTTTTTTTGAGGTGACGATGCAACTTTATCTTGAATCAAGCCAACGGCGATGTCTAAAGTAATATTATCTTGAGTGTAACTATCGCCCAAAGATACATTGTGTTTATTCCATTTAAGATAAGGCCCGTATCGCCCGTCATATAGTTCGACCTCTATGTCTTCATACTTTCCTAAACTTTTTAAAATTTTAGCCCCGCGACCTTTTTTTGGTTGTGCTAATAAAGCTTTTGCTTTTTCTAAACTAAATTCAAAAAAATCTTCTGTTTTTGGGATAGACCTAAAGTCTCCGTCTAAAACTACATAGGGGCCAAACCTCCCAATGTGTTTAACAATATTTTTTTTGCTTTCTTTATCTATTCCAAGAGTTAATGGTAATTTTGATAAATACAAAACTTTATCAAAGCTTAAATTTTCTGGATCTAAAGTAGCAGGTATTGATACTCGTTTTGGTTTTACACCTGCCTCTTCGTCGGCTTCTCCCAATTGTACATAAGGTCCGTAACGACCAGATAAAATATATAAAGGCTGCCCCGTTTCTGGATCTTTTCCAACAGAATCTGCTCCGTTAATTTTTATATGAATTAAATTTTCTAAATATTCTACATTAGTGCTTCCTGGTAAAAAATCATCTGTTAAAGATGCACAAATTTCTTCACCTTTTTTTTGTGTGCAAATATAAGCGCCGTAACGACCAACTTTAAATTCATAATTTGGAAATTTATCAATTTTAATACTTCTAGAAGATTTAGGGTCTATGCTTTCCTCTTTTGCAGCAACTACATCTCTTAAGCCTTGCTTTCCTAAATACACGCTTGCTAAATAATCTTTCCAAACTAGTTTTCCTTGTGCAATTTCGTCTAAACTATTTTCCATTTGTGAAGTAAATTTTAAATCTACATATTTTGGAAAGTGCTCGTCAAAAACTTTTGCAACAACTAAAGCCGTTAGTGTTGGAACTAAGGCACTGCCTACTTTTTTTACATAGCCTCGATAAATAATTGTACTAATAATACTTGCGTAAGTAGATGGTCTTCCTACGCCTTCTTTTTCCATTAATTTTACTAAAGATGCCTCGCTATATCTTTGTGGAGGTTTTGTTTCTGTGCAAACAGTTATTAAATCTAAACATTTAAGCTCTTCGCCTTTTTTTAATTCTGGTAAATAAACATCAGAGTTACTACTGTCATCTGAGTAAGCTTTTAAAAAACCCATAAACTCTGTAGTGTAGCCTCGACATGTCATTTCTGCATTGTCGGATTCTAAAATCATTTTTACTTGCTGATGTTTAGACTCTGACATTTGAGATGCTAAAGTTCTTGCCCAAATTAATCGGTACAACTCTAAAGACAAAGCTCTTAAACCACTTTCGTCAGGATTTGCAAATTTATCCCCCGCTGGACGAATTGCTTCGTGGGCCTCTTGTGCTCCCTTTACTTTTTTAGAATCATATTTTAGAGGTGCACTTGATAAATATTTTTTTCCAAAATTTTCTTGTACACTATTTCGACTTGCCTTAATTGCTTGGTCAGATAAAAAAGTAGAATCGGTACGCATATAAGTAATAAAACCTCGCTCATATAATTTTTGAGCAGCCATCATAACTTCTTTAATGCTAATTTTTAATTTACCACTAGCTGCTTGTTGCAAAGTAGAGGTAATAAATGGAGCGGGAGGTTTTCTGGTAGTTGGTTTTTTTTCTAGCGACTTAACTGTCCAAGTTTTTTTACTAAATTTTTGTAAAAAATCTTTTGCTGGTTTTTCTTTTAAGTGTAGCTTGTCTTTATTTAATAATTCTGCACTTTGTCCAAAATCTTTAGAAACTGCTAAATCTTTTTTGTCTAAAGAAGATAGTACTGCTTTAAACTCTGAGCCCTTTGCTTTAAAAGAGCCTTCTGCTCCCCAATAATTTACAGAAAGAAATTTTAATCTTTCTTTTTCTTTGTCAGATAAAATTTTTACAGCCACCGACTGAACTCTTCCTGCAGATAAACCAAATGCAACTTTTTTCCACAAAAGTGGCGAAATAGTGTAGCCCATTAATCTGTCTAAAACTCTTCGCGACTCTTGTGCTCTTACTAAATCATCATCAATGTCTCTAAAATCATTTAATGCTTTTTTAATAGCAGATTTTGTGATTTCATGAAACACCATTCTTTTAACTGGAACTTTAGGTTTTAATAATTCTAATAAATGCCAACTAATACTTTCGCCTTCGCGGTCTTCATCGGTTGCAAGTATTAATTCATCAGCGCCTTTTAAAAGTTTTTTTAATTCATTAATAATTTTGCCTTTACCTTTTGGAATGCAGTACAATGGATCAAAGCCATTATCTACATTTACTCCAAGCTTAGACCATGCTTGTTTTTTATATTCCTCTGGAATATCTTTGGCAGATTGTGGAAGGTCCCTAACATGTCCCATGCAAGATTCTACAATATAATCATTGCCTAAAAACTTTTTAATAGTTCTAGCTTTTGTTGGTGACTCCACAATTACTAATTTTTTCATTTTTTCTCCTTTAATAATCCATGCATTGATTGTAAATCTGCAAAAGGATTATTAAACGCTGTTTTTGTTTTAATAAAAGCTTTATTTTTTTCAGTGCCCTTAACAAGCTTAGATGCTTTAAAGCTAGACTTTGTATTGCTAAAATTAGACTTTTTTTTGTTTAAAAAATCTTTACTTGGTTTAAATCCTGCATTTGTGTTTTTTGGAGGTGTGCTGCTTCTTTTTTTAAAATCAGAATAAATATGATCTAAACAAAAAATAAATTTTTTAGTAGTTAGGTTTACGCTTTCAGCTTTTACTTTAAGCCACATTCCGGGATACACGGATTGTTTTTCTTTTTTTAATGCGCTTAATAAAATTAATCCCTGTTGGTTTAGTCCAAAATCTGCAAACACACCAAAAGATGTTAATCTTTTTGCCCAAACATTTAAAACCAATCCTTGTTTTAAATTTTCCATATTTTTAATAGGAAGATCAATTTGTTCAATAAAAGATACTGGCTTGTCAATATTTTGTGACTCTGGTACTCCGCAATTTTTTAATTCTTGATACAAAAAGTCATAAGAGTAATTGCCTAATAGCTCTTTCCATTTTTTAGAAATATCTTGCAATGCACTTACGCCTGATCCAAATAATGATTTAGTTGGAATGGATAACTCCCTTGCCATATCTTTAACCCTTGCATAATGATTTGGATGAATTCTGGTACTGTCTAATTGTGATTTAGAATTTAACAAAATAAAAGATCCAGCTACTTGTTCAAATAATTCTGAAGTAAAGTTAGGTACTTTTTTTAAATCGCTAACCTCTTTAAAGCCTGATTGACTTGTCCTAAATTCAATAACCTGTTTTGCTAAATCTTCTGACAAAGATTTTAAATAAGTTAATGCAGATTCTGAGCAAACATTTAAATTTAAACCATAGGCATAAATAGCCCTATTAACTACACTGTTTATTTTTTCTTTTACCTCATCTTTTGGAAGTAAATGTTGAGTGTCTGTTAAAGATAGTGTGTTTAAGTTTAGGCGTAAAAATTCTGTAAATGACGATTGTAATTGTCTTGCTAAAAATACAGCTCTTGATTGGTCAAAATGTAAATCTGCAAAATCTTTTTTAGCTATTTCTTCTGAATATAAATTAATAGCTAGGTTTTGTGTCCAAATAAATTTTACAGATTTGTTTTCTGGTAAAAATGCTTGTAACTCACTTTTTGCTAAAAAAGATAAACTTTGTGTTGGTAAAGAAATATATTCTACTGCTATGTCTTTTAATATATTTTGCAATAAATTTTTAGATGCTTGTTTTTCTTCTTCTTTAAAAGATAAATGAGTACTAGAAATATATTCGCCAGAGGCATTTACAATAGCAACATAACAGCCATCTTTTAAGGGCCATACCCCAAGGCTTGGTTTATTAAATGCAACAGGCTTTGCCATTAATACAGAGTCTAAAGATTTTAAAAATTTATAAGATTCTGATTTAATAGCTTTTTCTTCAAAGTCTCTGTGCTTTTCTTGAATGTATCTTGGTAACAATCTTTGGTTTAAGGCTAACTGAACTGTGTTATATAAAAATCCACGAAATTTAACATTATCTAGTGTGGATAGATGATTATAAATTTTGTCTTGTAGGTTTTGCTGGTTAACATCTATATTTACTTTAATAAGCCCAACATGCCATAGCTTTCTAAGTTCTAAATATTTTGAGTACATGCTTGGTTTAAAAAATAATTCGCATGGTTTTTTATACCCAATCCAAGATTTTTGTTTTTCTGGAACATCTTTTTTTCCAGCCTGTATGCTAACATCAGACTGGTCAACTGATTGCGAAACCCATGTGTTAAATAATTTATTGTTTAAAATATCCTCTACTAAAATTTGCTGAGTAGCGTTTAAAATATCGCTAACGCTAA
>JAAGOD010029805.1_pt1 | contig 10913 bp, 14 predicted proteins | sample 8389681 | NCBI WGS metagenome assembly JAAGOD01 (sample SAMN13964374, study PRJNA552185) | sponge metagenome | biome: deep-sea hydrothermal vent fields; feature: spots directly above weak diffusing fluid; material: seawater and sediment | host: Tedaniidae sp. KZ-2020 ... | reverse complement strand
GGGGGGGGGGGGGAGGGGAGTTGCCCCCAAGATGAGAAAGTGACGTAGAAGAAGAAGCTATGGAGCAAGTTTTGAAGGCCAGCAGTTGGTCCATAACCACTCCACGAATTTTCCAAGTCTTGGCATCCTCTAGGAGAGTTCTCATTGCAGGCTGTGGAGGTGGGTATGATGTAATGAGTGGTCTCCCACTTTACTTTGCCCTGAGGGCTCAGGGCAAGGAGGTGCTTCTGGCCAACCTCACCTTCACTACCCTCAGCAGACGAATTGCAGACGACAAATCCCGATATTGCGACAAGTGTGTGAAAGTGACACGCAACACGAATGCTGTAGAAAAGAGTGACAGCTACTTTCCCGAATTCTACCTTTCTCGGTGGTTCTGGGAAAGATTCGAAGAGGACGTTCCCATTTTCACCTTTGATAGAGAAGTGGGCGTGTCCCAATTGAGTAAAGCGTACTCCAAGATATGTTCCGAGCACAAGGTGGATGCAATCGTGCTGGTTGATGGTGGAACAGACAGCCTCATGTTCGGTACTGAAGAACAGCTTGGGACACCTGTTGAAGATCAGACTAGTATCGTTGCTGTCAGCACGGTGGAGGGGGTGTCAAAAAAGTTTCTGATTAGCGTAGGGTTTGGAGTGGATTCCTTCCACGGAGTCTCTCACGGCTTGTTTCTAGAGAATGTCGCCACTCTGGAGAAGGACGGGGGATATCTCGGCTGCTTCTCCATCCCAAAAGATTCCGTGGAAGGAGAGCTCTATTTGGAAGGATATCGCGCTGTAGCGAAGAACATGCAGCCATCTATAGTGTGTGCTTCTATAACAGACGCTATGCTGGGTCATTTTGGGAACTACCACTCCACGTCAAGAACAGGTAAGTCAAAACTTTTCATCAATCCTCTGATGCCGATATATTGGACATTTGAGCTGGAGAAACTGGTGGCCAAAATTCCATATACAGCAGCCCTACGCAGTACTTCCAGTTGTTTCGAGGTGTCTAAGGTTATATATGAGTATCACGGGAAACTGGGGAAGAAAGATGAACTAAGAAAACAAATATCCTTGCCCATGTGATATTATGTGTTGTGTGCACCTTTTCCCTTCATGGTTTATTAAGCTTCAAAGCAAGTGAGATTGACAAAAAATAATACTAGTTTTCAAAATGATTATGTATACGCAGTGGATTCTTAATTCTTCAAGAGTCGAAGTTGTTGATGTGTAGAGCTACTACCACATTAAAAAAAAAAAAAAACTGAGACATGTTATGCATTATGGTACAAAAATGGTACATGACGCTATTGCTCCATAGTGGTGATGGTAAGCATGAACATCTAGCTGGCAAGGGGGCTTTTTGCTGTGCCTGAGGCCAGTTTGCTTGGCTGAGTTTTGTGCACGACAGCCTTCGCCCGCATCTGAGCAAGGTGGGGGTTCATTGCATGAGGATGAGAGGCGATAGCCTGTCGGTCTTTGCGATTGGCGCTTTTGTTGTAGTCTCCAGAGTCAAAGTATTGCTTACCACCCTGCAGTGAAGGCATGAGTGAGATTAGTGTCTTCATTGTAGTTGTGGCAACGTACTGATGAAGAGATCTTTCTTTGAGCAATCCCAGGTGGAGCTTTCTTGATGCCATACTTCTGCTTGAACTGTTGTTCTGCTTTCTGGTCGGCCTATTAAAAAGCATCCAGATGTCAAGCCTAATGAGGAATTCAGGTCTCACCTTCGTTGGGTCCAATAATGGCTTCGGGGTCTCCTCCCCTGTAGCCTCCTTTGGAGCTGGGCTGTCTGGTTTGGGGTCTTCTGAAGACATCTCGACCGTCAGAGGCTATTGGGATCTAGCAGTAATGCCCAAAATACTCAGGATCGGCTAGCCAGGAACTTGGTAAACACGACACCTTCCCTTGGCAGAAAAATGTGCTGTGCTTGCACTTTCTAAAATCACGTGACTTCCACAAGATTCGAATTGGTGCGCACCTGGCTGGTGCAGACTGGTCAAGATGTTCTTAGCAAGTTTTCTGTCCTTATTCTTGGCTCTTATGGCATGCAGTGATGGGAAGAAACCGCAAGATAAGCTGAACGTCATTGTGAGTGTATTGAGTTAGGCTGAGTGTAGAGAATAACTGTCTTTTTGACCTGTAGAACTGCACTGGTGTTCACCCTTTTGAAGACGCTAATTCAACAGAAATATATTACCACATAGTTGATACTAATTCAGCATGCATGCACTTTGTCTGGAGCACAGTACAAAACCCCACCTTGTATCTCTCACATACCCCAAACACTGGCAAGTCTTGTTCGTGTGACGGTTCGGTGTATAACTGTACACTGAACTCCATGGATGTTGACCAGAATTGCACTATCAGCATCCCTGGACTGGACAGTCCATTCTCCTTGGCTATTATTTTCACAAGAATAATTGAGTTTGATGCAACGGAGAAGAATTTGGCACAAGAGGCCTTGAATCTGACTCAAGTCTGTCATAATGACGACACCCATGTACGTTTCACTGATCTGAACAATATCATGTGGACCTTCGATTCGACAACAACTACATTTGAAGGAATAATCAGACACAACTCTTCCTCAAAACCTGACACTACTAGCATCAGAATCAGGGTGAGCTAGTAGCGATTACTCATTGTGAATGAGTTGACAATCACATTTCAGTTTCCATATTGTATAATGGTTATTACATAATCTGTAATGCACCCCACCCACACCCTTCCATTAGACAAAAATCCCGGAGTTTGTTAAAGCCAATCGGCTGGACTATTTCCCCAAGACGCTCTTCACTGAAAACTCAACCACATTTGACCTTGTTATTAAGGATTTTGAATACGTTCTCAATCAAACCCTCAAACGAAGCCGTTTAGCCCTTGAAACGGTCGTCATCCATGGAAAGAATGTCAATCCTGGCAGTATTACCATCAAGATGACATCTGATGATGAGTTCACCCCTTCTGTCTTCTCCACGTACACCTACAACACCAGTGGCAAGAGCAATGGCAAGACACACCCCTCCAATCAATCCCTCGGAGGGTACATTCAGTGGAAACCCATATCGTACCAATCGGACAAACGCAGGTCCACCTCCTCGCAGCAGGTGTTTGTGCAGGAGAGTGCATCAGTTGAGGTGTGCCAACTGGAAGATGTGCCATTGGGGCTGGCCTCTGTGCTGTACGGCATCAATGCCACTGCGATTGCTGAGATGGGGGGCAACGTGACTCGCTGGTTTGTCGTATTTGGGACATCGGGGGACAACAATTTTTACAATTCCCCATACAATACTTGGTAAGGATTAATATAATAGCTGCTGCTGGCATAGCAGTGGACCAGGACAGCCGAACAGGAGGACACTATTGTCCCTTGTCCTCCTCTTGGAGGTCAAATGGTCCTCTGTACAGTGGTTCTTATTTGGGGGGAGTCACAGCTTCACTGTGTACAATATTCCCTCTTTGTGCGACAGGACTGTTGTCGCTGGTTACGGTGATGTCCCAAGGGACTCCTACTCTTCTGTCATCATCATTACCATCATTGTGGGCGTGGGGATCCCGGCTGCGCTCGTAGTGGTGGGAGGGGTCTATGTCTTCATCAGGAAGAAGCCATGGCAGAACGTCCAAAGGTTCGTCAACAGCAGAAGAGGTCGCGGCTATTCTAAGTTATCGTGAATTACGTCAATATCTTTTTTGTGTGATTGTGACGACAACAGTCGACCTTTTATGGAGTTTGTTATTTTATGCGTGATATTCATGTTATATTGTTTTGAGGTCCTTGGATAAAAAGCCCTGCCAAAATCAGGAAGAAAATTCTACTAGCCTTCTTGAAGATGGTGTCAGTGTTAGGAAGTCTAAGAGCCAGTATTCTCATCCACATCACTGCTTTGCTGGGCCTGGGGACCATGCTTCTGTGCTACACCCTAGCTCTTTCTTTCAAGCATGTGAAACTATGGCCTATCCCAATGATCAGTGACTGTGCAGTTGAATCTCCAGAGAAGTTTCCATTTCGTCTGGGAATGGTCACGTTTGCCCTGCTAATGGCCCTGGGCAATCTGGTGGTCTACCTGGCGGCAGTGCCCAGGAGCAAGCTGGCGCTGGTGTTTGGGGTGACTGCCTGCATGTGTCTTGCAGTGGTGGGCGTTGTGAATGAAGAAGAAGCCTCCAAGGTGCATTCAAGTAAGTACCAGTCTCAGCCCCGCCCAACTTTTGCTCTCCTATATTATACCTATGTGATTATTCAGATCTTTTGTAAAATTGTTTCAGTCAGTGCTGTCATCTTCTTCATGTTCTATTGGTTCAACATGATTACACTGACGGTTGTATCTTCCAAGGTGCTCCTGCCCTGGTGTCGGCCCAAGACGCCCCTGAGGGCCTGCCTTGTGACCAAGCTGGTCATACGGCAGGCACTGACCGTCTTTTGTGGACTGGCTCTCATTGCAGCCGCCATAGTCAGTATCCTCTCATGCGTGTGTGCTTGATCCCATAGCTGAGCTATAGTGCACTACATACCTACCCATGTGGGACCGACCACAAGGATCTCCTGTTTCCAGCAACACTGATTAGCTGCCAATTGTGTGGAATCAAAGTGTTTCCTTATCTTAACCAACCAGGTAGCAGCAAATGGGATAAAGATCAACGTTATCTGGCGATCTGTGAATGGTATACTATAGACTATAGTCTTGTGCTGTACTTACTATCTAATGCACATTTCTGTGCATGTACAAATGCAGGCTTGGTACTTTCAGCATGTTGGCCTTTAACTGGACTTTTTCTAGCGACCTGTCCGATGTCAGTGTCGCAGAGATCAAAAACAAACTAGGAGTTGGCAGACATGTTGACAGCAGTCCTCCTGAAACGGAAAGACTCCTTAAGCACCAGGTCACGTCATCACAGCAGGTGTAAACTGAAAATCAAGCACTACATACAGTAATTATAGAACACAGCTGATTGTTTTCTAAACATGTTATCATTTTGGAGCTCCCTGGAAACTTTGGAGGGGGTTGTTTGATTGCAGGAGGTGATGATCAAGAGGTTAAAGATATGGTCTGATGTAGCTTTCACACTCTTTAAAAGCAGTGATGATAGGTTGGATGCCAGTATCAAGAACAGTTTTTGCTAAGATTTCTGGGGTGTCCTCCCCCCATTTTTGAAGCCTCGCCCCCCAGTAGTGGTTCATCCGTAGCTCGGCACTCGGCGCATTCATGCTCCGCCCACTCAGCAGGCCGTTGTGATGTACCTGTGCCCGGACATTGCTGGACTTGTAAATCGGCTTCACCAGCGGGTTTGCCGGATTGGGGGTACGGCGGAGAAGTCTCTCAATCATCAACTCCTTCTCGAGGGGCTTCCCAAGATAGAGAAAGTTATGCATGGTCAGTTCAGATATGTCCGGGTGGAAGTTGCTGTAATCTTTCATGTACCGGTAGAGAAATCCCGGAGCAGTGTCTCTCGGCGAGAATGGGTACTCGTCTATGTCAATGGCAGCCTGCCATTCATTCTCATTCTTGTACTTGTTGATACAGTCCTGGTATGCAGCCACTTGAGTGCCTGCTATGGTGTAGGGGTTGTGAGTGTGCCAGTCTTCATACGTGATGTAGCCGTCGTCTTGGAATGGCTTCAGGATGCCCAGAACTGCCTCGTCTTCGTAAACCCAGGCATCGTACACATACACGTGTTCAAAACCAGCGTATCGCAGGTATTCCAGCCACATCTTCAGCTCGCTGTTTGTCAGTTTTGCCTTGTCCGCTTTGTAGATGCGCACAAGCAGCACGGCAGTTAGGAAGAAAGGTGGTTTGGGTGCTCTTCTCGTCCACTCCAGGCACTCATGGTGGGCAGATTTGTTGGTTTTAGTGATGTTGGGGGGCAAGTCGCTGTGTCCTTTATGCAGGGAGGAGTCAGCTGGGGACTCGATAATATCCACTATGTAATGTCCATGATCATGTCCGTCATTCATCTCGTTATCTTCTTCGCCGGCACTGGCTCTAGCCTTGTCCACTTTCTGTAGACTTCTCAGGTTTTCATCATGTTTCTTTGTCTTGAGGACCTCTACCAGTTGCTGCTCTGCCTGTTTCAAGTGCCTGTCTTGTTGCGTGTGGTCCCAGTTGAGCTGCTGCTGTGTTCTCAGCAAAACCAGGCAAATACTGAACAGAATGGCTCCAGAGAGCAAGTACCTCTTCTTGCTGTTCAAACGGAGTTTAAAGACGGATCTCATGATTGAGATTGTTTTGGTTGTTGTGTCCCTCTCAAAGTACATTAGCTAGCTACCTGGTTAGCTACCTGGTTGGTACCTTAAATAGCTAGTCCCTCTCCCAGGACAACAGGAACACGAATAGCCGGCTTGGCTCTTCAGTCATAAGACCGCTGAAGTTCTAAGAGTTCTCCTTCCACACACACACAACATAATGAACAACTGCAGAATTCCCTCCCATACCACACCCCCCCTTTTATCAATAGGCCTAGATCTCTAGATTGCCACATGTACACCATAAGAAAACCAATTGCATCCCAACACTATGAATTCTATGTACCACCCTAATAGGGCACTTCATGTTTTTCTCTCCCAAGAAGTTGCTGCAAGAGTAGATAGCAAAGATGAAGATCTTGGGCAAGCTGAACTTCAAGTGGGTCCTGTACTTTGGGATTGTTGAGGTGATCTTCACTGTCCTGCTGTGCTACATCCTAGCAGTCACCCTGCAGCACAAGCCCCTCTGGCTCCCCACCATCAGCGAGTGTGGAGAGCTAGAACCAGAGAAGCACTTCTTTCGATGGGGAATCATGCTTGGGGGGGCGTTGCTGGTGATAGAGGCGGTGATGTTGCATACGGCTAACCGTCTGTCGACACTTGGGTACTGGTTGGGTATGATTGCTGGCCTGTGCCTCACTGGAGTGGCAGTGGTGGCCTCAAACGAGGATCTTACGGTGCATCTCGGTACGTCTGGTCGTAGTGGGGGGATCTGATTTTGGGGACCAGCTGTGGTGGGGTCATAGAATGCTATTGTGCCGTCACCGGATACTATTGGAGTTGTATATATTGGGGCAATTTTTTCAGTCATTGGATACCAGGAGCTACTAATGGAAGTTCCAAAACTAGCCAGCTATTTAAGCTGATTGGCTCGTCGTGCATTCATTTCTTTTCTTTTCCTTCAGTATTTGCACTCTCTTTTTTTGGTTTGGAAGACGTGATGGTTTTGCTGATGATCTTGGAAAACTATTCCACTCTCTCGTACAAATCCCTGGCTGTCAAGATCCCGACTGCTATGGTGTCATGTGCAGCCACAATTACGAGATGTATCCTAAAATCCTTGTAGCACCTTGTTTAGACTAAACATGGGTCGTGCTCCTTAACTGTGCAAATTTTACAGTTCTTGTGGCGTATGGAACTATGAAATTCTCTGCTGGCATCCCCATAGTGGCCATAGTGGAATGGTAAGATTTTCTCATCTGGTAAGGTAGCACCAGAGCAAGATACACAGTTTAGTTGGGGGATCATCATCTCTCTCTCTCCTTCGCAGGATCAATGTTATTGCGTTGCTTAGCTACCACCTATCTCTCTCCAATGACCTTGATGACCTTTACATTGCGGAATTGGAAGATGAGCCACAAGAGAAGAAGCAGAAAGATGGGCCTAAAAAAATACCCCTCTAAAACAGAATTGATAACAAAGAACTGTCTTTGTATTATTTATTGTCCTCAGTCTGCCCCTGTAATTAAGCATTGATGAGCAAAGGAGAATGTTTAAAATGTGAGTTACTATGATACGTCTTTTCAAGATGGGGAAGAAAAAAAAGAAGTGGACACACAAGAGCACACAATAATAGAGTCTGAGCACGCTGTAATTTGGAAATGACTATAATACTAAGGTTGTTGTGATCATGATGATCATGATGAATCTGCATACATATTTGCATAATGAAGCCAGAGAGTAAAAAATAAAATCTGCTGCTGACTTGACTAGTGGCGCTGTCGCTGGCTGGCAGCGTTCAGCATGGCCTGTGTCTCCTCCACGAGTGCCATTAGGGCAAACTGGAACTGAGCCTGGGGGCAAGATAACAACAGTCACATCAGCACCAATAAATTAATCTTGATTCAGAGATGACCTTGAAGACTCACCTTTGTGCGGACCATGTTCGGCCGATTGTCTCTCAAATGTTCAACAGTAGCTGCTAAATTCAGCTCCTTGGCTCCTGGAGTAGCAAGAAGCACTAAATCAACAATGCTTTATTTCGTTAGGGGATTAGCACTACTCAAGTCTGGGGACGGAGCTAACTTCTCACCTTTCTGTATCCTGGAGAGAGCCATGTCTATCAGGATGTACGTCCCGGTCCTCCCCACACCTCCACTGCCAGGTGATGGCGTTGGATTTTTGTGAGTGTGTGGATGTGTAAACAAACAAGGAAAAGGCTCACATAGTTGTGTCACTAGCTTGGTATGTGGTTAACACCACTGGAGTTTCAATTTTCACACTTTACTGACTTTACTGACTGAGGTTTACTACAGCTACAGAATGCAGTGTGCTATGAATACGACTAAGACCTGAAGCAGTACTTTGTAGTACATACAGACCTGCAGTGGACCAGCAAGGGAGTGTGCTGCCAGGGCTCATGGGCCTTGTTCACCTTCCTGAAACACAAAAAATTTTCGTACACATTTCAAGCTTTCTTCTGTGCTTGAAAGCAAATATTCTATGCTTACCGTCTGAACTCAAGAAGGGGTGTGGCAGTAGGCGTGGCCACTGAGGTCCACGTGAGGTACTGAAAGTGGGTCACTGTGCGAGACTCTTTGGTCTGTTGCAAATACACACACACAAATGCCAATGAGAGAGGAATGGAGCTACTCCCGTGTCACCCTCAGTAATCTTATCCCATGTCAGTATACCCTCCAGTAATCTTGCCCTACCTTTGTGTTCTGCAGGTAGAGGCTGCGAATGATATAGTCCTCTGAGTGAGGGTGCTCAGAAACCAACCGCACCTGCAATTGAGCATACCAGCCTATTACTTAATTCCTTTTTTGTCTGTCTCCTGGTCAAGCTACAACGTTTCTAGTGATGTACTAATGCACTCACTTCGTAGTTCATGTAGGAAGTAACCCCACTTGTCGGCCAGTACTGGCAAGACTGACTCTGTGTGTGTGTGTTGAGAGAACAATGGGGTTTGTAACAGGATGCTGATGAGGGTACAATTGTCGTAACACAATGAAGACCACACGAGTGAGTGGCAGTTGATCAAATAACGTACCAAGCCCATGTCGGCCAAAGTCGTCAGCATTACGATCACAGCCACATTCTGTTCCCAGATCATCTAAAACACAGCTGTCTTGAAAGGTGCAGCAATCGAAACGGTCATTTTTTCTTACCTGCCAGAAGTCGGCCACCGTGTCTTGTAGAGGTCCCTGTGTGGCAATGTACTTGGGGTGAGCTGGATCAATGTCCACCTGCATTGCACAACACACACACACACACACGGCAGGAGAGAAGTGAAGCATCACTTGCATCCACAGGAGGAGACTCAGGAACTTACAATATAGCTGGCGTTAATGTAATCCGAAGAGGACTTATCATCTTCCTGGAGCTTGACTCGGCTGTGGTCATCTACAGAGACAGACATCCACACGGTTAGTCTACACCCACCTCAACCGACATCTACTCAACCACTGTTCTTCTCCAGCAGCAAGACTGGAGAACAGGCACCCCCACACTGTACACTTACATGGAACAGCATCAAAGTATCTGTTCTTTGGCTTATTCTCGTGCTGGCTGGCTACAGAGGTACTGTTGCCTACAGAGGTACTGTTGCCTGACTCAGGGGAATAGTTCTGAAGAACCTATACGTACACAACAAACAATCCTTTCATGAAAAATCTCCCCAAACCTCCCCACAAGACTACTACAGTGACATTGACATACACCACACTGAAAATAAATATAAGTGTTGTGTGACCAACACTGGAGGAAGCATTCAAAGCTGCTACAATCCATGAGCTCCCATCAATGGAGGAGCATGTACCTGTCTGGGCGAAATGGCTCGGTGCATTATAGAGCAAAGGAACCATGCCAAAATGACAGGAACCCACAGAATTTGGAGGAATCAAAGCCAACATTCTCAAGGAATAACAATCAAAATTCACGGAAGGGAAATAGTATACTTCAATGGAATGTTATCTCTTGCTTAATTGCCATACCTACACACACAAGCTAAGGGAAATGGTACAGTTTCCACACAAATCTCACCTCCCACTCCTTCTGCAACTTGTTCTGGTTCTTCAGGTTTGTTTCAATGTAGCTCTGAGAGGGACGAACAAACACAGGAACAAACAAACAAACAAACAAACAATTAACAACACAAGGAAATGATTATGTATGCTCTAACCAGAATGAGGAAAAGGAAGAAAACCACCAAAACCAAACTAGCCCTTACTAACTTGCTTACCAAGAGGAGGTGACCAGCGCTGATGTCCATGTGGGGACTGGCAGGGACTGCAGGCCTATGAAAAGTGTACCATAAAACACTCTCCTCGCAACCTTGATGGCGTCCCCCCTCAGCTCCAAACAACTCACCACTTTGTTGCTCCAGGAGGAGAGTAGCGAGGAGACGCGTCAAAACCCAGCCCCGAAGACGGAATTTTCTTCATGTGCTTGACTTTCTTCCGTGACCCCTTCTCATCCTCTGACTGTGAAAACATGAGGTGGAAGTGAAAGTGATGTTTCCTCTACAAAAGATGGCAGTGGAAAAATCAATCGGCACTTCGCAATATAAATCCATGCCGTCTCGCTGGAAAATATTATGCGGCTTGACATGCACATCAACATACAACTCGCCGCTCTGAGAGCCGCGCACGCCAGCCTCGCCTTCGCCGCTGAGACGAATCCGATTGCCGCTATCAACCCCTGCCGGAATTTTTACTGATAGAGTTTTTTGCTTTCGCACCACGCCT
>JAAGOD010047296.1_pt1 | contig 10917 bp, 17 predicted proteins | sample 8389681 | NCBI WGS metagenome assembly JAAGOD01 (sample SAMN13964374, study PRJNA552185) | sponge metagenome | biome: deep-sea hydrothermal vent fields; feature: spots directly above weak diffusing fluid; material: seawater and sediment | host: Tedaniidae sp. KZ-2020 ... | reverse complement strand
CCTACATGTACATTATGGTAGTATGTAGTGGACTGACCTACATGTACATTATGGTAGTATGTAGTGGACTGACCTACATGTACATTATGGTAGTAGTGCGACTGACCTGGAAGTGTATCATGTCACTCTCCACACTGTGTCCAAGCCTGCTCTTGAAGATGAGCTTGAAGTGGACCAGGTCGTGCTGGAGGGCCTTTGGCATGGTCGACATGGCCCACTCCACCACGTGCAACCCTTCCTCCCACATTTGCTACGTAAAACGATGACAAAAAATGTCGAAAAAAGTAAAAACCACCAAACGCTTACTTTATCGATGTATGCCTGAAACAGCACCCCGTACACTGATAGCAAAAGGTCTTTTTTGCTAGGATTCATTGAAACCACCTTCTTTCCAGGAGGCTGTTATTATACATAGCAATATAAAAGGATTTCCTTCATTTACTTTTGGCTACGTAATATGCACCTCTTTTTTCTCTTTGTCTGGCATGAGGAATGCTATCATGCTGACCAACTCAATGAGGGGCTCCCTGAGCAGCACCCTTTCCATGGGATCCTTGGAGAGGGCTATACAGGAGTTCCAATACCGAGAACAAGCCGACAAGACATACTCGTAGTTTCCAGCATCGTACCCAAACCTAGAGAGTACGGCACGCCACGGCGACACGAACTTGACGTCGGGTCCAGTAATACACTGATAAGTTTGGGTTCTCACCTGGCACTGTCTAGAAAGGCATCCAGAGCTTGTCGTACAACCCCCACACAGCCTTGGGCCGTGTCCATCAGAGCCTGCCCCTGGTACAAGTAGACCCGACTCAGCAGCTGGCTCTCCAGCTTGTGGACGTGATCCGAGGCCTGCGCTGGCGGGGGATGGTGCTTACCGAGGAAGGGGTGCAGGAAGGCGGACGTCACTGAGGCCAGGTCACGGGAACTTCGCTTTCGCTGCACCTCCAACACTCGAGCCGCACATTTGGACACCTTGAGGGGAGAAGAGATACAATGCTTGGCATAATGGAGGTGTGTTGGTACTCTTACCAGTTCATTCTCATGATGATCCAGGGCCAGTAGAGCCAGTTTGGCAAACATCTCCAACTCCAGCAGGAATTCGTCCCACTCACACTCTGACACCAACGAAAAAACCTAACACATCAAAGCATGCACGAATGCTCGTCCTGCAATGAAAGAGACGCACCTCTTGGAGGGAAGGGATGGTGGGGAACTCCCATGGCCTGTTCCCCTGTCCGCCGATCATCTCCACAGCCACCACTGCCTGGCAGTGCTTGGTGCGGCCATCGGCCAGCTGAAACATGGTGGACAGAGATGAGCATTCGGCAGAGATGGCAGGTTGGTAGGATTTTACCTCACTGATGTCGTAGTTTCCTGTGGATATGGGCTGGTGAAGCAACCGCTTGCATTGCACCCACTCCGAGAGCAGCTTCTTTCTGACAGACATGGAAACCCCTTCCCCAACGAGACTCAAGGCATGCTCACACGCCTACACACACATAGATACAAAGCTTTTAATTTGTCTCAGCAATCCAGTTCATTTCTTTGGGAAGTTTTTTTTAATTTAAAGATCATAGAAATTAGTTGCTGGCAGTTTCCAGAATGACTTTCAACACATGCTAGTATCTCCTTACTCACTTCAACGGCTTCTTTGAGCTCGGGAATAGCTTCGGGCTCAACTTGAGCCACATCTCCCTGTCCTTTCTTCTTGCCTGCATGCACCAAAAATAGAATACAAAGTCTCCTGTATAAGGCAGCACTGGAACAGCCTATGTACCTTTGCCTTTGGCAGATTTCCGGCCACTTCGAACTCGAGATGCTGATTGGAGTGGCGTGCTCTGTACGGGGGGAGGCTTCCACTTCTTGGCAATTCCCTTTGCCAGGATGGTGGACACTCGGACCACCATCACCTCATCGCTACAATCAATTCCTCACAATGACATCTAGCATTTACCATTTCGACTGTAAAACTTGCTTCAGGTTTGCCATCTTCCTCATGCAGGCCAGCAGGGACCTGTAGACTGGGATGAGCTCCATCACGTTGTCGGAATCGATGGCATGGTGGCTGTAGTTCCACAGGTAGACGGCAGCATTGCTGACTAGGTGCGGTTCCCCCAGCACCACCCCCAGCTGGGTCCCCTTCAGGAACAGGTCGTGGGAGGTCTTTGTGAGGAGGGTGGCCCAGTCCCCGTAGGACACCCAGTCTTGGCTGTACTTGACGCTGGGGTGGGTCTCGGCGCCCAAGGCCGAGAGCTGGGGGGCCTCCCCGAGACCCACCCCCTCCTCTCTCAGCATGCGCACACAGCACTGTGGGGAGAGGACAACGCAAATCCCATGTCCAGTACCATACGACAAACTTTTAGGTCACTTTCTTGCTATTTTCTTGTCCTAGCATTTGAGGGGGCATTTCAGCATTAGTGTCTCACCTCCCCACAGAGATAGCAGATTTCAGCTAAGGTTCGTATGATGCTGGCATCGGCCCTGCGACAGGAGTCCTCCGCCAGGCTCTGGGACGAGCTCTCCATGTGAAAGTGGGGGAAAATGGGGCCGTCTTTTTTGGAGGAGGAGGAGGAGGAGCTGCTTCGTCCCTGGCTGAGCAGGGGGGAGCTGAGCCGGTCCATCAGTCGGATCTTGCTCTGGTTAGGCTTCACCTCTGTGCAAGCAACAGCAGGGTGGTGCAGTAACATCAGCTGTGTATGGTAATAGGTGGAGGGATGGCTGACCATTCAGTTTGTCATCTGCATCGTACTCGAGGCAGAACAGAGCCGCAGTTGTGGCCACATCCCAAACTGCCTTCTTCCGCGCTATCTTGGCCAGATCTGCCCACAACAGACACCTGCAGCACAATAGGGTTGGGATGGCACTTTCGGCTACATCTGTATAGTCTAGTAATACCTCTTCGCAGCTTCCTTGTTATTCAGTTCTGCCAAATGGGTCTTTGCATGTTCAGAAATCACTTTGAATTGCTGCAGTTTCTTGCCCTTGTCCATGAGGGCATTGCTGAGGTCAGGGTCCAGCATAGTGTCCCTGCCAGGTCCCGCAGACGACTCCCGGTTCTTATCAGGTTGGTCAACAGGATTGGCAGGTGAGTTGCCGCGGTCACCACTAGGCTTGTTGGGGTCACCGGAGGTCGCAGCAGGGTTACTGGGGTCACTGGGGTCGCCGGTGTCAGGAGAGCCATCAAGAGCAAGCTGAAAGAACTTTGGGGCCAAGAGATTCCCCGCATTGACTAGGAGAGGCCCCAGTGGATCAGCAGAATCCCTGTTGATGTGATCCTCACACTAACACACCATATGCCAGTGCTCACGGAATCCGACCTCCTATTACAATGCTATTCCATACCTGCTCAATGATCTTTGCTGCTTTGTCGAGGACTGCTTTCGGCTCAACAAATATCTCTGCTCTCAGTGTGAACCGGTGGAGGTAGTGCTTGAGCTGTGCCACATACTTCTCGCTGGTGTCCAGTGCAATCGCCTGACCAGTGCAAGAATAAGAATGGGTCCGAGAGGATTGATTGGATCTTCTACCTTGTTTAGATGATCCAGAGCATTTTGAAGGAGCTGTGACTGGGCACAGATTTTGGCCAGTTCAAAGTGCACAGTCAGCCTCATCTCAAAGAGCAAGCTGAAATGGGGAATAAGTGAATGTGTTGAATGCACATCCCCTCACAATGACACAGCCCACTGACCTTTGCATGCCCTCCAGAGCGCTGGCCAGAGCAGTGAGGGGTCTGAGGAGCACATGACGCAGATTGTGCTGAAGCAAGGGCAGGCACACGTTCCACAGCACGATGCAGGTATGCTGCATAGCGGAGATCACATGACCACAAAGTGAAGTCACCATGCACATCACATGACCACAAAGAGAGATGCTATGATATTATGTCAATGATGGTGTCGTTCACTCACTTGAATGATGTCGGGATCAGAGAGTCTGAGTGCCGAATTTAGAATCTCCTCCAGCTGGTCTATCTTGCTGACCCTCACTTCCATGGCGGGCTTGCTGTAGAGCTGTCTGGTGCTGTCCCACTGCCCAGCCTGCAGCTGGGCACTCAGCAGCTCCCTGAGGAGGAACTGCTTGGCGTCCACCAGGACCTGGTCCTTGGGGACCTGACGGAGGCAGTCCCTGGCCAGGTCGCAGAGGGAGTTCTCCACGCAGAACAAGGCCAGTTCGAGGAGGAGGGAGGCACTGATGTTCTTTGATGGGGTGTTGGGGTGGTGGCGGCGGCGGTGGCCAGACGGGGTGGTGGACGAGGCAGGGAGATAGTCAGACTCCTCTTTGGTCAGCACTTTGAATAACTTGGCCAGTTTCTGCTCCATCTCCGACCTGCTCAGTCCACCGTAGGTGACACCACTGCAAAAACACTAGCAGATGGAAAGGATAAGCTAAAAAAAACCCTGACACTCACTTCCTGATTCTGTAGAGCTTGTAAAGGAAGATGAACGCGGGAGACTGTTTCACTTCTTTGCTGTAGTTCCTTGAATCTCCAAGGGCGTGGGTTCCCTGTGACAAACATTGATTGGAGTCAAATTTTTCAACGGCTCTTGAGACGGTTCTGTCTCGCCCACCTGCAGTCTGACCAAGTCCAGCACTCGCTCCGGGACGTGCTTGGAAGCCAGTGCAATGGCATGAGTGCAGGTCCGAGTGGCTTCGTCCTTAATCCCTGCGTCCAACTGACTCAAAACTAAACTCCTACGGCATACATAGAGAAAATAGCTGAGAGTGACAGTATTTTGTATGGATAGTGGCTCACATGAGGAGTTCCACTTTCCAGGCGTACTCCTCCTTGATGCAGTCATCCAGAGCCTTCGTCGTCACACGCAGGGGCTTGGTAAACAGCTTGCGGAAACCAGGTCGCTGAAAGGGACGGCAAATCTGCCACATCAGCACCGAGGCATTGTAGATCAAGAAATAGTAACTGAAGAAGAACATTAGGGGTGGAAAAGTGATTGGTCCAAAACATTTTCATACCATTCGGACTTGGATGCAATGGTCACCGCCTTTAAAATATACTCCATAGACTGTGAAAAATTTTGCTGCATGAGAATAAATACAAACGTGAAGGCTGCCTAGCTAGTTTCGTCACCGACTACCGAGTACTCACCACGGTTGTATTGGGGAAGGGGGTTTCAAGCCCAGCGGCCAGCATGGCCTTGCACAGATGTGCTCGAATGAGAAATTGATTGGTTGGTGGTTCAAGACTGAAGAACAGCTTCAGGCTGTCCTCTGCAACAGACTTACACCCATTCTATGGGGCCAAATGGTAAGTTCTGAATATCCCTTCTTGACCAAAAGACCCCCTCAGCTCACCTTTGTGGCGTGTTCAGCGAAGAGGACCAGTTGTGCAGGATTCCCCGTTCCCTCCTGCTTCCTAGAGGGCGAGAAATAGTGCTGCAGAGTGACAAACGACTCCTCTAGTTGCTTTTCCATCTTCAAATCAGCCATCTTTTTATGCACAAAAAAGTTGCCATGGTAACAAATTAAATTCATCAGCAAAAAGCTGTGAAAAATGATTATCATTGTGTGTTTGATGGCAATCTATCTCTTTTTAGTTCTCAGTCTCTCCACTTTTGCTTCATGTTGCTGAGTCTGTAGCTCGTGCATCAGCAGCCTGGTCTTCTTGTGCCTCTCAGCATCCCTAGGAAAGACGGCGAGAAGGGTAAATACTATTTCACACCATGCCGATGCTCTCTCTCTCACAATAGCAGTGTCTCCTTCAGTTTGACTTTGGCCAGGAAGGCAGCATCTTTTTTGAGTTCCCTCACAGCACCCTACACAACACACACACACACACACACACACACACACACACAGTGCATAGTGCTGACAGGGGGATTGACATGGAGGGGGGCTCACCTTGGTCTCTCTCTTCAGCTTGTACTGCAACTTTTGCGTCTCCTTGATTGCCTTGGAGCCACCATGTCTTCTCTTGCTCACCTCATAGCTGCACCAAAGTGGCTAGACTGACCCCCAGGCCTCCCTCAACATGTCCCTCTAACTCACACCGCGTCAAACTTTGGCTCGTAGAATTTGATGGACTTTGGTTTTTGCTTCAACAGCTGGAGATTATCCCTCGGGCGTGCTGCCAGCTCAGCATATTTCTCCTGAAGGGCCTGAATTGACTCTTGGAGTGGCACAGGCCACTCTGCCGAGGCTACCCTAATGGATATCCATAACAGCATGTGACAAGAGCAAAAGTGCTTACTTTGAGAGGTTTGTGTCGAGAGGGGCAAAGAGTTCGGGGAAGGAGGGGAGGTCTCTGTACAACTGCACCATGCGAGAATTCATTTCAACCACAGCCGTCAAGATATCACAGTTGGACACTGGTGCTGTACATGCCGCCTCGGTGCATGCCGCCAGCATCTCTAGTCTGAATCGGAACGCACCAGCTGAAACAGGACATGTCCTCTGCGAGTGAAATTCTTACGCTGTGGGGGTTGCCTCATTCACAGTCTCAAAATCTTCTTGCGCAGTGCCAGAAAGTCTCTGTCTAATTCTGCACTTGGCCTTAAATGGAGGGAGGAGAATACCTGTGCAAAATAATAATGTCATGTGACAGGCATGTGAGCCAGCCGGCAGCCCCTCACATTTTTTGCTCTTGGTGAAGCAGCCCAGAGCACTGCTCAGGAAATTTACCAGCTCTGGCGCAAAGCGTTTCGAATCTCTGATGTACTGTGGGTCAGAGAGACATGTTGAACAACGCTACCCCCAACAACAACAACAAACAAACAAACAATAATTACCTGCATCATGACATCACACTGAATCAGTCCGTGCAACATATCCAACACTGATTTGACCTGAGACTGGACATTTCGGAGAGCAACCAGAGTGGAAATGCTGACTCAGTACATACATAGACGTACCTGTGCTAAAGACTGTGCCATGAAGAGGAAGGCTGGAGTGGTGACAGGGTGCTCGTAGTCAGATGCCGAGAACACCAGACCAGCCAGCTGCAATGTGACCAGCTGCATGGTGCATACACACACAAGAGAGAGAGAGAGAGAGAGAGATCGATCAAGTGGTGTGAACTGCCAGTGATCTTACAGTGGAGAATGGTGGGTGGTCCCTCTTCTTCTTCTTCGACCACTCCCTGTACTGACCAGCGAGCACCTTGCTGAAGACAGAGGCAGTGTGGTGAGCATCCACTTGACCAAGCTTGAAGAGTGGGCTGTGGAGAAGATGAATTCCCCATAACTCAAGTTGAGAGTTAATTCATCATTACGTACCCAGCCTGTCGATCCAGAACGGTCATGTTATGGTGAGTCGGATGTTCAGCGAACTTCACGCAGTAGTCCAGCATTGTGTCCAGAGGCTCCTACACGAAGGGAGAGAATGAGCGATCCACAGAGAGGGACAGATACCCTTACCTCCTCCTCCTCCTTCACACCCTCCTTCATCAGACTCCCATCCTCACTGCCACTCTCACTCTCACTATCCTGGTCACCATCTGGCAACACCATCTTCCCATCCTGGTAGCTGAGCGTGAACCTGGTGTCCAATACTTCAACACTGTCCTTCTCAAGGGGAAGTCCCATTCTTTGAATCCGATCAGTCTGTACACACCCCTCAAGGTAACAACTTTGAATCTGTTTCGCAATGTCTGACTTACTTCCAGTGTCTCCAGCCTCCGGTTCTCCTCCGTAGCCTGCTCTTCTTGCGATTTCAGCCTGTCCACAGCCTGGCCACGCCTCTCAAACTGCAGCTCGTGCATGGCTCTGTCGTAGTCATCAACTGTGCTGGAGCCCCTTCCTCCCTCCTCCTGTGGAGTGAAGTCAAGTGAGTAGGACAGTCAGATCTCTCCTTCCCCTTTGGACTCACGGCTGCTTTGGGCAAGAGAGCGTGGACAGTCTTCCAGTCACTGTCCACCTTTTCCATTAGATTCTCAACCTCCATCCTATCAGACTGCCTCTCATACTGCACGCAAATGCCACAACTGGTTTATAACAATAGTCTACACCATTTCGTATACCTTCATTGCCTTTGACTTTGAAACAATTTCATCCAAGATCTGCTTCCTGGTCTTTGGTGGTGTAGCCTATGATCGACCACACCCACACACTGTCAAACCACACCCATCAATCAATCAAGCCCCTCCTCACTTCCTCTTCTCCATCTTCCTGCAGTGGGCGCTTCTTTTTCAAGAATCCTCCAAAGTGGGTCTCCCCAATGTCCTCTGGTGAAGAGCAGTCACTGAAGATTCAAAGAGGAAGGCTAGCATTGCCCTCACCTTCCTCCACGGCTTCTTCGTCGGTGAGGTTTGGGTCGTCAAACCTGTCCATCTCGCCCAGAGAGCGGCCATAGTGGGTCAGTTCCTCTTCTTCGTCATTCAGGTTAAACAGGCTGGACCGCTCGTGCTTACGCTGCAACATGCATGCAACACGAAACTTGTTGTGCAACAGTGTTGTTGAATGCACTATATACCTTTCTCTCGAGGATGAACCTCCGCATCATCTTCTCCTCAATCGAGAGGCTTTCTTCGCTCTCTCCAAACCTACGATCCACCAGTTTGTTGGCCTTGTTCTTCTTCCGATACTCCACAAGCAGCGTCTTCTTCCGCTGGGGGAAACATCAGCAGAGTTGCAAGTCTGTGTTGTGCAACACTGGTCACACACACACACACACACACCTTCTGAATAGCTCTGGACCTTGAGACCCCAGGCATCCCAGAGTCCGACTTTCTCCGCTGACCGAGTACATCATGCTTCTTTCTGTTCACCTTCACCTCGAAAGGATTCACAGTCTCCTTCTCTGACGAGATTTTCTTCCTACTATTAGGGAATCTCTTCTTGGATGGCATCTTCTTTGATGCCATGTGCTCCTTATAATCTAGGGAATGGATGGAGTGACCCTTTACCTCTCAATAGACCTCCACCAGCTGCAGTAAGAACAGGGTCTCTTAGAAGGCCAATATTATGTCTACAAGGACTAACCTTTCAAAGTCCAGCCCCAAGAAGCTGCAGTTGTCAAGGTCCCAGAGAACTTATACAGAAGATGAGGTTAAAAATTTTATTTTTTTGGCTGACATGCATAAAGCTAGCTATGTGGCTTGTGCAGGTGAAGAATGCCCTCCATGCAGCTGCATCCTCTGGGAGGAAGGTGTCTGAGGCCGTGGCTCCCTTGCTGGACGCATGCAATTCTGCCGACTCGGCAGAACAAGGCCAGCAGCTGCGCAGGATTATATTTGAGGCCTGCATTGCGTCCCTCAAGATGAACCTTCAGACGCAGGACGCTAAAGACCTCATTGTGAAGCTCCTGTTTGAGGTGGATGCACTGGACGGGGAAACCCTGGTAACACTCGCTGAGCTGCTCATCAAGGAGGTGAAGAGCGGACAGCACCAGGCACTTGACCTTTTCCCGAAGCTCTTGGCCGTCATATCCTCAAAGAAAACCATCGAATATAGAAAAGGCAAGGGTTTTATTTTGAAGGGGATTTCCCCTTTCGGCTGTGGTGACCCCGCCCACTTGTTTCCCAACTGCAGATAATGGGGCAAGGGGAGAGATGGGAGGGGCCGCGCAGAAGGGGCACCTCCTGAACAGCCTGTGTGGTTGCCGCTGGGAGGAGGGGGAGGGGTGTGTCCAACACATCGCCCATATGAGTCAGGAGATCCCCATGAGCTCGGATGAACTGGAATTCCTCATAGATAAGATCCTGAGGTACCGAATAGTATGCTCAATTAACACCCCAGGCTCCTGATCCGGGGATTTCCCTCCAATCATCCCAACCCCAGGGTGATGAAGAGCATCAAAGTGACGGAACTGCCTCCACTGGTCTACCAGCTGCTTGTGCTGTCGGTGAAGGGCCATCGCGCCACGGTCCTCAATGGAGTCAGGACTCTCTTCAGTCACCTGGACGAGGAAGTCATGGAAAACTCCGAAACTGAAGAGGACAGGTCAGTATAATATGGAAAATTACAAAATCTGGCCACTTGCATAGTTGAGGCCAACAAGGATTTTTGTGCTTTGATAGTTATATAGTGGAATGGTATAATATTGGACTAGATGGGTATTACAATGGAAAGGTTCACCAGTTGCTGTTGCGGTTGAGCCAGACAGTTCGTCCCTCCCGTGTGCTGGAATGGCTGTTGTTCCTTTGCCCCCTCACCTCTGCCCCCCTCACTTCCGGCGAATACCCATACGCAACATTGACTGTCATGTGCGTGCGCATGCTAGCAGTGTCTGGAACAGCGTAGCTGCTCTCGTCATCAGAAACCTCTGCTTCCTTGGGCGGTTTCTTCACTGGGCAGCTGTAGTGACTGCGGCCCGCTGCTTCCCCACTGTTAATAGCCAGGGGCTCTTTCTTGATGTACATGTAGTTGCTCTCGGGTTCCACGGCACGCTGCCCCCCCGGGGGCCTGTTGGCCGCTCGTCTTATCAGGACCACGCTGACGCATATCGCAGCCGCGAGCAGCAAGAGGAGAAGGACCACACCCACCACCGACCCTCCTATCGCTGGAGCTGGATTGTCGGAGGATTGCGTCCGACAGAACTGGCCGCTGTAGCCGGCGCTGCAGGCACATGTGAAGGACTCTGCCCGGTTGATGCATCCCCCCTCGCCACAGTCCACCCCGAAACAGTTGTCCCTAGTCTCACAGAACTCCCCGAGGAAATTCTCCGGACAGACGCACGTGAAGTCATCCTCTTCGTTCACGCACTCCCCCTCGCCGCAGTCGGCCTCAAAGCAGTGGTCCTCAGCGTCACATAGCTCCCCGGTATAGCCCTCGACACACTCCACCTCATACCCCAGCACCACCTCCGCCCAGCCAAACTCCCCTCTGTACAGTTCCTCTGCTGACCTCTCACCTCCTGGGAGCACGGAGCTGGGAATCTCGATGAGAATAATATCCACTGTATTCCCTCTAGTTGCCGTATCTCCGTCTAAATCCTGGACTTCTATATACAGCTGGACCCCCT
>JAAGOD010059615.1_pt1 | contig 10941 bp, 9 predicted proteins | sample 8389681 | NCBI WGS metagenome assembly JAAGOD01 (sample SAMN13964374, study PRJNA552185) | sponge metagenome | biome: deep-sea hydrothermal vent fields; feature: spots directly above weak diffusing fluid; material: seawater and sediment | host: Tedaniidae sp. KZ-2020 ... | reverse complement strand
TGCTAAAATATATTTTTGTGCACCCATGCAAGTATTTTAATCTTGGTATTCTGGTTTTACAATCTCTATTAAGACCTCATGTACGACTTGAGAGTCACAGAGCGACTAGGGATCGACTTGAGGGTCAGGTACACCCTTGAGGGTCAGGAACGACTTGAGGGTCAGGTACACCCTTGAGGGTCAGGTACACCCCCTAAAATGGGGTGTACCTGACCCTCAAGGGTGTACCTGACCCTCAAGTCGCTCCTGACCCCAAGGTGTACCTGACCCTCAAGTCGCTCAAGTCGATCCCTAGTCGATCCTGTGACTCTCAAGTCGTACATGAGGTCTTAATAGAGATTGTAAAACCAGAATACCAAGATTAAAATACTTGCATGGGTGCACAAAAATATATTTTAGCAATTGATCAAGGCACAACTGGGACTACTGTGGCTTTAGTTAATCATAAAGGCAGTGTTGTTTTACAAGTTAATAAAGAATTTTCACAAATTTTTCCTAAACCTGGTTGGGTAGAGCATAATCCAGAAGAAATTTGGTTAAGTGTGGTGTGGGGAATAAAACAAGTTTTAAAAAAATCCGGAATTTTGCCTCAACAAATTGCATCTATTGGAATTACTAATCAAAGAGAAACGGCGGTGGCCTTTGATGGAAAAACAGGAAGGTCGTTAAATAATGCCATTGTTTGGCAATGCCGAAGAACAGAAAAATTTTGTGACAATTTAAAAAAAAAGAAATTAGAGCAATTAATTTATAAAAAAACAGGTCTTACAATAGATCCTTATTTTTCTTCATCTAAAATAAATTGGCTTTTAAAAAACTCCTCCAAAGTAAAAAAAAATAAAAATTTAAAAATAGGAACAATAGATTCTTTTTTAATTTATAAATTAACAGCAGGCGAAAGTTTTAAAACCGATGTGTCTAATGCGTCAAGAACTCAGTTAATGAATATTGATACTTTAAAATGGGATAAAGATTTATTAAAAATATTTAAAGTTTCAAAAAAAGTTTTACCAAAAATTACAGAAAGTACAAGTTTGTTTGGAGTTACTAAAGGCTTAAAAGTATTACCCAGTGGTATCCCGATTACGGGGGTGGCAGGCGATCAACAGGCAGCTTTATTTGGGCAAGGCGCTTTTTTAAAAGGCGAAGCAAAATGCACTTATGGAACAGGAAGTTTTATTTTATTAAACACAGGAAGTAAAAAAGTAGAATCTAAAAATAAATTACTAACAACTGTAGCATGGAAACTTAAAGACGAAAAAAAAGCAGTATATGCTTTAGAAGGCGGGGCTTTTATTTGCGGAGCAAGTGTTCAATGGCTAAGAGATGAATTAAATTTTTTTAAAAGCAGCGATAAAATAGAAGCTTTGGCAAAAAAATCTAAAAGCTCTGACGGAGTAGTTTTTGTTCCAGCCTTTAACGGACTAAGCGCCCCTTATTGGCAATCAAATGTTCGAGGAATATTTTTAGGCCTAACAAGAGGAACAAGCAAAAGCAATATTGCTTATGCCTGCCTTGAAGCCTTGGCCTTACAAAATGTAGATATATTAAATGCAATGGAAGAAGACTTGGGCTTGTCATTAAAATTTTTAAAAGTAGATGGAGGGGCTAGTAAAAATAATTTATTACTACAAATGCAAGCCAACTATTTAAATAAAAAAATCATTCGCTTAAAAAATGTAGAAAGCACCATTAAAGGCGCGGCATTTTTATCAGGCTTAGGATCAGGCTACTGGAAAAACTTGTCAGAAATTAAAAAGTTTTGCAAACTCGACAAAGTATTTGTAAGCAAAATGCCCCCCTCTACAAGAAAGACCACCCTAGACCGTTGGAAAAAAGCAATTAAGTGTGCTAAAGTCTACCATGGAAATTAAAAATAGATTAAAGTTTACAGATATTTACAATATTTTAAGTAGTGTTTTTATAAATTTTATAGAAAAAAGTATATTTTTTTCTAAAGTAGTTGCGTCACGCAACCGTTATAGTGTACAAGAAGGATAGATGGGTTTAAAGGATAAAAAAGACCTATTTTCTAAGAACAGGGATAAGTGGGAAATTTGTGTAACAAATCACGCCTATATAGATTATCCAAAGCGAGGCTTCTCATCACAAGAAATATTAAGGTTAATAAAGAATTGTACAAAATGGAAAATTACCGACAATAAATCATCAGATGCTATTGAAGAATCTGTTTTATATTTTGTCAAAGACAGTTTGGATAGAAAATGTAAATTAGTTTTACTGATAGAAGAGGAAAATAAAAAAATTAGATGTTGTAGCGCATATAGAGAGGTTTGAAATGGAATTAAAAAAAATATGTATTAAAAAATTTACATATAAAAATATTTTTGGTGAATACTACTTTAAAGATATTGAAATTGAAGTTGATAAAAATAACACAATAATTACAGATGATAGCTGTGATCTAGGCAGACATGAATATTTTTTATCTGATAAAATGATAGAAAAAATGGAAAAAGATTCTGTTGAAAGGTTTTTAAATAAAAATTCTAAAAAACTAAGAACAGGTGAAATATCTTTTTCTAAGGAACAGCTATACCAAGTATTAATTTTTTTACATTTGAATCAAAGTGATTTTTCAAAATTACTTGGAAAAAATAAATCTTCTGTAACAAGAATGCTAATGGGAGAAATTAAGATAGAAAAAAATATGGCAATTTCAATTATGAATATAATAAAACAAGAATTAAATAAACCTGGGCATTCTAAAAATTTGTTAAAAGCAATTAATAAAAAAAAACTATTAATTAAACCACTACATAATAAAGCCATAAGTATTGCTGAATATTTTGTAAAATTTTTTAAAAATAAAAATGAAGAAACCACAGCTTTGAAATTACAAAAATTATTATATTATGCGCAAGGGGTAGGACTAAGCCATTATAATTTTAAATTATTTGAAGATCCTATATTGGCATGGAAGTTGGGGCCAGTAGTTGAGAAAGTTTATTATGAATACAAAAAAAATTTAGACTACAAAAGCAATGCAAACCTTCCAATATTAGGAATAAATACATCTAAGCTTGAGGCCTGCAAAGACAGTATGTTGATTTTAGAGAAAACCATTTCATATTATGGAGGGCTAACTGCTTATGCGTTAGCAGAAAAAACTCATAATGAAAGCCCGTGGCTTGAAACAGAGCAGAATAAAGTTATTGAAGAAAAAAAAATAATTACTTTTTTTCAAAATTCAGAAATGTGAAATAAAGTCTACCATGGAAATTAAAAATAGATTAAAAAAAATTAATCAGCTAATGGAAGAAAACTCTTGCTTAATTGTGGGCTCTGCTCAAAGCCATATTCGCAATAAAGATGTTTCACATCCCTTTAGACAAGATAGTTGTTTTTATTATTTAACACAATTTAACGAAGAAAAATCTGCACTTGTTTTAAGACCAGGAAAAAAACCAGAAAGTATTTTATTTTTACAGAAAAAAAATCCTACTAAAGAGCTTTGGGAGGGGGAGCTTTGCGGAATACAAAAAGCTAAATCACAAGGTTTAGCCGATGAAGTTTACGACATAGAAGATTTTTGCAAATTAATGCCATCTTTATTAAGCCAGACAAATTTAATGTATTATAGTTTTGGAAAAAACACAGAGCTAGATAAAAAAATAAAAACAATTAGTGAAAAAATTTTAGAATCTAAAACTGATAAAGAAAAAAATAATTTATTAGATGCTAAAGTTTTGTTTAATAAATTAAGAAGTATAAAATCAGAAACAGAAATTAGTTATTTACAAAAAGCTGCAGACATTAGTGCGTTAGGGCATATAGCAATTATGAAGTCATGCAAACCTGAAATTAACGAAAGAGAGCTTTATGGTATTTTTTTAAATGAAATTATGAAGCACGGCTCTGACAGAGAAGCTTACCGAGCTATTGTTGCCGGCGGAAGTAACGCCACTTGTTTACATTACACCTCTAATAATAGTGTTTGCAAAAATGGAGACTTATTAACTGTAGACGCTGGGGCAGAATATAAATATTATGCAGGCGATGTTACTCGAGTAATGCCTATTAGTGGAAAGTTTAGTAATATTCAAAAAGAAGTTTATAGCGAGTTACTAAAAATTCAAAAAGAATTAATTGGTTTTGCAAAAATTAATAAATCTTTAAAAGAAATGCAAAATAAAGCTGTAGACAAATTATCAGACATGATGATTAATTTAAAATTATTTAAACAGTCAAAATCAGAAATTATAGAAAAAAAATTATATAAAAAATATTATCCTCACGGAGTAAGTCATTGGCTTGGAAGCGATGTTCACGATGACGGACCAGATACTGAATATAAATTTCAAAAAAATATGTGCATAACTGTGGAGCCCGGAATATATATCCCCTTGTCTGACACCTGCGCCTCTAAAGAATTAAGAGGTATGGGTTTAAGAATTGAAGACGATGTTGTTATTACAGGTGGAGAAGCTTTAGTATTAAGTGCCAAAGCTCCTAAAGAAATAGCAGAGATTGAATCTTTAATGCAAAAGTAAGGCCTTGCAAGTTTAGCTTAGTATTTTTAATATTGTTTGGCCAAAGTTTAAAGTTTGTTGAAAGTGGGTGTTATGGCTGGCATTTTTAACTTCCTGCAAATTAACAAAAGAAATTATTTTTTTTAAATTTAATCCAATAGCTTTGTACTTAGTATCGTGCTCACCATAAATATAAAAAATAGGGCAATTTAAATTTTTTAAAATATTTAAATAAGAATCTACAGTGCCAGAACTATAAACCTGTAATGCCTCGTGTAGATGTTTAACATTTTGTTGAAGGCGAGTTTTTAATAATAAAGGAAAATTTTTGTTTTGTGGCAGTCCTTTAAATAACTCTAAATCATACCACTGTAATAAAAAAGATTTAAAATTTTTGCAAAAAAAATCTTCTGAGTTGTTGTTTTTATTTTTTTCGCTTGCGTTGCTTTTATTATTTTTGCTGCTAGAGTTGTTTGCATTTTCTAACAAAGATTTTAACAAATTTAAGTCTTCCGTTTTTTTTATCTGTTGATCTTCTTTATTTTTCCAATGCGTAAAACTAGATTCTAAAATTAAAGTTTCCGTATGATGATTTAAGCTTGCAAGCTCGATGGCCACTCGACCTCCCATAGAATAACCTAGGTAGCAGCAATCTAAAGCCTCTTCTTTTTTTTGAATTTCTAAAATTTGTTTAGCTAATTTTTGCAGAGTGTTGTTAGAGCTATTAACAGGATTTTGAATTTTACTAAAAGCATTTTTAGACAAATTATTTTCTAACGAATTAGACACTTCTTGAGTATGCCCTGGGAGTAAAATAGAGATAATTTTTAAAGGCTCTGTGGATTGTGTTAATAAAAAATTAACTAAAAAATTCCAATCAAGTGTCGAGCCCATAAACCCATGCAGCAAAACTAAATTTTTTGTTTTAGTTGGCGAGAGGCCAGAAGAGCCAGCAGAATTTTCATAAACTTGGTAATAAATATCTTTAAAGCTCATTATAAAAATTAGTCAGTTTGGTATAAATTCTAAAATTTCTGATTTTCTTTATTGAAGCCAAAACCAATCCTTATCTTTTGCGATAGAAAGTAATTTAGATTCTGACTGAAGATTTTCTGCAGTGGTATCTGCCAAAGAGGCTTTTGAAATTACCACAGAAACTGCACTAGCATTTTTTAATAAAGCCAAATCACCCATGCTGTTTCCCGAAGCAAGTAAAGGATTAACTCCATTAGTTTGTTTTAATAATTCCACTAATTTTTGATCTCCCCAAGTTACTTCTCCAGATTGAATATCGGTAATAATTCCATCATGAACTTCTGTTTTTGCTCCAATGCATTGCTCGGGAGGAATATTTAAACACTCAACTGCCACCTCCACAATCCATTTTACAGAAGCGGTAACTACAAAAACTTTTACTTTTTTTTCTTGTAAATAATTAATTAACTCTATTTGCTCTGGAATAAAGGGTATTGGCGTAATACTTTTTACATAATCCCTAGCCCACTGATGCAAAGTTGTAAGAGGAACACCTTTATTAATTTGTGCCAACCATAAAAGGGCTTTGTGGCGAGTTTTTAAGTTATCATATTCTGCCTGATGCCGCGCCTCATCTTTTTTAGTTAAATTAGGTAGTAATTTTTGCTGAACTTGGTAATAAAAAAAACCAAAACCCACATCCACAGACCATAAAGTTCCATCTGCGTCAAAAACTGCAACTGGATTTTTTACTTCTACCAAGGCAGCGTCTATTTTTTTTTTAATTTCTGATAAATTAAATTGAGGCATTTTATAAAATCCTTTAATGTTTATATATATGTCTTTTAATAAAAAAATACAAACTTTAGAAAATAAATATAATTTAAGCCCAGAAGATTTTAATTTTAATCGTCGTAAGCTAAATAAAGAATTATTAACTACAGAAGAATTTGACATTGTTGTTGTTGGGGGAGGTATTGTTGGGTCTTCGCTTGCTAATCATGCCAGTAAAATGGGTTTAAAAGTTGCACTTTTAGAGGCCTCACACTTTGGGTCAGGTACAAGCTCTAGATCTAGCAAGTTAATTCACGGAGGGCTTAGATATTTAGAGCAATTAGATTTTAAATTAGTTTTTGAATCTTTAAAAGAGCGTAATTTATTATTAAAACACAATAAACATTTTGTAAAAAAATTAGACTTTGTTTTTCCGATATATAAAAACGACAGAGTTCCTAAGTGGAAAATGTCTTTAGGTTTTTGGATATACGACTGCCTGTCTTTATTTAAAAATTCTAAACATATTTTTTTAAATAAAAATACTACAATAAAAAAATATCCAAATTTACAAACTAAAAATTTACAAGGAGCATTTGTATACACAGACGCACAAATGAATGATGTAAAAATCACAAGATCACATTTGTTAAGCTCGCATACTCAAGGAGCTATTTTAAGCAATTATTCAGAGGTAAAAAAAATTAATTCAGAACAAAACACAGAACACAATTCAGAGCAATCACAAAACACAGAACAAAACACAGAACAAAACACAGAACAAAACACAGAACAAAACACAGACAAAGAAATTAATAAAATACAAGTTTATGATAAATTATTAGATCAAAACTTTTCTATTTCTGCAAAACATGTTCTTTTAAGTCTTGGACCATGGACAGATATTGTGGGGCAAAAATTATTTTCTAACTGGAAGCCTTTGTTAAGCTTAAGCAAAGGCTCACACCTATATATAAAAAAAGATAGATTTTTTTGCAAAGAGGCTATGGTTATTAGCTCTGATAAAGATGGCAGAATTATTTTTATTATTCCAAGTCAGGGCAATACTTTAATTGGAACAACAGAGTCCAAATTTAATCAAGACCCAAGCTTTGTAAAAACAGAACAAGAAGATATTAAGTATTTATTAGATCAAGTAAATAAATTTTTTACAAATTTAAATTTAGAGAGCAAAGATTGCATATCTTATTTTTCTGGAGTTCGCCCATTAATTAACTCAACAAATAAATTAGATTCAAAAAAAAGTAGAGACCACTTAATTAATTTAGTTTCAAAAAATGTTAGTGCAGTTGTTGGAGGAAAGTTTACCACTCATAGAAAAATGTCAGAAGATATTATAAATCATATTTTTAAAGTAAATAAAAACATAAACCAAAACTTGAGCCAAAACCAAAACCCAAACCAAAACCCAAACCAAAACCAAAACTCAAACCCAAACCAAAACTTGAGCCAAAACCAAAACCAAAACCAAAACCAAAACTCAAACCCAAACCAAAACCCACATATTTTGCCAAATGTTGATTGTGAAGATAATTTAATTAGTGCCGCAAACTTTTCAATACAAAAAGGAATGTGTTTTTATTTATCAGATTTTTTTGAGTATCATACAAGCTTAAACATGAAAACAAATCTTACTAAGGATTTACTTTTAAGTGTTGAAAATTTATTTAAAAATAAATACTCTTGGTCACAAAATGAGCTAGAAAAACAACGACAGTCTTTAGAAAAATATTTTAAAGACTGCGGAATAAAAATTATTTAAGGAAGTGGCAAGCTAACACTAGCCCGTACTATTTTGTGAAAGTTTTCTGAGCTTTCAATTTTTGCAGATCCATTTTTACTAAACTTTCTCCACAAATACTCAACATTAATATTAATAAAAGGAGTGCCAGTAAAGGCCAAACCAAGCTTGTAACTTTTTCCAGAAAACTCTTCTGCTTTAACTGTAAATTTATGGCTAATTCCAATAGCGCCCATTAATCTTACTCCGGGAATTCCAACACCAGCAAATATAAAACTATCTTTTGGCGAAACAGATTCTTTTTTCCATTGTGATTTAGATATTGAATATTCAAGACCTCCAGAAAAATTTAAAAAACTATAACCAGCCCTTGCTCCAAAAAACATACCGTTAATACTATTATTTTTTACGCTCAGGTCTAAAATACTTTGCTCGCCAGACTTTGCAGCCCCAACTTCGTAACCAACATAAGGTTCGGCAAACCAGCTAGCAAAACTTTTATTTACAAAGCTTAAATTAATTCCAACAAATAAAAAAATAAATAATAAATTTTTTTTTAACATAAAATTGTCCTTTGTTTTTATTTTAATTGTATGTCTGGTATATATTTATATAGAAAATTTATAGCCTTTAACCTACAAGAGTGATACAAGTTTATTGCCATATAAGTTTAAAGTCAAAATTAAAAAAACTTAAAAAAATAATATAAAAGGGCCCACTCTTATGAAATCAACAGAAGCTAAAGTTACAGCAATAAAAACCCACATTACTATGTTAAAGTCTGTTTATGAGCAGTCTGAAAAAAAAATAACAGAAGCTAAAAATATTTTAAACAGACCATTGACCTATGCAGAAAAAATTCTTTTTGGACACATGGCTAATACAAATGACATGCACACCTCCAATAAAAAAAACAACGCAGGGAGCAATATAAATAAAGATGATTTATTGTCTTTAAAGCGAGGCGAAAGTTTTGTATTTTTAAATCCAGACAGAATTGCAATGCAAGATGCAACAGCACAAATGGCAATGTTGCAATTTATGTTAGCAAATAAAGAAGAGGCAGCCGTTCCAGTAAGTATTCACTGCGATCATTTAATTAGAGCAGAGCAAGGTGAGTTAAAAGATATGGAAGTAACTCTTAAAGAAGACAAAGAAGTTTATGATTTTTTATCTGCTTCTTCATCTCGTTATAATATTGGTTTTTGGAAACCAGGTGCGGGAATTATTCATCAAGTAGTTTTAGAAAACTACGCTTTTCCAGGCGGACTAATGATTGGAACAGATTCGCACACTCCAAATGCCGGCGGATTAGGAATGTTAGCAATTGGAGTTGGAGGGGCAGACGCTGTAGATGTTATGGCAGGTTTAGATTGGGAGTTAAAAGCGCCTCGCTTGTTGGGAGTAAAATTAACAGGAAAATTACAAGCATGGTCTTCTGCCAAAGATGTAATTTTAAAACTTTGTGGATTGCTAACAGTAAAAGGCGGCACTAATAAAATTGTAGAATATTTTGGGGAGGGTTGCCAGTCTATTAGCTGCACGGGAAAAGCTACAATTACTAACATGGGTGCAGAACTTGGCGCCACTTGTTCGGTTTTTCCATTTGATAAACGAATGTCTACTTATTTACGAAGCACAGATCGCGGCGACTTAGCCGACCTAGCAGAAGAAAATTCTTTTTTATTGCAAGCAGATAAAGAAGTTATAGATAATCCAGAAAAATATTTTGACGAAGTTGTAGAAATTAATTTGTCAGAACTTGAACCTTATATTGTTGGGCCACACAGCCCAGACAAAGCAAGACCATTAAGTGAATTAAAAAAAGAAATTGCAGATAATAAATGGCCGCAAGATTTATCGGCAGCTTTAATTGGATCTTGTACTAATTCATCTTACGAAGATTTAGGCAGAGCAACTGACTTGGCAAAACAAGCTTTGAATGCTGGATTAAAAATGAAATCAGGATTTTTTATTTCGCCAGGATCTTCGAAAATTAAAAAAACTATTTCTAGAGATGGACAATTAAAAGTTTTAGAAGAAGTTGGTGCATTGGTTTTATCTAATGCTTGCGGGCCATGCATAGGTCAATGGAATAGAAAAGATATTAAAGCTGGAAAGGTTAATGCTATTGTTAGTAGCTTTAATCGTAACTTTAGATCACGAAATGATGGAAACCCAGAAACTCTTTCTTTTATTGCTGGGCCAGAAACAGTAATGGCAATGGGCTTGTCTGGAAGATTAGATTTTGACCCTCAAAGAGACAGCATTACAAAAGACAATGGCGAAGAATTTAAATTTACAGCACCTAATGCTGCAGAGTTACCAGAAAATGGTTTTGTTTTAGACGAGCAATTATTTCAAGAACCAAATAAAAAAAAAGAAGAAGTTGTTGTTAGCAAAGAGTCTAATAGGTTGCAATTATTAACTCCATTTTTAGAAAGAAAACCAGTTGAGTATCAAAATATTAAAATTTTATGCAAAGTAAAAGGAAAGTGTACAACAGATCACATAAGCCCAGCAGGTCCATGGTTAAAATTTAGAGGACACTTAGATAATATTTCTGATAATTTATTAATTGGAGCTAATAATTTATATTCTGCAACTGCAGGTAAGGGAAATAATTTATTAAATGGTGAAGAGGCCGCAGCCTTACCACAAATTGCTAGATTTTATAAAACAAATAATCAGCCTTGGGTTATTATTGGTGACGAAAATTATGGAGAGGGAAGCAGCAGAGAGCATGCGGCAATGACACCAAGACACTTGGGCGCAGTTGCAGTTATTGTAAAAAGTTTTGCCAGAATTCATGAAACAAATTTAAAAAAACAAGCTGTTCTTCCTTTTACTTTTGTAAACCCAGACGACTATAATAAAATTAAAGAAAAAGACACTTTGTGTATTAAAAATATTGCAGATTTAAAAGAAGGGGCAAAT
>JAAGOD010018897.1_pt1 | contig 10961 bp, 4 predicted proteins | sample 8389681 | NCBI WGS metagenome assembly JAAGOD01 (sample SAMN13964374, study PRJNA552185) | sponge metagenome | biome: deep-sea hydrothermal vent fields; feature: spots directly above weak diffusing fluid; material: seawater and sediment | host: Tedaniidae sp. KZ-2020 ... | reverse complement strand
CAGAGATCTTAATAAAGTGCATGGGTTAATGTTTACATAATAATATATAATACATGGTTAAAAGGGTTCCTTAATTAAAGGACCCTTTACCAGCTATCATTATAATTAGAGAATTGAAGCATTAGCGAGTAATCACTGTTACTGTTGCAGCAGTAAATTGCAGCAAAGGAAAGACAAAATATACGAGATGGAATGAAATGACCTGTGATTAGTATGCTGGGTTGTTGAGATTGGTGTGAAATTTCATGACGAACTATGATACAAAGTCCATTAGAAATGGGTGGAGGAGAAGCTGAGTGGCAGTGTGTCTGGAGCGAGGGTTGACTTGTAAACAACATTCGACAAAGTCTGACGCATGTCTCAGCCACTTCATCTCTCTTCTCACCTTATCAATCTGCATAAAAGATCAAAAAAATAGTGACTCCATGATGAAATACACCCACATCCACAATTTATGCTGGGACACATTAAGAAGCACTATAGGGATGTTGACTTTGTCAATGGTGGCCATTATTTTTGAGTGCCTTCAAGCATAGCCACCATCCATACAAGAGATGTGAAGAAACTGTCCACTAACCTTTAGTGTGTCTTCAACCATGGGTCTAGACACTTTCACTTTTCCCTTTCCCTCCACAAGCCCCTCCTCCCGATAGTAGTGCAGAAGCAGCAATGCCAGAGCCTTCTGTCGATGTGGTCCCTCCTCCCCAACCATTAATCGCATGCACAGCAGCCCCAGCGAGAAAATGTCACAACGAGTTGTTATCGGCGGCAGGAAGCAATTGGGATGGTTTGCGGTGATGTGTAGGGAACATTCCGGTGCTCGGTACCCACTGGTCCCTACGGGGATGCAGTGATACTGAGGCGCCAATGCCAGCATTGTCTGACTCGATGGAAACGAAACTGGCTGCATGCTGTCTTCAGAATCCAACTGCAGAGCAGCATCAAAGTCGCATAGGAGGACTTTGAACTTTGTCAGGCAGGAGCAGAGAAGAGGGCTCGGGCAATGGCAGGTGATATCCAGTAAGATATTGCTCGGTTTGATATCCCTGTGGGCTATGTGGAGGGAGTGCAGGTAAGCGAGGGCCTCCATGACCGAGGAGAGGATGTGGCGGGCATTTGCACCAATCAGATGACGGCTGTTGATGTGGGTGGGGTTTTGGTAGACAGCACTCATGGTGCGATCAGGGTAGTCAGTCACCATCCTGGCCAGATCTCCTGAATGCAAAGAGAGAGGGGGAGAATTTATTATTCACAGCTGACCTTAATGCAGGGAGGAGGGGAAATATATTATCAATAGCAGGTTTCACATGAATACAACGGGCAGGGCATGAATGGACAACTATCAATACAAAGCCATTGTGATACTCCATAGAAACTTCAAGCAAATGGTAGTTTCAGCTGAACTATTCAGACTTTATGTACACATTATAATTCAGAGAACTCCTTTTGCTCACTGACTACACATGGCTAGTTAGCTCTGTTGATACTACGCCTTAGCTGCACAAACATGTTTGTAGGCATTCAAAAACTGAAGCCTCTAGAAGCAAAAGATAGCCTCATCATATGCCTACAATTCCATAACATTTGATGTAGCCTCGTCCCCATGAGAGACAGTGATGTGATGGAGCAGAAGAAACACGGCCATAGGGAGTATTAGAGGCACTGCTAAACACGAGACAGCTTTTGGTTCAGGAGTCATGTTTTCTTCATGTTACATGAGAATAATAATAATATGCTATTTCAAGCATGTCATTGGCTTATTATATGGTACAGTAGAACCTCTGAATAGAGGACATGCTGGGTACATACAAAGTCCAGCAAGCAGAGCCATGCAATTCTTCTCTTTTGCTACAAATCTACTGTACAGAGGTTGTCCTCTTTTCAGAGGGTCATTAATATTACTTTAATTACCGCTCATCTTGGGCATCACGTGGTAACAAAAATATCGCCTCTTGTGAGTCGGATTCTCCTCTCCCCAAATAAAAGCGGTGAGCTGAATGAGGTTACGATGCTGCACCCTCGTGATGACAGAGTACTCCTTCGATCGATATGGTGTCTTCTTCACAGCGACCCTCATCCCCTTGATTGTCCCGTCAAAGATCTGTCCATTTCCCCCCATTTGGATGAGCACTTTCTCATCAGGAAGTGGGAGCACGAGGTCAAGGGGGAGGAGTGAAGGTTCGCTCGTATAGAGGACAGTTCCGGGTTTCACGTTTGTGAGCCTCCGACCGGATTGTTGGGACATCTTCTGCTGTTGTTGAATGGGCTGTGTTGTCAGTTTCCCATCTCCAAATGGCACCTGGCTCGGAATGGAGACCACGTCAAAAGATGATCCACCTTCTGAATCCACCTGCTGGGCATAGTTGTAGTGGCCTGATTCGCCTGCTGGATGAGGAACTGTAGAGGGAGGGGTGGGTACTCCAGCGATGTCAGATTTGGTCTTTGAGGACAATTTCTTCTCGGAAGGTGGGAGTGAGATATTGGGGGCTACTGTACCAGTCTTGCACTCCATGTTGATTGGGAGACAGGGACTGATGATTTCTGTCTTTGTTGGTGTGAGATCTTGTGTCATGACACACTGCACGACCTCCTCCAGCCCCTCCACGTACACAGCAACGGCTGTGGCGTAGTCGGTATCGGGTGAGTAGTCTCCGCGTAACTGGATATCCGTGCTCTCACCTCCGCTGATTGGGAGGTGGAAGGTCAGCTTCCTGATGCATGGCTGAAGAAGGATAACCAGTTCAATAGCTTTGTCTTCATGGCTCTCCTTAATATGTCGCATGATTGAATCACTCTCTCCTTTCCCAGCTTTCTTTGATGCTTCGTCCAAAGTAAGAAAATGGGTGGCAATCACGGGCTCAAAGAAGATACGGTCCTCGACTTCTTTTCTGAAACAGTCGCAATTCAAGAAGCTGACATAGGAGGGTGAGCTGCAGTCGCCTTTGAGCTTCCAAGGGGTGTAGAGTTGAAGAACTCTCTGTAAGAGCTCCCTGGTGGCTCGGCAATAGAAGATGCCGATATCGACACTTTTCTTGCTCTGATTCCTGGCGGAGGAAGAAGCTGTAATCTTCGGCCAGATTTTCACCGTCTCACCAAGGCTGTCATCCACCAATACTTGCACCTTTGCTCTCCCAGGAATTTTCTTAACCAATGTATCAACCACCGTTCTCTTCTCAGGACTTACATCAATAATCCATTCCCGGAATCCTGATGAACCAATCAAATCTACCAAGCAAGGCTCGATCGCCTCAACTTCATTTGCTGATAGAGACATGTCGAAAAAGTTGATGTTTCTCGTGGCCAGTTTTCGCCACAGGCTGGGCTCGTGGGTCTCCGCAAGACACTTGATGAAAATCACGAGTTGCAAGGAATTGTCAAGCTTCAAGCAGTGGGCAAGAAGTTCGTTCAGACTCGACATCATCATTCGAGTTGGGTTATATTCAGCTTCACGTTGGACAGTAAGGCCATAGAAGAACTGCAGCCATCCAGAGTAACCATCTTTTCCACTCTGTATCAAATTCTGGGCATGCTCAGAAAGGAAATAAAGCTGATCCAATGGAGGCCACAAGTGAAGCATGAAGGCAGCTAGAAAATCTCTCAGCTCCGGACACAAGAACCAGTAGAGCTTTTTCTTCACCTTAGCAAAGTAGGAATTACGATCACAGTGATAGAACAAGCCAAGATCTTCCACCTCTTTCAATGAAGAAATTCCACATTTGAGGAAGAAGGATGATAGAAAAAAAGAGAAGGAGTCAAGAGATTCTAATTTAGAACAGTGAATTAAATCAAGAAATGCAAAAATGCAAATAATGTCAAAGTGCTTTGCTTCAAGCGCGTGAAGATTAGTTGCTTTGCTGTGCTCACCTTTCGTCTTGAAAATCTCTCTTTTGATGATCTCCAAGACAACTTCATGAATCACATCTGTCAGTGTGAGTGCTGAGTAAGTGCTAAATTTCTTTTTCCTTATGGTTTCTACAACTTTAGTGCTAATCAATGGTATCTTACACATCTTGCTTAGAATATTTTTGTGCTGTTTTAACAAATTTTGTATCTTGTTGAATTCTCTTGGAGAAGTTGATGATTCAAAGTAACTATATATACACTCTGGGGAGAAGCCATCAATCGAATAATGCTTATCCACCTTGCATTCATGAAGCCATTTATCTATTCCACATGGCCTAGTTGCCACCACTAATGTACCATTCAGCAACACCTCTTTCTTTACAATGGAAAAAAATGTATCCAGCTCCCACTTACACTTTGAAGCAAACTCATCAAAGGCATCAAAGAGGTACAACAGATGTTTCTTTGAATGTGTGAGCCCTTTCTTCTGCTCAATACATTCTGTCAGGGCTCTGTCGTTGCCATGGAACACAGGATCGGCAAGGTCCACATGAATACAGATCCAAACTGATTGATGCTCCAATTTAACTCTCTCTTCAATGTTTTTTAATAGCAAAGACTTTCCACTACCCATGGGGCCATCTATAAGAACCACACTATGTTTTGCAAGTTCCAGAGTGGCAGGAAGTTTGCTTGACTTAAGTCTTGGCTCTCCCGTGGCAGGAAGGAGGGTGAGCTCTTGGGATATACCACTGAGTATGTGTGGTGGCAACTCAGCCTCCATGAGGGACTATGTGGCTCTATCGTGATGCAAGATACATTATTGTGGCTCTCTCTCTTGTACTGCAGTGATGTAGTAGGTAGAGTTGTCAAAGCAGGGCATCTCGATTGGTCCTTGTTGCAGTGATGGTGCTCTTAGTCAGTCCTTAGCCTGCAAAGAAATGAAGGGTTAAAGGGAACACACTAACTATGTATTTCCATTAACCTTATCTCTGTTTCCATCACAAGTTCAGTCATGTGCACCTACCCCCCTGTGAACAGTTCAAAGTTCCATTATTCACAACCACCAACAATGTTGATTATGCTATATATGGTGTTGGGGGAGAGACCCAGGGGAATTCCAGAATAAATCGCCACCCCCTGGCGGGGAGAGGGCGGATGAGTATAAAATAGCTAGCTTGTCTGTATAAGCTGTATTTGTGTATGTGTACGTAGTATCATTATACTTTAGAAACTCACAAGGTAGTAAGTAAGTAGGCTACTTAGATATGGCTGCTGATTCTGAATCTGAGAGTCAACAACAGCTACCACTTGAACAGTTGGTTAACAGTGCTCTTAAAGAGCTGGAAAATGTGAGGATAAACTTAGAGATGTACACTCTGTCAGATGAGTCTTCAGCAGATGGAACAATTGAGCTTGCCAGTGCAAATTTTCTGGAAAATGTAGATGCTGGTTCAAGTCCCTACGCTCTGATAGGCAACCCTGGTGTGGGGAAGACTAAGTTCCTGCAAGCTACCATCCAGAAGTGGGCACACAAGAAACACTTGAATAGGCACTACATCTACTTCGACTTGCTACCTCTAATGAAGCAGTCGATGCCCAGACGATTGGGTAAGAAGGCAGCTCTGTGCTACATGTTCACCAGAAGTATCCTGTACAAGGATTTCTCCAAAAGAACCGTAGCTGAGATCACTTCTTTGATGATTGATACACAAGGGCAAAACTTTGTCATAGTGTTGGATCATCTGGATGACCTAACTTTACAGCAACTCCCAGTTGTCACAGACATGCTTTCCAAGGAACTATTGCCCCAGGCAAACATAGTAGTAGCAGGAAACTTAAACATCTTCAATTCATTGAACAGAATTACCAAAGGATCATTCAGATGCTATGTTCTTGAAGGAATAAAGCAAGGCAACGAAACAGAAGTTCTAGAAAGCCTCAAGTCAGAATATAGAGGTTCTGAGTACACTGTTGAACACATTAAACACAACTTCCCTGAACTTTGCACCAATCCGGATTTGATCCGTAAACTTATGGTTATGTACCGAGAAAAACCACCGGCAACAACCACAAAAATGATGGAGGGCCTAATTGTGAGTATCATTAACGAGCACTTAAGGAAACAAACCCCGCCACAATCTATTCAATCGCTCAGTACACTATCAAATGATCTACTCGAGGAACTGAGACTCGTTAGCCATCATGCTTATCTTTCAATAGTAAGTGATACCGATCAGTACTCACTGAATGACTTAACTAAGCATGTGACACTGCATAGAGGGGAGGAATATGCATTTGACGAGCATAGCCTGGGATTATTGGTACTAGCCAAGCCTGCACGTAGCCAAGGAACAAGCATGTTCAAATTTGTTCATAGAATAGTTAAACAATTTCTGTGTGCTTTTCACTTGGCAATGGAGCCTATGTTGGACCAATTACGGCTCATATATCACAACATAGATATATTTCAATACGGTAAACACAGTAACGTAAGCAAGTTCTACTTTGGAATGGGACCTATCTTAAGTGGACCTCTTTCCAGTGCCAATAAATTAAAGTCAGAGGCTACCTGGGCACTAAAACCTCTACTAGAAACTGTTATCGGTGGTGAATTGCGAATCGATGAAGAGCCAAATATAAAAAGGGAAAAATTACTTCATGTGTATGAACTTCTTGTAGAATGTCAAGATACAAATTTGGTGCGAAAATTCCTATCAAAGAGGGAAAAATATTTGAACTTTAGTCTAGAGTCAACACGTGAACTTTCTGGGCCGCTAATACGGATTCTTTCTTTTATCATGACTCATTCTGGCATTGCAAAATGGAGCATCGCTGCTCCTGAGTCAGCATATCACACTGTCGAGTACATTTCCATGCTTGTGAACAAGGAGAGCTCTAAAAGTGTTGATGTACGTACAAGTGTAAGTAACAGTGACAACTTTGTCGTTCAGCCTTTACTTAGAAGTGGTGGACAGCTAAAGTCCTACCCAGTAGTTACCATGTACGTCAGGTGCATGAGAGAAATTCTACACCGTGTATTGCAATTATTTTCACCCATTAAACTAAAAAGCAATGGAACGGAGTCTTCATACGTGTCATTTCTTGCCTGCGAATGCCTCAAAGAAAAATATGAGAAAGAGCAGATATTCACGATCCAACCAATACATGCCGTACACTGGATTTCTGTCAAGAGCAAACAAAAAAATTCTGCTTCCAAAACCAGTGGCGAATTCGAAGAAACGGAAAATCAGAGGCACATGGTGAGACACAACATGGAGTATTTGGAGATGGTTTTGATGATGTCACCACTGCCAAACAGGATTTGTTTCAAGAACCCGTCAGACGAGAGCAAAATGGAGGTCATTGAGCTTTGCAGGAGCGTCACTCCTGAAGCAAGAGACGGAAGGATTGAAAAGAGTTTGAAAAACCACTTCATTGACGAGGATGAAAGCTTGATCATCGCAGAGGAAACAACATGTGGAGACTCGTCCGAACTTGTCGCTCTGCCTCTAATAATACCAGCGACATTCAAAGGGCTTCTAGGCGTCGTGTTCAATTCCGATCAATCAGCTCACCCGGCCATCCTGGCAAGACAAGACACAAAGACAGAGTCTAACCTTCCCGAAGCATCAGGTGGGCATCAAAAAGAATCAGTGCAGCATGCAATGATTTCCGGCAAAGCGGAAAGCAAGCGTCAAAGAGAAACAGTGCAACAGGCAATGGTTTATGGAGAAGCAATATGTGAGACTAACAACAACAACAGTTTAACTTATCATAGCAGTCAACCAGAATCAAATGAGCCACTGAAGAAATTGAGATTGAATACTCGCCACGGTTTTCCAGAGGTCGAGCAAAATGCTCCGCTGTTGAGCAACAACGGTCAGCGAGAATATCCTCAGCAAGTGTCGCTCTCTCAAAGTCAAACTCAGCAAGACAGCCACCATGTCCATGCTCAGCAGAAATACTTCTTCAATCAACAACAACAACAGAGCTACCACCAGGGCAGTGCTCAGCCAAGCTCCCAGGCAAACACGCAACTGTCCTCGTCCAGCAATCTCCAGAAACAAGTTGCAGTTCCCGCCGGGACCATTCTTTACTCTGTGAATCACGAGCTTTTCCCTCTGGACACCATCCAGAGGCTCCCAGACGAGGGAAATTTGATCAGACGAGGGGGAAATGGGACCGTCTTTTCTGTGGCTATTTCATCAGCTACTCACGGCCAATTTAATTTCGCAGTTAAGAAAACAGCATTCAGAAACCGTGAGTTCCAAATCCACAAGAAGCTAAAGCACCAGAACATCATCGAACTTGCATGCTTCATGTTTGGCCTGCCGCAACCAAAGTTCAAACGGAGATACTTCTGCTACCACTTCATGCCAAGGGTGACGGGAGATCTCGCCAGGATGGTCACAGACAACCCCGACATGACCATGCAGTCCCTGAGTCTGAAGTACAGCAACGATCCCTTGAAACTAGGCTCCATGCAGGGTAACTGGAAATACATCTTGAAGGAGCTGCTCAAAGGACTTGGATACATGCACTCTCTTCAGATAGTCCATCGGGACATCAAGGCATCAAACATTCTAATCCAGATGGCTTGCAATATAATATGCGACAGTCCGCTAACTTGTACATGCAGTCGGAAGTTTGCGGTGAAGATCTCAGACTTTGACTCAGCTCTTGAACTGGACAAAAATGGCACCCTCCAGCCTATGCCGTATGCTGCACAAGCGCCAAGTCAGCAAAAACAAGCAAGCGTCTATCAGATCACGCCCGTAGGGACAGACGGCTACAGATCCCCCGAGTCTTCCCAGCTAATACTGACTAACGATCCGAGCGCCCTGATGCCTGCGCTGACCGTAAAGAGTGACATTTGGTCCACGGGCCTTATAATGATGAGAATGTTGAACGGGACTAATGGACCTACCACCCAGCAAAAGGTGAATGATCAGGTGATACGGTCCTTGTATAATGCAGAGTTCTGACCTTAAGTAATTACCACTACAGATATCACAGCACTAACACCAATCAAGGAAATGTCTAAAAACCACACCACATATGTTCATGATTTGTGGTTAAATGGCCACAATCATATCAAAGCATTCCTTTGGCTTTTGTGGCCTAGCCACAGTCTTGCCACATTCTTGTCATTACCCTTTTTGGTATTCTTGGCTTGTTAATTGCCACTGCAGTTTTGCTGTCTTAAAACCATTCATGGTAGCCATACGTCCTGTCTCTGACAAACTTGCAAATTGCTATATTTGGTCAAAAAGAAACTAAGTAGCTGCTGTAACATTTTCCTTTCTACAGAGTTAGCTACCTATCCTTCATCTGAATCTACTATCATTATGCATTTTGTGTCCATGTTTCTCATGCAGCTCTCAACACTGTTGCTGTACTACGAAGAGGAAACTAGAAAACGTAATGGACCCAAATTGCCAAAGTTTGCTCGAGTGAAAAAGAACGAAGTTGACAGGATCATGGGAATAGACAAATTCAGAGAAACGGTGTCTAGCAGTAGCTGGATGAGAAAAGCTGTTGACTGTATTGCAAGATGTGTTGAAGTTGACCCTCAGAAAAGACCAGCCGCCTCTGACCTGATCAAAGATCCGTTTCTGTTCTGATCCATGGAGTGATATTTTATCTAACTCCAATTGGGAAGATTGTCTGGAAGAGAAACAGACTTCAAGTCTGAGAGGAGTTATATAAAGTTTCAAACTGTGGGTCAAAACAGAAGTGGAACGTTGATCAGGCCATTGCTTCTGGTTCATTTTGGGAGAAGCTAGCTATTGAATCATGTGATGTGTCATCATGACACATCATGACACATCAGATGATTGTTATTATAATTCTGCATGCGTCATCAGTGACTGTTTCACACATCAGATGATTGTTATTATAATTCTGCATGCATCATCAGTGACTGTTTCAATGAAATTCATGATTTTGAGCCATGCCATTAATTATTTGTTGTTTCAAGAAATTAATTTTTGTCAGATCTTCAGTGTGAGGATTTCCAGAGCATTAACTTGCTTGGTAGCCCTGAAGCAGCGTTTCAACAACTCCGAACCCTAGAGATAAATCACAGATTACAATGCAAGATCCTAATCTGTTCACCTTTGAACTTATCCCAAGAGGTTACTGAACAGTTTATGGTAAACATCTCTCCAACTGAGGGACACTCACATCCCCTCCCTACTCTAGCTAATTAGGGTACTCTCCACTGGCCCCAATAGTCCACACCCCATTAGATTAGGACACTGAAGAAATTCAGCACCCCCAATCATGCAATAATGACATTTTCCTGAGAGGCTTCCTGTAGCTGCTAGACACTTTTGTCCTTTTGGCTCTTGCAGGGGTACTGCACCTGTAACCCTGAATCGAGAACACCTCCAATCCAATAATCAGGACACCTCATAAAAAGTGCCCCTGTAAAAGACATGCTGTATGCCCCTGTAAAAGATAAGCTGTTGTCTTTACCACTGCATTTGCAATAGTCTGCATCTTGCAGGCAAGGATTCGAATGAGGAGGGAGAGCTTCCGGGGCTGGTGGTGGCTGAGAACAGTCCTGAAGGCATAGCAGCCTAACCACACGCAGAGAGAGGAAGGCACAGAAAACAGGGAGTCTTCACAACCCTGCAATCAGGTTGGGAAGATGTGAGCAAGATGATCTAGCTGCCGTATAAGGGGAAAAGACGATATACAAAGTTGTTTGGGAGTGCAATATAGGGAAATATCAGGCCTGACCATAGGGGAGGTCAATGGAAAATGAATGTTAACGATCGCAATATAACTTACTGCTGTTTGCAGTTGGGTGTGGGTGTGGGGGGGATTCCCAGGGAAGTTTTCAGGGAAATTCCCTGGAAAAAACCCACTAACTATGGCTTCATGTAGTATCTTGGTTGTCCATGTACTTTGGAAATAGGAGTGTCCCTCTTTTAGAGTAACTTAGCTGTGTAGTGGTTGGCTTGTGGTGCTCTATGTACACATGAGGAAAACTGTATTTCCAAAGGACATGGACAACCAACCTGAAAAATACATGGTACATACCTATGAGGTGTATACTGATTCCAGTGTTGATAGCATTATTGCACCAATTTTAGTACTGTAGGAGT
>JAAGOD010019297.1_pt1 | contig 10964 bp, 13 predicted proteins | sample 8389681 | NCBI WGS metagenome assembly JAAGOD01 (sample SAMN13964374, study PRJNA552185) | sponge metagenome | biome: deep-sea hydrothermal vent fields; feature: spots directly above weak diffusing fluid; material: seawater and sediment | host: Tedaniidae sp. KZ-2020 ... | reverse complement strand
GGGGGGGGGGGGGGGGGGGGGGGGGGGGGGGGGGGGGGGGGGGGGGGGGGGGGGGGGGGGGGGGGGGGGGGGGGGGGGGGGGGGGGGGGGATTAGTTGCTCGTTTACATGGGCTCTGCTCATGGTCACGTTTCAACCATGTCTCCCCCAGAGGAAGTAGCTGGTCACTTTTCAGGTTTACAATAATACTGCACCTCCTGTGGAACTGAATCTTGACACCGTCAAAACTTCATCCTGAGTTTATTCCATTTCAAACTCTTTCTTAACCTTCCTCCTTTGCTTGGTGTCCACAGCAACAGCCGAGGGTGCCACGGTTGGTTGAGGAGCTGTCCCTGGCCATCCCCGAGTGGAGGGAGAACCATGACGGTCTGCCTGTGCTCACCTGGATGGCTTTCCTGGAGAAGACGAGGCACTACATCAACCCTCTGGTGTCCGAGGACCTCATGGTGAAGGCTGTCTCGGCGATACATGACATGGGAGAGGCAAGTTAGATTCCCTTTAAAAGACGCGTTAATTTCATGTCCGAGATTCGAGGGATTTTAGTTTAGCTTTGATGGTCGAAATAAGTCTTCAGCTAGATATTACTGTATGGTAAAGGGAATCAACAGACCGACTGATCTTTTGCACTCTTGATCTGTCTCCCATTATATAGGTGGTCTACATTCAGGAGGGCCCTCTCTGCAATATTGTAGTCCTGGATCCCATGTGGCTCGGGCTCCGGATATTTGGCCCCGCCCTCTCCCCAGAGAACTCTGTCGTCCCGCAGCTGAAATCCGTCACCGGGTACATCAACCTCTCCACCCTCCAGCATGTCTACCCAGAGCTGGAGCCCGCCTCCATCGTAAACCTCTTCGAGCATTTTGAGTTTTGTGCAGCGGTGGACGAGAATCGATACCAGTTCCTCTTCCCAGGGCTCATCAAGATGGAGGAGATCCACGGGCTCTGGGAAAGGTCGTCCCAATTCACCGTCTACGCCGGGATCCGACTGGTCTGCCAGCGAGGCTCAGATATCTTCACCCCGTCTGTCTTCCCCAGGATTCAGATCTACGCCAGGAAGGCTTTTTCGCACGATATAGAGGACCAGGAGTTGGCGCTGTGGCGAGGGGGGTTGAAGTGCTGTCGGGGGGAGGTTGAGGTTTTGCTGCGGTACCCCGACCTCTGCCACAGCATTGAGATCATGGTGCGGGGAGCCGAGGACACCAGATTGGAGTGCTACACTGTCCTGCAGCAATTCTACACCATTGTGGTGGAGATGGTGCAGAGAGTGAACCCGGGCACGGCCTTCACCACGGAGATCATCAGCTCCAAGAGACTTCGGGAGCACAGACCTGTCCTCTCCTACTCACCCATGGACGTCTTTGAGGCGGAGAGGGGAGACGGGGTCCTCCGGCACCCCAAAATGCCCGACACGGAGGAAAACATTCTCGACGTGATCTGCTGCGGGTGCGAGGAGCTGCTCATCTCCACCCAATCGGCACCCCACACGCCCTTTACCGAGATCCCCATCCACACAAAAAAAGAGCTGAGTCGACTTTTGGACCCCCCGGACGCGATGGGTAGGGACTGGTGCCTCCTTGCCCTCCAGCTCCTCTTCACAGAAGAGGTGCCCAAGATAGAGAAGGAGGCGGCCAAAGGTCAAGTCAGTCCCACGGATCGGCTTCTGTCCGAGTGGAGCCAGTCCGTGCGAAGCACCGTGGTGGCCGTCGTTGATGCCCTGAGGGCTATCGGCCGGGAGGACGCGGCCAGCGTGCTCGTCAAGGGACTCTCCCCTTTCTCGAACCCCAGTAACTCGGTGGTAATCAATGTTTCTGGTGTGCCCCTCACATCCTATATCTGCTAGACCAATGACCTATATTATACTGACGGGTAACTTATTTAAGAAGCATGTATCACAAACAATCCAAATTCAAGTTATTTATCATTACAATACTTCTGTTAAGAACACCTCTGACCTCTGTACTATTACTTCTCTATGTGACAGAGAAACCATGGATGTGTCCCTTATAGGGAGGCTGTCTTTATGTACGCACAATCATTAATCTCGGAGCTGGCTGGCTAGAGTACGGGTCCTTTATCTACTACACCTATCTACCACATCTCTGGAGCCATAGCATGTGACTGAGCTCTGCTGCATATTATGCATTTGCACTCCATACTTAGTAGCTATATATACAGCCAAGGAATGTGTTGACTGACTATTAACATATTCACTGGCAGTGCTAACTACAAAGGATTCTATTGGGGATATGAATACAATTAACTTGTCAAGCCCCACTTCCTCAGATCCAACAGAGCCTGAATCAACTTGAATTGAAAAGAGCAACTGCTTGAGCTTCTTTCCACTTTGTAAAGCTGCTGATTATAGTCCTAGTGTGCAGAGATAGCCATGTCTAGCCGACTCCCCCAAGCAGCCAAGGAGAAATACTCAGAGGGAGCTGAAATAGCAAGGTGAGAAAAAAATTTTCACACCCTCATTGTAAAGCTTGAGCAGTCAGGCTCAGCTGAGGAAGATGCAGGTAGATGCAGATCATTGGAGGGAGCAGCATCTGCAGTTTGCATGATCTGGAGTCTTGCTAATGAAATTAAAAAAATTGTATCCAAACATGCATGATCAGAGAAAGCTAGCTATCTGGCTACCCAGCTAGCTCAACCAACTAACTAGCTAGTACTGTGCAAGGTCACGAAATGAAATGAGCTATAGCTTCTAGCTAGCAGCTAGCCAGCTGCAGTTATCAAACTTTGCTATCAGCATAATTATTTATGATTTCATGGAACTGACTAAGCATTTCCAAATTCTTCTCGTTAGAGGCAAGTTTGGAGTGGTGTACAAGAGTGAATCTCTGGACACCAAGGACCCTCTGGCTATCAAAGTCATGCTGAAGAAGGCCAACAAGAAGGACGATGTGATGAGAGAGGTGAACATCTTGAGGAAGCTGAGCCATCCTGGGATCCTCCAGATGACCGACTTCATGGAATGTGAGAAGGATTTTGTCCTGGTCACAGAATTGTAAGTCGCTAAAGTGCTTGAATGTCTGCCCTTTCTCGCTGGCATTCACCCTCACATGGGCAGCCAATGAAGGGAAGCAACCCATCAATCTGGGACAGATATGACCCTTACTACAGCTAGAAAATAGTATGAGAATACACAGGTCTAAAGTTACTTATCTGCTCAGTACGAGAAGTATAATCTGACGGCTGTGACTGTTAATGAGTGTTAAATGCTGATAATTCAGTCAACTATTATACCTAATAGCTGAACCTTAAAATTCCATGGGATTGACAGCTATTTGCCCTGCAAGTGTCATGTGGATACTCCCACACCTGGAGCTGCAATGGAGGAGGAGGTTGAGGCTACACTGTGCAAATAATTATTTGCAAACTGTTTTCTTAAAGTACAGCATTGCCAGTGCATCCTCCACAAAAACTAAACCTCATTCACTTGATGTTCTTTAGCAGTTTCGCAGCCAATGTTTTATGGAGAGACCCTAGATTTAGTCCTTGAACAGTGCTGTGGGTGTTCATTATGAGCTATATACCAGGCCCTAGCCAGTGCTTCTTTCCACAAAACATTAGCATAGCACCATCATCATTAGCATGGTACCAAATCCGCCAAAGGTGGTCTTCTTGGTATGTCAGCCATTACTCTATATCCTCTTGTTCCTTGGTGCAGGCTAAATGGTGGGGAGTTGTTTGAGTACGTGGTGGAAAAGGACTATCTGGATGAGAAAGAGGCCACCATTTACACGACCCAACTCCTATCCGCCATCAACTACTTCCACCAGAAGAAGATTGTGCACCTCGACCTAAAGGTTTGTCCCTTGACTAGCTCCGGATGTCACGTGACCTGCATGTGACATTGGATTGTTTGCAGCCTGAGAACATTGTGTTGAAGGAGAAGGATGGAAAAGTCATAAAGATCATAGACTTTGGAACTGCCCAAGATCTCAGCATCAACCCGAAACCAAAGTCAATGGTGGGAACTCCAGAATTTATAGGTATGTCCATGAACAATCATCCATTATGTCATGATGGCTCCTATTGTTTGTAGCTCCTGAAGTCTTGAACTATGACCCAATCTCCACCGCTGCTGATATGTGGTATGCAGTACAAATATTACCCACAATGAGTATTAAAACACATTGTTATATTTCTCTCTCTCTCTCTCTCTCTCTCTCTCTCTGTGCAGGGCTGTTGGAGTCATCACCTATGTGCTGTAAGTCCAATCAGTTTCCGTGTTATTGTGTTGTTATAACCTGCTATAATCCTTGCATAGATTAACAGGGATGTCCCCTTTCCTCGGTGACGACGACATGGAGACGGTGAACAACATTGCCTCGGGGGAGTTTGAGTACCCTGACCCTGATCCTGCTGAAGGCTACGATGACATATCAGACAACGCCAAGGACTTCATCGATAGCATGCTGAAACCGAAAACAGCGTAAGCATATGGTCTAGATTCCAGAGGTCTTGCAGCCTGGCTGGTGCAGGCAGAGGCTGTTGCTTGTTCATTCCAGCGGAAAACTTAATTAATTGAGGCATGAGGAGTCAATCATCTTGCCGTTTGTCGTGGTTGAAAAGTCTCCCCCGGTTAATTTCTCCCCCCAGGGACCGAGCTGACGCCGAGACTAGCCTCAGGCACAAATGGTTGGCCTCCTCGGTCTCTAAGATGATTGGAACGGGTCGACTCAAGTCCTTCAGAGCAAGGAGAAGATGGCTGGTAAGGCAGTTAATATAGGCACAATAATATCTCTCTTTGAACCACTCCCCCTCGGCCCCTCCTCTCCTCTCCTCCTGCAGGCGGTGACGAGAGCAGCCAGACTCTCCATCAGTTTCAGTCGACTGAAGCTCCTGAGCAAGGGCAGTTCGACCGACCGTGACCATTGTCCTGTGAGTCCAGGCCCCGATGATGCCATAAACTAATCTTTCCCACATCGCCACCATACCACACACCCTCACCAGTGATACAGACTCTATCTTCCCCACGTCGCCACCATAACACACCCTCAAACTCCTCACCAGTGATAAAAAAAAAAAAATAATCATCACTTTTTGTGTTTGGTCAGTGTGAGCTGAAAATTCTCAGGCTGCCACATTATTTTAATCCACCAGAGTTCTTGTAACCATATTATTGTTACATTATAGTTATCTATCTAGGTACATTAGCAATGCTAATTTTATCATATCTGTTAAAACATGATTTCCATCTTATAAGAAATGTTGGTTTCCATTGAATAGAGCCTGTGCTGGGAGAGGGAAGTTTATAACAGCCTGCACAGACTAACGAAATAGGTATGAATCTGTACATGAGATTTGCAGGAATACGTTCTGTAACAACATTCCCCCATATCTTGGCCCAGCTAGTGGGTCCATGGTCACTCTGCCTCCCCACTTCCCGGCCGCCCCACTTCCCGGCCGGCTTGGAGTGGAGAGGTGGATGGGTGGGAGTTGGGGAGGGACCATGAATCCAATTAACTTTGGTAGCTAGCTTCCTGAGACTGGTGGGTAGAAATATTGGATGTGCTGTACACAGAACAAATCTTGCGAATCGTGGTCACGGCATTGCACTCAAAAGTGTGGGCAGGAAAACGTCGGAGAACAACAATATTGTTTGTCCCGTGTTCCTCCTAAAAGGATAAAAATGATTCAAACAAGCTCTTTCCTGCAGTAGAGCTAATAGCAAATCACAAAAGTTTACTGTGTTGTGAAGTAAAGATTTTGAATTATATCTTAAGACCGTTGAATCTCCTTGAGTGAAGTAAATTATATCTTAAGACTGTTGAATCTCCTTGAGTGAAGTAAAGATTTTGAATTATATCTTAAGACTGGTGAATCTCCTTGAGTGATTGAACCTCACCATGGCAGGCATGGGTTCAAGTTTCAATATTCCTGCAGCAGTCACAAAGAAGTACATTATGGGTGACGAGATCGCAAGGTAACTTGAACATACCAAAATCTATTACACTCTGATCATATGCTCCTTGATTGAAATCTGATATCCAGGTGTGGGTTAACTAGCTAACTAGCTATCCAGTTCAGTTGGAGCAGAAACTAGTGGAGTGCTAGTGACACTAGCTATAGAATGGATCCAGTACATAATTAAATTCTTGCTGACATAATATGTTGGAGGTCCAGTATTTATTAGCTGGCTTTCTTGTTGAAAAAAGAATTGTAATAATCCCACAGGGGGCTTTATGAAGTAGTGATATGCTAATAGCTCCTTCTGCAGATATGTAGCAGGGAGGGGTAGGTTTGGCTATCTGCACAGCAGAATGAAGAAATGTAGAGATCCCAATGTGTTGTGTCCCCCATTCTTGCAGAGGGAAGTTTGGGATAGTGTACAAGTGTGAAAGTAAAGGGTCCAAGGAGCCCAAAGCTCTCAAGCTGATGCTGAAGAAGGGGAACAAGAAGGAGGACGTCCTGAGGGAAGTGGACATTCTCAAGAAGATCAACACTCACCCTGGAGTTCTCATCATTGACGACTTCATGGAGTGTTCCTTAGAGTATATTCTAGTCACAGAACTGTGAGTAAATTACTCTTTGTAAGGTAATGGCTATGATGTGTTAAGAGGCCTGGTCTATCAGTGCGGATTGACTGATGGGTGAACCTTAGACTATCTTTGGCTGACAGGTGGTGATATCACACACATGCTATGAAGATTAATATGAAGTTTTCAAAATGCTCTTTTGTATATAGCATTCATGCTGCCCTGAATGATGAGGGTGTACCTGTATCACAACTTGTGGTGTCTGTGCTATTGCTACTACGTGTGTGAAGGTTTGCTCCAAACTTGACCACACACAAGTACCTTTTAGCCACAGAAAATAGCCAGGTAGCTTGCTGAATGTAGCTAGTTAGTTGAACAGACAGCAAGGATGTGTTTTAGTTACAACACAAAGCACTATGCTTGGCGTATGTTGCGCTGTATAAAATCCTGGTAATAGTCTTTGTGAAGCCAACCTAGCCTGTAGCAATTAGCAGAGCAAACCACCTTGTGGTCTGGTTTCATGTCCAATCACAAACTATTGGCCTCTGTGTCCCGCATGCTGCATAGCTACACAGACAGGGGCTCTTCGTATGCCTGTACATGCGTGTAAGCATTCTTCCCTTGCTGTGGATCAGCCTCTTCGGCTCAAGCTGTGTATAGCTACACATGTGAATTAGTATGGTGTCTCTGTGACTGGTGCATGAGTGTAAGGAATGCACATACAACTTTGAAGTATTTCTCTCTTAGTGTGTAAGCATGCCTATGGGTGTGTTTGCCCCTGAGGCTAGCTAGTTCAGCCACTGTTGGGCTCCACTGGCTTGTCTCAAAGTGTCTAAAGCTCACAAACTCCAACACAACCCACTGTGATTGTGAGAAGCAAACATCACATCACTTCTCCCTCCCACGCCTCATTGGAGACGCCAAGTGGCCCTATCCAAGCAAAGAAGAATAGTTTGCTAGAGCCAGCCATATGTAGAGGTGGGCGCAGCAAAAATCACTTTAGTAGATTTGATTATTTGATTATTCAAGAGTTAATTTAGATGGCCAGATGGTTTTCAGTGCCCATAGCTGGTACCTTAGTGCTGAGAATATCTAATCTATCTTCACCTTTACTGGTTAATCAGTAGGAAGCACCTATTAGCAGGTTAAATACTTTCACACTGTGGTAGAGTGGACAGTGACTAGGGCTAGTGTGATGAGAACTCGGGCTCCAGGAAGGTAGTGACTGTAGAAGCCACTGTGGTTCCTCTTAACATTGAGGGACTGAGAATTAGGCTGGTTTGCCAGATGCGGAAACGTAACCAGGATATCTACTATCAAAGGCACTGCATGATAAGTTAAACATTTCACTGGAACCATTCCTACAAGCCAGCCAGCTTGCAAATCAGCAAGTAGAGGTGTCCTAATAGGCCAGTAGAAGTGTCCTAATCAGCAAGTAGAGGTGTCCTAATCAGCAAGTAGAGGTGTCCTGAACACTACGAGGTGTCCTGAAGAGGTATGTGGTCCAACACAGTATTATGATATACCTTCTTGCAGTCTGAATGGAGGAGAGCTCTTTGATTACGTCATTGCCAAAGACTATCTTGACGAGAACGAAGCCACTTACTACATCAAGCAGATCCTGGGAGCTCTCAACTTCTGTCACAAAAAGAAGATTGTCCACTTGGACCTAAAAGTACGCTCTACATAACAATGCCTTTAGCTAAAACAACTCGTTGATAATGACTAAGGCTCCTTAGCAACTAAGTAAGCAGTTCACACGCGTACACATAGCTACTCCTGTTGTCCCTGTTTGTGCATCCTTGCAGCCAGAGAACATCGTACTGAAGGAGAGTGACGGAAAGAACCTCAAGATCATTGATTTTGGAACTGCCCAGGACCTGTCTGTGAACCCCAAGCCTAAAATCATGGCAGGGACACCAGAGTTCATAGGTAAGCCAACTAAAGCCATGTCCACCTTGTTAGTATCAAAATAAGTCCACTTGTATGCTTGAAAGACTTCATATAGTATGCATGGCTAGCAGACACAGAGGTATTGTATTGAAAAGAATGCACCAGGCATCTGTTATTCAGCCCCACGGCATGCAGCCATCATTAGACTCTCATCCATGCCCCATTGCCCAAGAAGACTCCCCTCCTTCACTCACCACCCACTGCCTCCCTGCTGTAAACAGATCACTTTCCTCATGACGTGAGGAGGGTAGGTAGCTGGCTGAGCCTCTAATATGATGATGGCTACTGGAATGTATTCTTTGCCTGGTTTGAAATCTGTCTTTCTACTGCCTGTTTGTACTACTAGCTGGTTGTTTGGCTGACGAGCATACTTGTCGATGTAGCTACAGCTAGCTTCCACTTTCCGCAGAACACTGCTACAAGTTCAAAGAAAGCTCGTAGTCAAATTAATAATTACAAGCACATCAAAATGAGGTCTACATAATCACCATCCCCTCCCCCTCTCTTCAGATACAATACCAGAATCCCTCTTCATAACAGGGTATATCCAATTTTTACTGTGTGCCTTTTTCTACAGCACCAGAAGTTTTAAACTATGAACCAGCCACCTGTGCTTCAGATATGTGGTAAGTATGCCCCTCATTTACGCCATATCCTGCATATAAAAATGTCAAAACTTTTCTTTTGAGTGATGCAAATTAAATTCCAGCATGATGCTAGATAATTGGCTAAAGAGATATCAAGTGACAGTGTTCCCTATGAAGTATATGCATGCTAGCTGAAGTAGCTAATTGAGAGAAGTCAGTCAGTGCAGGACCTTAACAACCTGAAGGCCATGTGCTGTACAAGCATTCTGAGTGTATAAGAAGTTTTCTAAATGCTGAAACCTACCACGCTTAGAAAGCCCCACTATGAAGCACTTAGAAAACCTACTATTTGGCCTTTACCATTGATCACTCTGTTGTTGTGTTCTATGACCACAGGCCAGGAACACAAAGTGAGTTCTGATAGAACTAGCCTCAAGAGGCACATGATAAGCATAAGGGGATGTTTTTGGCATTACTGCATGGATGGGAGGTTGGGACTACATGCTGTGATAACTGGCTTTCATGAGCTGTGACAGTCAGTGGAAATTCCAACCACTTCCTTGGTTTGATTCAATTTGCATTGTTTTGCTTGTAGGGCAATTGGAGTCATCACCTATGTCTTGTGAGTCCCCAGCCAATACACAGTAGATACTTTCATTATGATAATGCTGCGTCAGTGAACACATGCCACATGTAAAGGAATCATTGCATAATTGTCTAAAGGATGTCCTCATGTAAAGAAAGAATGGACTATCCCTCTTATAGAAAGGTTTTCCTCACTATTTGGAGGGCTTATCTAATCGTAAGGTGATGCTAAGCATGCCTGGCTTGCTGTATAGCTCATCTAGCTAGTACGAAGTGAGCAGGTGCAGGAATCTGTGTTCTACATTGCTGTTGCTCTTTTCTTCCCTAGATTAACAGGGATGTCCCCTTTCCTCGGTGACGACGACATGGAGACAGTGAACAACATTGCCTCGGGGGAGTTTGAGTACCCAGACCCTGATCCTGATGAAGGCTACGATGACATATCAGATCTGGCTAAGAAGTTTATCGAGTCCCTCCTGATTCCCTCCGCTGGGTAAGTAGCTAGCTAGCTAGCTAGCAAAAGAGAAGTGGAATGTCTGAGTTGACAGCTGTTTCTAGTCCTCAAATAGACAAAGCATCAAATGATAACTTTGTGAAACCGAGTGTGTATGTTTTAGGAAACGCAGAACAGCAGAGTCTAGCCTGACTCACGAATGGCTGATGATCAAGCAGAGAGAAATCAAGAAGATTGGGACGAAACGATTAAAGTCTTTCAGAGCACGAAGAAGGTGGTTGGTAAGTGTGGGATAGTGTGCCAGCATGCAGCATAGCTACGTCCATATAAGGCTCCTCCCTGATGTTGTCTGCTTGTTTGTAGCCAGTATGGCCTCTTTCCTGATGCTGCTCCTGTGATCAACAACAGCTAGATGCCGGTGGAATGATTGCTCCTTGACCTTTTGATGCTGCCCCGTTGTAGCTTGATCTTCAGATGCTTATAATTGCTCCCTGACCTTTAACTATATACTCACTCAGTGATGCTGCCCTGTTGTAGCTTGATCTTCAGATGCTTGTATTGCTTTCAACTATATACTCATTCCTGTGATGCTGGTGGTGTAGTTTGAACAATAGCTGATGTTTCCATTAAAACCCCTCATCCCTCGATGCCAGTTTGACCACAATACTACATTCCTGGCTCAGTAGTTGATTACTCCATTCCCTGATGGTGATGTATGGTTGTCTCTCGTTCTGCAGGCGGTGATCAGAGCTGTGAGGGTCTCCCTGGGCATGATGAGAGGAGTTGGAAAATAAGAAGAGGTTAACTTCACACTACCAAGACCAATATGTATGTAAAAAGCAACTATTATTATACTAAACACCAACCCCCAACCTCACACAAAAAACAGTCCATTTCATCC
>JAAGOD010012180.1_pt1 | contig 10989 bp, 15 predicted proteins | sample 8389681 | NCBI WGS metagenome assembly JAAGOD01 (sample SAMN13964374, study PRJNA552185) | sponge metagenome | biome: deep-sea hydrothermal vent fields; feature: spots directly above weak diffusing fluid; material: seawater and sediment | host: Tedaniidae sp. KZ-2020 ... | reverse complement strand
ACTAGAATACTTTTGGTTTGTCCTTTGTTCGGAGGTTTGTCCTCTTTCGGAGTGTCCTTTATCGGAGGTTCCACTGTATATCAATTCTATTGGAAAGGTTCCACTATAGAGAGAGCCAAGCTGAGATGGATCGGAGATGAGGAGACAACTAAGCCTACTAAAGTCCTGGATAAAGGATTACACCATCTCGACCAATATACAACAATGGGACTTCCTCTAAAGCTGTTTATCTTTCTACTCTGGCTAATAACTAGCTACTCCAGAGTGGAAAGTACTGATCCTATACATTCCACCAGACAGACTTGACATTCTGCGGAGTCCTCCACAGTATTAAGCTACAACTCGAGGAATTGCAAAACCCATTAGAGACAAAAACACAGCCAGAGATCTGGAGAATCCACCATTACCTCAAAGTATGTGTAGTAACTAAGGAGCCACTTTGTTCCAATAAATTAGACCAGGATATTCACAATTTGCTGGGAATGTGACCTCAGGCTATGGTTTAGACAGACCTTGGGGTGCTGGGCTATAAACTGTGGCAGGATGTTGACCAAAGCCACCAGTTCAACGTAGTCATGGCAACGGAAGTAATGGATGCCGGCAAGGATCTTGTCCAGAGTGAAGTCCGAGGCAAGTCTTTGTATCTCTACACATGGGTAAACAATGGGCGTGTACATGTTATTGCAAAATGGACACACCCACCTAAGTCCTCATCCTTCTCCGCTATGGACGAAATGTGCTGGACAACAGCAGTGGCCATCTCCGCAACTCTTTCCACTATAAAACTACCCTCGGTATCTGCAGATGCCATGAAGGTCAAAGTCCAGGGTTCACGAGGTACAACTATGTACCAATGTAAACGGCTTCTCCTTCAGCACCTCCAAACAGCTCAGGAATGCAGACGTCCACAGTCAGCTGCATACTACCAAAGGATAAGTTTGAAGCTGGGCTCACTGTATTGAGGGCTGACTGTATAGAGGACTTGCAGTGCTTATTTTCTCCATGGCAATACCATAGCATTGGAGGAATACCTTCCATTATGGAAGATATTCCTCTAAAATCTCCACTGTTGCCTAGGAGTGCAAGCCCTCAATACATTTTGATTAGAGGGAGCACCTGAATTGAGTCTTTCCAATTCCTGGTGCTCCACACAATTCCGTAATCTTTCCCACAGCAATTCCACCTCCCAACATGATGTCCACCTTGGACGAGAAGGTGACTATGCATGGCCGCTCCTGTTCGGCCTTAAGGAGCTCTAGTGCAGTTTGTCCCCGCCCTGAGGGTCTTCTATTCTCAGTGGCAGCTGCTGAAGAGGACACTGCCTTTTGCGGCCCTACACTGAAACTGGACTTTACAGCATTTAGAATTTCCAGAGCATCTGAAGTAGGTATGCTCAGTTCTAAAAGAGAAACAATTTATTAAAGTGTGCATTAAATGGAATTTCTATTAAATTTCACCTTTGCTTAGCTCTGCTACTGAAATATCTTTGAAATCTTCTGCAGCATCAAAGCCAGCTGCTCTGAGCTTCAACTGCTGTCCAGTAGAGAGTGGAAGAGATGCCACTGGCCTTTCCATGCTTTCATATCTGCTGCCAGCATGCACCTGCAATTTTTGAAATTCGCGGGTAATTATAATGAGCCAAAGTGGTGTGGATTATTTGGAATAAAGCAAAACTTGAGGATGGAAAAAGATGGCTCAAGGCAATCCTAAGAAGAGCTCTCACCAGTTTCAAAAAGGGAAGGCAAAAACTTCTAAACCCTTAGGACCAAAAAAAGGTAAATTTCAGAAGTATTTTTTATGAGATCTGTAGTAGCTGAGGACTACTATTTCAGGTAGAGTTATACATCCAAAGAGAGCTGGGAAAGTGAAAGCAGAGAAGCATAAGAAGGTTTGTAATTACTTAGCATGTTGATGATGTATTGATTCTCAATGTCTCCAGGCTCTCCAGAAGAACATTGGTGAGTCGATTGAGCAAGAGCTTCGCAAACGTGCCATCAAAGACGGAAACCAACTCAGAATTTTGCACGGCGCCCAAGAAACAAAGAACTCTAAATGCAAAAATAAGTCAAAAAAGTCCTGAGGTTTCGATATCCATATGCTGTGTACTGGAAGTAATAACATAGTGTCTTGCTAAATTGAAGTGGTAATTGTGATGTCATTGGGTGCTCTTGGACAGTATGGTTCTGACTCAAGCATATCAGACTCTGATGAGGAGGAGGGAAAAAGTAAATCCTGTGAGAAGTCCGACCATTCCTCATCATTTCCTACTGAGCCTGCTGACCACACCCCTCCTCCTCCTCCCCCTGCTGATCCACTTGGTTTGCTAGATGCTGGTTCCGAATCTTCGAGTCCTTCGAACTCTGATACAGAATCTCCTCCTCCATCCGACAGCCTCCAAGCCACCACGCCCCTTCCTCTGCCAGACATTGACAAGATTGTGGCCAGAAATCCCTCCTACTCAATCTCCGAGCTCGTGAAAAAACAGTCGGCCTCACACGAAGAGAAACATGATGCAGTTGAAGAGAATGCTGGAGAGAGCTCCGTGTTTTTCAACCGCTACAAGAAAGAGGAGGAAGCAAAACTGGCTGTCTTGAAGCAGCACGTCTCAGAGTTCGACAAGAAGCCTGAAGTCAAGGCTAGGAGTGAGGACTTCAAACCAGGGTTCTCTCCACCCACAACTTACGCAAGACATTCGGGTGCCTCGATTTCCTCCACCTCCCATTCTGACAGTCGTACAGCGACCTACACCAGACATGATGCGGACAAAAGGTCATGGAACAATCCCCACCCCCCTCCCGGTAAGCCAATAACAGGGAGCGATCTCTTTGACGACAATGACAGCAGCAGCTTTGCTAAAAGGCCTCGAAAGCACAGAAGTGGAGTGGTAGACTCCCTCAGACCACCTAAGAAGTTCATGAAATTGCACGAGAAGATTCAGGCTCAGGAAAGACCATGGACACTCAATAATAAGTGATGGTCCATGACGTGTAGTGGCTGATGTAGCTCCAGACTTTAAACAAACATGACACTCATTAAAATGAAAAATGATTATAATGCATTATTTTTGCTACTATGTGGTGTCATAGTTAGTGATAGCTGCCAGTAATACGGTGATGTCGTCCAGTTTCCCTCCCTGGAACTCCCAGGAGAGGGCACTTGACCCCTGCTTTGCAAAGGGGGACATGCAAGACGTGTCAATGGAGTGACTGTATGACCTCTCTACAATCGTCTTGGCCATATCCTCCAAACTTGCGTGATCAGAATACTGAAAGTGCAACAAAGAGAACAGTAAGTCCCTCCTTCCTCTTCTTAGATTTGTCTTTACCTTGAAGTTTTTAAGAATCTCTGTCAGTTCTGCTGATTTGTACATGTTGTTGAATAGTCCATCGGAGGCTAAAACTATCAGATCTCCCTCTTCCATTTTAATGGAGGAGCTTATGGCTGCAGAAGGTCTACAAAGAGACCAGATCAATGTAAGTTTTCCCTTCAGTGGAACTGCTATATAAGAGGCAGGGGTTGTACTCTTCAAACATAATAGCAAGGTTAACTTTGGGACACTAAATATGTCACAGGCTCTACTGTGCTCCAGTCACTATCTCTATTGCAGAAAGAGGTCATGCATGGCTACGTACTTGTCCACTTGAGCCTTGTTGAAACCTGGCGGAGGGTTGCTGAGCTGGTACGGGCAGTTGAAGTAGTGCGTTAGTGTCTCTGACTCCTCTTTGATCTGGCCATCTCTAAATATGACGTAGCCTGAATCTCCAATGTTTGCCGTATACAGCATGCCTGTGTTTGTATCCAGGCTCAGAACACATGCCGTGCTGCTCCCTAGAGACCAAACAATAATGCCAATTATGAACGTTGGACCTTTTCAAAAAAGGCACTTGTTGAAATGCTCACTCTAAATTAGTGTATTACATCGTATAAAATGGCTCTGGAATGCAATTAACGAAAGTAAAACTGGGTGTCTTTTATGTGTCCGAAGTTTAAAAATCTTACCGTAACACTTTGAATGGACGGACTGCACCTCGTTTAGTGCTCTGCTGAGAATCTGGACCGGCTTCATGAGATCCACACTCTCCCGTGCAGCCACGCGACAGCAACTCTCCATCAGGACCTTGGAGAAGAAAGATGGGTCCACTCCTTTCTCCACCCACCCTCCAACACCATCTGCCACGCCTAGTTATAGAAAAAAGACATTTTCCTCACTTGCATCCAGACCCACACAGTAGCTTACCACAGACATGGTACTTGCTTGAGGGTCTCACACACACAAAAGAAGCGTCTTCTCCGACCTGGACAGTCGCTTCTATGCCACTGGTGGGTTCTATTTGGAACTGCGTTTGGACGTGAACTCCTTTCAAAGTGATGCCGTAGAGAGCTGGAACAAGACGCTTGCAAATGGAGGATAATAAGAATGGTGTCAAGTGCATACTGTGGTAGTGCTGGGCCCACCCAAAGAGTTGGTCCCGTCCAGCTTCTTCAACTGCTTTTGATTGATCCGGACACTACTTTTTAACTGTCCGGTTTTCACTGAACTCTGACCCTTTCAGTTGTTTTGATTCTTGAAAGGGAGGGGTCAGGTCAGAAGTGTAGTAGGATGGAAGATCACAGCCATTGCTCTGGATGTGTCGACATCTTCTGTAAGGCGAACTCCTGTCCGGTGGAGTACTGCAAGAATGGATGTGGATTCTCGCTGCACCGTTGCAAGTGGCCTGAACACGACAGGCACACCTGCCCGGAAGGCCTTGTTGGTTGCATCAACGCCTCCTTTGGTTGTACCGAGTTACTGGCGAGGAAGAACCGTGGTGTCCACATCAGGAGGTGTCCGGCCAGCACCGTGAAGTGCCGGTTCGCCCACTCCAGGCAGTTAGCGGACACGGTGGGTGAGTGTGCACTGCACAATGTGGCCACATTGATTGATGAGCAACTCCTCACTGGAGACATGAGTCTCATCGAGGAGTCTCAGAAAGCAGGCCGCCCTCCCTGTCAGTTGGGGGTGGGCATCGAAAACGACGGCTACCTCGCCTTGAAACACAACATCCATAACTTGAGCGCAGCCACGGCTAGAGGGCGATACTGCGCCTCCGAAGGCACCAGACAGGTCGTGTTTTGCAATGAGATCATCAGGAGAGACGAGTTTGCAGCCCATTGGAATCGGTTCCACCTGGAGGTGCAGCTGAACGTGAGACAGGTGGTCCAGCGCTGCCCTCTCCTGCTCTACGGCTGCACCTACGGAAGAGAAAACCTTTCCCCTGCACCCAAAGGCACCACCTTGAACTATGATCAAGAAACTGATACATTTCTAGCACTCTCCCCTACAAACTCAAGTTCTGGCCTGTCCACTGGAGAGAGCAGCAGCCAGTATGAAGCAGAGATCAAGAAGAAGCAGGAGCTAGCTATGTATGGCTACGGAGAGGATGAGGAAGAAAGCCACGATGTCTTGGGGCAGCTACCCACGGAGATCCTCCTCAACATCTTGCAGTACTTGGACTCCGTTAGTCTGTGGAGTCTCTCCCAAACCAACCACTACCTGAGGAAGGCTTGCTTTACTGTGGTCAAGAAGATGGGCATTGTATACTTCCTGTGGAACAGAGAGGTGGACCCCACTACTCATGGGGTCACTTGGAGACCTTCACCAAAGGTAAGTACTACATACTCCTATAATTATAGGTTGTTCACACCTATTTCCACTTACAAAATAAACACAAAGCAAACAGTTCCATTTAGCACTTAGCAATTATCATAAACTGTGGGCTGTTCAACAAAAGTAGTGTTCTTGTTTTCAGCTTGTTCACACCAATTTTTACTTACCAGCTGAGCAAACACTTCCAGCTGACATGCTTGGCTTAGCAATTATGCCTGTTCTGAAACTACTGTGTATAGTAGTTTTCATGTTCCTGGAGCAATTGTTTCTTGTTCACACTAATGTTGTTGTTCACACTAATTTTGACTGGGCTGTTATGATCTGTTACAATTCCTTTTAGCAGAACTTGCTAGTCACACCTATTGTGTTGAGTTCCTATCAAAACAGAGTATATAGTTTGTTTGCTGTTTACACCAATTTTCTGGTGTTGTTCAGCAGGTCAAAAATTGGCTGATTTCCAACCCACCTGCTACTAGCTATCACAAAGAGATTTGACCAGCTATAAATTAGTGCTAATAAGCTGTGAGACAGATGCTAATTAATTTTTTTAACCCTGTAACTGTATATAGTGCTGGTCCTTCACCAAAGTGAGCAACAACATCACATCCTGGTTCTATCAGGACACCCCCTCCATGTGCGCTCACCTGTCCTGCTGTGAGGTCTACAAGACCATCTTCAAGACACACTTCTACACCAGCAAACAAAAGAGAAAATTGCTTGGATTGGCACAGATGCATCCAAGTTCTGTTGATGAAGGAAGTGACCAAGCTGGAAAAAAGCACATCCCTTCCACACATGATGGCCAGAAATTGGTTTACTGAGCTAAATGACAGAATGTAGATTGTTAGTGACACAGAGTTTTTAACCGTTTTTTTTTCTTTTTCTTTTCTCTTTTCGCTTTTCGTTTCTCTTTTCGTCCAGTCTCTTTGCTGTGGAGCAGTGGAGTGTTCAACGAGGTTGTGACTCTAGTAGAGGTTGTGACTCTAGTAGAGATTTCAGCGTTTTAACCATTTCATCCATTGCTCTGCCGTGACCATCAAGGTGCAGTCCATGGTAAACCACAAAGATATTTTTAGCCTTTTCAGCAGCTTTTAGCGCCTTTTTGAAGTCACCACTGTTGAATGTAAAAAAAAAAACATCACAATGATTATTAATACCATGTGGATTGTGCTAGTTCATGAAAGCTAGAGTGTAATTTCTCTAGTCCCCTGAAATGAGGTGCCCCTGTATATTCCAGCATTAATGATAAGTGATCAGGACAATATCTCAAGATTTGTGGGGAGGAGGAGGAGTGACCCAACTGCATGCAAGTATTGTAACAACCATGACCTGTGGAAACAAACTGATGCCAACTTATGCATTTCATTTCCATATTCTATGCTCTGCTTGCCAAAGATGGCACCCACAGCACCACAACTTCGCTTCAGGAACTTGGAGGCCACTTCAGACTCACCTGCGGCAGCAAACCATCAAAGTTCAGCCAACTCTCAACCAGCTTGGCACCCCTTTACCTTTAGATGCGTACTCTTCAGCGATTAGGTCATACGTCCGGGCCAGTGTCAGGTCATGCTTGTGTAAAATGGACGTCCTGATTTTCTGGCACTTCAAAAGCAACTTCAAGTTAACTAAAGAACGTTACGCTATCATACACAGCAGATGAGCAAGTTGATTTTCTTTCGTACCTCTCCCACCAGCAGTAGCTTGCACAAACATCACATCCGCTTCTTTCTTCCTCTACATGAAATCAAAATGAGCACAGAGTAATGCCATTTTCAAGGGCTAGTATCTCAAACTTCATTGTCTTGTCACAAACCATGATATGTACTCAAAGGCTCCCTCAAATTTTTAGCCGTATGTGATTTTTTACTTGTAACATCTTCTTGAGGTCGGCCTCAGGCAGTGCAGCCTTGCAGTGGCAGCAAGCATAGCCATGCTCTTCAGCCAGAGCCCCAATGCTGCAGCTGGGGCAAGCGAGGCCGTCCATAGCCGCCTCCTTCAGAGAGAGCTCAGGGTCAGTCCTGGCGGAATAAAGAGTCCTAACACCTACAAATTTTAATCCGAGAGGCATCGAAGGCCACTTTACAATGTCCCAATCCATACACCACCAGATTAAAGGGAGTCCACTGCGCTGTACAACACATGCTGTTTGTAACATACCCCATGCATCTGAGACACTGGCAATGGAAGAAGTACTTCTCCTGAAGCTCCTTCCTTCTCTTAGCAGTCTTCAGCCTTCCTACTTCAGGAACTGTTTTGAAAACAGCAAAAAACTGAAACTAAACACTCAAGACAGTGTTTGCAACTTAACTGTAAGAGTTATTGATTTCTTGTCCCTTCTTCAAATGTTCTGTAACACACACTTGGACTCTATTTCCCTCAAATCTATACAAACAAACCACACAGAGCTGCTGCTCTAATCTGGACCCCCTGAAAACGAGGTCATCCCTCTCTAAGGGAGTGAATTTAATATCATCTCACACCTGAATATCGCATTAGGCGTGCAAGAATGGTTCACGAGGCTGGCAGTGGGCAGGAGAACACTCCCGAATGACACGGGACGCACTGACTGGATGAGGCCTTCCCCGGAATCACAGTGCAAGAGCTCCCCACTGTGTCCGCACTCCAGCAAATCAGACACTGAGTGACTGTTGCACCGCAGCTGAAGCAGGTGGTGGTAGAACAGCCTTTTCAGAGCGGTCTCCTCTAACTGGTTTCCCGATTCACAGCTCTCATCCACTCCCAAGCACATACGACAAATCTCCTCGCCAAAGCAAAGGTTAAGGTTCAATGCAGCCTGGAAAAAGAGTGAACTGTGTCTCTCAATAAGAAGTAGGTATACGGCTAACCGCTGAGAGTAAACTTCGCTGGCGATCATAAAACTTTCCTTCATGTGCGAGCAACTTGTAGATAGAGCCATATTCTCCTGAAAGCAATTGTGAGCAGTCTTAACAAAGTTCATACGTAACAGTTTATCCACAAAATATTGAATATTGTGTACTCCTTTTCTACCTGATATCTCCAATCCTTTGCATGCTTTCAAGATGTCAGCGGGATCAGCAGCTGCAACTACTCGCAGACACAGAATCTCTATCCACTCTGCATCCTAAACACACCAACGGCAAGGCAAGGAGTAACCAATCCTCCCCACCATCTCAACAAGTTCTCTTGAGCCTCACCTTCCTCCACCTGGCGGTGACTTTGCACTCCAGCCAGTGGTACTTCACCCACGCCTTCAGCCTGCACTCGAGACTGCAGTAGCCCTCACACGGACACATGACACACCTGAGGGAAAAAATAGCCCGAGGTGAAATAGCAGGCAGGTCAAGGGAACAAGCACCCACATCAAAAACTCACGGTATTATCGAATTAGGTGATTTTTTGAGGCAATAGCTGCAGTGGGTGGCCAAGAACTTTGGATTCAAAGCTGACACATACCACTCCTCAGAGAGGATCACCTCACCAGCAGAAATATCTCGAGCGGCCTACACAAGAAGGGGTTGCTTTCCTTGCCCCGCACCAAGAATACAAACAGGTGACCCTACTTTCATGTGTCGTCCACACTCTGGGGTTGAGACAACGGAAATGGCATCAGACTGAAAAGCACTGACATCATGGACAGCAGGGGGGGCGTCGCCACTGGATGGGGAGTCCCCCCCCTCCTCCCTGACCAGAGCGGCCTTGCACCTCTCCCTCCTGCTCTCCAGCTTGTGTGCTGAGTCAGCAGGAAATCCATGCAGCAATGCCCGATCAATGTCCAACAGACATTCCTAGGAGTAGAATAATAATATCACCACACCTTCATTCAACTTTTCCACAGATGATTCTGAATGGAGGTGTGGCTTTAGTGCCCCCAGCCGTCCCCCCATTTCTTCATCACTACCCCTCTTTACTCCATACGAACGATGCCATAAAAAGTGATGAAGCCACTTACCTTGTACATCTTCATTTCACAAAGGACAGCTGATCGGTTCCCGAAGCACTGCGCTAGTAGCGGATCACTTTCTACTGGGGTGGCAACGGCCTGGAGGCCAAATTCTGGACTCAGAGCCAGCAGCAATTCTTGCTTGAGGGTGTATTCCTCCTCCAGAGGTGCCTCCACGACTGCACCAGTAGCAGTGAAGTACAACCTTTCAGCCACCGCATGCTTGGACGGAGAGGAGCCTTTCAACAGTTCAATACTCTCCGTCAAGAATCGCTTTTGGTCTTCAATGCTCTGTGGACACAATAGGATGGCCTGCCAAAAGAAAGAACCAAAGATACCAGCTAGAGCCACCATTTTACCTATTCAGTCACCATTGTGTAGCAGTTGAGAGCTTTGGAGTAACTTTGCCCCTTGTAGCAGCTATTTCCCGCGTACTTTAGCACTATTGCTTCTGCTTTCGACTTCTCGACGAGCAACTCCTCCTCCATATCAGAACTGTGCTGGACACTTTGCTTCTTTAGTCTAAACTTTAAAGAAAAATACCGCTGCTCAGGTTGGCCATGTGGTCACACACCGGTGGTTGTTTGAACATCTATTTATACGCCAGACGTTCCAAGAAATATTAAACTAGCTCCCTCTGAAGAAGAAACAGGTAGCTCAGTGAGGGTTTGCAGCGATGTCTAGCCTGATCTGCTGCGTCAAGGGGAACGGGGACGGCAGAGGAAGGAGAGGGCAAGTTCCTACTGGAGACTACTTGCTCCCTGGAGGAGAATGGGGCCCCAGCAACTCGTCATCACCATCCAGAATCGCCACCCCTCGAGGCGGTGGGAGCTCTCCCTACCACACTGACAGCAGCGGCAGTAGAGGCAGCAGGAACCGCTTCACCTCCTTCCTCTCTCGACGGTTTGGCTCCCGTCGTTCTGAGCACTTCAAGGGCCCTGAGGAGAGTGCAGGGAACTACCAGCCTCCTCCATTGCTACCCACAAGAACACTGCCCACGTATGATGACTTCAAACTGCTCAAAACAGTAGGCAGAGGGGCCTTTGGAAAGGTGCGTAGATGTAGCTAGCTAGCTAGCTAGCTTGCTTTGCTTACTTACGATTACGTTGTATTATGGGGAGCAGCTGCCATCTAATGCAATTTGACGAGCCCCTCCCATTTTGGGTGATGTCATTTAGGTGATGCTGGCAGTGCATGCAGAGACGCGAATCCTGTACGCCCTCAAGGTCGTGCCCAAGGCTAAAATCACCACGCAGAAACAGGTGGAGCAGATCCTCACGGAAAGCAAGATTCTGAAGTAGGTGGCGGGTCTTTAGACTAGAATACAGAGTAGTGAGTAACATCAGGCAGGGATGAGATACATGCTCTATGTAGCATGTAACATCAGGCAGGGATGAGATACATGCTCTATGTAGCATGT
>JAAGOD010052020.1_pt1 | contig 11004 bp, 9 predicted proteins | sample 8389681 | NCBI WGS metagenome assembly JAAGOD01 (sample SAMN13964374, study PRJNA552185) | sponge metagenome | biome: deep-sea hydrothermal vent fields; feature: spots directly above weak diffusing fluid; material: seawater and sediment | host: Tedaniidae sp. KZ-2020 ... | reverse complement strand
GCGTTATTATTCTTTTTGATTTTTCTGCAATCTTGCGCAAGCATTGAGCAAAAAAGTGTTATTACATAGGAGGGGGGTCCTCCATCCTCCCCCCGACCAGCTGGCCCCACCTCTCCTCCCAAGGCATGCGCTATGCCGTGGTCAACCTGAACCCTCACATGCTGGAAGGGCATGTGCTGAGCAACATGGGAGGGAGCTACCTGCGAGGCTCCACCTTGGCAGCCCACCACAGCAGGGGGGGTGCTGCGGACATCCACAGCAAGCAGATGTTGGATCAGGAGGCACTGACGTGTCTCCTGGTGCTGCTGTTTCTCGACCAGAGCAAGCTCCACAATAACCGGTTGCACAGGATTATCAAGAATCTCTCCCAGCATGCTCCCACACGGGCTTGGATTCTCGCCAGCCTCCTCGCCATCGTCAAGGAAATGGGAAAGATGTCTCACACCTCCCCCCCAGTCCCCTCGCTTGCCGTCCCGTGCCCATTGCCCCCCCCTCTGACCCCCAGAGGGCCCTCTGGTAGCCATGGTGACACTAGTGAGAGTGGTCCCGTTATAGTGACCCCCCACCACTATCCCATCCCGCACTGGTTGGACATCAGCATCAACGCGGCCCTCGGCTCCCACGCCAAGATCTTCCAGTTTGACGGGGAGCAGCCGGGGAAGGTGGTGGGGGGGCGTGTCAACATCCACCCCCTGGCCAGCACCACCATCTCCCACAATGTCCTGGATGTGCTCATCTTCCTTGCCCGGCACTTTGGCTTCAGCTTCCTCCCCTCTGAGCTCCTGCCCAAGGACAAGGCGGAGGAGAGGAAGGAGGAGGGAGCCAGCACCAGCTCGGATGTTGTCAGCAACTTCTGGCTGATCCTGCTGAAGCTGGATGGGGCCATGGGCCGCAAGGGGAAGGGTGCTATGAAGGCCTTCAAGTATTTGGAGAACAAAAGTTTGCTGACGGAGCAGGATTTGTTTTCCGGGTCCATCATGGGCCAGTTGATGGACCTCTTCACGCACGACATCATCCGAGACAACATTGCCCTGATTGACAAGCTGCTGAGACTGCTGGGTATCGCCTCCGGTGCCATTCCTCGGGGAGGCCTGTGCTGTGTCAGCAAAGTGGCCGGCTGTGTGGCTGGTGGGGGAGAGTTGGACCCCCAGACAGCAGGCAAAGTGGTGTCCCCCGATGCAGAGGACGTCTTTGAGAAGAGGGAGCCCGGCATGCGTCCGTCCATCGTGGCCCCTCCCCTGTTGAGCAGCATCATTAGCGTGCTGACGTCAGGCCGTTGCTCTGAGGAGGGGCTGGAGGAGGCCACCACCCTCCTCACCAACCTCTCCAAGTGCAGCATTCCAACCCGCGAGCAGATCCTCCTGATGCTGCTGGATGGGGTTCGCACCATAGGCCACACCCTCTGCTCCCAGATCATCTCGCTGGACGAGAGCGTGAACGCGCAACTGCAGGAGCAGGAGCTGGAGAAGCAGCTGCAGAGCTACCAGCAGCAGGAGGAGACGCAGAAGAGCAAGACGAAGCCGTCGGCAGGGGGGAGTGGCGTGCTAGCTGGCGTGGTCCTGCCCTTGGCCGGGACCGGGGAGGAACAGCATGTGGACCACTCTCACGACCTGCACCTGCCCACTATGGAGCCCCTCACTTGCAAGGGCTCGCAACAGTCTTTCTTTGTGCGCATGCTCAAGGTGGTCTGCCAGCTCCGGGAGTCTGCCCAGCTCGCCATCAGCGCTGCCAACAAAGCCAACACCACGACCACGGCTGGTGCGTCTGGGGGTGCCGCTACTTCCTCCTCCCAGCCGGAGACAGCCACACACCCCACCCAGCCCGAGACAGCTGCTGAGGGCTCTCTGGAGGGTGCCACAGCACCCTCGGAGGAGCAGGGCCAGGGCGGGGCCAAGTCCAGCAGCATGGCCATGGAGGTAGGGGGAGCCCAGCAGCAGCAGTCTGTGTTCCTGCAGACGCTGAGTCAGCAGCTGGAGCTTGAGGAGCTGTGGAGCATCCTGAGCCAGTGTGTGGACGCACTGTCCCACACTGAAGACCCCCATGCTGTCTTTGTGCTGCAGCCCACCGTAGAGGCATTCTTTTTAGTGCACGCCAACTACAAGGACGATGGCCAGAAGAACAAGAAGAAGCCTTCACACCTGTCCGTAGCTTCTCGGTTTGTCCGCCTGTCATCCTCCTCCCATACAGTGGACAGCGAGAGCAACCCCACCTCCCCCTCCCCCTTCAGCCCCCTCCCCAGCACCCCTGGACCGGGGGACATGGACCCTGACCCCTTTGCTCACCTGCCTCCAGACACAGCAAAATTCCTCAAGTTTGCTGGTAAGTAAAGTAAAGCACTGAAATGCATAGATATAAATACAGTCGACAGAATTTGCCACTCCAATCCTGTTCTGTGTGTGGTCAAAAGTAGCACTACTTGTTGTTCCCTGCAGAGAAACATCGCACAGTGCTGAACCAGATCCTGCGTCAGAGCACCGTGCCCCTGGCTGATGGCCCCTTTGCCGTGCTGGTCAACTACACCAAACACCTGGACTTTGACATCAAGCGGCGGCACTTTCGGCACGAGCTGGAGCGGATGGACGAAGGCCTGCGCAGGGAGGACATCATCCTGCACCTGCGCCGAGACCACGTCTTTGAGGATTCCTTCAGGGAGTTCCGCCGTCCCTCAGAGGAGCTCAAGGGGAACCTGTACATCCAGTTTGAGGGGGAGGAGGGGCAGGATGTGGGGGGGCTCTTGAGAGAGTGGTACCTCATCATTGCTCGGGAGATGTTTAACCCCAACTACGCCCTGTTTCAGCTGACGCCGGGGGACAGGGTGACCTACATCCCCAACCCCAGCTCACAGATCAACCCAAACCATCTAGACTACTTCAAGTTCATCGGGAAGGTCATTGCCAAGGCCATTTACGATAACAAGCTCCTGGACTGCTATTTCACTCGGTCTTTCTACAAGCACATCCTGGGGAAGCAGGTGCACTACACAGACATGGAGGCTGAGGACTATGCTTTCTACCAGGGCATGGTCTTCATGCTGGAGCATGATCTCAACGAGATAGGCATGGAGCTCTCCTTCAGCATTGAGGTAAGGCCAGTAGCAGCAACCCAATATAATAGTCAGATGTCAAGTTCACTTTGAAGAATAGCTCTGATTCACCCTACATATTTGTTGAAATTGACTAGATGGAGGAGTTTGGGAAGACGGTGACGAAGGAGCTGAAACCTGACGGTCAGAACATCCCCGTGCTGGAGACCAACAAGCGTGAGTATGTGCAGCGGGCCTGCAACATGAAGATGAGGGAGTCCATCAAGGCTCAGATAGACAGCTTTCTGAAGGGGTTCTACGAGATCATCCCCAAGGAGCTCATCTCCATCTTTAACGAGCAGGAGCTGGAGCTGCTCATCTCTGGACTGCCCACCATTGATATTGACGACCTCAAGGCCAACACGGAGTACCACAAGTACACCGAGACCTCTCTCCAGGTAACCTACCATGCCACCACAAGTGGACTTCACTCTGTGTGGGGTGATGTGCTTTACGTTTAAAAAAAAAACAACTGCCTGGATAACTGAACCAAACACTGTTTCAGTCTGACTATCTGCCTCTAGATTGTGTGGTTCTGGAGGGCTCTGCGCTCGTTTGACCAAGCGGACAGGGCCAACTTCCTCCAGTTTGTGACGGGGACGTCTAAAGTGCCCCTGACTGGGTTTGCTGCCCTGGAAGGGATGAATGGAGTCCAAAAGTTTCAAATCCACAGAGACGACCGCTCCACGGATAGGCTGCCTTCTGCGCACACATGGTAAGGAGTTAATGATCTTTGCCGTCCCATGGTGTGCATTATATAGTAATACTTCTGTGTAGTTTCAACCAGCTTGACCTTCCACCGTACGAGACCTACGACAAGCTGCGTATGATGCTGCTGACAGCATGCAGGGAGTGTCCTGAAGGCTTTGGCTTTGCTTAGGAAAATAGAATGCTGTAGCCCTTGCATGCTCTGCTCTGCAAACATTTCACTTCAAGCTTCTCCTCTGCTTTGCAAATCAAAAAGGCCCAATTAGTACAACTGACATAATTCACAAAAATTTATCATAGTGTACACCCCTGTATCATAAATATCGTAAGAACTCTTCTAAAAATGCATTGTTGTGCTGCAGGTCCGAAGGTGAGCTGAGGCTAGGGCTAGGAGAACCTTCTGACGTAGCTTTGAGCAGATGTGTAACGAGAGGATATGGGTAGACCAGTAGAACGGGGCTGGCAATGCCGAGGTGACTCAGTGAGACAGAATTGGCGATGCCAAGGTGTTGTGGGTGATGCAGAGAGACCAGGACCAGGGTGCTCAAGTGTTGTATGGGAGTGGTGATGCCGAGATGATGCAGAGAGACCAGGGTGCCCAAGTGCCATGGGCGCAAGAGTCATAGAGTTTGTGGTCCACTGTAAAGGAGGTGGTGGAGTGATGCTGGGATCTGGTGAATTGATGCAGTGGCGTGTTCTGGAGGGGTCATACGCTAGAGGTGGTTTCCATATCTCTCTAAGTGGCCCTGCTAGTTTTCTCCTTTTTGAGGCAGGCTTGTGGTGACGTGGCAACCGTCTGCCGCTTCTCTTGGCTCTGCGGTCCTCATACCCACTCTCCAGGCCTGTTGTCAGATACCCTGACATGGGCTCCTCCACCAAAGGTGGGGCCACTCTAGATGCAGCTGTTCTCCTTGGTATGATGGGCTCTTCCTCCTCTGAAGAGCTGTCTACTTGCTCCTGGAGTTTCCTCTGGAGCTGATGGAGTCTCTCCTCCTCATCCCAGTTCATTTCTTTCTTGATTTCCACCACCTATGCACATAGACTCAAGAGTGACACCATCTGGCGTTGCATATTCTCAGCATGCAGCACTGGGATCTTACCTTCTTATGGAGCCGAGCTGTGAGGTCAGGGTCCACTGGGTATATAGGCTCAAGCTGATGATGGTCTTGTTTTGTTCTGAGTGTACTCCGCCCCTCAATGACACACCCACTTTCATCCTCCTCCTCCTCGTCTTTGCTGCTAGACACTGTGTAGTGGAGTGGGGAGGCCAGGGGCTCATACTGCAGCCTAGCCGGCTCCGTATCACTACCACTCCTTCCTGATGGTATGTCCTCTCCACTGTCACTGTCATGGGGGGTCTTGCCCCTTGGCGTCCCTGCCAACAAGAGTTAATTGTCCCGAAAATGGGTCTCTTATCAACTTACTGAAAATCCTTTGGATCTGGGCGTCATTGGTGAGGTCTATCACTTCACCTCCAGCTTCATTCTCGTGAAATTCACGATCATACTAAAATATTCATGGGCCAACAGTAAAATGGATGGTTGTGAAATACTACAGCACCTTTCTGAATATCCTCTCAAAGACTTTGGCATAGCTTGCACTGTTCCCCAGCAGCTTCGTCTCCAGCTCCAGTGAGTGTGGATCATCCATGAGGGCTTCATCGACATTAGTACGGTCAGCTGAGAGGTGGAAACGCGCCATCTTTTTAAACCTTAGCTTAGGGTGCAAAGTTCAAGAAAAGAGGTCAAGGTCCAAATTTTATAGTGAGAAGTTTTCTGTCTGTCTGCAAGATGAGTGGAGGTCTGGCGCCCAGCAAGAGCACTCTTTACGTTGGAAACCTCCCCTATGAACTCACCAACAATGACATTACTCAGGTATGCAACCAGAACTGTTTCCAGCACAAGCTGTCACTGTTTTCAACACACCAGATATTTGAAAAGTATGGCAAGGTTGGCAAAGTCACCATCATGAAGGACAAAGTGACGAGGGAGAGCAAGGGTGTTGCCTTTGTGCTGTTTGTGGAGCGTGCATCAGCACACAGGGCCATCCAGGCTCTCAACAGAAAGGAGCTCTTTGGACGCACCCTCAAAGTGTCCATTGCTGCTGATAATGGGCGGACCAAAGACTTCATCAAGAAGAAGGTGTACAGAGACAAGTCAAGATGCTATGAGTGTGGGGAATCAGGCCACCTTAGCTATAGGTGCCCTAAAAATGCACTGGGGGACAGAGAGAAGCCGTTGAAGAAGCTGAAGAAAAAGAAGGGCGAGAAGGTGGCTGAGGAAGAGGATGCATGGCAGGACGAGGGGGAACTGGAGGAGGATTTTAGCCTCGGGAATGCCATCAGGTATGCCCAGGAGATGAGGGAAAGGGAGTTGGTGGTGAAGCCATCCCAAAGCGCATCTTCAGATGCTGCTGGTGGTGCGTCTTCAACTAGCCTGCAACAGCAAAGGAAAACCATTCAGCCTAGCTCCTACTTTAGTGATGAGGATGCCTCTGATTAACACCACCGGGAGTGCTGATTGGTGCCAATACTGGTTCAGGCCCTCCTCTGTAATAAATTGGAGAAGACAAGATGGACTGTTGAAACGCTGAAAAGTTGTGAATCTGATCTGACGAGATGCCCTTTATGATGAGCTATTTTCTATGATGTGAGTGTGACATGATTCTGGTCTCCACATTTGATAGTGTCCATGTGCTAAGTGGCCGAGTCCTCTGATGGGGATCTGGCTGACGGTAGTGTGTTCCAGCAGTGCAGTCGTATTGAGGGGCTGCCAGGTCGTGACTCTGACACCACTGCTGGGAGTGCTTTTGTTTGTGGTGACTCTGCTGGTGCATGTGGTGACTTTAGTAGTGGCTGTGGTCACCCTTGGAGCTGGAGTGTCTCTGCTAGTGGCAGTCGTAGTGCCGAAGCTCATCCTTCCTCCGGCCACCGTGCTGATGGGAATCAGTAAGGTTTCCCCTGCATGTTTCTCACTCCTGGCACTCTGGGGGCACACAATATCCGTCATAAAGATGGAGCTGGAGTTGTCTCTGTGGATTGTGTCTTCATCCTCCTCCTGTTGCTCTGACTTTGACCTTTGGCTTGGTGTACAGTAGAGCACCTCTCCCTCAAACTCTTCCAGTGATGCTGAGAGGATGCAGCCATTGCTGGTCAGGTAATAGGGGAGCTGTTTCTTTGGTAGAAACTTTGTTCCCCCTTCGATTCTCCTCGCTCGGAGTGGTCTGTGTTTCTGATCAGCAGTTCTAGTCCTAGGCCTGGAGGATGACACACCAGCAGAGTCCAAATCTCTCTCTTGTGGGGCAAAGTACCAGTCCTGGTGGACGCTGGTGACCATGGGATTGTATGGGTCTTTCTTCTCCAACATCATCTCTGCTTTCATCTGTGAGAGTCTTGCCACTTGACTCATGGCTACGTTGATGGCAGACATGGTCCCCCGTGATGTGTACATTCTCTTGGTCACTTCACTCAGCACTTGGCTGAGAGGAATTGGCTAAAACAAAACCACCTTCAAAAGACACCAAGAATCTTAGCTTATAATGCATGCATACCTTTCCGGTATACTGATCAATAGCTGTGGCCTTTTTGTACATTTCCAAACACTGCTTTGTTGAGGGGCTGGCTCTGCGGTTGAGTCTATGAGAGTGACGGATGATGGGATTCAGTCTCTTTAGTGCATCGGCCTTCAGCTCACTCCACATCTTGTCCACAGTAAAGTGCTGCTCCACAGATCCTAACACATAGTATCAGTGATGAGGGCACTCCTCCAGACAATCATCAAATGGACTCACTTGCAAAAATTTCCAGAATTCCAGCAGTGGTATCTGGACTCAATTCATAATTCCATGCTGTGATCTTAAGTGGCTCCGGTTTAGGTTTTTCCTAGCATCAATCAAGGTGCACATAGGGTCCTGCACACATGCTATAGCTTCATACCTTTCTTTGGGTTCTCTCCCGAGGCTGCCATGCACTAGCAAGTTGCAAGTGCAAACCACCTCGAACCTTGGGAAGAAATGGGGCTTCTGAATCTGAATTCAGTGATTCTTTTGTGCTGATGATCTCTTTGGTAATTTTCTCCTTCACGGTGACTTGCCTTTCAGATGATCCATCTTCAGACCCTTCCTGTATACGTGGAAGGGCGACTGGTGTGCCACTGCCCCCGTGCTGCAGTGAAGAAGTCATCACATTCAGCAGCATTCAATCCTCTCTTAGTTTACGTTGCCAGGTTACTTAGATACTTAGTGCGCATGCCCACTATTCCAGGAAAGAGAGAGAGGGAATGGCTACTAAATTGAGACCTACTCGTGCCTTTCTGAAGAGGCTGGAGTTTCTTCACACTGAGAAGCTGTATTTCAAAGACGCAGTCAAGATCATCACACTTTCCTACAGAACTTCAGAGTTGTCTAGCAGAGGTTTAAGGTGGGGTTTTACATTATTATAGATAGGTCAATTAGTTAATACCTTTTAAGGCAGTTTATCTCCAAGAAGCTTCCTCCAGTTCAGTTCAGAAATCCTGAAGTGCAGATGGTGCTGTTTAAGAATGCCTACCATTTCAAGTTCCCGGCGATCAATATTTACTTCAGTATGTCAGGGGTCAGTTTGTGCTGATGAAAGTGTGTGTGTGTTAAGGTGATGGGAGGAGGGTCTTGCTGGATGTAGACTGGAAGAAACCTGACCAAATTCTGTCTGAGCTGGCTGCAATTGTGGGCAAGACGGAGTAAGTGTTGTCTATCTCTGGACTGATGTGGGTATGACATCATGTGCCTGTGCGTGGTTAGGGAACAAGTCCAGAAGGCGAGGAGGGAAGCTGAGTACAATCCTGCGAACTTTGGAGATGCAAGAAAAGGACGTCTTTGTATTTGTGAAGTCCCTGGACAAGTCCCTTGCCCCAGCAAGGTCCCCATTCAAAATGTGGAACACAAGTGGCAGAAACAGGCTGAGTCTTAAAAAAAGGCAATCATTTTATGCAAAATTTTAAAAAAAGTCTAGCCGTTTGGCCTTTGTGTTAGCAAATCTGCTCAGCTTGCTGGCCGGCTGCAGAGTCAAACAGTAAAACATTACATGAGCTAAAACTCAAAGCTATTTTAGTTAAGAAGTGTGCATTAAATGAAATGTCAGACCTAGCTTCTGACTCAGTCCCTATCAGTCAGCCCTATAATTTGAAACTATTAAGACCATAACTAAAAGGTAGTGAAAATTACTATGTAATAACTAATATTGAACAGTGAGAAAAATATATTAAGTAAAGTTAACTAAAATTAAGTGCACCTAGTGATTAAAACCATAAAATTTTGATTCTTAACTAAAACAACACTAGGGTGGACTACTTCATCCCCAAACAGTCTCGTACGTGAATACTCCCTGTTCTTCCCTGAAGGTCCAGTTGTGACTCTCCTTGTTGCGTCGGCTGAGTTGAACGTGAGCACAATACACTGCCTCCACATCCCTGTTCTCTCCTCCCCACTTGACTGCCTCCTGCACGCAGGCCTGATGTGTCACTAGCAACAGGTTGTGGGGCCAGAGTCTGTCAGCAATGGTGTCCAGTGCCCGTCTGTAGCGAGCATGACATTCAGCTCTGCTCTCTGGGAACGTGGGCAAAGGTTCAGGGTCCACTGAAAGGAATGTGGTGTCCTTAGCGTCTTGGAGTGCAGGGATGTTTGGTTTTTCCCTCATGTGATTGTCAGCTGTGAGCCACTCACAGAGCTGGTTGTAGGTGTGCAGCCCAGGGAGGCCCAGTGCTTGGTAAGCATGAGTGGCTGTCTGGATGCAGCGCAAGAAAGGAGAGGAAATCACCATGTCGATACCCTAAACAGACCGAGAAAAATGACACGTCTAGCTGCCAAGCAAAGCAAGCATCTGTAGGCTTACCTTCCCTTTGAGTCTGTGTGTTGTCAGCTGAGCTGCTTCATGGTGGCCACGGCTGGAGAGGGGTGTGTCATAGGGCCTGCTAGCAGTCTTCCACCAGCTGGGGATAACAGAGTCTTGTCTTGCTCCATGGCGCATCAAAAACACACTCTGCTCGACCTCTTCATCAGTGCCAGCAGCACTGACATCAGCCATAGCTGGCCCTGACCTGCAATCTTCTTGTACACATTCTCTTAATAGTGCACATTAATTACTTACCTTTTGGGTAGTCTGGGCGTAGCCAGACCCTTTACCCGACAAGCGGGAGGGCTGTCGGGTAAAGGGTCTGGCTACGCCAGACTACCTTTTGGGCCCATGTTTTCCTATGTTAGCATAATATTTGCAGCAGACTGGATGGGTAGCCAGAAACAGCTTTTCCCGGTTTTTTATGGTACCCAGGAGGGGAAGTCTCGGTCAAACTCCCCATACATAGTGGACCCTCCCCACCTATAGCGGACAAATTTATCTACAGGGTCTGTTTTCCATGATCCTGACCGACTCAGCTAGAAACCGTGAGCAGCAAAATTGGTGATTTTTGAACTTGACAATGGGTGGCCGTAAACAACTTTTCCTGTTTCGCTATGGTCCCAACAACACTCCAGAGGGGAATTCTCGGTCGCTCGCCCCGTTTAGAGTGGACCCTTCCCCACCTATAGCAGACAATTTCCTTTTAAGCGAGGCCAGCCTGCCGTGAGTCCAAATGACACTACGAGTCATGAAATGTCATCTACAGGGTCTGTTTTATGATCCACAATGCTAGTTTGGGCTGTGGCGTGCCCGCTTCAGATTTTCCTCCACGGAGGGTCCCCCCAAAATGCCGAAATCGGGCTATTTCTGAAACTTTGAAGCCAATTCTTGGGCCCGTCTCCCATTGCCTCAAGACGAGACTGCACACAGTGGTCTGCTACCACCTGGCCAATGATCTTGGCTGAGTGCCAGCAGCACTGACCACAGGTAATTGCTCAAAGAAATTGTTGTCTTGATTTTACTGAGTAGTAATTACTGATTTTACTGATGATTATTGTGATAGCCCATGAGTCTGATTTTACTGATGATTGTGTGCGAAAGAAAATCACATTAAAAATCACAATGAGTCTGATTTTAGTGATGATTGTGTGCGAAAGAAAATCACATATAATTAATGAGTTTGATTTTAGTGATGATTGTGTGCAAAAGAAAATCACATATAATTAATGAGTTTGATTTTAGTGATGATTGTGTGCGAAAGAAAATCACATTAAAAATCACAATGAGTCTGATTTTAGTGATGATTGTGTGCGAAAGAAAATCACATATAATTAATGAGTTTGAT
>JAAGOD010059821.1_pt1 | contig 11010 bp, 17 predicted proteins | sample 8389681 | NCBI WGS metagenome assembly JAAGOD01 (sample SAMN13964374, study PRJNA552185) | sponge metagenome | biome: deep-sea hydrothermal vent fields; feature: spots directly above weak diffusing fluid; material: seawater and sediment | host: Tedaniidae sp. KZ-2020 ... | reverse complement strand
GGTCTGGATTAGAGGGAGTCCACTGCACCCTTCAAATCAGGACACTCTTGACTGACCCAAGGGTGCTGGATTAGAGATATACCTTTCTCAAGTAGTCCAGAAGTTCTCCTTTGTTTGCATAGCTGAGACCAAAATCTTCACACCCGGAAGTCAAGGAAACATAATACAATCTGTCTAGGCCAAAGGCCACGTGGCATTAGAGAGGGGGGTGGGGGTGGGTGGGGCAGACTGGTCATGTGATCCGGATCATTTGACCACTGTGGGGGGGGTCCTAGAGGGGCGCTAGGGTGGGGGCAGCCAGGCATTCTAATCAGCGTGGAGGGGGAGGGGGGAGGAGGTGAAAGGTGCTAGTAGATTGGAAAGAGGATACAGAGATTATTGGTATCTTGGAAGGTGAAGTAGAGCTTGACGAAGAAGGGATGGTCCAAGGCCGTCAGGACCTCCTTCTCTCTGCTTACGTACTGAACCTTCTTCTCCTTGATGATGTGCCTCTTGTCCAGGATCTTTACTACAAATACATGAGATTGAAGGTCACAGGCAAGTCACATGCAGATCACATGCAGCCCCAGCATCATTATACATGATGATAACAGTGGACGGAGTATAACATGGCTTATCGTGGTGATAAGGGCATGTTATCCACTGGGGAGGACTTCCACAATCTTGCAACTGCAGAAGCCAGTCATTATGATCAATACGAGCAATCTGACCAATCAGTTGACTCCAGTCACTTCTGCTTTTGGCTTTCCTGTTGCAAGTTCGTGGAAATCCACTGTATCCACACCACCTTGCACTCCAGCATGCACAGATGCACAGGTTTCATGCAAAACATTTTCAAGGTTTGTTTGAATGCCCAGGCTAACTGAAAGTGACTCAGAAGTAAAAACAAAGTCAGCAAAAACACCACCTGTTTTGTTGATAGTCTTCCAGCTGCATGGTAATCCCAGGGGCAGACAATGGGGGCTACCCCCTCCATAATAAATGCTATGGAGAAGAGAACGGTTTCACTTTCAGCTTTGCTGCAAAACAAATGCCCTCCTCTTCGAATTCTTTCACTAGATCCGGCAATAACATTGCCATGGCGAAAGTGTAAGCTAAATGGAGGGGGGACATCAGCATCAGGAAAGAGGAGAATCTTATGGCACTTCTAGCTTAACAGCAACCCTTGGGACTAGTCACAGTGTCCTGACCAGAAAAGGTGGTATCACTTCAAGGGGGGCATTTGCGACACCTGCTTAAATACTAGCAGCCTCATTTCAAGAGTGCCCAGCTTAGAGGGTGCTTACTGCACTCACTTGCATATCGATTCTTTGACGTCTTCTCTGTGACCAGCACCACCTGGAGAGCGCAAGAGACAGACAGAAAGACATATTTTCAACATGCCCCAAAAAGGTGCAAGATTGAAGAAGCAGCACTCACCGTCGAGTAGGAACCTTCTCCGATGACTTTATCAAAGGTGAAGTCCTCTCGTTTCTTCTTTGGTAGACCTCCACTGGCATCGCTTCCCTCACCCTAAAGTAGTAATTACTTGGTCACTGTACTAGCAGGTCACCTACTCTGTAACAGCCAAGTTCCTGGAATTTAGGGGATCGAAAGAGAGGAAATGTTTTTTCCAGTTTTTTGCAGTGAAGTCTTCATTGGCCCTGGATAGCTCCAAAAAGGGATTTTTGGTGAGTGGAAAATAACCAACTGTACATCTCTTGAATCAACACAGATGAGTGTAGTGAGCAAGCACCATCCATTATGAGTGCAGGGGCATGTGGGATGCACACTAGCTAGCTTGTAATCTGGGCCACATCAGATATATTATCACCTGCATCACCTTTGCTCTCATCCTAATCAAACCAGACCCAGTGTGTTCACAAAACAGCTGTACCTAGTCAGTCTCTTAACCAGCTTTTAGCTGGCTGGCTAGCTAGCTAGAGCCTTAGCAGAGCTAGCTAGGTACAGATTTACCTTTTCATATAAATCTGCCATCGCACACCACCACCGTAGATCTCAAGATCCTTCTGAATCCAAGTCCTTAGCTAAGTCACTGAAGGGCAGGGTACGGCTGTAGTAGAGAATCACTGGAGATGACAACTCTCATCTGATCTTGCACTGCAAAAATGTTGACAACAACTTGACCCCCACGACCTCCAGGGGGTAGGATAAAAATACAGACAGTGGACGGAAAGTTTACGGGGGATTGTCAACAAGAGAGGGGGGATGAGTGGAAAAGTCGGCCAGAAGGTAGTGGACTGGGCGAGGCTAGCCAGTAGGCTTCCAGAGGCACTCAAACCTGAGTTTAGTGCATTTAGAGCCCGTCATGAAGCATGCAGAGCTAGGTGAGTAGAAATTGTAGGGTGGTGTGCATCAAATAGAATGGTTGCACTCTCTGTAACTGCAGCATGAGTGCCTATACAGAGAAGCCAGAATCCATTGACTGGGACTACTACACTCTAAACATCTCCAAGCCCAATCTAGTGAAAGACTTCAAGAAGCAGTTTGAGGCTCTCACTGTTCCCTACCCCAAAGACTACGCCACTGCTGAAATCAAAGAGCGAATGAAGAAAACTGTATGTTTATAAATCTGTGCTACAGTGAAGGGCCAGGTGTGAGTGTCTGTATACATTTCAGGAAGTTGAAGTAAAAACTGCCATTGCGGAATCAAAAGTGAGGATGGCGGAACTTCAAGAGAAGGTTTGTTATTAAAACGCACATTATTATCCAAGCCCTATAGCTGTTGATTCCTGCATCTCACTTGGTGCATGATGATTCAGTCTGCATGTAGTCAGATGTAGTGAATCTTGGACCTTCAAATGGGAACTGGGATAACAGTTCCTTTTAATATCCAGTCACTGTCATGTCCCTTGACATAATGACCTGTGAGTGCTCTTCTTTGCTTGCTTGCAGTTGGACAAAATCAATGCCGAGAAACCATTGGAGGAAATGACAGTATGTTTGGTACCTATACGTATGGTGGGAGTGGAGGCTAGGGAACAAGTGTCCCGAGAGATTCCTTCCCTGGAGATTCATAACAGTGCAACCTCTTCAACATTGGGAATGAGTGTATTAGTCGTTAATAGGGGCTTGTCCTCTCAGCATATTGACACTGTGGGGAAGAAAGTTGACTTTTTGGGGACACTACCGTAGATGTCCTCTCTGTAGAGGGGTTGTCCTTTATCAGAGTTCCTTATCAGAGGTTGGGAGGGTGCTATATATAACTTCTGTACTACTGTTCCAGTCAGTATCTGTCTCTATTGTGCTGTAGATTGATGAGTACCTGGAGGACAAACCAGAAATCAGGAAGCAGGCAGAGGAGGACACAAAGAACCAGGAGTGGCACCACAACCCTCTACCCTAGCCCCTAACCTCTCGAACTAGCAGGTTAAACACTTGTCAATAAGACTACTATGGCAGGCATAGTTATGTAGTTTGTTGAGTCCAATGTCCAAAAAAAAAAAATTTTTTTTCCAGCAGTGGGCACTAAATAGAGTTGCATATAATGCAGCAGAATGTAAAAGGGGTGCTTGCATTATAAGAGTACATAAATTCATAATTGGCATTGAGTGAGTCTATGTCTTTACCGGTGACCTTGACCTATCTCTATGGCGACCATTACGTTCCCTAAAATGCAGATATAATTCTGATTAATGCACACCAAATGTGTGTTTTGGGGGTTTTTTTGCTTACCTACTGCGGCTACGGTCTCTATAGCTCCTGTCACGGTCCCTATCATAGTCCCTGTCTCGGTAATTCCTCTCCCTGGAGTCCGCCCCAGACCTCCTCCTGTCTCGGTCGTCCCTATCCCTGTCACGCCTCCTGTCCCTGTCCCTGCTACGACTCCGCCTCCTGTCTGGACTACGCCCACGGTCCCTCTCACGCTTCTTCTCCCTATCCTGGCTCCTGTGCGAGAAGAGAGTGACAATGTACAGATGAAATGGACATTGTGATGGACATTTTCTTCCCCTGGAGCTGCTAACCTGCTTCGTTGTCGCGTCTCCCTCTGCTTCTGATACTCATCCCTCTCCTTCTGCTTCTTCTCTTGCTTGGCTGCAATCGCTTCCTATCCAACCACCACACACACACACACACACACTTGTTACCATGGCAATGACCTTTCACCCCATCTTACCTCCAGGGTCTTCATCTTTTCCCTGATGGTGACGAAGCCAATGTGGAGTTTCCCCCCAAAGTGGTCCGCCAGTCGACGGTCGTTGTCGTACATGCTGAGAAAGGCCCCGCAGACCTCGCATGCCCGCAGCTTCTGCTGCTGAACGGCATGGCGAGGGATGGAGGTGTGGTACTCATCCTCCAGCGATTTCTTCTGGGCCTTGATCTCCTCCACCTCCCCCATAAGCACAAGGGACTCGTCAACATTACCCTCCGCACCTGCAAGTTTCAGAAAGCGAGACAATTACATTGGACAAAGGCTACATTGGGATCACTATTTACACTTGAAAATCACATTTCTGGAGTCTCATGTCCGGGATGTGTTGGGATATGTAAAGAGATTACACTTTTAGACTCACCTAAAGCTTCAGCTTTGGCGACTTTCTCTCCAATTTGAACAGCAAGCTCGTGAATCTTGTCAAGCTAGCACAGCAAACAAAAGCATTAGACTTTTAGTAGAGTGGAGGACTTTTGAGGGCCCCTTACTTTCTCCTCATTGTCAGGGGCGTCTTGCGTGTGGTGGAGTCTGGTTTTGGCCAGCTCAATCTTCCTGTCGTTGTCCCGGATGAAGCTGTTGAGGAAGGCCAGGACCTCCTCTTCAAAGTGGTAGTCCCTGATCTTGGAGGCCTCCTCGTACTTCTCCTTCAGAGCCAGGGAGTGAAGCTTGGTGCAGTCAGGAAGCTCGGCCCTCTGATGGAAGCCATCGTAAGGACACAGATCAACAAGTAGACCCCTCTCTGGCACTTACCGTATTGACAAAGAGCTCGTTGATACAAATGTCTAGCAAGAACGTCCTGCAGACATCCTTGTCGGTGAAGGTTTTCTCGCGACCCTCATCCTTACCTGGGCAGGAGACAGGAGGGAAGAGGGGGGGGGGGGGGAAATGTGTTTTTTAAAAGGCTTCTGTTTTCTACGCACAACATTAAAAACATATTATAAAAAGATTATATCAACATGCTTTTCCGAAGTCTATCTTCACTGTCGAAGTCATCTATGAAGTGGGTGTGGTTTGACCAAAAAAACCCCTAGGTGTGTCTCACCGTATTGCAGTCCGCAGCTCGCCCAAAACATGCCAAGTGACAACTTACCTATGGCATGGTGTCAGTATGTACAGCTACTTAATACAAAACTACGAACTTCAGCTACCAACCACTCTGCTGCTTAACCAATACAGATTACTAGAAGAATACTGGGCAAAAACCAAAAACACAATAGTTGATATACTAGTCCCTTCCCAGGAGACCCTAGTCCCAGTCGATTAACCGCTCTTTAACTCACAGCAATTTTTAACTCACGGGATTAGGTACGTGTGTCAGAAAGCTTTGAGACAGAAATAGATACAAATTTGGCCTAATTCCGTATTCTGCCACAGTAAAATGAAACCAAAAATACAATACAAAACATTACGGCCGAATCTTCACTCAAAGAAACTGAAAGAGAGGTTTAACATCAAGGGCAAAGTTCAATGTCCTTCACAAAATGGCAGCTAGCAAGTGATATGTGCTCATAAAATTGACTCACCGTCCCTGTTTTGACCCATTAGCTGGTCCAGCATCTTGGTTATTTGGTCCTTGGCAGACATGGCGCTTGGCTATCCAAGATAATAAAATAAAGACTTCCTCCAACTTCAAAATCTCTTGACCGACCTTGGAGACCACACGTGCGACACACGTGATAAGTATAATTTATTTTTTGTGGCTTCACACAAAAATCAACTCACTTTTGTTTTCACTTGAGAATCTAAACTCTGTGGTGGGTGACCAAGAAGAAGGAGATGTTCATTCAATGGCGCAAAGGGATCGTAATCTAAAGCAGAGATGAGCTGGTTCGATTCTAGCTTCACGCTTGCCAAGAGTGCCCTGAGCCAGGCACAGAAATCCATAGACAAGGTCTTGGACATCAAGGAAGGAGAAGTTCAACCAGATATAAATGGTAGCTATGATGCTGTCGGTTTCTCTGTACTGTTGTAACTAGCTAGCATGCTATAGTTTGTATGTAAACATACTGTTTGGTGCTAATGGTTGTTAATTGATTTGTTTACCAAATTTAGATTTTTCAACTTCCGTCAAAACAAAAACACCAACTACAACAATGCCTTCGCCAGCGGTGAAGAAAGCCACACCCACTCCAGCACAGACCACACCCACACGTTCAACTCTCAAGTCACAACTCTCATCCCCCTCCTCCTCCTCCTCCTCCTCCTCCTCAGAACAGAAACTGTCATCCTCGTCCAAAACTGCTGACAAGTCAAAGTCCTCTGCCTCCACATCAACTCCTGGTTCTAAGACCAGCTCATTCTCTAGCTCTACCTGGGGTGGGGTGGAGACGTTCTGGGGCTCCTCCAACCCTTCAGCGTCAGGCCAGAAACAGGCAGGTAGTGGCCTGCATTCCTCCAAAAGTGCTGAGTCAGCAGTATCGATAAAGGGGACACCGTCAAGTGGCAAGGATGACTCGTATAGTGTTGGAGGAGGGGGTCGGTTGGACACACCCACAATGACATCGACCCCCGTGCCAGTGAAGGGCCAGGGGGTGGGTCCTCCACCAGGAGGAGGCAAACCAGCAGAATCTGGCAACAAGCGTCAGAGAAGTCGCAATCAGACGAAGGATGGCACCACTACTACGACCACTACTACACCTTTGAGGCACAAGCAGGATCTACAATCACAGTCCCCCATTCCCATCCACTCCTCCTCCCCCTCCTCACCTCCCCCTCCCCCCACGTCCCCCCTCAGCCCCCTCAGCAACCCCACAGCAGCAGTCCTGGATGGTTCCAGTCCGAAACCCAGCCCGGAATCGAGTTCCAATTCTGTGGACAAAAAATCAGACAAGGTCCTCACTACTGGGCAACAAAGTGCTGATTCAGCACAAAATCCGAAGGAGGACCTGAAAGTAAGCAAGGACTCTAATCCAGCAGATGACAGTGTTGATGGCCCCCCAGGCAGTGGTGGGAGTGGTCCCGACAGTCGAGTGACTCACCCTTCACCATGTGATGATTCTGAGGAGACGCTGAGAGCAGCGGAGAGTAAGCACAGCGTCACTGCAGTGAGTGTCAGTGGTGTCAGCGACTCAACTGCTGGTATCGAGGAGAAAGGAGCGAACCACACTGAGACGATACCTGAACCTGGTCATGATCGCGATACGGCCACCACTCTGGGCATGGCAAGCTCAGAGGGTGTGGTCACCACCACCACCACCACCACAGGGGGTGTGGCAAGCTCAGAGGGCACTCTCACGAAAAATGAGCTGCAGGAGGAGGAGGTGCGAAAAGATGACTTTGCTGAGTCAGCAGTTGTTGCCTCCAGTCCACCAGCATCCAGTACTCCTCCTCTCACTAGCAGCCCTGAGGCACCGAAGGTGGCAGATATACCTGGCGACATCATCAGTAGTGATGCTGGGACTTCCCCCTCTAAGACTGAGGGGAAAGCCACACCTTCAGAACTTATTTCTACGGACATGCAGCAGCAGCAGCAGCAGCCTCAAAATGTCAAGTCAGCAGGTAATGAGATACCAGGTAACGACAGAGAAGTGACCAATCAGGAAGAGGGGGGAGGGGCAGTTGCACAGAAGGAGAAACAGGAAGAAACTGACCCTCGATGTTCAGACCCAGAGGAACTGGAAAAGATGAAGAAGGTATACAGTGTACTCCCTCTAATCCGGCCACCCTGGGACCAGTCAAAGTGTCCTGATTAGAGGGGTGGCCTCATTTCAGGGGTGGATTTGCACCAGGCAGCATACTTTGGGACATTGCGAAGTGGCCTCAATACAGGAATGGCCTCATTAGTTGAACCCCTCTAATCTGGCCCAAATTAATCTGTGCTTCCTCTGCAGGAGCTCTTGCACGCTCAGCACATTGTGGAGGTGCGAGAGAAGAAGATGATGTCCATGAGCCAGCAGATTGTGGAGCTGATGGAGAGCAGCCAGGCACAGCAGGACGAGCTCTGCGTGCTGAGGGAGGCAGGGCAAAGCACAGCCGAGATGAGGGAGGAGTTTGCAAAGCGCATCGGAATGTCGGAGAAGAAGCTACAGGCTGTGATCAAGGTGAGTGGCCATTTGTGGCGTCACCAGCCTGATGTCTTGCCCCACACAAGGAGAGGGACAGCTTGAAGAAGCAGCTGACAACATTCCAGAATGAACAGTCCCAACAGTGAGTTTTTTTTTAACCGATTTAAACTACAATGGACTCCCCTCTGATCCGGCCACTCTTGGGGCCAGTTGCAGTGTCCTGATTGGAGGGGTAACCTCTTTAATTTCAGGGCTCTGAATCAGAGCGTCAGCTATAGTCTCCCTTAGACATTATTTTTAACAAGTCTGTGCAAATTTTAATTCCATCACTTACAGGAAGAAGATGGAGGGAGAGGAACTGAACAAGGCTTTGCAGGAGAAAGAAGAACAGATCAAACAGCTGATGGAAGAAGGTGAGATCCAGTGGTCCACTGCCTTCTCTTCGTTCATTTCTCCCTGTTTCTCCCTCTCTTTCTGTCTCTGAAAGGTGAGAAGCTTTCGAAGCAAGAGTTGCAGAGCAACAGTATCATTAAGAAGCTTCGAGTGAAGGAGAGACAGAATGACCAGGTCATGGCTGCACAGAGGTGAGTCACTGACAGCCAGACAGAGAGATGGGGATCTTAGGAGGGGAAAGGGAGAAAGAGAGAGCTGATTTTGTTGCAGGCAGCAGATCGAGGACCTGGAGACCAAAGTGAAAAACCTCAAGGACCAACTGAAGAAGAAAGATGAGATTGAGAAGAAAACTCAAGGTTTGTCATGAAAATGTGCTCATACCATGCAGGCAACGAAACTTTTAAACTTTTAACTAGAATCGTTTGCTCAGTTGAATACCATAGCGGACCATCAAGTCAAAGAGTTAGCAAGTTTGAAGGTACATACACTATGTGCAGCCTGCCCTAGGAAATATTCAACACAAGCATAATATCATTTGCAGGCTGAGAAAGAGGGATTGCAAGAGAAAGTTCGAAGCCTACAGACAAATCTCGACAATGCCTACAAGTAAGATAGTCAATAGTGATCTTGATGATTCTGATCATGTGCTGGTCATGTGACAGGGAGCTGGCTGACCTCCAGAAGGCCAATGCAGTGACTCAGAGTGCCGCTGAGGCAGCAGCTGCCACTGCCGAGAAGAGCAAGCAGGTAGAGGTGAAGGTGATGCTTGACCAGCAGAAAGTGGCATCCCAGAAGGACAAAGAAGCACTCATCATGCAGGTGAGATTGTGAACTCCCTCTAATCTGGACCCCTGACACTTTGACAAATTCCGGATTGAAGGGAGTCCTCTGTATCCATCCCTGAAATGTGGCCACTCCTCTAATCAGGACACTTTGACAGGTCCCAAGGGTGGCCGGATTAGAGGGAGTCCACTGTATCCCACCAGTTGGCTAAGTAGTACCTTGAGCTTGTGGATTTCTCCATAGATTGAGGAGCTGAGGATGAGCGTCTCCAGAGCTGAGCAGCAGTTGGCTTGGAGGGAGGACCACATGAAGCAAGAAGTGGCTGATGTTCAGAAGGTGTGCATGCATTCCAAGAAGAGGATGGTGGCAATTTTTTAGTTGAACATGTGTCTATCAACGTTATAGAGGCTGCAAGAAGCAGAGGACAGAAACCAGGAACTTACCTCCACCATTTCGCAAGGTTTGTCTCTGTTCATGAAGCCTTTATGCCTAGCCGTTACAAACTGTTTTGCTCCCATAGCAACTAAACCACTGTTGAGGCAGATAAAAAACCTGCAATCAGCCCATTCGGCTCAGTCTGCCAACTGGGAAAAAGTCGAAACAAGTCTAACTCAAAGATTAGGTGAGTAAAAAAAATGAATGGTGGCCATATATTCTGGAATAGGGGATGGAAAAAGAAGTTTTGGAAGCCTGTAGGGAAGGGGAAAAGAAAAAAAAAAGGTAGCAGAGAATGGTTTCGATCCATCGACCTCTGGGTTATGGGCCCAGCACGCTCCCACTGCGCCACTCTGCTACATGGGGGCAAGGCTGAGCTAATTTGCATATTTGAAACAATCATGAATGGCTTTGTTTGCTAGTGGATGCACAAGCCCAGTTGAATGTTGTGATGGAGAAAGAGAGGTCTGCTACAGAGAAGGAGCTAACCCTGAGGTCCAGAGTGGCTGCTTTGGAAACCCAACTCAGCAATGTCAGACAGGAGAAGTCTCAGCTCCTTGCCACAGTGGAGCTTGAAAGAGCCAAACTCGAAACACTGGAGGAAAGTCAGCACAGGTATATAGATAGCACTTTCTTTCTGTCCATAGTTTGTTCATGGAGCCTGCAAGATTTGATCTGGCTTGATGGATCACAAAATATCATGGCATTCTTTCATCACAACCATTTTTCTTTCTTCAGGGAATCTTCAAAATTGGAAGCACTAAGAGCATCCTATCAGAAGTCACTGGATGAATTGCGGAAGGAAAAGGTATGTAAATACCACATCACATGCTGGTCACATGACGTGTATGTTTGTGTGTGCACGCACCACAGGAGATGCTGGAACGGCAGCTGGAGTACGAACGAGTCCGGGTGGAGGCGGAGAGCCGGAAGGCATGTCTGGAGTCACAGGAGAAGGAGAGGCTGAGGTCCCAGCTGGCCAATTCCCTCTCTTCCATCCACAGGTCCGTATCAAGACAGTCCAGTAGTGGAAGCCAGGTCAGCAAAATTTCCTGAGGTTACGTACAGTGGAACCTCTATAATGGACATGCTCGGGACCCACCTTCCTCCCTCCTCCTCTCTCCTCCTCCCTCCTACTCCCTCCTCCTCCCTCCTCCCTCCTCCCTCCTCCCCCCTCCTCCTCCTCCCTCCTCCCTCCTCCTCCCTCCTCCCTCCTCCTCCCTCCTCCTTCCTCCTCCTCCC
>JAAGOD010047355.1_pt1 | contig 11016 bp, 15 predicted proteins | sample 8389681 | NCBI WGS metagenome assembly JAAGOD01 (sample SAMN13964374, study PRJNA552185) | sponge metagenome | biome: deep-sea hydrothermal vent fields; feature: spots directly above weak diffusing fluid; material: seawater and sediment | host: Tedaniidae sp. KZ-2020 ... | reverse complement strand
CCATGCAGTGTCAGCCTGGTCCAGACTTCTCCATGGAGGAGAAGGAGGTGAAGGCGTGTCTGAGGGTGTTGATGGAAATCCAGCACCCCTACATCCTCTCCCCAACCAAAGCAGACTTCAATGACTCTGGGCTCATGATTGTGCGGAAATTCATCCCCACCGGCTCCCTGAAGGACGCCATTTATGAGAAATCGCCCAAGAACAGTGCGATGATGAAGTACGGGCTGCGGGCGAGGGTCAGGAAGCTCACCCTCAACCAGATCAAGCAGTATGGCAGGCAGATTTTAGAGGCTCTCAGCTTCCTGGCAGAGAAGGGCTTCGTAATGGGTATGTTGTTGCTAAAAAATGCGCTGAATCGTCAAAAGTTATCAAAATGCGCGCTAAATTTTACCAAAGTTTGACTACAATCCACTAAAAAAAGTGACCAGTCAAAAATGTTACGGACATGTACATACATGCATATGTACATGTAGAATGTCAAGGTCAAACTGGACGTTAGCACTGAACTTGGTGGCTGAATCTTTTTGGTGTGTGTTTTAGGGCATGTGCATGCTGGGAATGTGCTGATCTGTGAAGGCGGCAACTGCAAGTTGGTTGACATAGAGAACACTCTCATTGGCGTCCCCTTGCTCTACAGACACCATCTCGTGGAAGTCAAAAAACTCAGGGTGAATGGGTTTTCCCCTCTTTTCCCCTCCCCCCTTTCCCTCCTTATCGGGGGTTCAATATTCTCCCTTGCCCCCCACCCTTAAAATAGAGTCATGCTGGTGAGACAGTGTACAGCTTTGGACAGATGCTGTACGAAATGTGCGATGGAGCTCCACTCAACAAACCCACCATTGACGCCTGCCCCAGCACATTCCCACGAGAGGCAGGTATGCCAATAATTCTCTCACACCTTCTCCTCTCTCCACACCTTGAAAATGTTTTTTCTTCCTTCCTCGACAGCTGATGTTATTAATTCCATCCTCACTCCAAAAGCATTCAAAGAAGGACTTCCAACCTTAGCCGATCTTCTTGCCAACCCGTAAGCATTTTGCCACATTATCATTTCTCCTCCTTCGATCTTTATTCCCTCTGTGGCCATCTTAGTTTCTTCCCCGTTGGGTACGGAGTTCCCGGCAGTGAGAAGCCACACCTTCGCGTTCCCTCCAAGCTGAGAGAAGTGCTGAAGGGCCACCTAGAGAAGGCTGAGCTTCGTCTCTTCAACGAGCAGAAGAAAGTGGCACAGCACCAGCGCATGTCGAAGGCTCAAGAAAACCTCATGTCAGAAGATGAGAAGAAGAAGAGGAGAAAGCTGAGAAAGGTATAATATTATAGTCTTCCAGTTTGTGGGTTTTATGTCGTAATGTGTCGACTCCCTTGTCGTTTTTCTGGGTGAGTAGAAGCAGATGTCGATGCAAGAGGAGGAGGTGCCCCAGGCTTACCCCACCACCACCTCCCTCCCTCGGCAGAACACCATCGGGACCTCGGGAGTCACGGCTGGAGCTCACCTCAAGAAGCAGGCCTCTTCTTCCTCTTCTGGCTCCGCCCCCACCACAAACGGGAATGCCACTTCTGCCACGCCCCCCCAGAGGAACACCAATAATAGCAGCAATAGCAAGAGCGCACCAGCCAAAACGAAGACTACACCCACCACCAGCAAAGGTAACGAGCATGCATAGAAAATAAAGTGCTGTGGAACACCCTGCCTACCAACTGTCCCTTATAGAGAGACCTATCTTCTTTGATTTTGAAAATCATCCAAGCCAGCTAGTTCAGCATTTTTTTTAGTGTAAATAATTTTCCCCCTTCCCCATAGCTCCTCCGCCTCCCTCGTCGGCAGCTCCCGAGCCCCGCCCCTCCCCCCCAGCCAACCAAGGCGAGCGGGGGGCCCTCCTGGGCTCCATCGAGGACTTTGCGAAGGGTAAACTGAAGAAGACTGTCACGAATGACAGAAGCTGTGCACATGTGAAGAGATAGCTAGCTGTGTGCCCATGCCCCGCCCCCTGCCCGCCCCTGTGTTTGTTGTGTTCTAATTCAAATAGGGAAAATTTGTTTGTTGTGTGATAAGTGGCTGGTCCTTTCTTTGAGTCACCAGATCCTCCTGTGTGGGAAATAATTTATTTTTTGGGAGAAGATAAAAATGGCTGCTAAGGGAGAAGGCGTGCTGACTTATTTCAAGGGCAGAGGGCGAGCAGAGCTGACCAGGCTGATGCTGGAGGTTGCAGGCCTCCCTTATCAAGAGAGGGCCATCACCAAGGCCCTGTTTGAGGAGCTGAGGGAGAGAGGGGACCTGTACTTCAAGCAGCTGCCACTGCTGGAGCTGGATGGGCTGAAGCTGGTGCAGTCTGCTGCCACAGTGAGGTACATTGCCAGGACCCGTGACATGTACGGCAGCTCACCTGTGGAGGCCTATCGGTGTGACATGATAGCGGACGGACTGGCCGACCTAAGGGAACGATTCATCATGTTCTCCGACTTCAAGCAAAGGAAGGAAGACCCAGAACCTTTCAACACCCGCGTTCGAGATAAGCTCATCCCAAGATACATGTCCGCAATGGAGGAACAGCTGAAGAGCAACAGCGAGGCATCATCGGTGGAAGGAGGTGCTGCTTCTTTCTTGGTTGGGAAGAAGCTAAGTTATGCTGACGTGGCACTTTTGGAGGTGTTGGAGCTGGTGGAGGAGCTGTATCCCGGCCTTGTGGCAGCTGGAGGGTATCTCTCTGTGGCACGGTTCCATCAGCAGATGCGGGAGAGGGACAGGGTGAGGGATTATCTGAACTCTGAGCGCAGACACCCTCCCCTGAATGACGAGTACATTGCACATGTGAGGGAAATCCTGCCATGTTGATTGATAGCAACTTCTCCCCTTGTGGCTGCTTGTCAGGTAAAGGGTCTGGCTCCACAAAGATGTTTTGCCTTTACTCAAATTCTAGCCTTGAATCAAACCTGCTGTGCTATTTGAGAGCTAAAAAACATACAAAACCTTTCATTACAATGAAAGCTGACAACTAATCTCTCTCTTTTTAGGTCTTTTTTTTCTCTTTGACCCACTTGAAGAAGTTGCACTTGGCCTGGGGGTCCCCCTTGCTTCCCTGGGGGCGAGTGCACACCCAGAACTGCCTGTCCTTGTTGGGACCCTGTTTCTTGACCCTCCGCAGCACGCACGCTTCATTGTGGCCGCTGCAGGTAGGGGGTTTGGGCCCGCCACCAAACACCTCCTTCCAGGCCCCAGTGAGCCCTGTCCCTGTCCCGCCCGGCCCTCCTTGGGCCTGATCGGAGAGGGAAGGAGAGGGGGCAGCAGTGGATGTGACACTGGAGGAACTCCCAGAGGTGGTGGTGGTAGTGGTGGTGGGTTGTGGGGTCGAGAAGGAAAACAGTGTTTTCTGACTGAACGCTTTTTTCTTTGCTGCCTTAGGAGCAGATGGATTGGCTGGTCTCTTTACTCCTCTGGTTGCTTTTGCCTCATTGCCACTCCCACTTTGCTCGGAACGAGCTACAAAGTCGAAAAGTTTGCTCTGTTTCCCAGTGAACCATGTCGAGCAGAGAGCGGGCAGTGGCTTGTCCGAACTTCGAAGACTGAAATCAAACTCTGCAGAGACTGGGCAGTGATCAGAGCCGTAAATCTCCTGCAAAACTTCAGCAGCAGTGACCTTCTCCGCCAAGCAGCAACTAGCCAAGATGTAGTCTATCCGAGTCCCGTAGTTGGTCTTTCTGGAGTCCAGAAATGTGGACCAGCATGTGTATGCCTCCTTTCTGTCAGGATGGAGGTGGCGGAAAGTGTCCAATAGTTTGGTAGTAGTGGAGGATGAAGAGGAGGGTGATGATGGAGGGAGGGCCAAGGGAGAAGGCACCTGGCTGACAACAAAGCCTTGGATCCACTCCATGGATTGGCTGCACTTGGTGGCACTCTGGAAGAAGAGAGAAAGGTGAAAGGTGAGTTAGCTGCATAAACATCTCGGCCGAAATCTCACACGGGATCATCCAACATATACGCACTGTCCAGAGCTTCCCTGGAGCAGTTGAAATCGCCCACAGCCAGCACCAACCTATAGAAGAAAGAAGACAATAACAGCCTTCCTCTTTTACTCCTAATCGCCACACACTTTCCAGCCCTTTCCAGAGCAGAGCACCGGGACTCAAGGAGCTTGTAGAAATTCATCTTGTACTGGAGTCGGGAGAGGGCCAGGCCTTCCTTGTCTCTGTCATTGTCGTACATTGGGCAGTACACATTCATAACCACCACCACGGCACTCCTTGCCTCCTCCTTCCCCTCCTCCCCCTCTCCACCCGACACAGTTCCTCTCTCGAGCAAGTGCTCAGTGAGAACAGCTCTACCTTCGCAGTCAAGTAAGCTCAGCTGAAATATATATCATGAGAGGTGAAATCTCCTAAAAGGGGATCAATATGCTAAGGCAAGGCCACCCCTTCAATCAGGCCGAGATGGTTTCAAAGGTGGGTCAGATAAGAGAGGGAGTGACGTTTACCTCGTCATCAGTGAATTGACTGTGATCTCCATAACACGTTATTATGCTGTTGCTCTGTGTGGACTTGACCCCCGTTAACCCCTCCTCAGCTGCAATGGGCGTGACAGAGTTTCGGCAGAAAGTGACGACCCCTGAAAAAAAGACAGTGAAACAAAGGCAGCGCTGGTGTACGATCAATCAATACCAGAATAGCCTTTTTTGGTTCGACAAAACGAAAAATAAGCATTGTAACCGTCCACTAGGTAAAGAGATTCATCCAACTGTTCCCCTGCGTGTGGAGAAATGCATCGACATGAGACGCATTGTACAAAACATTACATTTGCTCACACGAGTTGCCTTTGTTTCTTGGAAGCAGATGATGTCAGCTCCCAGCCCATCCAGGAGTCCTCTGAGGTCTTGATTGCTGCTCCTCAGGGTGGCTCTCAGTCCATTCACATTCCAGGACACCACCTTCATTTTTTTGTTCAATCATCAACAACAAAAAAACAACCACAAAAAATTATAATTAGTCTAGTATCTGCACATGCGCAGTAGCTTTGGCGCTAAAATTTGCTGCACAACGGTAGGCGTGGCCAAGAGTTGGTGGGCTTTTTCTGAACTATTTTTGAAAATTCACAAGTTGTGTTTGGCAGTTTTGCACATGAGATAGAAGAAGGGAGCCATGATTACCACCCCAGAGAATTTATCCAAGGATAGGCTGAAGGCTGAACTGAAGAAACATGGGATAAGGTTCAACTCCAATGAGAATAAGCCCTACTACATTGAGCTCTACCGAGCGAAAATCCTAGTGGAGCCAGTTCATACCCAGGCCAGTGAGTTTTCAGATGAGGACTACAAGCCAAGCCCCAAGCTCTCTAAGAAGAAGGTATTTGAAGCTACAGTAATCTGAGAAGCCATTTTGACCTTTTAACCTTTCATAATCAGATGGCCCTGACTGCTTCACGTCGCAAGCAATCCAAGGCGCTAGAAACGTACCTCACTCATGTCCAGACTCTCTCCAACAGCGAATTAATGGATGGGCTGGTTCGCATGGGGGAAGACCCTGGGCCAATTAACCCTTCCACGAGGAGCGTCTACGAAAACAAGCTAGCCAAACTCCTTGAAGAGGAGAAAGTTGAGAGAGAAAACAGTGAGAGTGTAGACTTCCATAGCCGCTGTTGCTATTATGCACTTTGTACTGAACGTTTTTAGCGCCAGTGAAGAGTCCCCCAGCCAGGAGCACGCAGGTGGATCTGGAGGACTCCTTCATTGGGGAGTGGTCTGATAATGAAGAGGAAGAGGAGGTCGAGGAGGAATCTGAAAGCATGGGAGCGGTACGTCTGCAATACTGGGGCCGTTTCAACTTCCTGAGTAGTAGTAGTAGTAGTAGTAGTAGTAGTAGTAACATTTCGCCTTAATTCCTAGGATGATCAAGATGACGAAGTTGCTGAGTCTGCACCAGTGGTGAGTTGCCGGTAGAACAACATGGGCACGATTGAGCATAGAATTTGGTCCCAAAATCACAAAACAATCAGAATTACAAATCATAGCTGGTCCATTTGACTTATGCCACTGAGACGATTATCGTTTTCTTGTGTCTTTAGCATTTGAGGCAGAAATATAACCTGCGGAGCCGCCATCCTCATGTTGAGGAAGAGCAAGATAGTGGGTCACTGGACTCCTCCAGGTACGACTCCGACTCCCAGAAGCCCAGGCGATCGTCTCCCCCCCGCACCACAATCAAGCCCTCCGCTAACCTGCCGCGTCACCAACGTCCTAAGAAGAGGGTTAGGATCCCCGAGGAGGGCTCGGACGCCTGCAGGATTGCCTGGAGCATCATTTTTGTCCTGATTATCTTCACAACTGTGTTTCTTCTCTACGAGCACTTCACTGTGCAGTCCGGCAGAACCAGCTTGCTCGTCCATGGCGTGGAGACCGTCCGCACCACTGTTTACGGTTTGGTTGCTCCACTGATGGAGAAACAGGAGGTGCCGCCCGAGAGTCCTCCCGTGACCCCACCCCCTGCGACCAAGGAACCGCCACCTCGAGACGAACAGAAGGCACCGCCACCACCCACCCCAAAGAAACCCAAGGCTAAAACAGAGGATAAGCCCACTCCCAAGCCTGCAACGTCCGAGGACACGCCTACAGCCAAACCCAAAGCAGCCTCTAAGCAGGATAAGCCTGCTGAGGCACCCTCTAAGCAGGATAAGCCTGCTAAAGCATCTCAAGAAAAGAAAGCAGAAGAGCCGAAAACGGAGAAGTCTAATAAGCAGAAGGAACATGTGACATAACTTATGGGCCTCGTCTCTTTTTCCGAGCAGTTGTACATAATATAGTGCATCCGTCTTCTCCTAGCAGCATGTAGGCAAGAATTTTTTATGGTAGATTATGCCGTCGTCACTTCTACATCACAAACATGCACAGTCATGCAATCCACTTATACATTCTCCTGAGCGCTCTTTTTCTTTTTTGGTGCACCATTTAGCTAGTTGTAGCCCTAGCAGTACCTTGATGTTGCACAGAAATGTGTTGCTTTTAAATAAAAATGTAGAGCTAATTATTTCACACAAACATTAAGTACTGATGTGGGTGAAGCATAAAAAAGATGTGCAGGTTATAGATACATACTGTGACAGGCTGTGGTTAGTATGGTGCTTTGTATAATGGCTTTGTACAGATCAAGGGATGGTGGTGGTGGTGGTGGATATGGCAACATTCTGGAGAGATTGAAGGTTTCTCATTTGTAAGTTTTTAGCTGGCCTGAGTGAATGGTGAGCATGGCCCTGCTGCGAACGTCAGCCTCGTCAAGGTAGTGTAGTGCGTCAAGGAACTCTCTCTTCAGCGTCCCAGGAGAGATCACGCCTTTGGAGGACATTTCTGAGCTCTTAGCTCCTGCCTCTTCTGCCGCCACATAGTGGAGAGCGAGACCATGGGCGCAGTCCTGAACACTCACTGCAGAGACAGACATAGAGAGAGAAGGAAGAAAGTAATCCAGTGAAGATGAAATGAGGCCACCCCTGTAATCATGTCACTCTGATTAACTAACTGCAGCATTTTTTTTCAAACTCAATGAAGCAGTTGAATTCAAATCGGAACTGAGTATATTTTTCAGAGAAGTTGAAAATGAGGTCACGGGTCACTAACGATCGCTTCAATTCAAACTCAATGGCCAGAATGATGGTTCTATTGAGGAGCTGCACGCTTACCCGAGTCCTCTGCCTCTATGTCCACGCATGCCAGCACGGCAGCAAGCACAGCGGCACTGCAGGTGAGTATGGAGTGCAGGTTCCCCATGCCCAGCTGCGTGTTGTTAATCTCCACCACCTGCTCCCCGCTGGTCAGGGTGTTGGTCTCGTAGAGGTGGACGAAGGCACTGGAGTAGGTACACAGCTTGTGGGCATTCTCCAAGGCCTCCTCCACTGGGACGTTCGTCATCTGGGTCTCTCTGAACTGCCCTAAAGGGGGGGGTGGGGGTGTGGAAGGAAGTCACATGCAGTGTAATGAAAGTCACGTCTTCACCCAATAATGGACATTCCAATGTGTAAACTTCACCCCTTGATTACAAACAAACAAACGTACCTTTCATCTGGACCATGGGGAGCACCGTGGGCACTCTGTGCAGGCAGCCTGACGCTGCCTTCTCCTTCTACAGGCAAAAAAAAGAAAGATACGATTTCATAATTACGATTCTGATTACGATTTAAGAGATCAATGAACTTTAATCTCAGGAAGAAGATTAACAAGATGCATTTGAGAAACATATGGACTTGAAGCCATCAAGAAACTAGCAATGTCCTGTTCTCACGAGACACACACAGAGGAGAAGTTTAGTCAGGCTTCCAGCATCTAGAAGGATGTTCAGGACAACACCACCACCCCCTTTGTGAAGCCTTCAGCTATGTCCTGTCCCAGGAAGAGAAAGGGAGAGGAGGCAAGCTCTGTCAGGCACAAACACAGATCACTCAGATCAGCAGCAGAGAAGCCAAGCCGCCAGGATATCTCTCCAACCCTTGTAAACACTTTCGGTTTGGGCCCGAAGTCGGGAGTTACAAAACCTACAAGTGTGGAGGAGGGAAGCCAGAGAAAAGTGGCTAGTCGTGACACTGGACCAGTCAGTGTCAGCACCCAGTGACACTGGACCAGTCAATGTCAGCACTCAGTGACAGGCATACTAACAGCCTAGAAGTTCATAGCCGTTTGATGAAGTGGGGGGAAAATTTTCAGCCAGGATGCCACTGCATGCCAACTCAATTCTCACAGCTTTTGTTGGTACAACAGACCAAACCTAGACCATAATAGCTGGGCCACCAGGCTATAATTAGATGCCAATTACAGCATCAAGTGGACCAACAATGGATAGGGGGGCCCCCTTCCCTTCCCATCTCCGCCTAACTACTCTTCAGCAATTCACTCCTGCCGGCTGGTGCTTAAAGCTTGCTACAGTTGATTTCAGTTGCGCTTGAACATGCTGTAGAGCGTTTGAACATGCTGTAGAGCATTATATGGGACGTTTATGGTTTGTGCATGCGGTCATTTTCAAATGTACACCTATATGGTATACACAAACCATAAACTTCCAGTATAACGCTCTAAGGAATGTTTGAACACAACTGAATGTCCGTGTATGCTCTACGCAATGTTCGTCCCTCTCTCTCACCTTGCGCAACATTTTCCTGACGCCCCTCGGGCTGGGGATGGGGCTGTTCCGGGGGCTGTTGCGGGGGGAGATGCACGGACTGGGGCTCTTGTTCTTTGGACTGGGGCTGTCCCCTCCATTAATGGCCACCTTTGAGCTGCTGGGAGGGCTGACAGACTTGGCCTTCTTGTTGCGAAACTTTCGCAGGACGGGGGGCAGTTCTTGAGGGAGCTTGGCCGTGAGATCTGGCTGGTTATCATTGCCATCCACCACTACTTTGGGGATGGAGGAGAGTTCCTCGTCGCTGAAGTCACTGATGTCGCTGGGCGAGTCCAGCGGTGACGTTTCTGGATACGTAAGAGAACAACCATCAAATTGACGGAATAGTGGTGAAATTATTTAACCGTGTTTTCTGTTATACACTGCTGATGCAAAGATTTTGAATGGAAAGAGGCGGCTTTATTCTTATTTTGGCCAATTGGATCTCGGACAGTTTGGATTTGTAAGGGGGGTCCGCTGTACAGAGAGTGTCCTGTGTAAGACTTTTCGCCACAAAACTCACTTTTCTCGATGACTCTCTGTGCCACGGAGTAGATGTCCCCCAGCCGTCCCGAGATCACCGTGGGAACAAACTCTTCCAGGATGTTCAGGATGAGCTGCTTCTTGCGATCGTTGGTGCCGCAGTAGTCGGCCACGAGGACGAACGGGATCTCGGTGCTGCTGCGAGCATTTTGGTCAAAGTGCTCCATGAAGGCATCCAGGATTGGCTGAGGGGCACTTGCGGAGACGACCACCGCCTTGCAGTTGTTTAGGTCCTTGGCTACATCTGCAGGATCTGAAAGCAAATCAAAACAATCTCACACGAATTGGAGACAAATTATGATACTTGGAGACACTTGGAGACAAACTAGCAATCCAAGATTACTTGGAGGCTAAAAGACAAAGTCTGTCTGCAATCAAAGTGTCTTGATTAGAGGAGAGGCCTCATTTGGGGGGTAGATTTACTTCACAGACACTGCTCTGGGTCATAATACAGCGGTGTTCTTGGTATTATATTGTGACCACAGCTATCGTGTGTGAGGAAGGATGGGAAGTGCAACTCATTGGCTTCAAGAAGCATTTTGTGAGTAGCTCCAGTTTTGGGTATTTCTCAAGCTCCAGTGGCTACAGCAATTACATCTCAATAGCTCCATCACGACACGACACTGTAAACTCCCCTGTTGCCAGGCAGACTGCAGAGTGTGGGATGGATGACAGCAGAACTATGCACAGCTGCACGGGACAAAGCTTGCAGAAGTCCCATCATCACCATGCACAGCACAGCAAATATGCCTGTAGAAACGCGCCATTGTACATGCATGGGACAAAACTATGCTCCAAATGCCTGCAGAAGCTCCATTGTCAAGGTGAGGTTCAAGTGTTGAGTCTCCAGCTAGTTACCCAAAGCCATGGAACTGATGCTGCTAGACTCCAAAGGTTGGAGAAGCTAGGTATATGCCTCGCCTTCGCATTGGAAGGATTATTGTCATAAAGGAGAAAGACGATGCCTTATTCATCACCCTCTCCTAATACGAACCTTGCACTTTGACAGGAGAGGGTTTAGTACAACTATGGAAAAGAAATGGCTTTAATTAGCTCCCTCTAGACTAATCTAACTCTCATGCTAAGCTGCACAATGTGATGCGATGAATGCATGATGTCATCACATGTAACTCCTCTCTGGCACAGGCCAATACCTGCACATACCACGTGGGCTGCACACCATAATTACTGCATAATTGCTCTGATGCTATCTCCAAATATGCCAATAGCACATGCATTTCAGATGCACTTCACTGCTACCACATGTCACCACTAAACAAAAGGCATGTGGTCAGCAAGCACTCTAAGCCACCACCCATTTACCCTTTTAGTGCTCAATACAGAAT
>JAAGOD010066151.1_pt1 | contig 11028 bp, 16 predicted proteins | sample 8389681 | NCBI WGS metagenome assembly JAAGOD01 (sample SAMN13964374, study PRJNA552185) | sponge metagenome | biome: deep-sea hydrothermal vent fields; feature: spots directly above weak diffusing fluid; material: seawater and sediment | host: Tedaniidae sp. KZ-2020 ... | reverse complement strand
GCATAACCAGCCTACAAGCATTGCATTACGTACCCATTAAGAGAACCACTCATCCCAGCATAACCAGCCTACAAGCATTGCATTACGTACCCATTAAGAGAACCACTCAAGGGATTCACTTGAATGAACCAAGCCCCCAAAATTGCATCTATTTTCGTGCGCATGCATGCGTGAATTAAATGTGCACATTGGCAGTATTCGCTGGTCAAGTTTTGCGTAACAACTACCCTGAAAGCCTGTGCATGACTCACCTTCCCTCTCCTTGACTTTGAGAAGATGCAGGCCACATTTGGGTCCACCAGCTCCACAGGGATGGGGAGGAAGGCCTCCTCGGCAAGCTCAGCCTCCAGCTCCCCCAGGCACTCCTTAATCTCCTCCACTAACGAGAGGGAGTCCCTCGTCTCAGTAGACACCACCACGGCGTCTGGGCGATGCTTGTCCACAAACTCCTTGATCATCTTCAAGTCCTCCTCCTTCTCCTCTCGTTCCTTCGTGTAGGTAGTGAATTTGCGTTTGGCAAGGTTGTTGAAGCGCTTGAAGTCGACCACCTCCCCGTTGCAGTCCAGGACGCAGAAGAAAGAGGGCGTGGCCTTGTCATGGGTGTAGGAGCAGGCCATGATCTTCATGTACGGCCCCTCGCTGTCCTCATCCAGCTCCACGGGGATCGGGGCCACGTCAAGCCAGTGCCGGAACTTCAGGACGCTCGTCTGAATAGAGGGGGATGGGAGAAAGTAAAATACCACTTCTGGGCACTACTGAAGGCTATTCAGACCAAAAAACAGATTCCACTTCCACTTCCACTACATCTAAAGCTACTGCTTCGTTTATGTCTCCCCCTACCTAGATACCTACATAATATATGCACCGGCAAAGCTAGACAAACCTGTAAGACGTGTTCCTTTGCCTCGTCCAGCAGCTTTATCCTGAGCTCCTTGACCATGAGAGGATAGAGGACCTTGAGGAGAGCATGGGCCACTGCCTTGGCTCGCTGGGCGTTCCACTTCTCCACCAGCAGGCTGAACTCGTCCTGAGGGAAACATGACGGCAACACCACAGCAAATAGTAACAACACTACAACTGTAACAACAATGACGACGACGACAACAACAACAACAGCAACATCAACAACAACAACAACAACAACAACAACAACAACTTACTCTGTAGAAAAGCTGTCTTATCTCCTCAAAATAGCTTTGGGTGGGTAAACTCCTGCAAGTACATAACATGAACAACATACAGTAAAGATTCTCTCTCACACATGCAGACACATTCATATGCACGCGCACGCACACACATACACACACATGCACACAGATACACACTCATGTACGGACCTCTTCTCCTGCTGCTGCTCCAGGTCAATGGAGATCTTGATCTCGAGGAGGTGGTCCTGCTCTGCCAGGTGGAGGCGCAGGAACTCATCCCCCTTCAGCTCCCGCACGGGCTTGTTGCGCAGGTACTTCATGACAAAGCAATTGTGAGTGTCGTCAATGATCTGCAGGGGGAGGGGGAGGGGCAAGGGAAGTACAAAGGTCACTAGAGCATCACAACAGTGTTGTCAGGGCAGAGTACAAGGTCATCAACCAGCCTGGCAACGTAACACTTCCTTACCTTTCTTCCCTTCTTTGTGGGTTTGACCGAGAGCACTGCCCTGGACTGGAAGACCTGCCTGAGGGCGTGTCTCACCAGGGGCTCTGCAGAGATCTGCATGGCGACCATGTGACATGCCCCCTGCAACACTGCACGCACGCTGGAAAAATACCTGCAGAGAACCGGTAAAAGGGAAGTAAAAATTGCGACACAATTTATCATGTCTGACCACACCCACCTACACACTCAGTGCCACGCCCACTCATCATACTAGCAGCCACCCCATCAGGCTCTCACTGTGACCACACACACCCACTGCCCCACCCACTCACCCACCCTCTCACCCCGTAGCCTGGACGTAATCCTCTGCGGCCACCTCAGGCTCAATGTGATGCTGCTCTGTCTCGTGGCGCTGGTAGTTATCCCGCAGATTCTCCCCAAACTGCTCGGGAGTCAGCCCAAACTTGGCCGACAGAGAACCCAGTCCGTTCTCCTGACAAATGGCATAGAAGTCTTTCTTCTGTGCCTGCTTGATGCTCCTCTTGCCTGTTTTCTTCTCCAAGGGGTTGTCCGCAGGGTCGGTTAGCCCCTCCCCCCCTTCCCCGGCTCCCAGGAGCTTCCTTTTGCTGACTTGGCTGTTCCTCATGGCCACCAGGTCACGCCCGTAGTAGAGCAGGAAGTGCGCGTAGATGTCGGCCAGCTCGTCATTGGATGAAACAGAGTCCAATCTGAAAGCAACCATTGACGACTAACATTGCATACTCAGCACTTTTTGAGTTCGCATACTCAACACCTCTGGAGTTAAAAATTTTGCTTACTCAACACATTTTGAATTTGCAATTACAGCAGGGCCTCCACTTCTCTAATTTGGACACTATTTAAAATGGAGTCCCAATGACATCTCTGATATGGAGGTTCCACTATACTTTAGACCACACCCTCCCTCCCAGCAGACCACACCCTCCCGCCCAGCAGACCACACCCTCCCACCCAGCAGACCACACTCACCCACCTCATCAAGTCCTCGTCAGTGAGCACTCTGGTGTCCTCAGTGAGAGCTTTGTCGGGCTCCACCCTCACCTTCTCAAACTGGTAGTCTCGGATGCTCTCAAACAGCGTCTTCATGTTCTTCTTGCGGCTCTGCAGCTGCGTCCACTGTGCGTATATGTGTGTGTGCGTTTGTACATGTGTTCATGTGCATGAGTGAGTTTATCCACGTGTTTGCATGTGTGTGTGTGTGTGTGCATGAAGAAGAGAGAAACCTCCGCATAAAGGACGCACTGGGATCATGTCTATTGTCCCTTGTAGGGAGGTTGTCCTTATCTTGGAGGTCAATTCACACAGAGAAGGACCAATGGTGCATTCAAAAGATGCTGCTTTGCTGCTTTAAAGACTGTATATTAGAGAGATCTCACTCTAACACACCTTTTCATCAAACCCGAGTATCTTCCAGAGGTCGTGGACGTCCAGCTCGGGCTCCACATACTCCCTGCGGTAGTTGGCTATGAACGGGACCTCAAATGAGTGCTTCTTCATGAAGTTCAGGGCCTCCTTGATCTTGGGGACAGTGCTCTGCTGGGGTTTCCCCCCGCCCCCATGATGGGCCCTCCTTGGGGCTCCTGAGCGATGCTTCTCCGCTGATACCAGAGGCTGTACAGTGGGTAGTAAGAAGGAAATTGTGCATGGCGTGTGTGTGTGTGGGCGTGTGTGCGTGTGTGTGCATGTGTGAGGTGGCTGACCTGCTTTGAGACAGGCATCTCCATGAAGGCATGCTCATAGACCCACTCTGCCTCCTGCTCAAGCTCCGCCTCATTCTCCGGGGGCTGGACGGGGATGGAGCGCACCTGGAAACGCTCCGGCTGGTCTGTCACTCGTATCTCTGTGTCCCGCTCCAGGAAGTGGCCCCTCTCCAGCTCGCTCGGCTCGTACACGTCATAAATGGTGGACTTCTTCTTGCGGGTGCGAGTCTTTTTCTTCTTGCGAGGAGCCGCAGACTCCCCATCCAAGTCACTGTTCTCACTCTCACTCTGATACTGCAAGGGACAGTGCAGGAAGTGGGGCAAGACAGGAAGTGAGTCATGACAGGAAGTAGAACAGAATCGAGAAACAAGAATAGGAAAGTGAATTCCCAAAATGTGGGCATCCCCTGTATGTACTAAGACCATTTCAATGCGAACTCTATAGTACAAATCCACCCCTGAAATGAGGCCACCTCTCTAATCGAGACACTTGTACTGGTCCCAATGGTAGTGGAGGAGGGAGGGAGTCCAGTACTACACACCTCTCCATCTTGCTCTTCATCAGATACCAGTCCCTCTCCAAGTTGGTCCAACTCAGCAGGGTCAAAGTCCAACCCAAAGATCTCCTGGGCTTCGAGCATCATTCTAATTAAAGTACAGTCATTTTTTACACGACTATTTGACAAGCAACAGAGAAAGGTGGCTCACGGCTCTGTGTACGTCCCGTCCTCCTTCCTCCGGCGGATTGGCTGGCCGTGATCATCCACGATGAAGTCAAACTCATCGTCCACATCCTCCTCATCCTCCTCCAGCTGTGCCCTGCCCCTGCCCCGCCTCCGCCCCTCCCCTGGGGCCCCTGCTGCCGACCCACCCTGGGAGTCAGGGACATCATCCTCATCACTGTCCCCACCAAACACCTGGACAGCACAGGAGAGGGAGCATGGGGAGGAAATAAGGGGAAGGGAGGAGGGAAGGAGGGAGGGGGGAAAGGGAAGAAGAGGGAGGAGAAAGCGAGAATGAGTAAAAAGGTGCTTCAAGATAACACTAGTCATCTCTGGAAAGCAAGCAACTATCTGCCGACTCACATGAGCAAAGTCTTCATCCTGTGTGGAGTCCATACTCTCCTCCCTGGTGAAGCTAGTGTTAATAGCTGCAGGGGCTGCTGACTCAGCGTGCCCTGACTCCCCTCCTTCCTCCTCGTCACTGTCCAGCACATTGCCATGGACACGCCGAAACTTCTTCCTCTGGAGCTGAATCCCAGTGTTCTCAGCTATGAGGTCATAGTCCTCATCCTCAAGCTGGTCGTCATAAGCTGATGGAAAAAATTCAGTGCTAGGATGAAATGTGTCAATTCCTACAGGCATCTGACAGGGCAAGTGGATAGCTACTTTACCAAACTTATGAATCAAACTTTGGTATAAAAGGTGAAGAAGACAAAGCTTTCATATGCTAGACCACTGGGTAGCTTACTTCGTTTGGGCCTTTTCCTGCTCTCCACAGCTCCTTCTTCTTCCTCTGAACCTGAGCCACTGTGCTCACTGCTATCAGCATCCGCCCCTTCTTCCTCCAGAGGGCCATCATCAATTAAATCAGGTACAGCGGCTGCAGAAATGAAGTGAGAAGAAAGTTGGTGTAGTGGGCATTAATTAGAAACTCTTCTCTGTAACTATTCTTACCGTTTCCCTCTTCCTCCTCTTCTTCTTCAGAGTCGTCAGAGCTACTGTCTCCGTCCTCATCAGAGCTCTCTTCTGCTTGCTTCTCGAAAAAGTCTTCGTTGTCACTCATATTAAACTCTCCTGCTGATGCTGTCTTGGCAAAGCAGCCCAACATGCACACATCAACAATCAAGCCCACGTGAGACTCATGCAAATGAGGTAAAGGTTCGTCATATTGTTTGGCAACGGTTGCAGAGAGGGGGTGGGGCTGGATCCCTTTGCAAACAAGGCGCTGTACTGTAAGATGCTGCTGTGGCTAGCAATCCTAGTGTGCTACCTGGGACACTGCACTGCCCAGCAATGCCCAACGGCTTGTTCCTGTCTCCAAAGCAATTCAAGAGTGAGGTGTTCTGGAGGTACTCTCACCAAAATCCCCGATTTCCCTGCTTCTCTCCGACCAACCATCACTTTCTTGTAAGTTATACACATGCAGTAAAATACTGGTAGAGATTACTCTAACTATAGAGACTTGGAAAATAATCGTATCACTGCTATCAATGCAACTGATCTGGAAGGGCTTAGTCGTCTCAGAGAATTGTAAGTTAGCTAGCTAGCTAAACGAAAGTCTGATGTACAAATTATCCTATTCTAGATGTCTGGGTGTAAACTTGATAAGTTACATCGAAGAGGGTAGTTTTTCCTCAAATACTGCACTAGAGCAAATGTAAGTTGATCAAAGAGTCTAGAGCTCGGCTTCTTTCATTGCTGCTGCATGGTATCAACAGAGATCTAACACTAAATATGCTGAGTGAGCTTCCGGATAATCTCTTCAATTCAACACAAATTTTCACCCTGTAAGTGGCACGAATATTATAACGAGTACACAAATTAATCACTCCACAGAGATTTGTCAAATAACAATATCTCATCTCTATCTGCATCAGTCTTCACCGGATTGCCGGAAGATGCTCTGATGTAAGGAATTCACAAAATACTTATGACCGAATAATAACATTTTTTAAATGTAATAGTCGATTGGATGATAATCAATTTCAAACACTGAACCAAGACACATTTATCAACTTGAATTTGCATGATCTGTAAGTTCAGAAATTGCAGGTATGGAAGGTATAATCAAATTCATGGTAATCACAGGAGTTTGGGTGGCAACCCCATCAGATGTGACTGCATGTTACGCTGGTTCCCAGCATTCAGGAGCACCCTTGGAGCAGCCCAAAGCATGATTGGGACATGTGCTGAGCCAGCGAACTTGGATGGAGCGAGTTTACGGCTTATCACAGAAGACCAGCTCCTCTGCAGTAAGTGGAGATAAAAAGAGAGATATGCTACATCATATTAGCTGGTCTCAATAGATTGCACACCTTCGTGTGTGAATGGACTGTGCAACACGACAGTAGGAGAATGTGAATGTGATGATGAATATGTAGGAACTGCCTGTGATACACGTAAATTTTGTATATAGCTGCTTGATGATGAGATGTTCATGAAGTTACTGTCTCCCTAGCTTGCCCTGATGGCATGTTTGGTGCCGACTGCTCGGAGAACTGTTCTTGTGTTGAAGGAAGAGTGGGCAGTCCCTCGTGTGACAATGTGAATGGGCTTTGCAACTGCTTGGCAGGATACTCTGGTATCTCATGTGAACAAGGTAAAGACTCTCCTTCATGACTTGTGCAATTTTCCATACACTTATGCAGAAGATGACAACGTCACTACTGCATTTCAAGATAGTGTGGGATCAATGCATCCATACACTTATGCAGAAGATGACAACGTCACTACTGCATTTCAAGATACTGTGGGATCAACGAAAGTCACACCTCATGTTGATATTCCTGACTATGGCATAGTGCTGCTCTCTGTTGGCATTTCTCTTATAGTGGTTGTTGCCATTCTGATAGTGCCACTCACGGTAGGATGCTGGGCAGCAAAGAAGGCACAGCGAAGAAAGATACAGCCCGAATTTTCAATGGCAAAAGACTTTCTATAGCATAGCATACTTTGAAATCATTATCCTCCCCAGTAAGTATTTAATGTCGCCTTTTATGTCATAGCTAATCCTTCTCACCATGATTACTGGAGGAAATTTTTTTAATGATCATCTGTTTAGCTAGGTGGTGGTGTTCAGCTAGTTTTGTAGCTAAAATTTCACTGCAGCTACTGTTAGTTCTAACTGAGTGGGTGCAGTGCCAAATTAATGGTTGTGCTCGTCTCCTCATAGAATCTTATCAAACAGACTGCAAAACTGTACTGTAAGATATAGATCTTCTAGCTTTACCCTGATGATCTATTAGCTAGGTAGCTAGGTAGCTACATAATGTTGGAGTAACTGCTTCAAACCTGATGGCTATGTGAGTTACTGTGTTGTTGTTGTTGTTGTTTGTTGGTCAGAAATGTTGTATTCATCAAAAATCTTGCCATAAATAATAGTGCACCTCATTCTGCTATGTGCATTCAGTGCATGCACAAGATGATGCTCTGTAACACAGCTCATGTTGGAATCTAATCCTGAGGAGACAAAACAGTGGTCAACCTCCCACATTCTTAGTGGGTAGCTACTTAGGGGGCCTTCACAAAAGAAATTGACAACACTTATATAGCGTCATTATGACGCTAAGGGGGGGGGGGGTCTGAGGTCATGACACTAAGGACCATTTTTATTAGAGTTTCAGTGAAATTTTGTGACGCTAAGGGAGGGGTCTGGCCTTAGCGTCACAATGACGCTAATTTCTTTTGTGAAAGCCCCCTTATACATCAGGGAATCCCTTGGGCAAGGTTCCCCCAGTGGAGTTGGAACAGATGGGCTAGGAGAAGGGCTGCTGTAACTATATTAACACTAAGACTTGTGGACACTTTTGAGATTGTGGTCCTCCTTTGTCATAATCATAATTAATTGTCTATTGTGAATGCAATTTTGGTCCTAGTACATTATCTGAGATACATCTGTCCTCACTGGAAATAATGCCCTTACGATTGAGAACATTATGCTTTCAATCATGAGGGCATTATTTCCGGTCATTAATGAAGACGATGATGCATCATCTTTTGTCCTAAAATTCCTAGACACATGCACCAAAGAAGGTGAAGTACATGCCAAGAGAGAGTGATGAATAATGATCTGACTGAGGTTACTGACTGGACTTGGCCAGGTTAGATTAGCCATATGAATTATCTTTCGTTTCACATTATGCTTGTCCCAGGTGGGTGATTTTTCTATATACTTTGTTTTGCTGGCTGAATAATGTAGCTATCTACTTGCCTATACTTGAAACCAGTAGCAAGACATAGCCAGAATTTTCCCTCAGCTCACTGTTGCCTTAGGTCGGTCATGAGTCCTTCTCACCATGGTAACTGGAGAATAAAATTTTTAATAATCATGAACACAGGTGGTGGTGTTGAGCTAGTCAGCTCCTTGCTGCTATTGTTAGTTCTACTGAGTGGGTGTAGTGCCCAGTGTCCAAATGGTTGTTCCTGCCTCCGAGGCAATTCATTTCTGTCGTGTTCATCTATGTCTCTTACAGAAATCCCTAACTTTCCTGACAGTATCAAGCTGAATGCAACTGACCTGTGAGATACACTAGCTAATTACCTACCTAGCTAACAGTAGCTATGTTTTTTTTTTGTAGGGAATTAGACAGAAATTTGATCACATCCATTAGAGCAACAGATTTACAAGGCTTTATTAACCTGAGGAATTTGTAAGTTATGTTGTTGTTGTTGTTGTTGCTGCTGTTTGTTGAGTACAGAAATGTTGTGTTCTTTAGAGATCTTTCCAATAATCAGATCAGCAGCATTGAAAATGGTAGCTTTTCCTCTAATCATTTATTATCTGATCTGTAAGTGAATATCATGAAAATATTCCTTCACCTAAATCCATTGCTGACTTGCAGAAAACTACAGAATAACACGCTAAGTGGGATACCAGATAATTTGTTTGAATCTACCACCCTTGGTGGATTGTAAGTTGATCACCAGCTATAAACAGAGTGGCTAATGCACTATTGTGACATTCATGTAGGGATCTCAGCAATAACAGGATTGAAAATGTATCGTTCTTAACATTTAGGGGAGTGCAAGGTGGTGCTACAGTGTGAGTTGGCTAGCTGCTACACACAACCCTTTTCCTAGTTCTCTAGCTGGTCTCTCTCTCTTCTTTCATATAGCAACCTGGAAAGAAATTTGATCAGAACATTACCTGAAGGTACTTTTGATGGTCCTGGAAATCTACAAGCCCTGTAAGACTTAGTAAAAAATGGTTGGTTTTCACTCTATCCTTGAACTACTAATGTAATAATTCAGGAAGTTGAGTATGAACCCTATTCGATGTGACTGTGACTTGAGATGGTTTGTAGAATTCAGAAATAATATCAATGCATTCAATGATACGAGAGAAACTTGTGCTGAACCAAATGAGTTGATTGGGGTCCCACTATTACAAGTTACGGCAGACCAGCTCCTATGTAGTAAGTTGGTGGTAGCTATACAGTGAGCACTAACAAGTACCCACAGAGACTTGCCACATGGTCAGTAAAACATGCCTGACGATTCTTTAAGCTTGATCTTTGAACAGATTGCACGTCTCAATGTATCAATGGAGTATGCAACAGGACAGTAGGAGAGTGTGATTGTGATGCTGGATACAAAGGAAATACCTGTGATTCAAGTAATATCTTATGACCATGGTTATGCCACGATTAATAATGCACCTCTATACTCCAGTATGCCAAGATAGTATGTATGGTATTGACTGCCTGGAGGTCTGTACATGTGAACTGGATAAAGTGGACAATCCCACTTGTGACCATATCAACGGAACTTGTAACTGTTTACCGGGATACAGTGGCATTTCATGTGAAGAAGGTACGAGAATAACATACTCATGAGTTCAATTTTTATGACATGATTATTAAAGAATGCCCCGATGGCACATTTGGTGCTGACTGCTTGGGAAGATGTTCCTGTGGAGAAGGAAGAACAGGCAGTCCAAAGTGCAACAATGTGACCGGAGTCTGTAACTGCCTTCCAGGATACTCTGGGGACTCCTGCGAAGCACTTCTAGGTACCTAGGCAAATACTACTAGTGTAATCTTCATTGTACTAGCCCACTGCAGGGAATTTCACAAGTACAACTGTTAGGACAACAGTAAACAGTGTCATGGTCACTGGAACCGAAGGAACCGAAGGATCAGAAGACAGCGACAGAAGGCTTGCTTATGGCATAGCCTTGTTGGCTACCGGTTTATCCATCATGATTGGGGTGGCGATACTGGCAGTGCTGATAGCTATTAGGATGAAAGTAATGAAAGGAAAAACACTAATGAAATCTAGCCAGATCAGCAGATGGTTCGACTGATTAGATGAAACTCTTAGCAAACTGTAAAATGCCCCATTGACTAATTTATTCATAACAGACAGATGATTCAATTGCCAATCAGTGAATGAATAATTATTTTAATTTGCATGGTTACTGGTAAACAAAGGGATATTACTGCATGCAGTTTGAAGATGGCTGTGCTGCTTCTTTTAGTCCTGCTTAGTCTCTCAGTGGGCCATGGCAGTGCCCAGTGTCCCAGTGCTTGTGCCTGTCTCCAAAGCAATCGTAGACTGAGGTGTGGCAATACTGGAATTACTGCCATCCCCAATTTTCCTGCTGATATACGACAGACGGCAACTACATTGTACGATTGCATTTTGTGTCATAAATCTACACTAGTTTTATTGCTGTACTAACGTATCTAACTACAGAGAACTTTCGGGTAACTTCATCACTTCCATCCAAGCATCTGATCTTCAAGGATTTGTTAATCTTGAGACCATGTTTGTTGATTGCCATGATCATAAAGAGGGTCATAGCTAAATTTATTTGTATCTGTGTGTTCAGAGATCTTTCAATTAATCAAATCAGTGCCATTGAAGAAGGGAGTTTTTCATCAACAACTGTATTGAATACTTTGTAAGAGCCAGCTAGCTATCCTAGCTAGATGGATTACTTATACTACAATACAGGGATTTATCGTTTAATC
>JAAGOD010044981.1_pt1 | contig 11081 bp, 14 predicted proteins | sample 8389681 | NCBI WGS metagenome assembly JAAGOD01 (sample SAMN13964374, study PRJNA552185) | sponge metagenome | biome: deep-sea hydrothermal vent fields; feature: spots directly above weak diffusing fluid; material: seawater and sediment | host: Tedaniidae sp. KZ-2020 ... | reverse complement strand
TGGGCAATATCAAAGACGATTTTAGCGCCACAGTCCAAGCCTTATCAGCATTATCAGCATGTGAGGGCTCAATGTCGCAAGAACCAATCAAATTTAATCTTACAAAACGTTCACTCTTTAAGCCTGTGGCACTGTAATGGTATTAAAAGTCCAATCAGTGGTTTTCCTGTGTTTTGTCTCTTAGTGATGGCAGTGCTCACTCTGGTCCCTGAAATCGATGTATGACTTTCTGCACTTCCCAAAGAGAAAGTAGCCCAGACCAGCACCGACACAGACGGCCAGAAACAGCCAGCCATTGAATGTCATGGCAACCAGCATGAGGAGGTAGACCACGCCCACTTGTACGACATGCAGGCATGACTGTAGGATGTGGAGGGGACTGCAATACTCCTTGACAAGGAACTTAATGAACATGGATTGCCTGAAATGAAGCACAAATGAGATCAGTCAATTCGCTGAACTGAAAATGAGGCCCAGCTACTTTGACCTCTGTAGAGTGGCTGGTGTCCACTATAAAAAGAGCACTCACCTGATTCCTACTTTGCTTTGAGGAGGCAATAGATGGGTTTTGTCATTGTGGGCTTCGTTGTTTTGCACATTAACCTCTGCCATGTTTGAATTCATGCCTTTCTTGGCCTCTCGACCTGCCAGCATCTCCCTCAGCGTCTTCAGACCCTCATAGAGTATGCCAACAACGATAATCAGCAAAATCCCTCCAAACAATTCTATACACAAAATACGTCAAATCCTGTGGACAGATTGGCTCTCGGCACGACTCACGTCCTGGAGTTTCCAGGTGAAAGGAACTAAAGAGAAAAGAACACTGATAGCCGAAGAAAAAATACATCTGCATTGTCATCTGTGGAAAATACACATTGATGATGAAAAGAAGGAAGTAGCTACCTAGCTAGTCACATTTGGCATGTCCATCATGGGGCAAATGGAACTGTCCATGCCAGGCATCATCCCTACAGCATCCATACTGCAGCACTGAGGAGAGCTCTCTCTCTGCACAAAAACTCCTCCTCTGTTGTTTTTAGCGATCACGTGAAAGCAAATTAATGCGCGCAAACAATTTCACTTCCTAACAGCCTTTCTAATTAGAGCACGCCTAAAGAAGATGAAGTCCTACTACTACAGGTTCTTGACACTGTTTCTGGCAGTTGCTGCAGCTGCAAAGTTGCCTCTGCGCAGAGGAGGAGCACTGAAAGCGCCTTACCTCCCCGAAGATACGCCTAAACCAGAGGCTCAGTGGATAGACCAACAGCTGGACCACTTGACAAATGCAAGCAGCAGCAGCACATGGCAGCAGCGCTATTTCGTCAATTCCTCGTGGTGGGACCAAGATAGCGGCCCTGTCTTCCTTCTCCTGGGAGGAGAAGGCCCTGCCAGCCCCAACTGGATAGTAGCTGACACTCACATAATGCTAAATGCCCAGAAATACAAGGCTCTGGTCTTCTCCATTGAGCACAGGTAAATGCGTGGGCGGGTGGGCGCTAATTGGAGCTGATCAGCTGTAGCTATCAAATTAGCACCTGAGGCTAAAGTGGGCCAATAACCAATTTGCAGGTTCTATGGAGAGAGCCACCCAACTAAAGATGTGTCTACTGAGAACCTCAAGTACCTCAGCAGCAGACAGGCTTTGGCTGACTTTGCAAATTTCCGTGACCAGATGGTGACCAAGTACAAACTGATGGACAAGAACAAGTGGATATGTTTCGGAGGGTCATACTCTGGTGCCCTTTCAGCGTGGCTGCGTCAGACGTACCCCAATGCGGTGGTGGGTGCAGTGGCCACCAGTGCCCCTGTGCTCGCCAAGTTGAATTTTGTGGAGTATGTTGAGGTGGTGGAGAAATCTCTAGAGACAAAAGGTGGGCGTGGCTTGATGCCATGGTGGACTTGTACTGACTCTAAGATAACCTCTCGTTATGGACACATTGGAATCGGGAACCTGTTCTTTATAAATGGGGCATGGAGTGTCCTGATTAGAGAGGTTTCACTGCGACTTGTCACTGTCCCAAATAAATGGATACGGAATCATTCAAATGACTGGATGGTTCCGTTTTGAAAAAGGGTAGCTATCATTTCAGAGAGATTTCCTTTCCAGGGGTAGCTATTGGTGGGTGCAGAGGAGATCGCAAGTCAGAGCTGAATGTCCAATCCTTGTACCATTGTAACCTGCCTTGATTGATGAATGATTTTCCTCTGTAAGATAAGAGGGAATTTTTTTCCCCCTTAAAACCATTTCAGTTATTGGCCATTGAAGTGTCGGGGTTAGTGTCTGTGTGAGGCAGTGTTGGCAATGACACAGTCGAGGCTAATTCTCAAACAGATTTCTGGACTGTGTGGTCATACCCCCCTCCCTTCCCCCTGGGAGAGTGTGTGTGTGTGGCTGGGTGGGCTGCTAGTGTGTCTGTGACTTCCTCCCTCCCTGTAGGGCCCAGCTGTCCGACTAATGTAGCCTTAGCCAGTGCCGACCTCTACGGCATGCTCAGAGACAGGAAGAACTGGCCCCAAGTGGAGAAGATGTTCCAGTAAGGCTCTCTCTCTCTCTCTCCCTCCCTCCCTGCTCAAATCTTTATGAGTTCTGTTTGTTGGTGTTTAGTGTGAAACCATCCCTGGGCTCCGACAAGGACGTTGTCAATTTACTGGAGAGTTTGGCGGGCAATTTTGAGGGTGTGGTCCAGTACAATAGGGATAACACGGCATTTGAGGTATGTGCAGTCGCCATAGAGTGCATTGGGGACGACGAGGTAATGGGAATAATCCTTCCTCGTGTAATTTTGTCTGGATTCCAATGTATCAAACCTTGCGTTTGGCTTGGTGGAAGAGTTAGCTGTAGTAATAGCAGTGGCATCAGGGAGTGTGTGTGGAGTGAGTGGATCACTGTGGTGCTCTCCGTCCCATCATCCAGGGTCGGCCAAACAACATCACCATTGAGCTGCTGTGTGGGATGATGACCAATGACAGCCTCGGGGCCCCTCTCCAGCGATTCGCTGCCGTCAACACCCTCATGATGGGCGGTGAGAAGGAGTTAGACGTCGACTACGATAGCATGGTTCAAGACATGAAAAACTCATCGTGGATGGCGGATGCAGTTGAAGCTGGAGGTAGGTTTCACATCACGTGACTCAACAACCCAATAGCTGAGCAGTCTCGACAACGCTGAGTGCCTCTTTTGAGGTGGCCTAGAGTCGGTTGAGCTTGGCAAGTTTGACAAATTTCCCTTTGATGGTGTAATTGTGCCATTGTTTACCTTCTTGGCCGGATCTGTAAAAATTCCATGCCCCCCCCCATGGATAATTTGTGCATGTGGTTTATATGATCCCCCACATGGATAATATCCTGTGGACTCCCTCTTAAATGAGGCCACCCCTGCATTTAGTCCACCTCTAAGTATGCTTCCTAGTGCAAATTCACCCCCTGGAATGAGGCCACCCCTCTCTAATTAGGACACTCTGACAGGTGAGTCCACTGCATGTGCATGCTGGCCATTGTGGTGACATGGAGTTGGGACCTGTGGTTGCCCATGGAGCTGTGATTAGCGCAGAGCTTGGATTCCCTTTGTAGGCTGCTGGAGACCCGAGCCATGTAGGGATTCGCTGGATTGTGTCGGAGTATAAAAGGGTTCCTGGTAATGGTTTTATTCCATTCACTACATTGTCACTAACATGATCTGAATGGGCCTTGCTCCCTTTGTGTGGCGAGCTGTGGCACTGGTGTCAACTGCCTTGTCCTTGCCTGAAGGCACAGCAGAGGCAGTCTGGAGTGTGTACTCTGTAGAGCTGTTAGTGCCATGTAGTCAGGCCTGCTGTAATGGGGTGGGATAATGGCCATGGGCAATCATTAGAGCGGAGAGCGTGGCAGGCAGGCTGTGTGCTAGAGTGGAGATCTTGTGTGGCGACTACTCACCATGTCTAATTGTAATGCAGCCATACAGTTGCTCCCTAAGGTAGTGTGTGTGTGTGTGTGTGTGTTCTAGCCTGCATGCGTGTGTATGTATGTGTGTGTGTGTGTGGGTACACATATCAGTTATCTTGTGCCCTCTTCCCTGGAGATATTATCATGGGCTTTACTCATCTCAATTAGCCCTAGAATCCTAGCTCTATAGTTTGTGTGTGTGTGTGTGGTTAGGGTGGGGGGTCGAGGCCAGTGGGACCTTGAGACAGCTATATAGCCAAGTGGTGGTTTCTGTTGATTTTTTTTCTGTACCAGTCTCTAACCACGTACCTCTATGTACACACACACGCACACACACACAAACGCTTACGCAAACATACAAACACACAAACACACACAATGCAAACACACACTTTTTTTTAGAACGGCAGTGGACTTATCAAACTTGCACTGAGTTTGGCTATTTCCAGACCACCGATTCTGAGAAGACCTCTCTCTTCTCTCACGGGATTGGCCTCGACTTCTACATGGATATATGCACTGACGTATTTGACATCCTTCCAGAGAATCTCCACAACATAGAGAACCGGACAAACCATTTCTACGGGGGGCGTAATGTGACCGGGACCAACATTGTGTTCCCCAATGGTTCAATCGACCCCTGGCATGCTCTGAGCGTCCTCACGGACATTGGCTCCACGGTCCATGCCAGGTACATCACAGGGACAGCTCACTGCGCCAACATGTACCCTCCCAGGGACTCTGACCTCCAGGAGCTGACAGCTGCCAGGGAAGAGATATCTGCCCTCATAGGCCAGTGGCTGGGGACAGGCTCAAAATAACTCCACCTCTGAGGGAATTTGGACTTGTGGGACTGAACAGAGGAAAGAGGGGGCGAAAATACTTTCACATTTCCACTGAAAATGGACACTCCTATCTTGCTCTTTCAAAATTATGCAAGCTTTGTAGAAAGTGTCTTCACCATCCGGGGCGTGTTGGTGTAATGGTCTGTAATACAAGTGCTGTTTGAAGTGTTTGGTGCTTCATTCCACAGTGGTGACCAGACGAGATGGGCCTGAATTACTCAGTGGCCTTGAAGCCAGTGGAATTGGGTCACCACCACGCCAAACACCACAGCATCAGTAATGAATGTGTGGGGGGCAGTTCAAAAACAAGAGTCACAGTAGACCATCTCTGGTTGTAATTCCATCAGCTCCCACACCCAGCAGTTGCCCTCCCGAGGGAGGAAGGGGGGTGTGGGAACGTCATTAGCCTGATAGCTACCTCATATCCCAGAAGCTAAATTAAGTTAGCCTTGGCTTTGGGGAAATGGGTTCAGACAAGCACTTTAATAGTGCATTTTGAACATGTCCCAAAGCAAATCTACCCCTGAAATGAGGCCACCCCTCAAATCAGGACACTGACTGATCCCAAGGGTGGCTGGATTAGAGTATATAGCTGGAGGAATGGTCTCCAGGCTATTTAGCTTGAGGTGTTTTGAAGAATGGTGTCCCCAGGGCTAGTTCTGTAAAAGGGTAGGAGAGAGTGTGGAAAAAAAACCTTAGATTTCTTTCAAAATAAACTATTATGAATTGAAGGTCCAAAAGAGATGGGGTGGACAGATTGAATTTCTGCTTGGAGCAGTCTGAATACACGATCGATGGATGGTGGATGATACAGAAATATTAGACAGGAAAATATTTTTTAAAAACATACAAACTGTACATTGTGTATCTAAAAAAAGAGAGAGAGAGAGAAAGAATCGAGAAAAGAAAAGCCTGCAGATGATTTTGTACTGTAACTGATTTTATCTCTGCCCTGGAAAAGTTCGGACAGAGATGGATTCGTGAAAAAGGTAGCTTACTCCTGTGCTGAAGATGCCATGCCATGGTTGAAAGCCCCTCCCCCCCTCCCCTAGAGAGTATGGTGGTGTTGGTGTTTACTGTATCAGTAGGGGGCGTACCTGGAGGGGTAGCGGGACTCGCTGATGGTGTGCTCCTGGAGAGAGCTGGACGAGGAAGAGGGGGATATCGTGGGCGTGCACGACACCTCAAAGATCAACTCAGATTCTAACGTTCTCCACACAAATTTCTGCGCTTCGTTGGCTCTCGGGCTGCTGAGGGCCGACTTTGGGATGTACCCGCTGCCGAGCTTCTGGGGGGTTTCCTGGAAGAGGGGTTCCATCAGAGTCGCTCGCTGACCTACCTCCTGGGTACAGTCGACAAGGATGTTAACCACCGCACGCCAGCTATAGGCCTGGAGGGGTGTAATATCTCCGTTGATCTCGTTCTTGAGGATGAGCCACGCCACGAAGGATTGATCCCTGTAGACGCGCTGGAGAGTGTCTGGTTGCTCTCTCCCGACAGGAATAGCCCAACTCACCGTCGGACTGAAGTTATCGTTCATAAAAGCCCTAACAGTCTGCGGATTCTGGGGGCCCTTGAGGGTAGCCCTCTCCGTGGTGATGCCGTACCATGGGTACTGTCTTCCATCAGCATCGCTCACTCCCTCAGAGTTGCCATTGTTCAGCTCCTGGATCTCCCAACTCGACACACCCGCTGGATAATGGTTGTAGAACTTCATCTCTGTGACGGCCTGGACCCAGCCCACGGTGTAGATATCGCCATCTTTCAGCCTGGGTATGGCCACCTCAGCCTCTGCTCTGAAGTGAGGGGTCACGTAGTTGAGAGTGGAGGCATTCTCCTTGATGCTGGTTTCGCATTTGTCCACGGAGGCCGAACAGTGCAGCACTTTGAAGTCGTTTCGCAGGCGAGCGAGCTGTTCTTCAATGGTCATGGCCTTTGCTCTCCTACTGGGATGATGCTGCTGGTGGTGGACGCACCCTATCATCCACGCCAGTGCCTTCTTTGCTGCCACCACGACCGACGGAGGGAGAGACTGAGGGAGAGAGAGGGGGGGAAGCTGAGCTAAAACCCGGCGGACCAGCTGAGTCTGGTAATCACCCGCCGCAGGTTCCCAGAGTGTGAGAGCCGTGATCTATTCTCTAGATCCTGATAAGGATGAGAATTCAGTAGTGAATTCTCTTTTGGCTGAGTTATGAATAATAACTCAGCTCTCTCCAGGAAACAAGACAGTTGATTTTGCGGTTTTTGTCAATCTAATCTCTGAACGTGCTAATTAGTGACAGGAAGTGAAATATTACCACAGCCCCACCCCTATTTCTTAGTTTTCTGTGTGCAAAATGGCTTCTGTCAGTGTTGCTGCTTGGATGGCCTATGAGGGAGAGAGGGGGACAGATCAGTATAGGCTCTGCTCGAGTTGACTCACTTGGCCCACTCCACTTTGAGAATAAGATGATCGTATCCGAACCCATCCAAATTCTTGATGGCCCTCTCGGCATCCTCGCGACTGGCGAAGCTCACAAAGGCAAAGCCCTGTCACATCACAAGGTCACAACAGGGTGCACAGAGCACTGGCTCACCGGCCCACCTTGGATTGCTGGGTGATCTTGTCCTTGGCGAGGAAGGTTCTTTTGATCTGGCCAAAGTGAGAGAACAGTTCCTTCAGGTCCATCTCCTGAGCTTCCTCGGAAAGATTCGTCACCCTCACTGTGCACTGGTCATCTTCACAACCACACACACATACATACATACACAAAGCATACGCACAAACATACATACACAAAGCATACGCACACACATACATACATACATTTAAACAAGCTGTACCATAAAGATGGAGTTGTGACTAACATACCATCCCTGCCCATTCTTGATCCACCCAGCATCTCCCCCCTGCCTGCCCTCTCCCCTCCTCGCTGATTAGGGGGCACATATTTCCCGCCCCCTGAGGCCCCAGGACCCCCAGCTGCTGCAGGCATGGCCTGAGCCTCTGGCTTGCTGTTTGCTGCACAAAAATTAATGTTATCAACTGCGTTTTCTGTTTTGTCAACCCCTTACCAGACTCCTCCATCTCCTTCATGGTATTGGCCCCGAGGGAGTCTTTGTACGGGCAGCGCGACGTCCAATGGTCTCCCTTACAAAGGCGACACTGCACCATCCCCTTCTGCTGGTCACGAAGCTTCTTAAGGGGGTCGTCGTCCTGCTGTTCCAGCTCCTAACGGGTCACATGACAACACCAACGGATCACATGATCACTTCAATACAGTGAACCTCCATAAAGGACCCCCTCTGGAATAAGGACACAAGGCCACAAGGCTTACGGTGATGTTGGTGGTGAGCGTCAGGAAGACATCGTCAGCAATCTTGGTGGTGGCTGGGTCAGGGCCATCCACATCATTAGTCGCGTCTCCAAACTTGGCCCAGTGCTTTCGGTCTGCCACTGGCTTGGGAACACGCTTCCTCTCAATACGAAACACACGCGTCACCTAAACAAACACATAAACAATCAGACGAACGAACAAACAAACAAACAAACAAACAAACAAACAAACAAACTCCACCAGCCACATGCTAGGCTCTCCCTCACTTTCTTTATCTTTTTCTTTGGATTCTCATCCTCGTCATCTTCCCCCTCCACCAGCTCATAGGAGACGACAGTCTTTGTGTCACCCACAATGGTCACCCTCAGCTTTGGCAGGTTGTCTGGGAAACACCCACCCAATGCTGACTCACCACTATTATGACTCACCAAACACAGCACGGTTACCTGGATTCACTTCTGAAGCCTCCAGATCATCCATGCGGTCAGCCCAGCTCGAGGAGGGCTCCTCCTGAGTACTTCTAGAGAAACACAGAGAGAGAGAGAGAGTTTGCTTGTTGGGTGGCAGATAGAAAAGCAGAGATAGTCAGACATTAACTAGCTAGCTAGTTGACTCACCCCTGGGGAACAGGCATATTGAAGTAGATTAGCTCTCAAGACAGAAAGTTCAGTTTCCCAGTTGGTCGGACTTTTTGATGCACAACCACATGTGAAAAAGTGTTTGACCCTTTTCCAAATGCATGCCCTTTTAACATTTCCTATGGTGCAGACCTCTTACCCAAGATGAAGAGGAGTCGGTTGTCTTGCAGTGATGGAGAAGCTGAGGAGGTAAGCAGGGACTGAATGATGCCACCCTCACCTTCACATGCTGCATGCATGCATGCATGCTTGCTTGCTTGTGCAGACAACAAAGAAAATGAAGAAGAAGGGGAAAAAAAGTTGCAAAGCCAAAGCTGAGTCAGCACATTCTTCTCCTGGTATTAAACGTGTCCTGTAGGACATGCCTCATTCAGTGCATGTATGACCTATAGGACGCGCATACACGTTGTCTGTGGCCCTGCCAGGGTCCATCATTGATAACGCCCAGACGGATGAACTCCGCACCCTGCTGGCCGGCCAGGTGGCACGGGCCATGGTCATCTTCAACATTGATGAGGTTGTTGTGTTTGACGAGCAAGCCACGCCCACAGGGTGAGCACCATGCATGCACATGCACATGGCTGACCCATGCAGAGGGACATGTACATGTGTATTACATGCAGGGAGGGGAAACGTAAGCATCATGGTAATCCCAACCACTTCCTAGCGCGGCTGCTAAACTACCTGGAGACCCCCCAGTGAGTGAGGCAGCGTGGATCATGTGATCTCTAGACCTCCTGTGCACTAATGTCATGTGACCTGTAGGTACTTGAGGAAGGCACTGTTCCCCATGCACTCTGACCTGCGATACGTCGGTGAGTACAGTGCGAGGGGGAGAGGGTGAGGGAGAGGGGAGGGAGGGGGAGAGGGAGAGGGGAGAGTGAAGGAGAAAGGTGTGTTCTCCTGTATTCAGGCCTGCTGAGCCCGCTAGACTGTCCCCACCACATGCGTCAAGACAAGGAATCCCCGTACCGAGAAGGAATCGTCCTGGACATCCCAGACTCCCCTGGCACCCTGGTGGACTGTGGACTCCCGCAGGTGCGTACTATCACTAACACCTCATCTAGAATGAATGAATGAATGAATAATATTCTAGTCCGCTATTATTTCCGTCCTCCTGTTACATGACCACATGCATGTCGACAAGCTGTGCCATGGTGTCGCCATCATGCCGACATGATGTCCGTTTCACCCCCCCCCCCCCTCCCCTCTCCTTCCCTCCTTCCCTCCATGCAGCCTGTGAGGATTGACGCGACCTTGCAGGGGCCAGGTGTCAGGATCACTGTTGCCATTCAACATACCAAAAAACACAGTCAGTGACTAAAATGTGGTGAATGCTTGGGAGCATTGTTAGCAGTGAGTGGCGATGCAGGGGAAGAGAGTGCTAGCTACTAGCTAGCTAGCCGTCCACAGAGTGCACCGCGCTCCTTATAATGCCAGCAAGCAATATTGGAGTACCTGGACCATCCTAAATGGGCCAGCATGCATGGAATAGCCTGACATTTTAATCGTTTCCAGCATGCAATCTCCTGACACTATCGTTCATGTTTTACAGAGTTGAGGGGTCGTGTGGTGTCCCCCTCCACCCCCCGTACAGCGGAGGGCCTCTACTGGGGGTACAGGGTTCGCATGGCGTCAACCTTTGGGTCCGTCTTCACCGAGTCACCATTTGAAGTGAGTGGCTGGTCGTCCCCCTAGCACGTCTCCAGGCCAGTCTGTTTGTATGTGTGTTTGTATGTGTGTTTGTATGTGTATTTGTATGTGTGTTTGTAGGGTGGGTATGACCTGACTTTGGGGACGTCGCACAGAGGTCAGAGTATAGACGAGTTGGACCGCCTCCCTCCCTTCAGGTAATGCCTCTCCGTGGTTGCTATGGTGATGGCATGGTGGGTGTGGTTTGTGTGGTTTGTGTGTGTGTGTGTGTGTGAGTAGGCATGCGTTGGTGGTGCTGGGGGGCGTGCAGGGATTGGAGCACTCCCTGGCGTGTGACCACACCCTCCACACCCCGGACGTCTCCCTCCTCTTCCACCACTACCTCAACCTCTGCCCTCACCAGGGCAGTGCCACCATACGCACCGAGGTACAGGGAGGGGGATGGGCTAGAGGAGGGGGGAGGGGCTAAAAGGGGCTGTAGCAAAGCAGATTGAAGCTGTACGGCAAATGTCCATTGACAATGTACCTATGCTTGAACAGTGGGTGTGGTCTCCTCCAAAGCCTCGTACATACATTATAGATAGCCTGGAGCTGAGGCTAGGCTACAGTGATTCATGGAGGCTCATCTGCACTTGCTAGCTTGACGTACGTATTGGCTAACTGTGTCTGTGTGTGCGTATGTTGTGTTCCCGTGCTCCAGGAAGCAT
>JAAGOD010024951.1_pt1 | contig 11087 bp, 11 predicted proteins | sample 8389681 | NCBI WGS metagenome assembly JAAGOD01 (sample SAMN13964374, study PRJNA552185) | sponge metagenome | biome: deep-sea hydrothermal vent fields; feature: spots directly above weak diffusing fluid; material: seawater and sediment | host: Tedaniidae sp. KZ-2020 ... | reverse complement strand
GTCCAGACTAGAGGGGAACTACCCTGGGCCATGCAGACTTCAGGGGTCCAGACTAGAGGGGAACTACCCTGGGCCATGCAGACTTCAGGGGTCCAGACTAGAGGGGAACTACCCTGGGCCAGGCAGACTTCAGGGGTCCAGTCTAGAGGGGAGTTGACTGACTCAGACTCACCTCCTTCAGAAACTTCTCCTTGTCCTCCTCGTTTTGCGCCACGAAGGAGAGGAAGTCCCTGCCCTTGAAGAAGGCCTCGGCCTGCTTGGTGTAGTGGGAGTCCAGGATGTTGAGGGACATGCAGACGGGCTCCAGGATCGGCTGACGGAACTTGTTCTGGTTTTCCCGCAGCCAGTGGATGACCTGCACGGTGGCGGACTCCCGCATGTGGTCCAGCTTCTCCAGCCTCTGCGTCCACACGCTGTTCATGCGCTGCAGCTCCTCCTCCGCTCTCCTGTACATAGGTCAGGTCACATGATACACCCGTGAAGTCACATGATGGTCACATGACACACTAACAAGGTCACATGATACAATTAAGAACTCAAGTATGTCTCAAGAGGTCACACGAGGAGTCACCTGATCCTGTCGTCGTACTGCTGTTTCTCATCAGTCATGTCCCTCTGCTGCTCCGTGATCTCTCCCATTTCCTGCTGGATGGACCTGATGCTGGCATTCTTGTCCGCTATCTTTGGCCTCAGGGACTCGATGGACTCCAGCTCCTCCAGCTCCTTCTTGAAACCCTGACATCACAAAAATAATAGCCTCAGGTGAAAATTTAACTATTCGGCCTTCTTGGGACCAGTTAATTAAGTGTCATGATTAGAGGGAGAGGCCTCATTTTGAAGACTGGTGCTCTGAAGGGGCTCTTCTCTCTTCTCTCTCTGACCCCTGTGACCTCACCTCAATCTCGTTCTGGAAGGTGGCTATCCTCTTCTTCCTATCTGCCTCCTCTTTCTTGGCGTTCTCCAGCTGCTGTCTTGGCTCCTCCACCTTGTCCTCCAGAGAGTGCAGCTTCTCCTTCTGGTCCCTGAGCCTGCGCTCGGCGGCCCGCACCTTCCCCGTGGCCTCCAGAGCAGCTGCCTTGTAGCGTTCCACCGCCCGCTCCTGGACCTTGTGGCGGTCCTTGATGGGCTGGTAGTCCTTGTGCAAGGACTTCAGCTCTTCGCTGGCTTTCTTGCGGTTACGCTTCTGCTCATCATAGTCAGCCCTGGCCTCCTCATAGTGCTGCAAAGGGGGCGTGGCATGTGCCGATCATGTGACAGATATAATATTAATGTAATAGTCGTGTTGTCATACAGAGAAGACACATGCAGGTCACTTGAGAGACATGCTATGTACCGGATATGCCACATGTGCTAGTCACATATGACTGTCATGTGACTGTAGGGTGCAAAGGTCACTCACTATCCAGTACTTCTTCAAGGTGAGGTGGCGTATGTCTTTCTCGTATCTCTCCTTGTTGCGATACCGCTCCACATCTCTCTGCAGGAGACTATTCTCACGCTGAGAGCCCTCCAGCTCCTTCTTGAACCTACGGAGAGACTCGCAGGACTGGGAGTGGTTCGACTTCAGGCTCTTGAGCTCCTCGTGGTACTGGGACAGCTCCTTTGGCCCCACCTAGAGGTCAGGGGGTCATGGAGTGAGGTCTACTTGAGGTCTGGCTGACTCACTGCTCTCTCTGTTTCAACCAGCAGCTCCTGCTTGTTCATACGCGCAAACTCTATCACCTTGTCCTGCAGAGAGTGAGAGAAGGTGTAACCAACTGGGGGTGTGGGGGGTGGAGGATAAGGGGGTCAGTTGCTAATCTCATTCCCTCAACATGTACACACATCATGTATGTATCCAGCCATGCATGCACACATGTACACACATGTATGTATCCAGCCATGCATGCACATGTATATACCTGTGGGAGGAACATGCAGCGATTGTCCAGCTGGATGTTGAGCGACTCCACGAGCTTCTTGACCTGCAACGCCAACAAGACATCCATCAGACACGCACCAACACAGACAGTTTTGCCTCACTTCTTTCTCCTGAGCTGGTCTCCGGTTGATGGTCCACTCCGAGGAGTTGGAGGTGGCGGTGAGTGTCCGGCGAATGACGGGGTGCCTGGCAGCACGCTCATCGCACAGCGTGATCTCAACAAAGCCCGTCTCTTTGCCGTGCTTCACAAAATCCTTCAACTGCGATCAAACACAAAGTACTTGGAACATCCCACCACGCACACACAGCAAATAAACACGCAGTTTCCAATAAACACACACTCACATCTTTAGCTCTCCCGAGGAGCGTGGTGGATCCCCCTAGCCCAAGGCATATTGCACAGACAATGCTAGATTTGCCGGTACCTAGAGATATACACAATAATAGAGAGGAACTAGCCGACCAATTGGAAGACAACTTACCGTTGGGACCAACGATAACATTGAGCTGTGGCTTTGGGTTGATAACGACACGGTCAAATGTCCTGAGTAGGAAGATGGAACCATTATGACGACCACACATTTTTATTAACCAAAGAAGACCCCCTCATCCCTGCCCGCCCCTCAATTACATCTTCACTCATCAACTGGAGCCCATTCCACTTACAAGAAGTTCTCCAGTCGAAGTTTGAGCACTGCACCTCTGGAGAAAGTCTTTCTCTCATGGTGTCCCCCGTTCACCACTGCTGACGAGGCAGTACGAGCAGCCGACTTAGAACTCCCTTCTCCAGCTCTCAAGCGAGCCTGTTTCGCCTCAGAAATCTTGTCTCTGGTACTCCCAAAGTTGGACATACCTCTAATCTTGATACTCCCTTTTGGCAGGCTCAGAGAAAAGCAGCCACCCGCCTCTGCTGCGCTTCTGCCCCATGTGTTCAAAAATTTTCCCGCGCTTTGGCGGGAATTACATCATCAGGAATTAAGTGGCGGGAAATTTTTAATTAATTAACAGTGGTCAAGTTTCTTGTGATTCAGCTCTGGGGGGGGACTCTGACCCTGATGATGACACAGACACAAGCTCAGGCAATCCATTATCTGCAAACCACAGAGACTTCAATAATCAGGACAAGATTAGCTGAAAAACCAGACGTGTTATTTTCTTTTGTTATTTTCTTTTCTTACCGCCAAACAGTTCCAGATCACTGCTCTTGAAATTCACAGCAGACAACCACGGACCTAGTTAATTGTACAAATTGATGTCACATTTCATGTCAAGAGAATGGGAGGGCGCAAGCTTACTGCGGGAGGACTGAGAGGACTGAGTGTCGCTTGATTCCGTGTGCCCGCCCTTGGAGGAGGGATAGAGATAGGAGGGTAGCGTTCCTCCTTGACGCTGCCCTGGGCTGCAACTGGTGCTGGGATTCGTACCGCTCAACAGCAATAGCGGTGCTGGAGAAGATGCAGCATCATCATCTTTTCCTGGGGTTGTGAAATCAATCAAACTTCCCGTCACAGGCTGAGATCCTTTCTGATCTTGCGTACAATCCATAGGGACCACCTCCTCCCTCTCAAGCCCTTCCCTGACGTGTCTGCTGTGCATTGCAGTGCTGGTGAGGGAAGGAGAGAGGGGGCAATCATCATCAGACGTGTCCAGATCGAACACAGCGTGCTGAAAAGGAGTGGGAGGCTGAATGTCGTTCAAAAAGCTCATTCCATGACTGGGCGTACGGAGAGAGCTTTCCTTGAAGGGTGGAGGGAGCTGGTCACTGGGGTCACCCCCGACGGAAGGGGAGTCAAAATTGGGGCTGGACAGAAGGTCCAGTGACTCAAAACCACCTTGTCCAGCAAGGTGGGGCCTTCTTGCAGAGCCGAGCCGAGAAGTCAGTTTAGGCGTGGCAGACATAAAAAGTGGCTCTTGCTGGTCGTCAACTGAGACACCCTGCTCTTCATCGCTACCATGGCAGCTGGGGGTGTGGCTGACATTAGGAGGCTGATTTGCTGAACGACCGACATCAAGCAAGTCTTCTCTCGCACTTGAGTCATTGCTCTCATTGCCTTCAGTGGCACAGTCTGGCTCCTCATGTGGTGAGGGGTCCAATTTCAGCCCCCCATCCCCCTGTTGAGGGGAACCGAGAGGTGAGGGGTCTGGTGACATCAATTTCAGCCCCCCAGCCCCCTGTTGAGGGGAACCGAGAGGTGAGGGGTCTGGTGACATCAATTTCAGCCCCCCAGCCTCCTGTTCAGGGGAACTGAGAGGTGAGGGGTCGGGCAGCATCATCTTCAGTCCCTGCTCAGGGGAACCGAGAAGAGAGGAGTCAGGTAACATTGTCTTCAACCCCCCAGCTGTTGGCTGAGGGGAATTGAGAGGTGAGGGGTCGGGCAGCATCATCTTCAGCCCCTGCTCAGGGGAACCAAGAAGAGAGGAGTCAGCAGCTGTTGGCTGAGGGGAATTGAGAGGCGAGGAACCAACTAGCAGGACTTCACAATGGCTGCTGGCCAAGAGGGACGAAGTTCTAGGTGGCCCAGAATCAGCATGCTGGCTACGACGATCCTTAGTGGCTGGACTCCTTGATATCAGATCACGAGAAACAAACACATCTCGCCCTGAGATGGGAAAAAAAAGAAAATGGATCACAAATGAGGCCTTCTCTCTAATCAGGACACTTGATTGGTCTCAAGGGTGGCTAGGTTAGAGGGCGTCCACTGCATGTACAGAGGAGAGGGTACACATTTTGACCATGTCCTCCTACCCATGGCAGCCACAGGGTCCAGCACGGAGTGAAGTTGAGCCGGAGAATCTTGGAAACTGTCCCCACTCTCACTCAGACTTGAAACTGCAGCTGCAATCTGTACATTTCCAGTTACAACATTTCAAAAACAAGTCTTTTTGTCATGGTGTAAGCTAACCTGGTCGGCCAGCCTTTCATGTGCTCGCTGAGCACTGCTGAGCCGTGCAGTGTCTCCAGCCCGTGGTGGTGGAGGCGTGTCCGACTCAGGAGGGGGAATACCCTCCTTGGGAGTTGCAGACACGCTATTATCCTTAGGAGTAGGGGGGATTCCCTCTTTGGGAGGCGTGGCAGGAGTGAAGTTAGGCCTTACACTGGTCATCTTGACAGGAGATGCAAGAGCAGGAGTCTCCAGATTGGGCATCGATGAAGCTGTGAGTGCTCTGGACAGAGGGGTGGACAGATGCTTGCCAACATTTGCATTCAAAAGAGGACTCATTTGGTCCCTCACGACACTCCTCACTTGAGCTGGAGTAGTAGCCATTTCATCTTCCACCCTCCCACCCTCCCTTCTTCCTCCCATGTCAAGCAGAGGAGTTGAAGGGGGCACATCTTTCCTGGTGGGGGTTCCATGGTAGGTGGGGGTTCCATGATTGACAGGAGTTCCAAGGTAGGCCGGGATTCCATGATTACTGGAGGGTTCGTGATAGGAAGGGGTTCCAAGGTAAGCAGAGGTTCCGTGATGATCGGGGGTTCCATGATTGTCAGGGGGAAGGAGAGGAGAGTGATAGAGGCTGGTCAGATTCCTGTTCAACGGCTGGTGAGTAAGACTATGGGAGTGAGAAGCTGCCTTCCTTGTCATCACGGGGATCTGAGACGTTGGGAAGGTCTGGTTGCGGAGTCGTGAGGCCTGGTGGACGCTGGAAGAAATATCCCGCACAGCATCAGGCGTGGACTCTATAGGGAGGGACAAGACCGACTGAAAGTGCAACCTCCTTACAATGGACCTGGTGGTGTCCACAATAAAGAGGTTTTTCCTACAGGTCCTGATTAGCGAGGTTCACAGTTACCTACCATATTGTATCTGTGACAGCAAGGATGACCTTTCCAGCTTGTAATTGGGTGTTTTTGGTGTGCCTGTCTTTCGAGGGGTGGGTGGGAGCAGCTCCAGTCCAAGAGACTGCGTGATGGAAATTTCGGATCAAATACCACCTCACAGTGAAGGATCACAGCAAATGCACTTACTGGGATGGTTATCTCCGGCACCAGGATCTGAGGGAGGGCGGGGTCAACCCCACCCCCCCACACAGTGAGGGTCGTGTCCCGATGGTCCTTCAGTTCCGACTCCAACCGTTCAATATTCTCCGCCAGAGAGGACTTCAACCCAGCCAAGGAGGTCCTGGGGGGGGAGAAGGAGTAAAGTGACACACCCACTTTCCCCATGCCCCACCCCCATGTCCAGGCAATTAAACATACCTAAGATTAGTGGCTGCTGCCAAATGCGCTCTGTGAGTACGGATCCCAGCATTCGTGTAGCTCAGCTCCTCCTCAAAGTCCGGCACCCCAGCTAAGATGGACACACCCACTATATGATAACCAAGCCGTGGAATAGCTAACTCGGGTACCTTGCAAAACTTGATCTTTTATGACCCGCAGGGAGCACTTCCACATCTCAATCAGGCTGTGGAACAATCACTCCATGGTTTAGGCTGTTCTATGTTTGGCTCTGCTGTTCCGTGCTCACCACATGAGGTTGAGTTTCCCGGCATGGTAGGTGTTGGTGTTCCTCCCCTCCCTCCCCCGCGCCCTGTTCACTGCCTCGTACTCTTGAAGAACAATCTCAGGCAACTGCAGTTAGAGGGTTAGATCAATACAGGTCAAGAGTTAGGTCAGTACGGACAAAAGAGTGAGATTTTGGCCTACTCCTCCCTCACCTGAAAGGCAATATCCCTTGCACTGATGGCGTACATGTTTGCCCTCCCCTGAATCACACTCTCCACCGCTTCTTGCTGAGACTCACTCGACTTGTGAAACTTGTCAAACGCCTTCCACATCTCTCTGGCCTGTCCCAACCAGGTGGGGTGTTGTCAACTCATACAGATAGCTTATTTTTCAAGCTGACCTTTTTTATTCTTGAGCTTCTCTGCTTGCTGGCAACTTCGGCCGAGAGGGAAACTACCTTGTCGTCCTTTGCCCGGTTACCACTCACATGCCTCTGCGGAGTGCTGTTTCAGCAAATTATTGAGGAGGGCATCAAAGTATCATTGTTAGTGCGAGTGTGACTCTGACCTGGCTAAGATTCTGTCCTTTTGGTCTTGTTTCGATGATTCAAGTTTTTTGAGGAGTGACTTTGCTTCCTTGCTTAGCTGTCTGTAGTCAGCAGTGAGTTGGCTGTGCAAAGAGAGGAGAGGGGAGAGGGAGGGAGGAGAGGAGGGAGGGAGGGGAGAGGGAGGGAGGGAGGGGAGGGAGGGAAGGGAAGGGAGGGAGGGAAGAAGGGAGAGAGGGGATAAGAAGGATCAAGCTTGGATCCCTCCCACCAATAATCGAATCTCCCCATCGTACTGACCTTGCATAGCTCTCCCACTCGAGGTGCAAAGTGCAAGCAAGGTGGGCTCTGCGCTGGATGTTGTTGGAGTGCCGGATCATGTGAGCCTGCATAGCAAAGTGAGCCACGGCTGGCTGGGCACCATCAACACCTCCGCTGGAAGTCACGAAGGGGGACAGGAAGATGTGTTTGCCTGAGATCCATCAGTCAAAACAAGTATTCGTTCACGTTCAACTACCTTACCTACTGACTTTGACTCCGAGATGCAATACTGCCTCATAATGTACATACTAAACCTCATCAGAAACAGGTAGAACTTGTCTCCTGTGCAGAGGAAGGACATGTAATGTCCGGGATGGAGGATGGTGTGATGTCCTTACCTCCAGGTGAGAGGAGAAGGGAAGCAGACATCCTTGGAAGCTTGGACTGAGGACTCTCCTGCACACATGGGATAAAACCATGTATCAGTCCGTCCACACACTACCCGTAAGGATCAGCACTACCTTTGATAGGGTGGTGAGCCAATTTGAACACGCCTTTCGAAAATGCTGCTCGAGTTTTTTATCATACACAGGCCAACAGTCTCTGCATCAAAAACGGCCACCATTTCAACCCCAGCCCATAGTAACACCATCCCTCACCTGAATACCTCGCTGGACAACTTTGGGTCCAGTCTGGAGAAGAGGAAGTGGATAACTGCCTCACTCCCTCTCTTGTTGATGTGTTCAAACATGTCTCTCTCAAACCTGACCTTGTATTGCTCCTCACAGAGAGCTGGTTGAAGACCAAGCAGGTGCATGTTGCTGAACCACACTTCCCTCACGTCTAGGGAAGCTGGCTGGCTCCCAAGGCCACTCCACATTCTTCCTTGTGGCTGTGCTGGTTTCCTTCTCAAACTTTGGCGCGCTTTTTTATTCCGCGAGGGTGCAAAGTTCAAAGTTCAATTGGAGGGTGGGATGAGTTTTTTGAGAAGAAAAGCAGTGTCTTCTCCTTGGAGCAAGCAACTAAGTGGCTGTCTTAGAAGCTTGAGTGGAACATGGACGTCAGACAGGCTATCTCCTCACCAAGCCCAACAGTTAGAGAGAATGCCGTCACCATTACATCATTCTAACCGTACCACAATGAGATTCATGACCTCTACAACTGACACTGATGAAACGAAGACATCAGCACCAAGCAAAAGCAGTAAAGCACCAAGGGAGGAAGAGAGGCACAGAGACGCTGAGAAGGAACCCCTCCCTGAGTGGCCGGATGGTGTGAACCCTCACACGGGGGAGAAGGGGGGACCAAAGGGACCTGAACCAACTCGATATGGAGACTGGGAGAGAAAGGGGCGGGTTTCTGACTTCTAACAGCCATTTTTTTAAAAAGCATCATTATAATGTCCAGCTTACACGGTGTGTCTGTTCTATATATTTTTTACTTGGCAGCTGTTCCTCTAGTTTTAGAGAAGCGCTTGAAATTGCTGGAAGACCTCCAGTATTCGGGAGTCCACGTCAGAAGTGAACGCAAGGGACTCCAAACTTGAAAAATACTTTGAAACTTGACCATAATTCTGCAAAACGGCAGCAGCAGCTATGATTTCAAGACAATCCTTCCCATTTTGGTCCTCAAATTGATCTATGATCTTACCTGAATGAGCAGCTGGCGGAAGTTATCAAGTGTGGCAAGGAACCAGGTGGTTTCATAGTCCACTCCCTCCTGGTCGCAGGTGGAGAGGTGCTCGGTCAACACCGAGATCATCCGCTGGCAGATGACCAGGAACATGTCCTTCTGCATGCGGACGCACTCCTCCACCTTCTCCTCCATCTCCTCCACACTCTTCTCCAGCACCTGCCGCTCCTCTGTTCCCATGGCAACCTCGTCCAGATCAGACACCTGCAGTTGCCACGGCAACCAAAACACACGTCCTAACTGGTTAGAAAGTTGCAAACAAAGCCATTCTTACCTTTTTCAATTCTTCGTTAGTTTCAGCCAGTTCTTTAATTGCCCTGTCATGTGACCTGTTTGTTTTGAGGACGGTGGCACAGAGGATGTCCCAGGGGTACTGCTGGGTGAAGTGAGGCGTGACATTGTCGGAGAAGAGCCAGTTGAAGACGGCCACAGCGTCCACGATCTCCATCCTGATCAGCTTGTCCACCACCAGGCAGTGAAGCTGCGTGCGTGCGTACGTATGTACAGAGGACCATTACAGTGGACCCCCCAGCTAATCTGGACCCCCCCAACAATGCGGCCACCTCAACAATTATTCTAATTACAACTCTACAAACCCCAAAATAACATTTTCAACTGCTATCTTCATCACCTACCTGGGAGTTACAGGAATAAAATTCGGCTATGGCCTCGAGGCACGCCATCTTCCCAGCATCTGCTCCTGTCAAGTCGAGAAGCAGCTTACGGAACCTGGAGTCCATCACTATAGTGAGTGGGCACTATTTGGAAAAAGAAGGGACTCACTTGGTAAGTGCCATGAAGCTGTGGCTGATGGTCTTGTGACCGACATAGAGCACACACTGGGTCACCAGGGACACTTTGGCCGAGAGAAACTCTAGGGGAAAGTAACATTCTTAGAGACATGCGAATCTATTTTACACCTTCTTACTGTTTCTGTCCAGTGAGAGCTCACGGTTCACGGAAGGGAGGGAGTCAATGATCTCGGCCATTTTCTGGATGTCATCCTTTGCTCGAATGGCTTCGATAAGCTTTGTGGCCACCTGTGCTTCAGGCATGGGAGCTGGGGACGGGAGGGGGGAGGGGAGGGGCGAGTGTGAAAGTTAGGAGAGGCACTATTAAATCCTTCTTAACTCACTGTCCACATCTGAGCTGTACTTGAACTGAAACGTCGGTTCAGGAGGAACAATGGAGGTGAAATCTTCTGGCAGCAGGTCCACAAATTCTTCGTAGATCCCCAGCCGAATGCAGCGGTTGAAGACCTCCTGGAGGAAGCAGACACAGGGGTGGTCACGCCTCCCTCGCAGCACGGGGGACCTAGGAGGGTGGGCATGGTCATTTATCACAAAGGGGGCGGGGCAGGGGGAATCACCATTCACTCCACTTCCAAGTGAACTTGTAGTTGCTCAAATGGTGTGCAAACCACCTCGCCAGCCTGCAGGGGAGAGGAGGAGGCACCATTACACACTTGCAGAGACACAGCAAGGCCGGCCATTACCTCTGAACACACACCATGTTCATCTTATCAAGATGCCCAAAGAAAAGCTTCGTAATTTGCTCCAACTACGATGTTCAGTTCTAGTTAAGAAAAACTGCTACTGCTGCTACTACTACTACTACTACTACTACTGAGGATACGATTCTTGGGTAGCTGGTAGGCTCCATTTTGCAGAGCTCAATGAGGAGAGCGGAGTAGTAGACGAGGACCTGCGGAGGGGAGGGCAGCTGCAGCAGCACGCCAAACACCACCTCCACGATCACATAGTCCATGGGCATCAGGTTTCGCTCGCTCACACGCTTGGTAAGGGTCTTCAGAGCATTGGCACTGGAATCAACAAGTAAGGATAGGGTAGTGAGTGATGAAGGGAAAGTGAACTGATATGTGTGCCCCATCCAGACTGGACAAAGTTCCATTGTAAACAACAACAACAACAACAACAACAACAATGTTTCTCACCACTCCTTCCTGTTTCCCTGATGGGAGATGAGGATGCAGTGTATGGCTTCCTCCAGCAGGTAGCGGTCTATGCTCTCCCCCGAGGGCAGCACGGAGCCAGGGTCAGCGTAGGAGAGGTCGTCGTTGGTGAAGAAGCGGAAGATGGTGGTGGGGAGGGGGTAGACCTGGTCCTCCGTGTGACTCGGCACGCTGACAGCAGGGAGCGCGTGCTGAAATCAGGAGGGGAGGATGAGGGGGGGGGGGGGGGGAGGGGGGGGGGGGGGGGGGGGGG
>JAAGOD010067856.1_pt1 | contig 11089 bp, 22 predicted proteins | sample 8389681 | NCBI WGS metagenome assembly JAAGOD01 (sample SAMN13964374, study PRJNA552185) | sponge metagenome | biome: deep-sea hydrothermal vent fields; feature: spots directly above weak diffusing fluid; material: seawater and sediment | host: Tedaniidae sp. KZ-2020 ... | reverse complement strand
GCCGCAAGCGGACGGACACTGGTTCAAGAATTCGGGCATGTACATTTTTGCCCCGACTATCGCGAACGGAAATGATCGGAGTTTGTTAAGCCGATCTGTCTTCACGGGCGCCGGCGATGATAGCGCGATTTATGAGTTGCAACTTAAAAAACCGGCGGCAAACGATGCGAAAATCATTATCGTAAAACAGGCGATTGAGATGTCTCCCGCGCTCCAAGCGATTAGCCGCAGTAATGCCGATTTGTTGGCAACACCGGCGGCGCACGCTTTGGCAGCAGGCGCAATGCAAGCCCGCGCCGCGCGGCAAATTCAAGTTGCGAATGCGGCATTAAGTTCTTAATATAATGCCCGGCCCGATTCCGACACCGCCGCCCGCGCCGACACCGCCGCCCGCGCCGACACCGCCGCCCGCGCCGACACCGCCGCCCGCGCCGACACCGCCGCCCGCGCCGACACCGACATCCGAAGACCGCGCCGCGGCGGCAACCATGCCGCCGCATATTCCGCAACCGGTTTCATCAACCGTTTGCGGAATATGCGGCGGCATGGTTGATGAAACCGGTTGCGGAATATGCGGCGGCATGGTTGATGATACCCGCCCCGGCAAAACACCGACCGGCGAAACTCCGCCTACCGAAATTACCGAAACGCCCAGCCGTGCCGAAGGCATTATTACCGGCGGATTAATCGGTGCGGTTATCGGCTGTATCATCGGCGCGATTTTGGGCTAATGGAAATTGCACTGCCGCCGCGCGCGGGAAAAGTGCAACAGGCAATCGCCGCACTAAACACCGGCGGCAACACGGATTATCACATGCTCGCGGATACTCGCGCCGCCCAAGCCGCCGCGCAAGAAAATTATACTCGGGAATATTACCGGCAAATTGCCGCCGGTAAAAGGCATGAAGACGCCGTCAAAGAAGCCGAAAAAGTCGCGCTGACATCAACCGGGGTACAGGTTGTGGTTGCGGGCGCAACTTCCGCCGCGATACTTGCCGCATCTGCGGGTTGCGGACCCGCGGCGCCTTTGTGCGCGGGGGTGGCATTCGCCGCGCAAGCAATCGGAATAGATTTAAGCGGCATCGCCAAACCTATCAAAAAAATTGGTAGCGCAATCGCCAAACCGGTGCGTGCAGTCGGACGCTTTTTACGGAAAATATTTTAATGCCCGGCGTTCCGTCAGATCCAATCGGTAGCGGAATATCTCCGCGGGCGCGCGCATATTTAAAGTGGGGGAGTAAGCAATATCCCAACGGACAATCGCCGTTTTTATTAGCCCGACAACCCGCGCCGCGCTCCCTGCCGCGCCCGTCGCCGCGTCAACAACGCATTACCACGGGGAATATAAACGCGCAAACAACCGGCCCGAAAGTTACCGGCACCGGCGCGCCCGACCGTGGCGGCGCTTTTGATTCGTTGAATGATTATCTGAAAGGTTTTGCCAATACTGTCGGACAAGGAATTCTTGCCGGTGTTGAAGGCGCCGCGGCAGCAGGGGTGCAAAGATTATCTAACGAAATTCTTGGAGTTGATACTACTGTCGCAACACAAGGCGCTGTGGGTGGCGTAACGCAACCGCCGCCCGGCGATCGTGGCGGTGGTTCACTGCTTGACCAATTTGCGCGGAAATTCTTTGATGCGTTGCCGGTAAAATTCCGCGATAGTTTTGCGCAAGCCGGTGAAAATCAATACGCCGCCGACTTGAAAAGAAGATTTGGAGATTTTGCCGGTGGCGTTGCCGCCCAAGGCGGAAGTATTTTGCCGGTTGTTTTGGCGGTGGGTGCGATTGCCGGTGGCGTTTATTTTTACCGGAAAAAGAAATAATGTTTTTTCGTAAATACTTCGTCCTTGAACCCGACCGCAGCCGCATCGGCGACGGCACTCCCCGGCGAAGGTTTCCCGTAGCGCGGACACCCGCCGCCCCGGCAGTCGCGCCGCCTGAATGGACTGTCGGCACGGCGCGCGATGCCGCACGCATCGCGCAATACCGGCGAATCGCGGAACGCCCGCAAGACGAATTGAAAACCAACTTAATTACCGAAATTCCCATCGCCGACACCGCATGGTTTCGCACCGGCGAACAAAAGCGATTTACGGACGAAGCCGCCGCGCGAAAATCTACATTAGACCTCGCCGCCGCGGCGTTGGTGGGAGAAGAATATCGCAACACGGAATTAAAAAATATTGCGGCAAGTAATCAAAAGCAACGCGACCGGGATAATACGCTCGCCGATTTGTATAATCTCGGCGCGGCAAAAAAATATACGGAGTTTTCCACAACCGGCGACTTCTCTCTGTTGGCGCCGTCCGATGCGGAAGCAATCCCCGGCGGGTTTGCCGCCCTCTCTCCTGTGGGCGACATTCCCGCCGCGACATCTTCGGCGCCGCCTTCGTCGGGCGACGACATGGTATTTAAGATTTTGGGCGGTTTGGCGGCGGCGGTCGTAATTTTTGGATTTATAAAAAAGGGAAAATGGAAATGAAAAAAAGAAAAGCCCGAAAAGCCCGTAAATGTAATCCGTCAAGACGGAAAGGCGTTTGTTCGTCCGTTGTCCGGACGTTGAAAAAACGCGTAGCGCGCACCCGCAAAACAAAAATGGCGCGCCGCAAATGAAATTAATTAAAAAACACCGCGCGATTAAATTGGTCGTCAAAGATTTGCGAAAACGCCGCGCCCAAACCGCCCGCCGCAAAGCCCGGAAAACAAGGAATCGCCGTTAATGCCGCTACTGATATTTTTGGGCGGCGCGGCGGCGGGGGCCGGCGGCATCTACGAATTCCTGTCCGGTCGCGGCGAAACCGGCGAACCGATTTTCGGCCCGCCCTCTCCGGCGGATGTCGCCGCCCAAGCCGCCGCAAAAAACGCCGAATTTCCGACAAAATGGGTTGTCGGAGGCGCGATTTTTCTTTTGGTGGTATTTGGAATTTCCGCAAAATATGGTATAATCGGCAAATGAAATCCGGAATTAAAGATTTTTTGCAGGTGCTGGCGCTATTCGCAGTTTTTGCATTTTTCCCCGTCATTACGGGGGGATACTCAATTTGGTGGGCGCTGGGATTGTTCGGATTTGCGGCGGTAATGTGCGCGTTGGGCGCTTTTTGGTATGGGAAACCCCGAAAATGATTATTTTCGCGAAAATTCTTGCGGCGGCATTTTTGGTTATTTTAATGACTTTTGTCGGCGGCGCAATTGCGCTTAAAATTTTCCCGGGCGGAAACTCTCCGGACGAAATCGGCACGGGATTTTTGGCGCTATTGTGCGGCGGCGGCACTGGCGCCGTTGCCGGGATTTTCATTTCCTATTTAATTTGGAATACTTAAATGAACCCGAACACACCCTTGACACCGGCGGAAGTTTCCGCCGCCCGCGACAGTTTACGCGTCAATGTCCAACGCCGGGAATTTCGGCTTGATAATCCCCGGTCGGCAAAAACCGGCACCGCCGAAAAATGGCAGCCGGGCAATATTAAATTTATTTACAATGTGCCGCGCCCGGGCGCAGGCACTATCCGGATTTCTCTTGATCAGCAGGCAACCGCCGCCAACGCGCCAAATTCCTTTACTTTGGTTCCGGGCGCATCCCGGGTTTTCCCCGCCCAGCATGTCGTCATTGAAAACGAAGCGCAAATCGGTAAAATCGCCGAAATAGAAGTTTCCCCGAATGTCAATTTGTCAAATTCCGGCGACACGACGATTTTGAGCGGCGCCGCGGCGGGGGCATTATCAACAATTAATCCGGCATTTTTTGGCGAGCCATATGCGAACGATTTGGCGGAATATTACGCCTTGGATTGGTTGCGTTTTGGTAGTATTGACAAAAAACATAACTCTGGAATTAATGGGGATTGGCTCGACACCGGCGGCGGGCCCAGCGCGGGGTATTTCCATCAAGGGGAGTTTGCCATTATCCATCCTGCTGCAATAAAACGTGGGGATGTGATGAAAATAAGTTGTTATGTGTTTAACGGCGGCGAAACTCCCGCCAAAGACAACAGTTTTTCTATTCAAGACGGGGTTATTTACATATCAGAAAACGGACCGACTACTATCAGGGCAATTCACACGAATTTTCCGCATGGCGGATACCGCGATAGTTTGGGAATTTTTGTTTTTCCGTGGATATTTTACAACCCGGATTATTTTTATGTGATGGAATTTTACGGCGCGAGTTTAGTAAACGGTGCACTGTCCGGTAAAAGTTTCCGTGCGCGCCATACCGTTGAATCGGTATCCCCACCGGAATAATGCATCCGATACTACTCCAGCTTGCCGCCGCCGCGGTTCCGGCTTTGGCGACCGCTGCCGCCGGTTTCTTCGCGCGGCAAAAAGACCAAAAACAAATCGGGGTATTATACGGGGTTTTGGCGGAAGTGCAAAAAAACATGCCGATAATTACTGGAGAATTAAAACGGATTGAGCATCGCGGCGCGGGGACGGAAAGCATCGCCGCCAGCGCCTACAAAACCGCCAACGGACGAAAGCCGATTCGGGAAAAAGCAAGTCAGACGATTTTCGCAACTTTGGGCGGATTTTTGGCGATGATTATTTTGCCTTTGGTTCCCGGGGCATTGCCGGTGGTAAAAGCGATTTGCGATGCCGCGGTAACAATTTCGGGGGCGAAATGAAAGCCGCGCATGCGATTTTGGCAACCGCAATCGGCGCGGGTGTCGGTTATTTGTGGTGGAGCATCCGAACAAAGTTTTCCAACGCTGCGGAAACATCGGGGGTTTTCACCACGCCAATTCAGCAGGTCACGGCAACGCATATCCGCCCCGAGCCGTCCGCAAGCGGCGGAGATTTGCGCCCGGAAACGACAATTCGCGATATTGCGCCCGATGGCATTGAAACCGTAGGCGAAGCGATTACCGCGGCAAATACGGCAACCGGCTTTATTTTGGGCGACATCGGCAAAGACATAAAAGACAGGGCGAACGAAATCGGCGACGCTATCCGCCGCCGATTTGCGCCCAGCGTTTTGGACGAAACCGACGACGCCCGCGCCGCCGCCGCGCGCCGAATCTATCCGCCCGCACCGGCGGCAAATCGCCCCCGATTATCCGCCCCCGGATTTGTGGATTTTACCGCGGATTTTACCGAAGAATATGACGACTTAATTATAGAATCAGCGGCGCGGCAAAATCAAAATGCGGCATTATTAAAACAGTTACTTATTGCGGAGTCATCCCTGAATCCGGATGCGCAAAATGAGGGCAGTTCTGCCGGCGGGATTGCGCAGTTTGTTGACGCGACTTGGAACGAAATTGCGCCCGGACAAGACAAATTTAATCCGGAACATGCCATTCCCAAAGCGGCGGAATATTTGCAGTGGATAAAAAATTATACCGGCGCGAAAAACAATTATGATTTAGTGGTTGCATATCATTGGGGCGCGGGAAACGTTAAGCGGCACGGCGCCGCCGCGGCGCCCGACGACATTACAAGATATGCCGCAAAAATCACCGCGCGGGCGGGCGTTTCCTAAATGCCGGTTAGCAGCGCACCCATTCCATTCAAGCACCCGACAAAAGAAATTTCGCGCGTGCAGGGGCTTGTCCTCAAAATTTTCAACGCAAAAAGAACTGCGTCCGGCGGCGTCGGTTTGCGCTCAATATTTTTTACCGTGCGCCCGCGCAAAACGCGGCGAAGGGGGGTGATGGATTTGCCGCGGTTGACGCATTCGCCGCGGCGCGAAGCTATGGCGGTTGTGATGTGCGCCGCGCTCGCGGCAACGAATTATAATACCGGCAAATTTTCTTACCGGCAAAAGAAAATGGTGGAGGAATCCGGACTCGGCGAAAAGCGAATCGCCCGGGCCATGGCGACGCTTAAAGAAAAGAAAGTAATCACCGAAATTTGCCGCCCGCGAATTCAAACTGCGGACGGGACAATTTGGCGTGCGGCAATAAACAAAATCGCCCCGCAATTTTTCCGCGCGGTCGGAATCTGGGAAAGATGGCGGAAAGATTTGCTGCGGTTGCAGGAATACAAAATGGACAAGTGGCTGGCGTCTTGTCGCGCGCGGCGGGTGGAAGAACGGCGCGGCGCGGAGAGGGAGTTGGTGCTGGCGCAAATGAAAAAAGAAAACCCGGTTGCGCATAGACTCTTCCGGACAGGGATGGCAAAATGACGCGGCGCAGCGAAGGCGGCTGCGGCTGGCGGTTTAATCGCCGCCGCCAGGACCGGCAAATTATGCCGGAAAAACCGCCACCAAGCGCGGGGAATCGCCTCCCTGTTCAAAAGATGTGTGCAAACGCCCCAGTGGGCGTTTTTTTTTGCGCAACGCTACATGTAGTGTGTCGGCTCAAAAATTACAAAGTGTCCTTTTATTCATGCCTACGCATGTTTAACCTCAATGGTTTCAATGCCGCCGTGCGGCGGCGGGAAAACGCCGCAAAGCGGCAGTTTCAATGCCGCCGTGCGGCGGCGCGCCAAACGCCGAAAAAACGCCGCAAAGCGGCGGAAGCGGCGGCGCGCCAAACAAAAAAACAACAATATGCAAAAAAAAACGGACATAAAGCGCACTATCCGCATAAAATCCCGTATAATGCTTGAATACAGCGCGCTTTTGCGCTGGCAAGGAGATGAAAATGGAAAAAGTTAACCCGGATAGCCGTAACGGATTTTATGCGGCGGGATATGAAGATGGCAAAGACGAAGGACGATTTGTCCGGAAATGCGATGCCGAGATGCAGGGCGAGCGTTGCCAAAACGCGGCAACGGTGCGCGCGGAATTTCAATTTGTTGCCGGCGCGAAAACCGCGTCAAATTTTTGCGAAGCGCATGCGCCCAAAGCGGTAGCCGAATCGGATTGTTGTGTGGTTGTGCTTGCCGATTTGGTGGCGAAATGACACCGGCGCAACGACAGGCGGCGGCGGTGCGCGCGGCGGCGGCGGATTTTGTGCCGCCGGTTGCCCAAACTGAAATAAATATGTTGCGGGCAAAATATTACGCCGCCGAACAGCATATTAATAATCTGGAATATGAAAATAAGCGTGGCAAACCGCGCAACACCAAAACGGCGCTGCGGCGCTTGTTTGAGGATTTACGCGTCATCCGAAAAATGATTACAAAAATGCGCGCTGGAATTCGCTCGAAATGACTCCGCAAGGTTTCCCGCGGTGCGTTGCGTTGGTCAACGGGCTAATATGTGAAAACAAAGCGGAATATAATGCCGTTTTTACTGTGCCTTCCGGCGAAAAATTTTATAGGTGTTTTTGTAAGAAACATGCGCCGACCGCGACAATGCCGCCTCGGACAGTTGTGGGAAAATCTTTAATACAAATCGCCGTGGCGCGCATAGAATGAAGCGGGAGGAAGTTTGCCATTATTGCCGCCGCCGCCCGGCGGAAAAAATCGCGCGATATTTGCCGCGCGTTGGTTATAAAAGTTTTTTGATTTGCGGAAAATGCGCCCACGGCGCAAAAATGCAATATGGCGAAAATGTAGAATTTACGCCGTTGCAAAAATGACCGCCGCGGAGCGACTCAAAAACCGGCGATTAGAACGGCTTGATAAAATCCGGCTGGGAATATGCGTGGTGGAAGGGTGCAAAAATGACCCGGAGAAAGGATTGCGCGAATGTTTGCGCCATGCCCAACGCAACCGAAATAAGATTGCCGACTATCGGCGAAAATGTATTGCCGCGGGAAAATGTAGCGCCTGCGGCGGCGACAAAACCACCGCCAAACAAAAATGCGCAAAATGCGAAATTCGGCAGAAAAAAATCCACGCCGATTTTTGCGCGCGGCGGCGGACGGCTTTTTTGTGCCGCGATTGCCCGAACCCCGCGGCGCCGGGCCGGCTCCGGTGCTGGGAGTGTTGCGAGCGCCGGTGCAAGGAAGCGCATGCGTATTATTTGGCGAATGCCGAAAGATTGAATGCCGAAGCCATGCGGAAATATTACGCAAAAAAAGCCGCCTAATCGCCGCCGGTATAAAAAACTTGATTAAAACTTGGTTTCAACTTGATTATGTGATATACTTGATTTATTGGAAACCAAGATTTTCCGCCGCCCGTGCAATAAGGGTTTTTTCAACCAAAAAAGGAGCATGAACATGCCGAAATCAAAAAAATCAAGCAGTAAATCAAAAGACGCCGCCGCCAAACCGGCGAAAACGGCGAATATTCCCTCCGCGCCGGTGCGCGTAGCCGCCGCCAAAATTGCGAATAGCATCGCCGCCGAAGCGCAAACGCCCGGCGTGGTGATTTGGCGGCAATCCGCCGGTGCAGATCCGATTCGGATTGGTAGCCGGTCGGAAACCGAGTGGAAAGCCATGAACGAGACAGCCGGAATTCCCGCAGCAGCGGAATTAGCCGCGAAATTGGTGGCAACGCAAAAGAAACAAAAAGATATTCGGCGCGGGGAAATTCTTTTGTTGACGCGGCATGGAATTGTCGTGTTTTCGGCGATTGTATAATGCCGTTTTCGTTTTCGGGCAAAGCGCCGCCGCCGGAAAATTCTGCGGAAGAAACGCCGCCGCCGAAAACGCATGGCGGCGCGCGGAAAAACTCCGGAAGAACGGCGGAAGGGAAAAAAGGCGTTTATACAAAAGCCGCGGTTAATATCACAAAAAAAATAAACCGGTTTGCGGTTGCCGCGGGCGGACCCGATTGGCAAATGGATGAAGAAGACGGTGACGCAATTTCCGAAGCATTCCGCCAAATTCTTGAGCGCTGGGAAGTTCAAGGAATTAATAATCCATATGCCGCACTGGTTGTTGCCGGTGCGTTTTACGGTTTTGCGCCGGGGCGCTGGTCGCCCAAAACAGCCGGCGCCGCGGCAAAGAATTGGTGGGGCGAGCGGCGCGCCGAAAAAGCCCGCAAAAAAGCCGAAGCGAAAGCCGAGGCGGAGCGCGAAAATGCCGAAAAAGTTTAACCGGAAAGATTATTCCCAACTTAGCTGGTTGGAAATTATTTACTGGTTTTCCCGCGGTTATATTTTGGGATGGCGGAAAAATCTTAAGATGATCCGCGAGGAATACAAGCGCAGTTATAATTACGCGTTTCGCGAAGTATTAAAGGGCAAACCGCGCATGGAAATTTTCCGCGAAGCATGCGATAGAATGAAAAAATGAAACAAAAAACGGATTATTTGCATGTCGCTTTTTTTGGTTCATCGTATAGCGGCAAATCTACCTTGGCGCGGCGGTTTTCCCGCGGCGGAAACCGGCAACAAATTATTTATGACCCCGTTGCACCGGCGGACATTAATGCCGCCGCAAATTGGCATGACGGCTGGCGTCCAGACCGGCGTAAAAATACGATGAGCGGGATGTGGGGAAGGAAAGAATTATCAACGGAAATTTTTACCGAGCCGGTGCCGTTTTTGCGCGCCGTTTCCAAAGCCAAAGATTGCGATGTTTTTATTGACGAGGCGGCGGATATTTTTAGCTTAAAACAAACCGAAAACGCCGCAATTATTACGCGCGGCAGACACCGCGGTTTGCGCGTGTTTTTTTGTTCGCAACGTCCGACAATGGTTTCGCCGACGGTGCGCGAACAGGTGGCGGTTTGTTATTTGTTTCGGCTGGCGCGGCGGGATTCGGATGCGGTGCTGGCGGATTGCGGATTTAACCGCGACATTCTCGCCGGTAAAATCCCGCGTGCGGCTGGCGAAGTTGTGACCATTAGCAAGGTGGAAGGGCGCGTTGTTTCCGGTTTCTGGGATGCCGCCGGGCTTTTGCCGGACGAATACCGCGCGTAAATGCCGCCCGCGGGCTATGTTTTGTTGATGGCGCTGGTGGTTGCCGGTTCGCACGCGGCGAAAGCGGTTGCGGCGATTGTGGAAAAAAAACAACAAGATGCCGATAGAATGGAAAAAAAACTTGACCGGGTATTGAAATGGCTGGTTATTAATGCTATAATTCTTAACATATTGATTTTCGCGGCGTTGGTTATTTGGGGTATAAAATGAAACATTCAATGGGGCCTTGGGGCTACGCGAAGAAAATTGTCCGGACGACCGTTTATGTCGGTGTCGGGTTATTCATTATGGGGTTCACGCCGGTAACGCGCCGAATTCGCGACATGGTATTGACGTCCTCGGGGGGGCTGTAAAATGTTTGCACCGCGCAACGAGCGCATTCAAAGTTTTCCTTTTAAGGAAAATTCGGAAGAAACCATCCGGTTGCGGAGAAATTCCGATGTTTTGCAACGCGTCTGGATAAAACTTACAGGCAAAATTAATTTGTCGGCATCCGGCACTGGCATGCGCCGCGGCGGAATCGCGAATCTTATTGACTCGCTTAAAATGGACATCTCCGGATACCATTCGGGGCTCGGACGGCGACTTCGCAATTACACCGTTATGGATTTGCCGGGGTGGTGTTTTGGCTTTGTGCCGAGTGCCGTTGGCTCGGGGCAAATGAATAAGCCGCGATATAATTTTTTGACGCCGTTCACACCTGTCATGGCAGCCGGTTCGCAAATTACGGATATTGACCCGACCGACTTAACTTCGCAGGATTTTTCGTTTACGGTAGAATTGCCGTTTTATTCGGCACAGGGAAGAAATGCCGGAGATTTTAATCTGGATCTTGCGGGCATTGAATTTCTGGATGTGCAATTCAAGATGGGACGCATTAGCGACATGTTCACAAACGCCGCGGGCGCGGGAGAAATTGACGCAACCGTAGAGGTTTATTTGGAAACTTTACGCGATATGGATCCTTTTACAGCCAACGGGAACAATGTTTATCCGCAAGCCATGCTCCGGACTTATTTGGAAGAGTTTAGTGTTGACGCGGACGCGCAAAATTTGCAGCGCCCGATTCGGATGGCTCAGTCAAACATTTATGCCATGTCATTTTTGGCGTTCAATGTTGACGCCAATGGAAAAGAAACTACGTCCAACGATACGGTTATTGAAAGGGTTCGAATTTTAAGAGATCAAAATAGCATTACGGATTTTTATTCCGATCAGTTGCGTTATAAAAATATTGAACAGTTCCCGCAATTCGCGCGCGGCGTGCCGCAAGCGGACGGACACTGGTTCAAGAATTCGGGCATGTACATTTTTGCCCCGACTATCGCGAACGGAAATGATCGGAGTTTGTTAAGCCGATCTGTCTTCACGGGCGCCGGCGATGAT